>Ga0194132_10005524_pt1 | contig 20369 bp, 15 predicted proteins | sample TA2KigOf80mmetaG_FD_148612 | JGI IMG/M metagenome (GOLD analysis project Ga0194132, IMG submission 148612) | Freshwater microbial communities from Lake Tanganyika, Tanzania - TA2015054 Kigoma Offshore 80m | ecosystem: Environmental > Aquatic > Freshwater > Lake | place: Tanzania: Lake... | reverse complement strand
GCCGCGGCCCCGCCGGCATGACCGTGCCGCCGCGCCGCGGCGTGCGCGCGCCGCTCGCGTTCCTCGTGCGTGCGTTCGCGCCCATCCGCCGCGTGGGCGAGCGCATCGCCGCGCTCGGCTGGGTGGGGCCGGTCGCCTTCGCGGCGGTCTCCGCGGTCGGCGTGGGCGTGGCGATCTGGGGCACCTTCTTCGCCAGCCCGGACATCGTGGTGCGCCAGTTCGACGCCGGTGCCGTCGGCGGCTACGCGATCCGACAGGTGAACGGGTTCCCCCAGTACGACCTCTACCTGGTCGGTCTCGACGACGGCCGCATCCGCGCGATCGACGGACGGGTCGAGTCGAGCGGCTGTTCCGTGCGATGGCTGCCCTCGGACGAGCGCGGCCGCGCCCGCAACCCGGGCGGCGTCCCGGGCGTCTACGAGGACCCCTGCACGGGCGCGATCTGGTCGATGGTCGGCGACGCGCTGAGCGTCCCGCTCGTGCCGCTGCGCACCCCGCAGGTGAGCTACCGCGCGGGGCCGGACGGCGCGCTGCACGTCTTCGTCGAGATGATCAACCATCCGGCGTTTCGCTGAGCTCAGGTTCCGGAGCGGGCTCACCGACCGCGTCGGGCGTGCGCGCGCGTCTGGAATGTACTCACGCCATTTCCTATGATGTCCGCCGCCCGGCGGGGCCTGATCCCGCGTCCGGCGGGATTGCCCGCGTCCGGTGCCGCCGCCGGTGACAGGCGGCTTTTTTGATGCTTGGGCGCGATCGCGGTATGACTGCGGGCGCGCCGGCAGGCGCTGCGGGGGAGTGCGCGCGGGGGGCCGTCCATGAACACCGCTGAGTTCCTCACGATCAGTGCGGCGATCGTTCCCGACCGGATCGCGCTCGTCGGCGAAGACGAGCGGCTCACCTACGCGGAGCTGCAGTCGCGCGTGAACTGCCTCGCGCAGGCGCTGCAGGCGCTCGGCGTCGGCAAGGGCGCGAACGTGGGGGTCATGGCGGTGAACTCGCCGACCTTCGCCGAGATCTACTACGCCTCCGCGGCGGTCGGCGCGACCTTCGTGCCGCTCAACTACCGGGCGAAGACCGAAGAGCTCGCCTACATGGTGAACGCGGCGGACGTGAACGTCCTCTTCGTCGCCGAGCGCTACTGGTCGATCTACCAGGAGATGAAGTCCGCGGTGCCCGGCGTGCAGCATGCATTCACGCTGGAGTTCACGGCGCCGGGGCAGAAGACCTACGAGCAGCTGCGCGACGGCGGCGAGGACATCCCCGTCTTCGCCGAGATCGACGACGCCGACCCGACGCTCATCATCTACACGTCGGGAACGACCTCGCTGCCCAAGGGCGTGGTGCTGTCGTACAAGGCGCTCACGGCGCTCGTCGTGAACACGCAGTCGCCGGCCGACCCGACGAGCGATCAGGAGGTCGTGCTCGTCGCGGTGCCCTTCTACCACATCGCCGGCGCGACCACGCTGATGAGCGCGATCTTCTCCGGCCGCCGTCTCGTCGTGCTGCCGGCCTTCGACCCGCAGGGGTGGCTCGCCGCCGTCGAGCGCGAGAAGGTCACGCACGCCTTCCTCGTCCCGACGATGCTCAAGCGCGTCATGGAGGTCGACGACTTCGAGCAGTACGACCTCTCCACGCTGCGGCTGATCACCTACGGCGCCGCGCCGATGCCGTTCGAGGTCGTCCGGCAGGCGTGCGACATCTTCCCGCCGCGCGGCATCGGGCTGATGAACGCCTACGGGCAGACCGAGGCGACCGGCTCGATGAGCTTCCTCGCGCCGGACGATCACCGGCTCGACGGCACCTCCGAGGAGAACGAGAAGAAGATCGAGCGGCTGCGCTCCGTGGGCCGTCCGATGCCCGACGTCCAGGTGGCGATCCTCGCGCCGGACGGTCGGATCCTCTCGGCCAACGAGGAGGGCGAGATCTGCATCCGCGGGGACCGCGTGATGCGCGGCTACAACAAGCGCGACGACGACACCGGCGAGGCGCTGCGCGACGGGTGGCTACACACCGGCGATGTCGGGAAGCTCGACGCGGACAACTACCTCTTCATCACCGGCCGCCTCAAGGACATGATCATCCGCGGCGGTGAGAACATCGCGCCCGCCGAGATCGAGAACATCCTCGAGGACCACCCCGCGATCGCGGAGGCCGCGGTGATCGGCGTCCCCGACACCGAGTGGGGCGAGATCATCAAGGCGATCCTCGTGAGCGACCGTGGCGAGCAGCCGAGCGAGGAGGAGCTCACCGCGTACGTGAAGTCGCGGCTCGCCTCGTACAAGGCGCCTGCGCTCTACCAGTGGATCGACGAGCTTCCGCGGAACCACCTCGGCAAGGTGCTGAAGACCGAGCTGCGCGCGAAGTACGGCGCCGCCACGTCCGCGACGTAGCACCGCATCGCCCACCCGGCGGCTGCCGGCTCAGGGCACGGGAAGCGAGCGTGAGATGTCGGTAGAGACCCCTGAGGGCGGGCGACCGATCCGGCGCGTCGGCGGATGGTGGTCTCCCGCGGTGGGGCTCTCCGCGCTCGGGCTCTACGGCTGCACGCAGATGAGCACGGGCGAGGAGCTCGTGCGCGAGTCGTTCTTCAACAACGTCGCGCCACCCGGCGCGGTCTATCTCTTCCTCGCGGCGCTCGTCGGGCTGCTCGTCTACGGCTTCGTTCGCCACGCCAGCCTCTGGATGATCGGCAAGCCGCACGACCAGCCGATCCTGCGCGAGATCCCGCACCGCCTGCGCAACGCGTTGCGCCTGGGGCTCGCGCAGGACAAGGTCCGGCGCGACCGCTACGCCGGCATCATGCACTGGTGCATCTTCTCGTCGATCGTCGTGCTCACGCTCGTCACCGCGCAGGTCGCGATCAACGACGACGGCCCGGTGAAGTTCCTGAAGGGCGACTACCTCCTCTTCTTCCGCTTCTACGGCGACCTCTTCGGCCTGATCGGCCTGGTCGGCGTCGGGATGGCGATGAACCGCCGCTACTTCCAGGACCACGCGCGCATCCGATGGGACGAGCGGCCCGAGGACCACCTGATCATCGGCGGGCTCGGGCTCGTGCTGCTCACAGGCTTCTTCGTGCAGACGTTCCGCATCACGGTCGAGCTCTTCCCGGATCACGTGAGCTGGGCGCGGTGGTCGTTCGTCGCATACGGGCTCGCGGAGTTCGTGCGCATCTTCGACTTCACCGAGGGCCAGATCCTGTTCGCGCACAAGCTCTCGTGGTGGACGCACGTCGTGCTCGCGTTCTCCTGGCTCGGGCTCATCGTGTTCACGCGACTCGACCACCTCTTCTTCGCGCCGGTGAACGCGTTCTTCCTGCGCACGGACTCGCCGGGGCGGCTCTCCCGCATCGAGAACATCGAGGAGCGCGAGATCTTCGGCGTCGGCTACATCCAGGACTTCACGTGGAAGCAGCTCTTCGAACTCGACGCGTGTGTGCGTTGCGGGCGCTGCACGGACGTCTGTCCCGCGAACCTCGCGGGCCAGCCGCTCTCGCCGATGCACCTGATCCAGGATCTGAAGGGCCATCTCGCGAACGTCGGGCCGCTCGTGCAGCGCGCCGGCCACGAGCACGGCGACGCGCGCGCCGCCTCGCCGCTCACGATGGTGGGCGAGGTGATCCGGGACGAGACGCTGTGGGCCTGCCGCACCTGCTACGCCTGCGTGCAGGAGTGCCCGGTGATGATCGAGCACGTGCCGACGATCGTGGACATGCGCCGCTTCCTGGTGATGGACGAGGCGCGCATCCCCGCGACGGCGCAGCAGGCGCTCGAGAATCTGGAGACGCGAGGACACCCCTGGCGCGGCACGAGCCTCGAGCGCACGAGCTGGATGGAGGGCCTCGGCGAGGTCCCGATCTTCGACGGCTCGCAGGAGTACCTCTACTGGGTCGGGTGCTCCGGGGCGCTGGTCGAGCGCAACCTCCCGATCACGCGCGCCGTGTTCAAGCTGCTGCGAGAGTCGGGCGCGAGCTTCGGGGTGCTCGGGCAGGAGGAGACCTGCAACGGCGACCCGGCGCGCCGGCTGGGGAACGAGTACCTCTACCAGATCCTCGCCGATCAGCTCGTGCAGACGTTCAAGTCGAAGCGCGTGCAGCGCGTGATCACGAACTGCCCGCACTGCTTCAACACGTTCAAGAACGAGTACCCGCAGTTCGACGGCCGCTTCGAGGTGCTGCACCACACGCAGTTTTTGCACGGGGCGGTACGCTCCGGTGCGCTGCGGCCGACGCACCGCGTGGATGCGTCGCTCACCTACCACGACTCCTGCTACCTCGGCCGGGTGAACGGGGTGTACGACGCGCCGCGGCAGCTCCTGGAGATGATGCCGGGTGCGAGCCTGACCGAGATGCGGCGCAGCATGAGCAAGGGGCTCTGCTGCGGCGCGGGCGGCGGGAACATGTGGCAGGAGGAGATCGGCGAGCGGCGAGTGAACCACGTGCGCACGCAGGAGGCGGTGGCGACGGGCGCGCAGCAGGTGATCTCCAACTGCCCGTTCTGCATCCAGATGTTCGAGGACGGCGTCCCGGCGGTGCAGCCGGAGGAGGACGGGCGGCTGCGCCCGTTCGACGTGGCGGAGCTGCTCGAGCGCGCGGTATTCGGCCCGGACGGCGGGGCCGCCCAGCCGGCGGCCGCCGCCGCGCGGGGCGACCGCGGGTAGCGACGGCCGGGGGCCACGCCGGTGCGGCACCGGCGCGTCCCCCGTCAGCGACGACGGTGAAGCGCAAGCCGGGGACGGCTCCCCGGCCGGTGGTGTGGGCGAAGGCCCACGATCATGGAGGACCCGATGCACCTGGTAGTCTGCGCCAAGCAGATCCCCGACCCGGAGACGCCCCCCTCGGCGTTCAAGATCGACCCGCAGAAGAACGAGGTGATCCCGGCGCCGGGCATCGCCCCCGTGCTCAGCCAGTTCGACGGCATCGCCGCCGAGGCCGCGCTGCGCATCAAAGAGAAGGCCGGCGACACGAAGGTCACCGTGATCTCGATGGGCGCGGAGAGCGCGCAGCAGGCGATCAAGCAGGTGCTCGCGATGGGCGCCGACGAGGGTGTGCTGCTGAACGACCCCGCCTTCGAGAAGGGCGACCCGCACACCACCGCCACCGTGCTCGCCGCGGCGATCAAGAAGCTCGGCCACGTCGACGCGGTCTTCTGCGGCCGCCAGGCCGCGGACTGGGACTGGGGTGAGGTCGGCATCCTGATCGCCGAGCACATGAACTGGCCGGTGGCGATCATCGCGAAGGGTGTTGAGCTGCAGGACGGGAAGTTCCGCGTGCAGCGCGTGCTCGAGGACGGCTTCCAGACGGTGGACGTGCCGATGCCGTCCGTGATCACGGTGTCGAACGAGTTCGGCGAGCCGCGCTACCCGAAGCTGCAGCAGATCATGCAGGCGGCGCGGAAGACCGTGACGAGCTGGAAGTCCGGCGACCTCGGCGTGGACGCCGGCGCAGTGGGCGCCGCGGGTGCGCGCCTGAAGCTGGAGCGGCTCTACATCCCCGAGAAGGAGGGGAAGGCCGAGATCATGGACGCGGAGACCCCCGCGGACCAGGCGAAGCAGCTCGTCGAGAAGCTCAAGGCCGCGAAGATCCTCTAGGCCGGCTCGTCGGCGCGCACGCGCGCGACGAAGAAGGGACCGTTCGGATGCCACGCAATGTGCTGGTGGTCGGTGAGCTCTCCGAGGGGGCGCCCACGTCCACGACGATCGAACTGGTCGGCGCCGGCTCGCGCCTGGCGGGCGGGGGTACCGTCGCCGTGACGCTGCTCGGCAACGGCGCCGCCGCCGCCGCCGCCGCGACCTTCCCCGCCGGCGCCACCAAGGCGTTCACGAGCGACGACGCGAACTACGACCAGTTCCGCTCCGACCAGTGGCTGGCGGCGGTCGAGTCCGCGTTCGGTCTGGCCTCGCCCGACCTCGTGCTGATGGCGCAGTCGCTCGTCGGCCGCGAGCTTGCCCCGCGCCTCGCCTTCCGCCACAACACCGCGGCCGCCATGGACTGCGTGCATCTCGCCGACGACGGGGGCACGCTGAAGGTCACGCGTCCCGTCTACGGTGGCAACGCGCTCGCGACGTTCTCGTTCGCCACCTCGCCGGCCGTGGCGACCGTGCGCGCCAAGTCCCAGGACCCGATCGAGCCGAAGGCCGGCGCGAGCGGCGAGACCGCCGAGCTGCCGGCCGCCGGAGAGGCGCGCGCCGCGATCATCGGGCGCGAGAAGGTGGAGGCGGAGGGCCTCCAGCTCCAGGACGCGCCGGTGGTCGTCTCCGGCGGGCGCGGCCTGGGCTCGCCGGACGGATTCAAGCTCGTCGAGGAGCTGGCGGCCGCCATCGGCAAGGACAAGGCCGCGGTCGGCGCCTCGCGCGCGGCGTGCGACCTCGGCTGGTACCCCCCGAGCCAGCAGGTGGGCCTCACCGGCAAGGTGGTGACGCCCGACCTGTACATCGCGGTGGCGATCTCCGGGGCGAGCCAGCACATGGCGGGCTGCTCCGGCTCGAAGACGATCATCGCCATCAACAAGGACCCCGAGGCGAACATCTTCAAGTCCGCCCGATTCGGGATCGTGGGCGACTACAGGCAGGTGCTTCCGCCGCTGATCGCGGCGATCAAGGCCGCCAGGTAGCGCTGGGGGCGCGCGCGAGAGAACTGAGCGGGCGAGCCACGTGCTCGCCCGCTCTGCTTCCCCGAGGACCGCGCCAGGTGCCCGCAGACGGCTCCGCCTTGCGCGCGTATGTGCGCGCAATTACAATCTCAAGCGCGCGCGAACTGGAAGCGCGCGCTACCCCCCTGGAGCGAGCATGGTTGTCATCGGTCTAACCGGAGGCATCGCCTCGGGAAAATCCACCGTGGCCGCGCAGCTGCAAGAGCTGGGCGCCAAGATCATCGACGCCGACCGCCTCGGCCACCGTGTGTACGAGCCGGGCACCGCCGGGTTCCAGAAGGTCGTGAACGCGTTCGGCCACGACATCGTGGCCCGCGACGGCACGATCGACCGGCGGGTCCTCGGCGGCAAGGTGTTCGGCGCGCCCGAGGAGATGGAGCGGCTGACCGACATCGTCTGGCCCGAGATCCGCAAGCTCGCCGCCGCCGAGATCTCCGAGCACCGCCGCAAGGACCGCCATGGCATCGTTGTCCTCGAGGCCGCCGTGCTCTTCGAGGCCAGGTGGGAGGACCTCGTCGACGAGGTCTGGGTGACGACCGTCAAGATCGCCACCGCGGTGGATCGTCTGATGACGCGCAACGGCCTCACCGAAGAGCAGGCGATGGCGCGCATCCAGTCGCAGATGTCGAACCGCGAGCGGCTCGCTCGCGCGGACGTGAAGATCGACAATTCGGGGACGCTCGAGGAGCTCCGACGGCGGGTCGAGCGGCAGTGGAAGCAGCTGCAGAAGCGCATCGCCACCCCGGCCCGGAGGCGATAGCCTATCCCGGACCCGAGGGGCAACCCGGAGCCCGGCCCGCGGGAGGACCGGGGTCGCGGTCGATCATTTCGCAGACTGGGCAGGCAGGATCCATTGACGACGACAGAGCAGGCGAGCGGCTTCAAGCAGATCCAGGTCGAGGACTTCCGGATCACGCAGGAGCCGTACTACCTCCCGATTCACGACGAGGTCGCCCTCTTCGAGGCGGCGTACGACCAGAAGGTGCCGGTCCTGCTCAAGGGCCCGACCGGCTCGGGCAAGACCCGCTTCGTCGAGTACATGTCGTGGAAGCTCCACCGGCACATCGGCAACGTCGACGAGGAGGGGGTGCCGCTCATCACGGTGGCCTGCCACGAGGACCTCACGGCCTCCGATCTCGTCGGCCGCTACCTGCTTGAGGGCGACGACACCCGCTGGATCGACGGGCCGATCACCCGCGCCGTGAAGGTCGGGGCGATCTGCTACCTCGACGAGATCGTCGAGGCACGCAAAGACACGACCGTCCTCATCCACCCGCTCACCGACTACCGGCGCCTGCTCCCGGTCGAGAAGCGCGGTGAGCTGCTGGAGGCCGCGCCCGGCTTCCTGCTCGTGATGTCGTACAACCCCGGCTACCAGTCGGCGCTCAAGGACCTGAAGCACTCCACGCGGCAGCGGTTCGTGGCGATCGAATTCAACTACCCGCCTCGCGACATGGAGGCGGAGATCATCCACATGGAGTCGGGGGTCGACCGCGCCATCGCGCAGGACCTTGCGAAGCTTGCGGAGAAGGTGCGCAACCTCAAGGAGCACGGCCTCGCGGAGGGCGTCTCGACGCGCCTGCTCGTCTACGCGGGCAAGCTCATGGCGAAGGGGATCAGCCCCCGCCGTGCGTGCCAGACCGGCGTGGTCTGGGCGCTGACCGACGACATCGAGGTGCAACGCTCGATCGAGGAAGTGGTCACCTCGATCTTCGACGAGTAGCGTGCACCTCGCGGGCCCGCACGCCCCGCGCGGATGGGCGCGGCGGGAGCAGGGAGCGGGATGACCATCGCCGAGGACCTGACGGCACGCTACGCGCAGGAGCTGCGTGGCTTCGGCGCCTCGCTCCCCGACGACTTCGCGCGCGGCGCCGAGGGCGTCGCGGGGGTGCTCCACGAGGCGCAGCTCGAGCAGTGGGCGCGCGCCGGGATCGACCTCGCCAACCACTCGCTGCGCTCGTGGGAGGCCGCCGCGGAGTACTTCCGCGCGAGCCCCGGGATCGCGCGCGCGCTCGAGTTCGACGGCCTCATGCACTGGGTCGGGCTCGCCACCGCGCTCTCCGCTCGCTCCTCGCTGATCGCCGCCGCCTTCCTGAAGGCGACCCCCGAGGCGCTCGCCACGCTCTCCCCGGAGCAGTTCGAGGCCTGGTCGCAGCAGGGCGACCGGCTCTGCCGCGGCAACTGGAAGTCGATCGCGCTCGCCGCGCTCTACTTCCAGGCGAGCCCGGGGCTCTTCGCCTCCCTCTCGCTCGACTCGGTGGGCCGGCTCGTGGACATCGTGGACCAGCTCACCGAGCGGTCGTACGAGCTCGCGACCACCTGCCTGGAGAGCGCCGGCCCGATCTTCGCGAGGCTCTCGCCGGAGGATCGGGAGCCCTTCCTGCGCTTCGCCCGCGCGGTGACGCGCGCCTCCTGGGCCGACACCCGCCTCTACTTCGAGCGCGGGCCGAAGCTGCTCGAGGCGATCGCCCCCGCGCAGCGCCCCGCCTTCCTGGACCTGGCCGCCCGCGTCACGCTCGCGGTCGGGCGCCAGGGATTCCCGCTCTTCGCAGACGCCGCGGCCGCGCTTGCCTCGGTGGAGCCGGCCGATCACGTCGACCTGCTGGCGTTCGCCGCGCGCCTCGCCCCGGGGAGCCCCCAGGCGGCGATGGAGTACCTCAAGTCCGCGCCGTTTGTGCGCACGCGCCTCACGCCCGAGCAGATGCGCCGCTGGGCCGATGCCGGCGTGGAGATCCTCACCACCGAGCGCAACGCCGAGGGCGCCGAAGCCTTCTTCCGCCTCGAGTCGACACGGGCCGAGGAGATGATGCGTGCGCTCTCGGCCCGCGTGGAGCTCACCTCGGTCAACACGATGCTCCGCATGTACGCGAAGGCGCTCTCGGGCGAGCAGGTCTCCGTGCAGTCCACCGAGATGCTCGTCGACAAGAACATCGGCTGGATGAGCGAGGCGAGCGCGACTACCGAAGGCACCGCGATCTACCTGCCCCCGTTCGTGAACACCTTCGAGGAGCAGGCGGCGAACTTCCAGGTCTACAAGGTCTTCACGACCCACCAGGCGGGCCGGCTCGAGTTCGGCTCCTTCCGCTACCAGTGGCTGCAGCCGGGCACGCAAACGCCCGGCTCGTTGCTCGAGCGTGAGACGAAGCGGAGGGCTGAGACGGCGACCGTCGAGGCCGACGGCGCGAAGAAGCGTGCCGAGGCGACCACCTCGATGCAGCGCTTCTTCAACCTGTTCGCGGACCGCACGCTGATCCACGGCATCTTCACGGTCGTCGAGGACACGCGCGTCGACGCCTACGTGGCGCGCGAGTACGGCGGCATTCGCCGCTGGCTGCGCCGCCTGCAGGCGTACGAGGCCGAGCACCGCCCCGAGGTGCGCACCATGGGGCTGCGCGAGGGGCTGCTCGAGAACCTCCTGCGCATCTCGCTGGGACGCCCGGACACCGTGCGCTGGCCGCATGCGCTGCAGGCGCACCTCGGTCGCGCGATCGGCGCGCTGCGCGTCATCGAGCAGGACGGCGCCACCGTGCAGGACTCCGCGGAGGTGTCCGCGGCGATCTACGACATCGCGGTCTCCATCCCGAACATCCTCGCGGACGTGCCCGAGGGCGACTGGGTGATGGCGGACGAGGAGATGCTCTCGATCGCGCCGAGCATGCCGGGCGGCGGCGGCGAGGGCGAGCCGCAGATGATGCCGAACGGCGAGGAGGTGGCGTTCGAGAACCCGCCGCAGCCGGAGTTCCGCGGCGACTTCAAGCCGGAGCTCGTGCAGCTGCTGATGAAGCTCAAGCTGCAACAGCAGGGCGCGCAGCAGGACGGCGTCACCGCGCCGCTGACCAAGGAGCAGCTCATGGAGCTGCTCGAGAACTCCGCCGAGATCACGATCAACGAGTGGGCCGAGGGCGACCTCGCCTCGAGCCTGGGGATGTTCCTCTCGAACCTCGAGAAGGAGGCCGGCACGCCGGCGGGCGACCCGAAGCAGAAGGGGCAGCAGCCGCAGCAGGACCAGCCGGGCGGTGGGGGAGCGGACGAGGGCGAACTCCCCATGCGCATCGACTATTTCTTCTACGACGAGTGGGACTTCCGCGCCGCCGACTACCGGCCGCGCTGGGCCCGCGTCGGCGAGCGCCTCTCCGACGAGGGCGATGACGACTTCTACGAGGAGACGCTCCGCAAGTACCACGGACTCGTCCTCGAGACGCGGCGGCAGTTCGAGCTGATGCGCCCGGAGAGCTTCCGCAAGATCAAGAAGCTCGAGGACGGCCACGACATCGACCTCGACGACGCGATCGAGTTCCACGTCGACAAGAAGGCCGGCGTCGGCCCGATCGCGCGCATCTACTCCCGGCGCAACAAGGTCGAGCGCGACGTCGCGGTCGCGTTCCTGCTCGACATGTCGGCGTCGACCGACGAGGAGATCGAGAAGCAGCGCCAGAAGTACGACAAGGACGACAACGACGACTTCGACGGCGACCCGCGGAAGTACTTCCAGTGGCTGGCGCAACGCCGGGCGCGCCAGGCCATCGAGCCGCCGAAGCGGATCATCGACCTCGAGAAGGAGTCGACGGTGCTCGTCGTCGAGGCGCTCGAGGCGATCGGCGACGCATACGGCATCTACGGCTTCTCCGGCTACGGCCGCGAGAACGTCGAATACCACGTGATCAAGGATCTGGGCGAGCCGTTCGACGACCGCGTGCAGCGACGCATCGCGAAGATCGAGCCGATCCGCTCGACGCGAATGGGGCCGGCGATCCGCCACACGATCCACAAGCTCAACGAGTACGACGCGAAGGTGAAGATCCTGATCCTCGTCTCCGACGGCCGCCCGCAGGATCACGGCTACGGGCGCGACCGCACGGAGAAGGAGTACGCCGTCCATGACACGAAGCAGGCCCTCGTCGAGGCGAAGCGCGACGGGATCACGCCCTTCCTAATCACGGTCGACAAAGAGGGGCACGACTACCTGAAGCAGATGTGCGACGACATCGGCTACGAGGTCGTCGACAACATCGAGTCGCTGCCGCGGCGGCTGCCGACGCTCTACCGCCACCTCGCGGCGGAGTAGCGCCTCCCGACGTCGATGAGGCCCCGCATCGTCGCGCTCGACGTCGACGGGACGATCGTCCACCGCCCGGGCAGCATCGCGTGGGAGGTCGCTTCGTCGACGCTCCCCTCGGACCGCATCCGGCGGGCGGTGCGCGCGCTCGAGGCCGCGGGGGTCGGGGTGATCCTCGCCTCCGGGCGGATGTTCCCGGGCACGAGGATGGTGCACGAGCACCTCGGGCTGCGCTCGCCGCTCGTGTGCCAGCAGGGCTGCGCCGTGCACGAGCCGGCCGGGCACGTGCTGCACGAGTTCCCGCTCGACGTGGAGATCGCGCACGCGGTGATCGCGTACGCCCGGAAGCTCGGGCATCCCTACGAGTGGTTCACGCCGGTGCGCTACCTCGCCTCCGCCCACAACGAGGCGAGCGAGGAGTACGCGCGCGCGTCCGGCGTGGTCACCGAGTACCACCCCGCGCCGGAGACGAGCGGGCTGCTGCCGACCGGGGTGGGGATCATCAGCACCGCGGAGGAGGCGCGCGCGATCCATGCTGAGCTCGTGGCGCGGTTCGGCGAGCGCGTGCACGTGATCGACTTCCCGAGCGTGACCGTGTGCGTGCAGGCCGGCGTGACGAAGGGGCGCGCGCTCGAGCTGCTCTGCGCAGACCTCGGGGTCGCGCGCGCCGAGGTGGTGGCGGTGGGGGACAGCGTGAACGACGCGCCGATGCTCGAGTGGGCCGGGCGCGGCTACACCGTCTCGCACGGCGACGCCTACGCGATGGCGGCCGCCGACGAGGTGCTCGACATGGCTGATGACGACGGTGTGGCGGCGCTGCTCGAGCGCGTCGCGACGGGTCGGGGGATCTAGTGCGCGACCCCGCGCCGGGGGCGAGCGGCGCCCGCCGGGTGAGGGGCGCCCTTCGACGAGCTCGGGGCGAACGGAGACCGTTCCCGCGGGGAGCCCCTCGTGCAGGGACCCGGCCCGCCCCGGCCCCCGGCAGGCACGGACCCTGCCCGGCAGGGGCCCCTCACCCCCCCGGCGTCAGCGCGTAGCGCAGCACGCCGTCCACTTCCCGGGCCGCCGCCTCCCCCGTCGCCTCGAGCGCGTCCAGGTGCCCGATCACCTCCGTCATCGCCTGTCCGAGGCGGTCGTCCGGGAGGCGCGGGAAGAGCGCACGCGCGATCTCGTGCGCGCTGGCCGGTCCCCCACGCAGTGCGGTCCGCACGCGCGCCGAGCGGCGCGCGTGGTGCGTCGCGAAGCGGTCGAAGAGCCGCGCCGGCTCGTCCACCGCGCAGCCGTGGCCCGGGAGGATGCGGCGCACCGGCAGTCGCCGCAGGCGCTCGACGGAGGCGAGGAACGGCGGGAGCGAAGGCCAGCGCGCGGGCTCGAGCGCCGCGGCGTCGCGGCCGGCCGCGTCCGGGAAGTGCAGGCCAGCAGTCGGGACCGTGGTCGGGAGGAGCGTGTCACCGGAGAAGAGGTCGCCGCTCAACTCGACGAAGCCGACGAGGTTGCCGGGCGTGTGGCCCGGAGCGGGAAGCACGCGAAGCGCCGCGCCTCCGGTGAGCAGCAGCTCGAGCTCACCCGCGAGCGGATCGACCGCCTCCGGGGGGCACGGGTCCCATCGCAGCGCCCGCCCGCCCCGCAGCGACCCCAGATGCGCGACCACCGCGTCGGGGCAGCCGTGCCGGCGCAGCTCCGCGAGCCGGAGCCCGCGCTGCGCCTCGTTCGCCGCGCGCCCGGCGCGCAGCGCGGGCGCGTCCGCCGACCCGGCGAGCACGCGCGCGCCCGCCTCGGCCCAGCGCACTGCGAGCCCTGCATGATCGATGTGCGCGTGCGTGACGAGCACCGCGCGCACGTCGGCGGGGCCGAAGCCGAGCCCGCGCGCCTGCTCGACCGCGACATCCCACGTCGGGCCCGTGTCCGGCAGGTCGTAGTCGGGACCCGCGTCCACGAGCAGCACGCCCCCGGCGCGCGACTCGAGCGCGTAGACGACGTTGTCGCCGAGCGCGATCCGCCCGACGTCCACGGCGAGGGCCAGAACGCCGCTAGCCGAAGCGCTCGATGAGCTTCGCCTGGCGGTCGAGCAGCGGCACCACCTCGTCCGCGCCGCGCGGCGGCAACGCGAAGATGATGCGCTCGACCCCGAGCCCGACCAGCTGCTCGACGATCTCCTCGCTCGCGCGCACGCCGAAGACCGAGACCGGGATCGGGCCGCGACCGGCCTCGGCCGCCATCCGCCCGAGCTCCTCCATGCGCTCCTTCAGCTGCTCCGGGCTCGTGCGGTTCGGCATCCAGCCGTCGCCGTAGCGCACGACCCGTCGCAGCGTGTTCGGCCCCTGCCCCCCCACGAGGATCGGCGGGTGCGGCTTCTGCACCGGCTTCGGCCACTGGTACGACGGGCTGAAGTCGACGAACTTGCCGTGGTACTCGGGCTTCGACTGCGTCCAGATCGCCTGCATCGCCTCGATGCGCTCGCGCAGCATCGCCCAGCGTCGGCCCGGGTCGGTGCCGTGGTGGCGCATCTCCTCGAGGTTCCAGCCGCCTCCGATCCCGAAGAGCACGCGCCCGTTCGACAGCAGGTCCAGGCTCGCGACCTCCTTCGCCAGCCAGATCGGGTCGCGCTGGATCACGAGCGTGATCCCGGTGCCCACGCGCAGCCGCTCGGTGACGGCGGCGACCGTCGCGAGCGCCACGAACGGGTCGATGACGTCGGCGTACTCCTTCGGCAGGTCGCCACCGCCCGGCCACGGCGACTCGCGGCTCGTCGGGATGTGCGAGTGCTCGGGGAAGAACACGGACTCGAAGCCGCGCTCCTCGAGCGCGCGGCCGAGGTCGACCGGGCGGATCGAATAGTCGGTGGGGAACATGAACGCGCCGAACTTCATCGAGGGCTCCCGTCACTCGCTGCGCGCCGCCGGCGGTGCCGGCGCGGGCGGCCGATCCTAGCGCACGCGCGCGGACCGGCCCCGCGCGTCTCGTCGACTCACTTCGCCGGCTCGCCGGCGAGGCCGCGCGCGCGCTCATGCGCCTCGGCGCGCGTCCACGCGAGGTACGCCCCGCCGCCCGCGGCGAGCGCGAGCGCGCCCATCACGACGAGCGAGGCCGCGAGCGAGGCGGTCGCCACCACCCCGACCGCCGGCATCAACGCGGCGAGGGCGGCGGAGCGGCCGAGCTGCGGCACCGAGAGCACCGTCGCTCGGATCTCCGAGGGGAGGCGAGCGTTCAGGTAGTCGGTGAGGATCGGTTGGTGCGCCGAGGCGATGAACGCGAGCACCGCGAAGCCGGCGACGGCGGCGCGGGTGAGCACGGCGCCCATCGCGAGCTGGGCGAGCGCCGCGGCCAGCAGCAGCGCGCCGAGCGCGACGCGATGGCCGAGCCGCCGCAGCAGCGCCGGCGCGGAGAGCGATCCGGCGATCGCGAGCAGTTGGATCGGCACGGCGACCACGGCGAACCAGGCGATCGGGACGTCGTGGCTCACGAGGAACGGCTGCAGGAGCAGCATTTCCGACACCATCGCGCCGACGAAGCAGATCGAGACGAGAACGGAGCGCCCGGCCGGGCGGTCGTCGATCAGGTGCCTCACGCCGGCGCGGAGCGTCTGCAGGTACGCGGGGCCCCCTTCCGTACTTCGCGCGCGCGGCGGCTCGTCGAGCAGCAGCGCCATCGGGAGCGCGGCGGCGACGCCCGCGGCGCCCAGCAGGATCGGGGCGGCGAGCCCCCAGGCGGCCGCGACGAGCGGCCCGATCAGCGCACCCGCGAGCATGCCGGAGGTCACCAGCGCGTTGACGCGGCCGTAGCGGTCCGCGAACTCGCCCTCGCGGCCGTCCACCGCGAGCATTTCGTAGAGGAAGGCGCTGTCGTTGCCGCTGTGGAACGCGAGCCCCGCGCTCCAGAGCGCGTACGAGAGGAGCAGCATCGCGTAGCCGTCGGCGAGCGCGAAGAGCAGCACGCCGACCGACTCGATCGCGATCGCGACGAGCAGCGTGAGCCGTCGGCCGTAGCGATCCGAGAACGCGCCGCTCGGCACCTCGAGCGCGATCGCCACGCCCCAGAAGAACGTCTCCATCAGCCCGACCTGCGCGAGCGTGAGGCCGCGCAGCTCGGTGAGGTAGACGACCCAGACCGCGACGTGGGGTGCGAAGTTGACGACCGCCGTGATCACGTAGAAGAGCCGCACGTTGCGGTCGACCGGCAGCGACATGCGGAGCCCCCCCCGGCGGTTGGATGCGCCGAGCGTAGCATTCGGGCGCCGCCGGCCGCCCAGCGCGGGCGACGGTGCCCGTCGAGGCGACGAGGAGGACCCATGGCGTTGCAGATCCGGAAGTCGGACGAGGGCGAGTCGGTCGAGCGTACGGGGGCGGCGATCTTCGAGGGCGGCGCGGTCCACGGGCGCGAGCTGATCGCAGGCGGAGCGGGACGCGACTTCAGCGCGTCGGTCCTGCAGTTCTCGCCGGGCGCGCGCACGCGGCCGCACCGGCACACGAGCGACCAGCTCCTCTACGTCGTCGCCGGCATCGGCAAGGTCGGCGACGCGGACGGCGAGCACGTGATCAGCGTGGGCGATGCGGTGCTGATCCCCGCCGACACGGAGCACTGGCACGGCGCGGCAGACACGACGTCGCCGATGGCGCACATCTCGTTCCTGCGGGCGGACAGCCAGACGACGGTCAGCGGGTAGCGGGGCTGCGGGCCCGCTCCCGTCTGCGGGAACACGGGGCGGGGCGGGTGGTCGCGGGGGCGGCGGTCGCCTCGCCCGCTCGGCGTGGGGCCGTCGCTGGTTCGCGAGCGGCAGCGCGGGTCACGACGGTGCCACCCGCGCGGCGTAGCGCGTTGCCCGGGCTACCGCACCAGCCCCTGCGGGCGTGCCATCAGGTAGCGCCGCAGCAGCGTCAGGCCCTGCAGCACCGCTCGCCGCTTCGCGGCCTCGCGACCCTGGTAGTAGCGCGAGTGCGAGTACTCGACGCCGTCGGCGTCCGCGAGCGCGATGTGCATCGTCCCGGGCGGCTGGCCCTCGACCTCCTCGCCGCCGGCGATCCCGGTGATCCCGAGACCGAGGTCGGCGTGCAGGCGCGCGCGCGCCGCCTGCGCCATCGCCTCCGCCGTCTCGCGCGAGACCAGCCCGTGCATCGCGAGCGTCTCCGCGGGCACGCCGAGGTCGACCTTCGCCTGTGCGGTGTACGCGACGATCGAGCCCTTGAAGTAGGTCGACGCGCCCTCGTAGTCGGTGAGCGTGTTGCCGACCGCGCCGCCGGTCGCCGACTCCATCAGCCCGATCGTGAGCCCCTGCTCCTCGAGCATCTGGCCGATCGCGCTCGCGAGCGACTGGTCGTCGACGCCCCAGATCGAGGGCCCAAGGATGCGGCGCGCCTCCTCCTCGACCGGACGGATCAGGTGCCAGGCCTGCTCGCGCGTCAGCGCCTTCGCCGAGATGCGAGCGTGCACCCCGTCGGCGCGCGCGTAGATGCCGATCGAGGGGTTCGTGCCCTTGAGCAGCGGCGAGAGCATCTCGTCGACCGAGCCCTCCCCGATGCCGGTCGTCTTCAGCGTGCGCGAGACGAGGATCGAGTCGGCGCGGCGCTCGAGCTCCGGGGCGACCTCGTGCTCCCACATGCGCGTCATCTCCTGCGGCGGGCCGGGCATCATCACGATGACCTTGCCGTCGCGCTCCACCCACCAGCCGGGGGCGGTGCCGCGCGGGTTCGGGATCGCGCGGGCGGAGGGGATGAGCATCGCCTGCTTGAGGTTGCGCTCCGGCATCGTCGCCGCGCCGCGCCCGGCGAAGAAGCCGCGCACGATCCGCTCCTGCTCGGCGTCGAGGTAGAGCTCCTCTTCGAGCACCTTCCCGATCGTCTCGCGCGTGAGGTCGTCTTCGGTGGGGCCGAGGCCGCCCGTGAGGAAGAGGTAGTCTGAGCGCCCCCACGCGCGACCGACGACCTCCTCGAGGCGGCGGGGGTTGTCCCCGACCTGCGAGACGTAGAGGAGATCGATGCCGAACTGTGGCAGGGCGGCGGCGATGTGCGCCGCGTTGGTGTCGACGATCTCGCCGAGCAGGATTTCGGTCCCGATCGAGATGATCTCCGCGCGCATGCGGTCACCCTTCCGGTCTGCGCCCCCGACGGCGCTGCGCCGGGAAGCATAGCGAACGCGCGGCGCGTCCCCGTGTCCGCGCCGCCGCCCCGCCGTCCCGGCGGACGCAGACTGGCCGGGGCGTGGGACGCGGAGGTGCGCGATGCCCACCTACACGGACGTCCCCGGAGCATCACGGCGCCGCCGGAGGAGGTGGCGCTGGCGCACGAGATGGACCTGCAGGCCCAGGCCAAGTACGGCGTCAGGTACACGCGCTACTGGCACGACCCGGACGCCGCTCGCGTGTACTGCCTCGTCGAGGCGCCCTCCGTGCACGCGGCGAAGGAGGCGCACGGCCTCCTCCCCGACGAGGTGATCGAGGTGCCCCCCGAGGAGGTGGAGCACTTCCTCGGCAAGGCACGCCCCTCGCCGCTCGGGCTCGAACCGGCCCCGTTCCGCGCGGTGATGTTCACCGACCTGCAGGACTCGACGCCCCTCGCGCGGGAGGTTGGCGACGCCCGCTTCCTCGCCCTGCTCCGGGAGCACGACGAGATCATTCGCGGTGGGCTGGCAGCGAACGGTGGCCGTGAGATGAAGCACACTGGTGACGGCGTGCTCGCGTCGTTCGTGTCGGCGTCGCGGGCGGTCGAAGGCGTCATCGCCATCCAGCGTGCGCTCGGCGCGCGCAACCAGGCGAGCGACGGGCCGGCGCTCCGCGTGCGCGTCGGAGTGACCGCCGGAGAGCCCGTCGAGAGCAGCGGGGACCTCTTCGGCTCGGCCGTGAACCTCGCCGCGCGGATCTGCGCGCACGCGCAGCCCGAGCAGGTCCTCGTCTCGGAGGTCGTGCGCGAGCTCTGCCTCGGCAGCAAGCTCGAGTTCTTGCCGCTGCCGCCGGTCGAGCTCAAGGGCTTGAGCGAGCCCGTCCGGCTGTACGAGGTCCGCTGGCGCGACCCCGGGCGATAGCCGGCGAACACGCGCTCGGCTGCACGACGCGACCCGCCCCCGCGCCGTGGAGCCAGCGCCGGCTACCGCCGCCCGTTCGTCGCGCCGAGCGACATCAGGTAGGTGTGCAGCCAGGTCGCCGCGCGCTTGCCGTCGGCGATCGCCGTGACCACGAGGTCCGCGCCGTTCACGACGTCGCCGCCGGCGAAGATGTACGGGACGTTCGTCTGGCCGGTGCGCTGGTCGACCTTCACGAGGTGCCACTGGTTCACCTCGATCGGCGCGCTCGCGGCGAAGTCCGGGTCGGCGTTGTACCCGATCGCGATCACGACCGAGGTCGCGGGCACGCGGTACTCCGAGCCCTGCACGGGGACCGGCCGCCGCCGGCCGCTCTCGTCGGGCGCGCTCAGCTCCATGCGCACGAGCTCGACCTCGGAGACGGTGCCGTCATCGTTCGCGAGGAAGCGCGCGGGGGTCGTGAGGTAGGCGAAGTTGACGCCCTCCTCGCGCGCGTGGACGCGCTCCTCGGCGCGGCCGAGCATCTCGCGCTCGGTGCGGCGGTAGACGCAGGTGACGCGCTCGGCGCCGAGGCGCACGGCGGTGCGCACGCAGTCCATCGAGGTGTCGCCGCCGCCGATGACCACGCAGTCGGTGCCGACGAACGGGAGCGAGCGCTGTCCCTCGGGGAGCTCGTGCTCGGTGAGGTTCCCGCGCACGAGGAAGTCCGTCGCCTGGTAGACGTGCTCGTACTCCTCGCCCGGGATGCGCAGCCGGTTGCCGACGCCGGCGCCCGTGCCCACGAAGATCACGTCGTAGCCGTCCCGGTCGTGCAGCTGCTGGAGGGTGACCTGCTCGCCGACGCGCGTGTTCGTCTCGAAGCGCACGCCGAGGCGGCGCAGCATCTCGAGCTTCTCCTCGAGGATGTCCTTGCGCATCTTGAAGTTCGGGATGCCGTAGCGGAGCACTCCGCCCGGCTCCGGCCAGAGGTCGAACACGGTGCAGTCGTGGCCGCGCAGGCTCAGTTCCTCCGCCACCGTGAGGCCGGCCGGGCCGCTGCCGATGATCGCCGCGCGCCGCCCGCTCGACGGCGACTTCTGGGGGACGGGGAAGCCGCCGTCCTCGCGGCGCTGCGCGTCCGTGACGAACGACTCGAGGCGCCCGATCGCGACCGGCGGCTGCTTCGAGCCGTCGGGCCGGATCGCGAAGCCGACCACGCAGGCGCCCTCGCAGAGCGACTCCTGCGGGCAGAGCCGGCCGCACATCTCGGGCAGCGTGGAGGTCTCGCGGAACTTCGCGGCGGCGCCGCGGACGTCGCCCGCGTCGAGCAGCATGAGCGCCGCGGGGATGTCGTTGTGCACGGGACAGGCGTCCATGCAGGGCGCCGAGGGGCAGTCGATGCAGCGCGCGGCCTCGACCATCGCGGCGTCGAGGTCGAGCGCGAGATAGGTCTCGTCGAAGTTGCGGATGCGCTCGCTGGGCGACTGCTTCGGGACGTGTTGGCGCGGGATGCTGAGACGGTTGCGGATCAGATCCGTGCGCTCGTTGGCCGTCATCGGCGTTCGTTCCCCCGGCTTGCGATGAGAGGGAAGCGTACCAGAGCGCGCGGGGCGCGCGCGGCACGGCGCACGTGCGCCGACGCGTCAGCCGCCGTGCCAGCCCGGCCCGCCGCC
>Ga0194132_10005522_pt1 | contig 20379 bp, 15 predicted proteins | sample TA2KigOf80mmetaG_FD_148612 | JGI IMG/M metagenome (GOLD analysis project Ga0194132, IMG submission 148612) | Freshwater microbial communities from Lake Tanganyika, Tanzania - TA2015054 Kigoma Offshore 80m | ecosystem: Environmental > Aquatic > Freshwater > Lake | place: Tanzania: Lake... | reverse complement strand
GCGGCACGGGATGCGGGTCCGGGCCATCGCCGGACTGGTGAACCGGATGATCGACGCCTGAACCCACCCGCCGATCAGCCACGCGGCGGGGCCGCACGGGCGCCGACCTTATCGTGAAGAACATCTAATGGATGACGGTGTACGAGTCCGGTGCGGCAGCCGACGGCACCACCGCGCCGGGCGCTTCAGCGGTGAGCACTTTGGCAAGCCCCCAATCCATGACCTGCACTTCGCCGAACTTGCCGACCATCACGTTGCGGGGCGTCAGGTCGCGGTGAACGACGTTGTGCTCGTGCGCGTACGCCACGGCCTGCACGACGCCCTCGAAGATCGTGACGAATCGGTCGCGTTCCTCCGCGGTGCCGGTGCTATTGTCGAGCAGGTCCGCGAACGTGCCCCCCGGCTTCTTGATGAGCTTCATCACAAGAAACGGGCGGCCGTTCGGCAGCCTTCCAACGGCGTGAACCGGCGGGATGTTGGGGTGTTGCAACTGCGCCGTGATGCGGGCTTCTTCGAGAAAGTGGACCGCGAGGGGGCTATCGGTGGCGATGTCGTCGCGCAGAAGTTTCACGGCCACGTCGCGGTCGAGTTCTCTGTCGTGGGCGCGAAAGACGACGCCCATTCCGCCGCGCCCGACCTGTTCGTGCCGAGTGTATCCGGCTGGGAAGTCGACGCCGGGTAACGGTGGGAGCGCGCCGCCGTCGCGCGTGTTCGTGAAGTCGAAGGTGGAGGTCTGCGGCGCGATCGGAACTTTGTCTGGCATGTGGGGTGTTCCGTAGGGACGGCCGATTGTACCAGAAGTGAAGTGCGCGGCCCAAACGCCAGCGGGTGGAATTGGTAGGCCACCTTCAACACTCCGAGCCGGGTAAAAGCCCCTACCCGTGGCACATCCGAACGCCGCGTGCGGCGCGGCGACACCCGCCGTCGCCGCGCCGGGGCGGCGCGGGAAACGCGCCCACCGATACGGCCGCTACAGGCCGCTAATTCGGTCTTACGAAGCGAATATTCAGCCCATTTCCCCCAATGTTCCCGCGCAAGGACACCCGCGCGCGCTCATAAACTTTGTGACCCGCTTCGCCCGCGGAAACCGCCCATACGATTCAACCCGCCCGGCACTCACCGCCGATACTCTCGAGGCCTGCCGTTCGGCGCTGGGGTACAGATATGGTTGCGCCACTGGACCAACTGATCGGGTCGCTCGCGAACACCGGGATGACCCGGTTCTTCCGGCGCTTGTTCGACGACTACCCCGACCTGCTGATGAAGGACCAGATGGTCGAGGCGGTCGGGCCGGATCGCGCGATCAAACTCGGCGGCCACTGGGTCACGAACTTCGGCTCCGACAGCTTCCTCGGCCTCGATCAGGACGAGCGCGTGAAGGCCGCGCTGGAACGCGGGGTGCGCGCGTGGGGCACGCACAACGGCAGCTCGCGCGCGTTCACCTGCGTCGAGCCGCACGTGCGCGCCGAGCGCAAGCTCGCCGAGTGGCTGGGCACCGAGGCCACGCTCATCTACCCATCGGTCACGCTCGTGAACGTCGGGGCGATCCCCGGCCTCGCGACCCGGCGCGACGTGGTGGTCGCGGACCAGTTCGCGCACAACTCCATCGACGAAGGGCTGAAGCTGGCGAAGGCCCGCGGGGTGCGCACCGCGAAGTTCGCCCACAACGACCCCAACGCGCTCGTCGATACCCTGCGGTCACTTCAACCGTACCGGCACGCGGTCATCGCGGTGGACGGCGTGTACAGCATGAGCGGCGTGCTCCCGCCGCTGACCGAGTTCCGCCAGATCGCCCGCGAGTTCGACGCGGCGCTGTACGTGGACGACGCCCACGCCACGGGGGTTCTCGGCGCGCACGGCCGCGGTACCGTACTCGAAGCGCTCGGCGACTACGACAACGTGCTCACCATCGGCTCGCTGTCGAAGGGGTTCTCGTGCATGGGCGGGTTCGTGGCCGGCACGCAGGACGCGATCAACGTGCTCAAGCTGCGCTCGAACTCGATCATCTTCGGCGGCCCGGTCCCACCCCCGTACCTCGAAGCGGTGTGCGCGGTCGTCGATATTCTCGCCTCCGACGAGTACCCGGCGCTGCGCGCCCGGCTCGACGCCAACGTGCGCCAACTCACCGACGGCGCGCGGCAGTTGGGCCTCGCGGTGATGGGCGGCTCGGTGCCCATCGTCTCCGTGCTGGTGGGCGAAGAAGAGGCCACCTTGAAGGCCGGGCGGTTCCTGTACGAGCATGGGTACTACGTCCAATCGGTGGTGTTCCCGGCGGTGCCGCACGGCGCGGGCGTGCTGCGCATGCAGGTGAACGCCAACCACGCGCCGGAGCAAATCGACGGCCTCCTCGGGGCGCTCGCGGCCCTGCAAGAAACCGCCGCGCTCCCGACCCCGGACGCCGCGCTCGCCGCGGCGTAGCGCCGTTACCGCGGCGTTACGCGCCCGCGGGTACACTCGACCTCCGCCCGCCCTCGGAGGTTCCGCCGTGTTCCTCTCCTTACTTCTCGTCATCGCTCAACCACCGGGCTTCGCCCCGCAGCCGACCGCGCTCGCCGTCACCGGCGACGGCAAGTTGCTGTTCGCGGCTATGAGCTTCGTGACCGACAAGCCGGGGGCCGTGTACGTCTGGGACTTGACGACGCCCGAGCTGCGCGCGGTCGTGCCCGGCACCCCGGCCGGCGTCGTCTCGGTTCACCCGACCGCTGACGGGGCGCGATTCGTCGTCACCACCATCGCGCGCTCGGGCGCGCCCGGCAACGTCGAGGTGTACGATACCGCCACCAAGAAACTGCTGCACACGTTCGACGTGACTTCGCCGCGCGGTGCGGTCGTCGCGGTGTCGCCGGACGCGAAGTGGGTCGCCGCCCGCGCCTACACCGAGAAGGCCGAGTTGAAGGTGTGGGGCACCGAGACGGGCAAGCGCGCGGAAGCGGTCGAGAAGGCCGCGGGCGGCACCGCGGGCACGGTCGCCTTCGTGGGCGGCAAGCTGGTGATCGCGTCGCGCGAGGCGTACGCCGCGTTCGACCCGGCCACGGGCAAGGCGCTCGACAAGTGGAAGCCCGCGGAAGCCCCGGTGCGCACGTTCCTCGAAGGGCCGGGCAACATTGCGGTGCTGCCCAACGGCAAGGGCATGGTGTCGGTCGCCGCGACCGGCAAGCGCCGGCAGAGCTACACGGTGGCGCTGATCGGCGAAAAGAAGACGTGGTTCCTCGGCGAGGCGTGGGACCGCGCCGGCGCGCCCGTTCTCTCGCCCGACGGCCGACTCCTCATCCTCTCCGTTGGCAGCCTGCGCGACACCAACGGCACCTACGCGCTTAAGTTGGACGCCGACGGCGCGCCGGAACTGACCGACGCGAACGGTAAGGACGACGGGCCGGGGCTATGGGGCGCGCGCGTCGAAGAGGGGAAGCGGATCGCGTGGTGGCCGTGGGAACTGAACGACGCACCGAAGGGGCGCGCCATCGATCGCGGGTGGCACGGGCCGCTGGCGTTTTCGCCGGACGGCGCGCGGCTGTTCGTCGCCGGCACCGGGGGCCGCGTCGCCGCCTACGACGCGACCAAGCGCGCCCGCACCGCGACCCTGTTCGCCGGCATCGCGGACAAGGCCGCCGTCCCCGCGTGGCACATTGTCACGACCGCGAACGAGGCCGTCGGCGCGCCCGCGGAGCTTGAAGCGCTGATAACAGCCGGCAAGGTGAAGGACGCGGCGAAGGTCAAAGCCGCGCTCGGCACGAAATAGCGCTCAACGGACGAACTTGCTCACCATGCCGAGGAACTCGGCGTTCGATTTGGTCTTGCTCATCTGTTTGACCATCGCCTCCATCGCCTCGATGGGCTTCATCTGCATGAGGCTCCGGCGCACGAGCGTGACCTGTTCGAGCATCTCCGCGGGGAGCAGACGCTCTTCTTTGCGGGTGCCGCTCGCGCCGAGGTCGATGGCCGGGTACACGCGGCGCTCGGCCAGCCCGCGGTTCAGCACCAGTTCCATGTTCCCGGTGCCCTTGAACTCTTGGAAGATCACCTCGTCCATGCGCGAGCCGGTCTCGATGAGCGCGGTGCCGAGGATGGTGAGGGTGCCGCCCTCGTCGAACGCGCGGGCCGCGCCGAACAGGCGCTTGGGCACGTCGAGGGCCTTGGCGTCCACGCCGCCGCTCATGGTGCGCCCGCTGCCGGCGGTCTTGTTGTAGGCGCGCGCGAGGCGCGTCAGGCTGTCGAGCAGCACCAGCACGTCGCGGCCCTGTTCGGTGATGCGCTTGGCGCGCTCGATCACCAGTTCGGCGAGGCGCACGTGGTTCGCAGTGTTCTGGTCCGAACTGGACGCGATCACCTCAACCGGCGGCGCGACCGCGGCCTCGCCCTCGGCCGGCTTGCGGACGATGTTCCGCTTGATGTCCGTGACCTCCTCGGGCCGCTCGTCCACGAGCAGGATCATGAGGTACACGTTGGGGTGGTTGGCGAGCACGGCCTGCGCGATGTGGGTGAGCAGAACCGTTTTGCCGGTGCGCGGCGGGGCCACGATCAGCCCGCGCTGGCCCATGCCGATGGGCGTGAACAGGTCCATGACGCGCGTCGTGAGCGGCTCCGCGCCAGTTTCGAGGCGGAGCCATCGAGTCGGATCGACCGGGGTCAGTTCGTCCCAGTTGCGGCGCTTGTACGCCTTCGGGTCGCCGCCCTCGATGCTCTCGACGGACATGAGGCGCGGCCCCTGCCCGCGGCGCGGCGGTTCGAGCGCCCCGCTCAGCATCACCCCTTCGGCCAGTTTGAACCGACCGATGAGTTGCGCCGGGACGAAGGCGTCGTTGGGGCTCGGGGCGTAGTGCTTGGCCGGGTTGCGGAGGAACCCGTGACCGCGCTGATGCAGTTCCAGCACGCCGTGCGCGCTGTTGCGAGGGTCGGACATTCGCGGACTCTGCCTTCGAGTGCGCCGGCCGCGCGGCCACAGGGCGGCGCGGGCGGCTGTAGCAAACCGAGAGGGAACGGAGCGGACGGGTACGGGCGCTTGGGCGAACGGTCGTCGGTAAGGTGAAGGAATTGTACCCGGCGCGCCGCGCGCCCGCTAGCGGGTTTTTCGGACTTACATCCGAATCGCGCGAACGCGGCGCGAAATCTCTTCCACCGGGATCAACTCGCCGGTGCCCGCGCCGGGGCACACGTCGCACGTCTTCTGCCATTCCTCGGGCGACTCGACGGTGCTGTCCCAGAACGGCCACGTGCGGCACTGCGGCGGGCGCACGGGGTAAATCGTGCAGCCGCGCTCCGCGCTCAGGAACACGCAGTCGCCGTTGTCGCGCTCACGGAGCGTGCGCCGGCCGCGGGCCTTGCGGCTGTACAGCTCGCGCACCTCCGCGAGCGGTTGGCCGAGGTACTTGGCAATGGCCGCGAGTTCGTCGTCCGTGACCCACACGTACCCGGGCGCGCCGCTACAGCAGTCGCCGCACTGGGTACACGTGAACCGCAGCCCGTCCGCGTACCACGGGCGCTCGGGGTCGGGGGTGGTGTCGGCGCGGGTCGCGTTGTCGCTCATCTTCGCCTTGCGTTGGGGCCGTCGCCCGCAGAGATGATAGTCGGCGCGGGGCGGGCCGCACAGCGCGGGGGCGGCCCCGATTGCGGTTGCCGGGCCGTTCCATACACCAAACTCGTTCCGAAAGTGCCCTCGCACACCCCGGACGCGCGATGACCCAGCTACTCGGCGCGGCCCTGCGCGGTACCGGCAGTTGCCTGCCCGCGCGCGTCGTCCCCAACGATGAGTTCACAGAGGTTCTGAACCTCGACACCACCGACGAGTGGATCCGCACCCGCACGGGCATCCGCGAGCGCCGGTTCGCCGGGTCCGGCGAGTCGTCCGCGACCCTCGGGACAGACGCGGCCCGCAAGGCCATCGAGTCGGCCGGCCTCACCCCGGCCGACATCGACCTGATCGTGTGCGCGACGGTCACGCCGGACCTGATGTGCCCGGCCACCGCGAACCTCATTCAAGCCGCGCTCGGGTGCCGCCACGTCCCGGCGTTCGACATCGCCGCCGCGTGTTCGGGGTTCTTGTACGCGCTCTCGGTCGGTGCCCAATACGTCCGCACCGGGGCGGCGAAGCACGCCCTCGTGATCGGGGCCGAGGTGCTCACCCGGACGGTGGACTTCACCGACCGCAACTCGTGCATCCTGTTCGGCGACGGGGCCGGGGCCGTGGTGCTGAGCGGCACGCCCGTCCTCACCGCCGGGGTGCGGACGATCCGCTTGTACTCCGACGGCTCGCGGCAGGAACTGATTCAGGTGCCGAGCCGCGTGACCCCGAACCCCCCGCCCGGTCCGCCGCAACTCCAGCGCCTCGACTACATGCGCATCAGCGGGCGCGAGGTGTTCCGGTTCGCGGTCACGCGCATGGTGGAACTGATCGAACAGGCCCGCGCCGACGCCCGTGAATTGGGGCTGAGCGGCATCGACGTGCTGATCCCGCATCAAGTGAACCAGCGGATCATCGACGCGGCCCTCGAATCGACCGAGTTCCCCGCCGACCGGGTTGTTGTGAACCTCGACAAGTACGGGAACACGTCCGCGGCCAGCGTCCCCATCGCGCTCGACGAGGCCCTGCGCGCCGGCCGGTGCAAGCCCGGCGACACGGTGCTGCTCGTCGCCTTCGGCGGCGGGCTGACGTGGAGCAGCGCCCTCGTCACGCTCTGAGGTTCAAAGTAAGAGGCACACTCCGTGTGCCGTCGCTACGCACATCGGAAGCGCGTTGCGGTTCCGCAAGCGTTTCTGAGTCGCACGGCGACGGCACGCGGAGTGTGCTGACTACTTTGAAGTCCGTTAGTGGCAGAAGTGGGCGTCGTCCTCTTCGACCGTGGCGAGCGGCACCTGCACGCGGACGCGCTCGCGCTCCAACTTCGGACCGAGGCCACCCAACTCTTCGTGCAGCGTCTCGCGCAGGTCCTCGTAGCTCCCGAAGCTGTGGTCGTTGAACAGCGTGTACCCGGTCCACATGAGGTTCGCGCACACGCGCGGCGGCACGCGCCCGGTCGCGGCCCCCAACCCCGGCAGCGCCACCGACTGGATGCTGTCCGGCTCGCGCGCGTTCTGCATGTGGATCGCTTGGAACGCCGCGGCGCAGGCCAGCGCCACGTTCATCGTATCGCTCACGTTCTCGGCCGATTGCACCATCGTGGGCGCGGAGATGAGGAACCGCGGGAATCCGATGCCCGTGGGCACGCACGTCGCGGATCCGACCGGCAGGAACCCGTCGTGGTACTTGGCGATGTCGTGCTGCACGCGCTTCTCGACCGGCGCGCCGAGGTGCCGCTTGATGACCGCGTCGACGCCGCCGTCCATGCGCCCGCGCGAGTTGGTGGGCGACACCCACGCGTCGACCGCGAGGCTGGTGATCGACCCGTGGACGATCTCGACCTCCGGCGTGTCCGCGAACGCGCTCCGCCACGCCTTCACGACGGAGGCGTTCACATCGACCAGCACGACGCTCAGAACCGGCTTCATGAACTTCACCGACATGGCTCGCTCCCGGTTGGGGTTGAGGAAGTGGGAGGAAGGTACCGCGCCGCGCGCCGGGTTCCGATGTCGGTAGCGGGGAAACAGAGTCGCCAACTCGCTCCGCGAGTTGGCGACTCTTTTCCAACATCGCGATCCGCGCCCGCGCGCGTGACAATCCGCCCACACTTTCCCCACCACGGAGCGCGCGATGAGCGACACCACCACCGCCCCAAAGCCGGACCCGAACGACCCGCTCGCGCTGACGGAACTGTTCGCCGGGGGCGGGGAGAACTGGTTCCCGGTTCTCAAGCCCGTTATTGAGGCGCAGCCCAGTGCCGCCAGGTTCATCGGTCCGGCGCGCGGGCCGAAGGTCGTGCCCGTGCGCGAGCTGACGTTCCAAGCGCTCAAGCCGAACCCGCCGCACAAGTGGAAGGTGGTCGTGTTCGGGCAGAACCCGTACCCGCGGGCCGAGAGCGCCACCGGCATCGCCATGTTCGACAACCAGTTCGGCAACTGGGCCGATAGCACCTTCGGCAAGGTCATCACGATCCGCTGCATCATCAAAGCGGCGGCGATGTGGAAGCACAAGGTGCCGAAGGCCACGCCCATCGCCGACCTGCGCGCTCCTGAAGAAGCACGACACCGTTCAGCCGCCGGAGTGGTTTCAGGCGATGCTGACGCAGGGCGTGCTGCTGCTGAACGCGGCGCTCACGGCCAGCGCCGACGGCGCGCTCGCCACCGACCAGCACACCGCGTTCTGGCGGCCGGTCGCGGAGGCCGTGATCGACAACATCCTGCGCGCGAAGCAGGCCGCGGGCGCGGAGGACCGTGGGGTCGTGTTCGCGTGGTGGGGCGTTCACGCGCGCGGGCTGAAAGAGGTCGTGCTGCGCCTTCAGAAGAAGTACCCCGACGTGAAGGTGCGGCACATCGACCACGCCAACCCCGCGGCGCAGGGCGACATTTTCTGCGACGGCAACCATTTCGGCGACGTAAACGTCGCGCTCGCCGCGCTGGGCCACACGCCCATCGACTGGCTGCCCAGCAAGGGCTGGGACAAGGTTGCGGCGCGGGCGAAGGGCGACGGCGCGCCTTCCGAAGACACCGCGGCCCGGATGGGCGCGTTCATCGCCTCGACGATGGAGCTGCACAAGCTCTACCTCGAACGGCTCCAGAGCGTCAAAGACGAAGGGCTTGCGGAGCTGCCGGCGATTACCGGCGTGTTCGACCTGCCGCTGCTGTCGTTCCGCGAGGCGACCGCGCCCGTGGTGAAGGTGCTGGCCGGGGTGGGCGGGTACGTCGGCGCGTCGGTGAAGTTCGGCGAGCAGAAGGCCGGGAGCGCCGCGGCCCACGGCATGACCGCCGACGAGATCGCGGCCATTTACCTCTACACCTGCGAGTCAGCGTTCTACCGGCAGATCAACGCGGCCCTGCGGAACCCGGACCGCGCGCACGTCGCCCCGTACCGCCCGTATCTGCGGCTGTTCTTCTCCGCGGTGGCGCGGCTCCCGCGGCGCACCGAGAGCCTGTGGCGCGGCGTCCCGCTCGACCTGCGCGCGCAGTACCCGCTGGGGCGCACGATTACGTGGTGGGGCGTGTCATCGTGTACGTCGAAGTTGGGCGTGGCGCAGGCGTTCCTCGGCGGGCGCGGCAAGCGCACGCTGTTCGAGGTGACGCCCGCGACCGCGGTGGGCATCCGCAACTTCTCGGCGTTCACCGGCGAGGAAGAGTTCGTACTCGTGCCGGGCACGCGACTGAAAGTAACGAACGTGACCGCGGACCGCGGCGGGCTGTGTACGGTACGGCTAGCGGAACTGCCCGACGAGCGCCTCGTGGCGTGAAAGCGAACCCCGGAGAGTTGGGTGGGGTGTGGGGCGCGGTGCGAGTGTGCTTCGCCCTGTCATGGCGAAGCGACCTCCGGTAGCAGAGTGCGGGCCGATGGTCCCCGCGGCGCAAGACCGCGTAACTGGCCCAAAGTGCCCACGAAGAAACCGTGCGTTCCTGCCCCAGACCGCCAATCCGCCACCCCAGAGCGCCACCGTTTATTGAGTTGGCGCTCTGGGCCAAGTGCTTGTTTTTCTAGCGTTTCGACCACCCAGAGCGCCAGAGCGCCAGAGCGCCAACTCGCCCCCGGCGCAAGCGGGGTATCTATACAAAATTGTACATTGGGCGCGGCCGCGCCGCGCTCGGAGTGACCCACTTCAGCGGGTCGCGGTGCCGGCGCGTTCGCGGTCGTGCCGCGCGCCCCGGCGGGGCTTCGGACCCGCTAACAGGACCGCCCGCGCGCGCCGCCCGCGTCGGAGGTACGCGCCCGCGCAGACTCAGCCCGACCTACGATCCGTCAACCTCTAAGGAAGTTCCGGGGGCGGCCTCAGCCCGGCACGTCCGGGGGCCCCAGCCCGGGGTCGCCCGGGGACAGCTTCAGGGGTCGCGCCTCCAAGCGGACGGCCCGCCGTCGGCCGTCTCCGAAGACACCGGGGAACCGCTCCCGCAACCGGGCCATCACCTCCGGAACCTCGTCCTGGACCTGGAACGGGTCGCGGCCCCGGACGTCCCGACCGGCGGCCCGGAGGGCCCGGTACACCATGAGCCGCCCGAACAGCAGGGCGTTGACTAGGTGCTGCTGCTTCTCCGGCGTGTCCAGCAGCGACTCCGGGTCGTACTCGTCCCACAGGTGCTCGTTGCCCGGGGTCCACCGCGGCTTGATGTCCGCCAGCACCGCCATCAGGTGCTCGCCCCGCTCCACCCGCATGGCGAGTTCGACGTTCCCCGTCGGGTAATCGTACCGCTTCTGCCCCGACGCGGGTGCGGTTGGCTTCCGGAACAGCCAGTCGAAGAGTCCCATCGGTACGCCTCCGGTGGCCGAACCTAGGATTAGCGCGCGCTGATGAGAACCGCTCTCATCGCGCGTGGCGCGCGCTAACACGGGTTCTGCCGGTGTTAGCGCGCCACGCGCGCGCTAAACGGGTAACCACAAGTTCGCGCCGTTACAGCTTCTCAGATCGCATCTTCGTGTCAAGTGGGCGGGTCGCGCCCCGGCTTGGCACAAGAACGTGCCACCAACTTGCGCGCGAGGGGCGCGAAGGCCCGCCACGGGGTGGCGGGCTGCGCTCGGCGCGTTAGCGGTTCTTCACCATGAACATGACGCCGCCTTTAGGCCCGCCGGCGGTCAGGTGGGCGAGTTGGTCGAAGCCGTAGGCTTTCAGCACGCGCACGACGGTTTCGCCCTCGGACGCGCTGCCGACCTCGAACAACTGCCGCCCGCCTTCGGTCACGGCCCATTTGCCGTTCACCGGCTGCACCTTGAGCGTCGTCAGGTCGAACGTGCGGCCCTGCGCGCTGATGGGGGCGCGCGTCGGGGCCTTGCCGTCGCGCAGGAAGAACGTGAGGTTCGCGGTGCCGCCCAGCTTGCAGAACTCGGTGTACTTCGCGTCCTGCACCGTGCGCGCGGCCTCGCGCGCGGCCCACTCGGTCGGCCCGAACCGGCCCAGTACCTCCGGCCCGGCCGCCACCACCCACTCGAACCCGTCCTTGCGGGCCTCCACCTTGCGCGGGTCGATCTTCACCATCTCGCCGGTGTATCCGACGCCCGGAATCGGGATGCCCGTGCGCGTCAGCGAGTCGATCTGCGCGTTCACCGCGCCCGGCAGCGCCCGTGGGGGCGCGTCCGTGGACACGTACAGGTAGCTCATCACCGGCTGCTGCGGCGCACCCACCACGCCGACGCGGTTGAACCCGTACTTGTGGATCACCGCGGCCGTTTGCTCCGCGCCGGCCTTGTCCAGCCCGAAGTTGAACAGGATGTTGTTGTCGTCGCGCACGGTCCACGTGCCGCGAATGGCCTCGACGCGCGCGGTCTTCAGGTCGATGGGCTGGACCACCTTCGCCCCGCCTGCGATGGCCGGGCCGAACCCGCCGCCGGCCGGGGTCACGCCGGTTCCCTTCGGGTCGGTCTTCGGGTCCGGTGTCGCGGCGGCGACGGCGGGGCGGCCGTTGGTCAACCCGTACTCGACGACGGGCTTCGTCGCCCCAATCGTCACCCACTCGGTCGGGCGCAGGTCGCGGAACACGCGGACCACGTCGCGGGCGTTGGTCTCGCTGTCGTTGTTGTTGCCGGTGGCGCGCAGCGGGCGCGCGCCGGCCCACACCTCCCACCCGCCGGCCACGCGCTTTACGGCCACGTCCTGCGCGTGCAGCGCGAGCTTGATCTCGGCGTGCGGCAGCGCCACCTCGGCCGGGCCGGGCGTCGCGGGCTTCGGCGCGACCACACCCGGCGGCAGCGGTTGCGGCGGCTTCGGCTGTGAGGGCGAACCGGGAAACGCCGGCGCGACCGGGGCCAGCGGCTGGAACGGGGACTGCGGGAACTGCGGCGGCTGCGCGCCGGCCCCGTGCGCCCCAAGAACCACGCCCGCTACCGCCGCCGCGAGTCGCTTCCGCATGAGACTGCCCCCGAACGAACGGTTCCGACCGTTCGGGTTGTATCGGCTGTCCGGGCCGCGCGACTTCAGCGTGTGCGGGCGATTCCCGCGTCGCCTCAAAACGGGGTCCGACTTTGCGGATGCGGCAACTCGGTTGGCCTGTAGCGGTTTTTCGCTCTAGGGTTGTGGGCCAAACCCGTCCGGGGACCGGACGCCGCGCGAGCGCACGCAATGATCGGCCGCGTATTTCTGGGACGGTACGAAACGCGGCGGCTGCTCGGCGAGGGCGGCATGGGGAAGGTGTACCTCGCGCGCCAACTCGACCTCGGGCGCGAGGTCGTCGTGAAGGTGATGCACGAGAGCATCGCCGCGGACCCGAAGTTCCGCGACCGGTTCCAGCGCGAAACCTTCCTGATGGCCCGGTTCCAGCACCCCGGGGCCGTGACCCTCTACGACGCCAGCCTCGACGACCCGCTCGGCCCGTGCATCGTGATGGAGTACGTCCGCGGCACCAACCTCGAAACGCTGCTCACCAAGAACGGGCGCATGAGCGCGCCGCGCGTCGGCCGCATCGTCGGCGAGATGTGCGAGGTGCTACAGGCCGCGCACGACGAGGGCATCATCCACCGCGACCTGAAGCCCGCGAACCTGATGATCGCGGACCCGGACACCCCGCGCGAGCGCGTCAAGGTCATGGACTTCGGCCTCGCCAAACTGATCGAGGGCGAACCGGGCACCCGGAAGGTGACGGACACGAACGTCGATTTCGCGGTCGGCACCCCCGGTTACATCTGCCCGGAGCAGGTGCGCGGCGAAGAAATGGACCACCGCGGCGACCTGTACTCGGTCGGCGTGATAATGTACGAGTTGCTGACCGGGCGCGTGCCGTTCATCGGGGCGAGCGGCATGGACGTGCTGCTGGCCCACGCCACCGAGTACCCGCCGACGTTCGCGGAACTGGGGCTGAGCGGGCGCGTGCCGTCGGAGGTCGAGGAACTGGTGTTCGACACACTGGCGAAGGACCCCGGGGACCGGCCGCAGTCGGCCCGCGCGCTCGCGGAGCGGTTCGACACGGCGCTGAACCGCGCGCAGGCCAAGGCCGAGGCGCGCGGCTCGCACTACGGTCCGCGCCCCGGCCCGCTGCCGGGCGGCTCGCACCACGGCACGGCCGCAGTCGCGCCGGTCGCCGCCGCCGCGGTGCCGGTGACCGCCCCGTCGCGCGCCGACGCGGTGCTCCCGTTCCACATGGAAGCGTGGATGCCGGAGCGCATCGCGATCATGAAGCTCCGCGGGTTCGTCCACGACGCCGGGGGCGAAGTGGTCGAGAGCGTGCCGGGGCTGATCCGGGTCCGGCTCGGTGGGCGCAAGGCCACCACCAGCGGGCCGTTCTCGTGGCTCGGCCTGCGCCGGGCCGCGGCCCCCATCGACGTCGAACTGCACCTGCACCACCTCGACCCGGCAAAGGACAACGAGCTGACGATTCACGTCCTGTTCCGCCCGTCGCACCCGGCCCTGCTGACCGACCGCAACTGGCGGCAGCGGTGTACGCAGGTGTTCATCGAGCTGCGCGCGTACCTGATGGGCCGTTCGCCGGAGTGACGCACCTCGTAGGGCGCGACTGCTGGTGTTCGTAGAGACTCGCGTCAGCGGGTCAGCGCCCGGCGCGCGACCGCGAAGGTGATTGCCGCCCCGACCCGCTGACGCGGGCCACTACGAACGGCGCGCTCAGGCGCGCTTCTCGGCGACGCGGAACACTTCGATGGTGCCGTCGGCGGTGCCGCGGGCGCAGTACCGGCCGTCCGCGGTTAACGCGGCGCACGTCGCGGCCCCGCCCGCCAGTTCCCACTCGCGCACGGGCTTGCCGGTGCGCAGGCTCCAGTTCAGCGCGCGCGGCCCGGCCCCGGTCCCGACGAGCGTTTCCGCGTCCGGGGCCAGCAGCGCCAGCGCGCCTTGCGTCGGCACTTCGAGCTTCACCGCGGGCTTGATCGCGGTCGCGTCCCACAGGCGCGCGGTGCCGTCGCGGGCCGCGGTCACGAGCTGCTTGCCGTCCGGGGTGAAGGCCGCGCCCGTCACCTCCGCGGGGTGCGGCAACACCGCGCGCTGGCTGGACCGAATGCGGCTCATCGTCCACAGGCGCGCGGTCGAGTCGAGCGCCGCGGTCGCGACCGTCAGCCCGTCCGGGGCGAACGCGACCGCGCTCACGGGGCGCGTGTGGCCGAGCAACAGCGCCCGCGGCTCGCCGCGGAACACCGGCACCGGCTCCCACACGCGCAGGGTGAAGTCCTCGCCGGCCCCGGCCACGGTCTTGCCGTCCGGGGCGAACGCGACCGCGCTCACGTAGCCCTTCCCGCCGCGCAGGGCCATCAGTTCCTTCGGCTCCTTGTCGGTCACGTCGTACAGCCAGACGGTGCCGGCGCTCGCGGACCCGAGCGCGACGGTGCGCCCGGTCGGGCCGAATGCGACCGCGCGGAACCCGTCCGGCTTGCGGACGCAGGCGCGCTCACCGGGCTTGCTGCTGGCGACGTCCCAGACGCGCGCGGAGCCGTCGGCGGCGGCCGACGCGAGCAGGCACCGGTCCGGGGAAAACGCCAGCGCGCACACCGCCCCGGTGTGCCCGCGGAACGTGGCAAGGAGCTTGGCCGCGACCGGCCCGGTTGCAGCGGGAAGCGTGGGTGTAAACATGATGCGGCACCTGAACGCGCAGAGTGCCGAACTATAGGACACGCCGGCCCGACGTGCCGGCGGAAGGGGAAATGAAGGGGTGGCGTTGTCCACCCTGAAAGGACGCCGTGGCCGGAATGGGAACCGCGTCGCGCGCCCGGGGCTTGCTCGCAAAGCCTCGCCGCGCGCCCGGGCTAAGTTCTGTCGCCCCTTCGGGGCGGAGCTTTAGCCCGCGGAGCGGGCGTCAGAGTTTAGCCCGGGGTGCGGCGAGTCTTCGAGCAAACCCCGCGCGGCGTGGCCGGAATGAGACTGAACCCGTTCGCGCGTCAGGGCACGGCTTGGCCGTCGGTCAGCGCGGCGGCGGGCGACGCGACCTGCTCCGCGCCGGTCACGTCGGTCCAGTCGCTCGCGCCGGCGCGCTTGTACCGCCGCACCTGCGTGAACTGGCCGTCGCCCTTCAGCAGTTGCACCGCCACGCGCGCGGCCTTGCCGTTCTCGACGAGGTACATCACGGGTTCGTCGCCCACCTTGCCCACGGCCGCGGCCGGCACCGCCCACGCCGCGGGCAGCTCCGCGCTCAGCTTCGCGTGAACGTACGTGCCGGGCCGCAGCAGTCCGTTGTTGTTGGGCAGATCGATCTCGGTGCGCAGGGTGCGCGACCCCGGTTCCAGCGCCCACGAGGTGCGCGCCACCTTGCCCACCACCTCCGGCCCCTGCACGGCCTGAATCGCTAGCCGCACCTCTTGGCCGGCGCTCACGAGTCCGGCGTCGGCTTCCGGCACGTACACGACGACGCGCACCGGGTCGACGCGCGCCACGCTGAACAGCGCGACCTTGTCGCCGGCCTTGACCTGATCGCCGCGGTTGGCGGCCCGGCGCGTGACCACGCCGTCGTAGGGCGCGCGAATGTCCAAGTAGCGCAGCTCCTCTTTCGCCTCGCGCGCGACGGCGCGGGCGACCGCGAGTCGGGCGGTGGCGGCGGTCACGTCGGCGTCGGCCTTGTCGCGGTCGGCGCCCGCCTTCGTCACGGCCGCCTTCGCCGCGGCCACGCGCGCCTTGGCCTCCTTGTGCGTCGCTTCCGCGGCCTTGAGTTGGAACTGCGTCTCGTCGAGCGTCTGCGTGTCGGCCATGCCGCCGGCCACGAGTTTCTTCACCCGGTCCAGTTCCTTCCGCGCGCGCTCGACGAGGGCGTCGGCGCGCTCGACCGCGGCGTCGTATTGCGCGACGTTGGCCTCGGCCGCGGTCGCCCCGGCCCCGGCCGCGACGAGCGCCTGCTTCGCCTGATCTTCCTCGGCCCGCGCCTGATCCACGAGCGCGTCCTTCTGCTTCGCGCGCTCGACCAGTTCGGGGGCCGCGATACGCGCCAGTACCTGATCCTTCGTCACCCGGCTGTCGATGTCGATGAGCCGGTCGTGGTCCGGGCGCGCGGCCTTCAGGGGGTCCGGTTCGATGGCGTCGATGTACCCGGAGGCGTTGGCGCTGAGCGCGGTTTCGTCGAACGGGCGCACCGTACCCGGTTGCTCGACGACGCGCTTCACCGCGCGCTGGGTCGGCTTCGCGACGGTGATCGGCACGGCGGGCGGCGCGGGCGGCGCGGGCGGCGGCTTGCGCCCGCACCCGACGACCGGGACCACCAGTGCGAGCAGCAGAAGGTAACGGTGCATGAGGACGGCTCCGAGGTTCTGTAGCCGGCCTCGCCGAGGCCGGGGATACACCGCAGGTTCAGCGCCGGCCTCACTGAGGCCGGCTACAGAACTCAACTCGCGACCTTGTGCCGGCTGGCGGGGTCGAACGGGTCCAGCGACGCGCTCGCGGTGCCGGCGCGCCCCATCGCCAGCGCGAACACCGCGGGCAGCAGGAACAGCGTCGTGAGGGTGCCGGCCAGCAACCCGCCGATCACGGCGCGGCCGAGCGGGGCCGTTTGGTCGCCGCCCTCGCCCAGCCCCAGTGCCATCGGTACCATGCCGGCGATCATCGCACAGCTCGTCATGATGATGGCGCGGGCGCGGGCCTTCGCGCCGTCCGCCCCCGCGGCGACGGCACTCGCGCCACCGGCGCGGGCGCGCTCGGCGAACGTCACCAACAGGATCGCGTTCGCGGTCGCCACGCCCACGGCCGTGATCGCGCCCATGAACGATTGCAGGTTCAGCGTCGTGCCGGTGACGAACAGCGCGACCGCGACCCCGGCCAGCACCGCCGGCACCGGGGCCACCGCGACCAGCGCGAGCCGGGCCGATTGGAAGTACGCCATGAGCAGCAGGAAGATTACGACGCCGGCGATGATGAGGCCGCCGGAGAGCCCGGCGAACCAGCGCTGCGGGGGGACGTTCCACGGGGCGTCGAACGCGAGCGGGCCGAACATCTCGCGCATCGGGGCCACCTGCCCGCGCACGTCCACGCGCGCCCCGGTCGGGGGCGGGCCGGCGGCCTCGACCGCCTTCGCCACGTCGCGCGCCAGCGCGCCGAGGTCCGTGCCCTGCACGTTCGCGGTCATGCTCACCACGCGGCGCATGTCGTAGCGGTCGATCTGGCCGGGCATGGTGCCCTCGCGCACCTGCCCGATGTCGCCCACGCGCACGAGGTTCTCGCCGGGCACGGCGACCGGCGCGAGTTCGATGTCCTTCATCGCGCCCACCAGCGCGAACGGCACTTCGACCTGAACTTGGTAGCCGATGCCGCTGGCCGGGTCGCGCCAGTAGTTGGGCACGGTGAACCGGCTGGACGAGGTGAACGGGGTCAGGGCGTTGGCCGCGTCGCCGGCGCTCGCGCCGGTGGGCGCGAGCTTCTCGCGGTCCAGTTTCACCTCGACCGTGGGGTAATCGAGCGCCTGCGCGAACCGCAGGTCGACGAGGCCCGGCACCTTGGCGAGTTCGCGGTACACCTTTTCGGCGTGCGCGCGGTTGTCGGCCATGCGCGGGCCGTTCACCGCCACTTCGACGGGCGACGGGGAGCCGAAACTCATGACCTCGTTCACGATGTCGGCCGGCTCGAACGAGAGGCGCAGTTCGGCGACGCGGGCCCGCGCGACCGCGGCCGACAGTTTCGCCGGCGGGCCTTGCCAGCGCTCCGCGGTCCAGTTCAGCAGGTGGTCGGGCAGGGTCGCGCGCAGGCGCGCCTTCAGGTCTTCGACGCGCACCGGCCCCGGCTTGAGGGCCACGCGCATCACCGCCTCTTCCGGCCCGCCCATCCACAGGTACACGGTGTTCACCGGGTTGCTCGGCGGCACGACGCCGACGAACCCGATGCTGATCTCGACCTCGCCGCCCGCGGCGCGCACGTCGTTCTCGATGAACCGCAGCGCCTCTTGGGTGATGGCTTGCGTCTCCTCGATGCGCGTGCCGGTGGGGGCTTTGAGCCGGAACTGGAACTGCCCCGCGTCCACCGGCGGGAAGATTTCCGTCCCGAGTTGCCGGCCGACCAGCGCCAGCGCGCCCGCCGCGAGCGCGAAGTACAGCGGCACCGCGAGCCACCGCGACCGAAGGATGAGGGCCGAGGGATGACGGATGAGGGAATACAGGCGGCCGTGGTGTGCCTCGGCCTTCGGCGCGCCGTCCGCGTGTTTCCGGCGCAGCAGCCACACGGCGAGGACCGGCACGAAGGTACTGGACAGGACGTAGCTGGCGATCATGGCGAACCCGACCGCGAGCGCGAGCGGGACGAACAGCGCCTTGGCCGCGCCCTGCATCAGGAACGACGGGATGAACACCGTGAGGATGCACAGCATCGCTAGCAGGCGCGGCACCGCGGTTTCCGAGACCCCGCGCCACACGGCCAGCGCCACTGAGGGCGTGCCTTCGAGTTGGGTGTGGATGTTCTCGACCGCGACCGTACTTTCGTCCACCAGAATGCCGACGGCCAGCGCGAGGCCGCCGAGCGTCATGAGGTTGATCGACTGGCCCGTGAGCCACAGGGCCACGAGCGCCGCGACCAGCGCGAGCGGGATGTTCAGCACGACCACGATCACGCTCCGCCAGTCGCGGAGGAACACCAGCACCATGAGGCCGACGAGCGCCGCGGCCAGTAGCCCCTCGAGCGCCACGCCGGTCATGGAGTTGGTGACGTAGGGCGACTGGTCGAACTCGAAGCTAACCGTGATGTCGTCGGGCAGCACGGCTTGCATGGCGGGCAGGTTCGCGCGGACGTTCTTCACCACGTCGAGCGTGCTGGCGTTGGCCCGCTTGGTGACGAGGATGTACACGGCCTGCTTGCCGTTGACGAGGGCGAACCCGGTGGCGATGTCGTTGGCGTCCTCGATGCGCGGCCGGTCGGTGACGGGGTCGCGCAGGCACACGTCGCGCAGGTACACGCCGCGCGTGATTTCGATCGCGCCCAGTTCGTCGGGCCTCACGACCATCGCGTTGGAGGGGACGAGGGCGGTGCGGGTGGGGTCGCGGAGCTGGCCCGACGGGGCGATCACGTTCCCCGCGGAGAGCGCCTTGACCACCTGATCGGCGGACAACTTGTGGGCGAGCAGTTGCTTCGGGTCGGCGCGCACCACGACCGTTCGCGCGGACCCGCCGAACGGGGGCGGCGCGCTCACACCCTCGATGGCCGCGAACATCGGCCGCACCTTGAACAGCGCCTGATCCTGAATCTGGCCGATGGTCTTGGTTTCGCTCTTGAGGACGAGGAACCCGACCGGCACGGACCCGGTGTCGAACCGGGTGATGAACGGGGGCACGGTGCCCGGCGGCATGAACGCGCGCGAGCGGTTCACCGCCGCGACCACCTCGGACATGGCCTGCGCCATGTCGGTGCCGGGGTGGAACGACAGCTTGATGAGGCACACGCCCTGCGCGTTCTTGCTCTCGACGTTGCGGATCCCGCCGACGTACAGGATGTGGTACTCGTAGTAGTTGGCGATCAGCCCTTCCATCTGTTGCGGGTCCATGCCGCCGTAGGGCTGGCACACGTAGATGACGGGCAGGTCGAGCGGCGGGAAGATGTCCACCTTCATGCGCGCCGTGGCGAGCAACCCGGCGAAGGCGACCCCGGCGAGGAGCACCATGACGGTGACGGGCCGGCGGAGCGCGGCGGAAATCGGGTTCATCGGCGTCGGGGGCTGTGGGGAGTGGCGGCGGGATAGGTGTACCAGCCCGGGCACGGCGACGCCACCGCGATTCCGCGCGGGGTGAGCGTTGAGTCGCGCGCGCGGGGCCGCTAGAATCGTCCGTGCGCCCCACCTCGTATCCTCCCGAAACGCGCGATGGCTATTGCAGCACAGTGCCCGGAGTGTAACGCCAAGTTCAAGGTCGCGGACGACCAAGCCGGCGAGCGCGTCGAGTGCCCACGGTGCGGTGCCACCCTCACCGCGCCGGACGAACCCGCGTCGCCCCCGCCGCGCCGCAAGCCCGCGCTCTCCATCGACGACGACGAGGACGAGCGCCCGCGCCCGTCGCGCGCCGGAAGTGGGATGAAGGGGGCACCGCGCCGCCGGCGCGACGACGATGACGACGACGACGACGACGATGACCGACCGCGGCGGCGACGCCCGAAGGCCGCGGGCGGCTCGTCCGGCCCGGTGATCGCCGTCGTCACGCTCGTCATCATCTTGGTGGTGGGCGGGGCCGTGGGCTATTTCCTCTCGACCCGCAACAAGGACCGCGCCAGTTCGACCGCGCCGTCGGTATCGGGGCCGGGGGTGGGGCGCTCGAACTCGAATAACCCCCTATTTCCCAGATGACCTTCGACTTTCGGCATGGCATGTGCGCCGGAACCCTGGGATTCCCAGCGTTTCTGCCTCTTTCCTGCCGAAATGACCGAGGAACCCAATGGGTGACCGCCGAAATGACCCCCTGCGTGTGGATTTCGACCGCGAGATCAAGTT
>Ga0194132_10005518_pt1 | contig 20388 bp, 24 predicted proteins | sample TA2KigOf80mmetaG_FD_148612 | JGI IMG/M metagenome (GOLD analysis project Ga0194132, IMG submission 148612) | Freshwater microbial communities from Lake Tanganyika, Tanzania - TA2015054 Kigoma Offshore 80m | ecosystem: Environmental > Aquatic > Freshwater > Lake | place: Tanzania: Lake... | reverse complement strand
CAGCGCCGGCGCCAAGTCGAGATCGCCGAGCCGGAACCATGCGTCCTCGCCCAGCGACGCGATCGCGTCGACGACCCGCGTCGTGTCGCCGGCGAGGCCCCACCCGCGATCGCGATCGACGCGCCCGGCCAACGTGTAGATAACGATGTCGACGTCGGGGCAGACGCGCAGACCGTGCCACTCCAAATCGTCGCCCGTGTTCGCGACGATCGTCAGCGCGCCCGGCGGCACGGGCGGCTGATGGCGCGGAACGCCGAGCGTGATGAACGCTTGTGGCTCCGGATCGGGCGGCAGGCGCAGCGCGCGCCGCACCAAAGACTGACAGAACAAGGGCGCGCAGCACCAGCAGGCGCCGAGGCCGAGCGCCTCGGCCGCGAGCAGAAGGTTCTGGATCGATGCCGCGACGCTCTACACGCCCATGGCGTGCTCGGCGCGCCGCGCTTCGCGGCGTTCGTAGGGATCCATCTCAACCATCGTCAGGCACGGCATGACCAACACCGGCGCGCCGCCGAACCGCTCGTAGGACAGCCGCAGCTCGACGCGGATCACCTTCTCGTCGAGCCCGCGGGCCCGCATGTCCGCGTCCCAACGGCGTCCCATCTCACGCAGAAGCCGATTGCGCGCGGAGCGGTCGGCAAGGTCGCACCAACGCCAGGGCTGGCGGTTGTGCGCCGAGGGCGCCGCGCACGCCGCCGCCAGCAGGGTCGTGACGATCTCTGGCGGCACCGGTTCATCGCTCTAGAAGCGCACGGACCGCCGGCCGTGCAGCACGGTCCAGCAATCGCGCGGCGTTGGCGTGGGCGTCGTCACGGCTGTTTCAACTGAACAGGTCGCGCGACGGCGGGCGCAGTAGCGCGGCCGCGCCGTCGTCGCCAGGATCGAGAGGCGTGCCGCGAATCAGCGCAACCGGCCGCCGTTCGTCAGTTTGTCCCATGAGGATCGTCGCCGCGCCCGCCAGCTCGTCGGCGAGCGCTTCCATCGAGCTCTGCATCTCGTAGCCGAACAAGTCGGTTCGTCCGCGCTGATCACGCACGGCGGCGCCGCCGGCGAGGCCGATACAAACACCGATGGCCGCTTGCCGGTGCGCGCGGCCGTGCGTGTCGGCGACGATGACTGCGACAGCGACGCCGAACCGCCGGCGCAACGCTTCCCGCAACGCGCGCGCCCAGTTGTCGGGATCGCGCGGTAGCAGGACGGCGTTGCCGGCACCGGCGTTCGATTGATCGACGCCGGCGTTCGCGCAGACGAAGCCCAGCCGATGATGCGTGATCAGCAGGCCGGGGCGCACGCGCGAGATCGCGGTCGACTCGCGAAGCATCAGCTCGACGACGCGCGCGTCCTTGCCCGTGCGCGCGGACAGGTCCTGCGCCTCCCGCGATGGCTGTACACCGGCGAGCGCGATGACGCCGCCCTCGGCCACGGAAAGGATCTTGTGCGCGACGACGAGCACGTCGCCGTCGCACGGGTGCAACCCCTCGCGCGCGAGCGCGGCGCCGATGATCGACGAGACGTCGTCGCCCGGCCCGATGATCGGGATCGTTTCGCACGCGGTGACGGTCAGCGGCCCGCCGCCGCCGCGACCGACCGCTGAGGAAGATGAGACCATGGCGCGGCGGTCCTAGATTCCCGTGAACTGAACGCCGATGGACTTCTTCTTGTACCGCTGATTCATGCCGATGATGACGGCTGCGAGCTGCTCGAGAGCGGCGGCGGCATCGATGCCGCCGGCATCGATGCCGCGCATGCCGATCAGACCGGCGAGCTCGCTGACCTTCGCCTTGGCATCGGCATCGTCGCCGCAGACGAGCACGTCGCCCTCGACCGGTTCGCCGAACTTGTGCAGCTTCGCCGACGAGACGGTGTGGAACGCCGCCACGACGCGCGCGTCCGGCAGCAGCCGCTGCGCGGTCGCGCCGGCCGAGCCCGCCGGCATCGCGTCGAGGACCGGCGGCGCGAATTGCCGGAGCGGCACCGTCGTGTCGACGACGATCTTTCCCGCGCAGGCTGCGCGCACCGCGGACAGGATTGCCTCCATGCCGGCGTAAGGAATGGTCAGGACGACGAGGTCGGCCGCGCGCGCGGCGTCTTCATTCGTTGCCCCATCGACGGACGCTCCGGGCGCATCCGACAATGCTTTCGTGGCGGCGTCTTGCGCCTTCGCCGCGTCGCGGGAGCCGATAAGGATACGCCGTCCCGCGCGCGCCCAGCGGGTGCCGAGGCCCATTCCTTCTTTGCCGGTCCCGCCGAGAATCGCGATCGTTTCCATGCAGACTCCGTTCCGGGCGAGCGCGTGCCGTCAGCGCGCGGCGCGCAAGCGCGCCGCCGCATCGCCGGCCTCGACCGCGGCTAGCACCGCCGCGTGCTCCTCGATCGATCGGCTCCAGCCGCCGCGCAGCGTAAGCGACCGCAAGCGGTAGCCCCGCATCTCGTCGAGAACCTGGTTGTACAAAGCGATGAGCCGGTCGTTGCCGGACGCGCCGACGATCGCGCGATGGAACCGCGTGTTCACGTCGAAGAACGCGTTGACGTCGCGCGGCGCGGGCGCGCCTCGGCAAGGTGCTCGACGGTGAGACGCTGGATGGCGGCTCTTGCGGGCGCCCGGCTGACGCCGAGCCGTCCGGCCAGCTTTACTTGATGCAGCGGCTGGCCGGTCGCGATTCGATTCGCCAGCACTTCGGCGCGAAGACGCCGGTAGACGCGTTCGCGGACCGTCATGTTGCCGATCGCGGTCTGCGCCACGCAACGCTTCCACGAGAGAGGATCCGACCCGAATGACCGGCTGCTTTTGTATACAGCATACACTTTCCTGCGAGCGAGCGGTCCGGCGCTACAAGACCGCAGTGACGAACGCGAGAAACGCGGCGGCCGCTTGCGCGGCAATGCTTGGCCGGCGACCGGGCCGGGCCAGCGCCGCGGCGGCAAGCGCAAACGCCACGCCGTGGCCGGCGATGCGCGGCGCATCACCGGCCGAGACGATCGCCGAGACGATGGCGAACGCGCTCGTGACGAGCAGTACCTGGAAGCCGAGCGTGGCGAGGCGGCCGTCGCGCTCGCCGGCGGCGCCGAGCCAGCAGGCGGCGACGCCGAGGTAGCCGGCGAGGATTGCGACCGCCGCCGGGGGGCGCTGCTCGCCGGCGAGGAACGCGGCGGCAACGAGCACCAGGGCAATCGCGCCGAAGTGCGTCCAAGGCAGAAACGGAATGCGCACGTCGCCGAGCTCCGGCAGGATGGCGGTCGCGATCGCCGTCCCCAGCAGGTAGGCCGACAGCATGAGGGCGACCGGCGCGAAGTGGGCGCTGCCCACGAGGTGGAGCAATCCGCCGGACAACACGACGAGCGCAAGAGCGAGCGCGAGCACGCACGGCACGGCGATGCGCAGGAGGCGTCCGCGCGGCGATGGCGGCAATACGAACACGGGCACCGTCGCGGACGCTAGCAGCAGCGCGGATCCGATGTGCGTGCCGGCGAGCGTCGGCCAAGCCAAGCCCGCTCGCAAGGCGACGGCGATCGGCGCCTCCAAGAGCGCGCCAGTGCGCATCAGCCATGCGAGCAATGCGAACGAAAGCGCCGATGCGACGCCGACGAGAACCGACGGCGTCGGACGGGCCGGGCCGTTCCGCAGCCACCACGCGGCCGCGCCGATCAGGCTCACCAGGGACAACCAGCCGAAAACACGCTCCAACGGTGCGGCGGGTGGAGCGGCCTGGGCGGCCGCCCAGGCCGCTCCACCCGCCGCGACGCGATAACGAAAGAATCCGGCGGCGAGGTTTCCGCCCGTCGTCGACACCTGATAACGCACGACGTAGGTTCCGGAGCCGGTGGACGAGACGGGCAGGCGAACGCGGCGCCCGTCCGCCGAGAGCTCCGGGGCACCCGTCTCCGCGATGCCGTCTCGGCCAACGATCGTAAACGTGCTGTACGTCGGATTGACGGATTCACTGAACCATAGCAGCACCTGAGACGGCGGGCGCGCGACCACCGAATCCGGCGCGGGAAAAGATTCCTGACAATACGCCTGCGATAGCGCGCCGGAGGTCGAGATCGCGAATCCGGCGCCAACGATCACCGCCGCCGCCATGATGACGGTCGCGAATCGCGTGAAGACGAGCCAGTCCCACGGACGCGGCCGCGCGTCGCGCGCCTCGGCGCTCGGCGGTTGCCGGCGTACGTTGCTCATGGCGCCCGGCGGTATCCCGACCTGCTCGCCAGCGCTTCCAAGGTCATGACCCCTTCGGTGTTACGCCCGGCGATGACCCAGGTCGGAAACGCGTTGACGCCGGCGGCCTGGCAAAGATCCGGACGGCCCCCGGGTGTGCGCGCGTCGCACTCGACGTACGGAAGCGCGGACGCCGCCCGCCCGAACAGCTTCTTCTGCTCCGCGCAGTGCGAGCACCAATAGGCGCCGTAGAATTGCGCGCCGGTCGCCTTTAGGTGCCCGGCGAGTGCCAGCGCGTAGACGGCCTGCGGATCGTCCGCCGCCGGCGGAGGCTCGTTCGCGGTAATCGCGTACGCGCCCCCGAGCACGAGCACCGCGACGAGCGCGGCGCCGCTCGTCGTCCAGGCTACCGGCGCCGCGGGAAACGGCCGGCGGCGCCACGCTGCTGCGAGGATGGCAACGCACAGGACCGCGGACAGCAGGCAGGTGCTGCACGTCGCGAGCAGGATCACCTGCTGCACGAACGTGAAGATGACGGACGCCGAGACCCCGGCGGCGGCGAGCGGCATCAGGGCGCGCCAGCGCGCCGGATTGGTGCGGGGCGGCAAGGCGACCGCGAGCACCGATCCGTAGAACGCGAGCCCGAGCACTGTCACCGGGACGCCTGCGACGGTCGCGTACGCGCTCGTCTGCACGAGGTCGCAGGCTTTCCCCGTCAGGCAGAACGACTTCGTGTCGAGCAATCGCACGGCGAGCAGGTAAGCGCTGAGCAGCAACCCGCAGCCGGCGAGCGCGGCGACGATGACGTCCCGCGTGCGCGGAGCTGGCTTCGCGGTCTTCCTTCCCCCTCTTCGCGTCGATGGCGCCATCGACTCTCCTCCTCATTTGCGTTCCAGGATTGCGTTCCACCGAAGTTCGCGGCGACGAAATGCGGCGCCGTAGAGCTCGGAGGATGACCGCCGATCAGGAACCGCCGTTAGGGAGCGGCTCGCGCAGCAGCACGCGGAGGTCGGCCACCAGGTCCTCCGTCTTATGGTCGTGTTGCACGATGAGCCGCCACCGTCCGGAACGGTCGATCACGGTCACGTGCGACGAATGGTTGACCAGGTAGTCGTTCGGACCGTCCCGCGGCACCTTCTCGTGCACGACGCCGTACGCCGTGTATACGGGTCGCATCTCCGCTTCACTCCCCGTCAACCCGAGGATCGTCGGGCTGAACAGCGCCAAGTAACGCCGCAGCACGTCGGGCCGATCGCGCGCCGGGTCGGCCGTCACGAAAACGAACCGGACGCGATCTGCATCGGGGCCGAGCGCCGCTTGCGCGTTGCGCAGGCGCGCGAGCGTCAGCGGACAGATGTCCGGGCAGTACGTGTAGCCGAAGAACATCACGACGACGTTGCCGCGCTGCGCCGACAGCCGAAACGTGGCGCCACGGTGGTTCCGCAGCGCGAAGTCCGGAGCCGGACGCGGCGGCTTAAGCGCTTCGCCGCGCAGCGCCGCGCCGGGCGTGCATGCGGCCAGCGCCAGCGCCGCGACCGCCGCGATCCACGGGCTGTGTCGGGTACGAAACCGCATGTTCTCGTCCACGGTGCTCCTAGCGCCGGTGAATGGCGACGGCGTGGCCGCCGCCGAAAGAGAAAACAGCAGGCGGCACGACGCCGGCAACCGCGGGCGTCTGTCTACCGCCGCGCCGGTCGAGTTCACGCCGACGCCGATCGAATGGCGCGCCGCGACGGTGCGGTCGTCGGCCCGTCATTCGATCGGGCCCAGCCGTTCTCCGATGCGCAGCGAAGCCCACACTTCCGCGCGCGACAGCTCCGCCCGCGGCGATCCGCCGGTGGGTTGCGCGGTTTCCTCCGGCGAAGCCACAGCTACGACGCCACGGCGCCCGCGGGCAGCTCGTCGGAGATCGCGCGCCAGCGCCGGCCGTTCTCGCGCGCGCCTTCGGCGTAAGCGTCGGGGATGACATGGTACGGTGGCCGCACCGGACCGGCCTTCATGTAGCCGACGGCGGCGATGCGGAGCGTTCGGAACGTTTTCATGCGCCACCTCCGGCAGGAATCGCTGAGATAGGCACGAGTTCGACCCGGGCGCGGCCAACCCCTCGCCGACCTGACGCGCCCGCCGTCGCCCGTACGAGGGGACGCCGTCAGGACCACAACACCGGATCGAACCGGGTGATCACCTCTGGCGCGCCGTCGGTGACGATCACTTCTTCTTCGATGCGCACGCCCTCGCCACCGGCGATCTCGATGCCCGGCTCGACGCGGAGGACCATACCCGGCGCCAGCGGCGTGTCGTCGGTCGGGTACAACAGCGGCGGCTCCATCGTCTCCAGGCCGATCCCTTGCCCGATGAACCGTCGGGCCGCGTCGCCGAAGCCGTGCGCCTCGAGCACTCGGTTCGCGGCGGCGACGACCTCGCGCGGCAAGACGCCGGGCCGGCAGGCGTCGATCGCGGCCCGTGTCACGGCGAGGGCAGCGTCGACATGGCGGCGCTGCGGGTCGCATGGTCGCCGCCATCGCGGCGGCGACCATCTCGAGTTCGCTGACGCCGTCCCGGACCGCGGCCAGGGTCGTCCCGTAACCGCTGGCGCACGTCGCCCCCGCCCGCCGCAGCATCTCGATCTCGGCCGCGCTCTTGACGGCGCGCATGCGCGCGGCGTCGTCGTCCATAGACAGCCATCGCAGCGACGGCAGCCGCTCGCGCAGCTACCGCTCCATGCGCAGCGGTAGCTTGTCCTCGCCGACGAGCCCGATGGTCGTCGCGCCGAGGTCCTTTTCGCCCAGCACGGCGGCGATCGCGGCCGCGAAGTTGGGCAGGAACGGGCCCGGCAGCCCCTCCGGCGCGCGCGCGTGCCGCACGTCGGCGATCGGAACCATGTCCTTGCGCGCGGTCGTGTCGACCAGCAAAACGGGATCTCCGGCGACGGGCGCGATCAACGCGGCGTGGCCGATGCCGCGCATGTCACCCCACGTCATGGCGGCGGGAAACGGCGGAAAGTGATTCGCGAAGTACGCGATGTTGCCGGCACGGTCGTACAACGAACGCGCCAGCACGAGCACGCCGCGCGCGCTCGCAGACGATCGAGCCGCGATAGGACCTCGGCGTGCGTGATGATCAATTCCAGGTCGACCTCCGGAACAAGGATTGCGGCCACTACAGCAGAAGTCCTCGTCCAGGTCAATAGGTGCGCGCGTCTCAGCTCGGTCGCAATGCGCGCGTTCGGACAGACCGGCATCCTGCCGCCGGCGGCCGTCCCCATCGAAGAAGCGATCCTGGAAGGGAAACGGGCGGCGCTGCATTCGCACGAAGGCGCATTTTGGCGTTGTCGCCGCGACTTCTACGGCCGTCCCGTCTTCGTGGCGATCCTGCGCGTGACCGTCGCGACGCCGTACTAAGAGGTGATGCGGGCGGCCTACGCGCGCCAGCCCGCTGACGCTAGTCACGCGCGACGTCGCGACAATCACGATCGAGGCGCGCGGCGCCGATCTGCGAGGCCTATGGATCACGGAGACGACCCGCCCGCGCCGGCGTGCATTCGTGAATCTGGACGGAATACGCTGACGTATACTGCCGCTATGGCTCCCGCCGACTCCGACCTGCGTCGGATCATCCGTCGTCACATGCTGCTGTTGATGGCCGCGCAGGGTTTCTCGATCGTCGTCTTCATGCAGATGCCCGCGCTCGGCGGCTTGGCGATCAAGGAGTTGACGGGCAGCGTCGAGCTCACCGGCGTCGCGATGAGCGTGAGCGCAGTCGGCCAGCTCCTGACGGCACATCTTTTCGGACGCTGGATGGACCACTGGGGACGCGGACCCGTCCTGGCGATCGGCGCCGGACTCTCGGCCGGTGGCGCGCTGCTGATCGCCTGGGCGTTCAACCTCGGCGCGCTGCCGATCTTCCTCGCTTCGCTGCTCTGCTACGGCGCGGCGTCCGGGCCGCTGCGGCAGATCACGGTCGCAGCCGCCGACATGCACCCCTCGGCAGCGCGCGGCCGCGCCGTCGGCATGGTCTTCATGGGCAGCATCCTCGGCACGGTGCTGTCGCCCGTGATCGCGCGCTTCTTCACCGCGCGCCCGGGAGTCTCCGACCACGACAGCATCGTCCTCGCGTGGATCGTCGGCGCGGCGCTGTTCGCTTGCGCCGTGCCGCTCTTCCTGGCGCTGCGACCGGATCCGCTCGAGATCGGCAAACGCCTGGCCGCGCGCGACGGCGCGGCGGCTGCCGCCGCGGGCCGAGAGCTGCCGCGGCTGGATTTCGGACCCGACAAGGCGATCGCGTTCGCGGCCGCGATCGCGACGATGGCCACCCTCTGGGGCAATATGAGCCTCGGCATGGCGATGACGCCGGTGGCGATGCGGCACCATCACGTGCCGCTCGGCGACATCATGTTCGCGATCTCGCTGCACGTGCTGGGGATGTACGCGTTCGCTGTACCGCTCGGCGCGTTCGCCGACCGGATCGGCCGCAAGCCGATGATGACCGCTTCGATCCTGCTGACCGGCGCGTCCAACTTCGGCGCGCTCGCTGCCGCAGACTACATCTCGCAGGCGGTGTTCATCTTCTTACTCGGCATCGGCTGGTCGGGCGGGATCATCTCGGCGACAGCGATGCTCTCCGACTACACGACCGCCGAGGACCGCGGCCGCGCGTTCGGATCGGCGGAGTTCATCACGCGCGCCGCTCTGCTGCTCTTCCCGGCGCTCGGCGGCTTGCTCGTTGGGCGCATTGGATTCGTCTACGCCGGCGTGGCGATCGCCGCGACGGCGCTGGCGCCGTTGTTCTTCGTCCTGCGCATCCGCCGCGACCGTCCGTTGCCCGTGCCGATCGACGTACCCGCCGGCCGCTAGCTAGGGCGCAGCCCAGAAGTCCCGCGCGTCGATGCGGTCGCGGACGATCTGCAGTTCGTGCACGCGCTGCAGATAGCGCGAAGCGTCTTGGATCTGCTTGTCGTCCATGCCGCCGCGCACCCAGCGGTCACCCCACTCCTTGCGGATCATCTGCAGCTGGACGGCGGTCAGATCGAGCGTGCCCTTGCCGCGGCGGGCCGCGATCTCGTTCGCGCGCTTCGGCTCGCGCAGCGTGACCTCGAGCATGTCCTGCTGGAAGCGATTGAGGCGCCGCAGCACGTCACGTCGCTGCTCGAAGGTGTTCTGCGACGCAATGAACCCCGATTGCACGAAGTTCTCGCCGTACGTCTGCTCGTAGACCGACACCGGATCAGCGACGACGCGGTAGCGCTTCGACCACAGGATCGGCGTGATGAACGGCTCCCACAACGTGATCGCGTCCAGGTCGCCGCGCTCCAGCCCGGCGATCAGATTCGCCGGCGCCGCCGTCGCGATCGAAACGTCCTTGCCGGGGTCGAGCCCGCGCAGCCGCAACCCGATCGCCGTAGCCACGTAGCTCGTGCCTGCCAGCGACGCCACGCCGACGCGGCGGCCGCGCAGATCCTCGATCCGTTGGTAGGGCGCCCCGGCGCGCACGAGCATCTTGAACGCCGCCAGCTGCCAGCCGCGGACGACGCGCAGCCCGAACCCCTCCTTGTGCAGCAGGGCCGCCGCCGTCAAGCCTGCCTCGGCGACGTCGATGCCACCGCCGCGAAACGCGGTCATCTGGTCGGCGGTGCGGACGTAGGGAACGTACTCGACGTCGAGGTTGTACTTCGCGCGCGCGACGTCGCGATGCTCCTGCCCGACCATGTAGGGAATGCTCGTGATGTCGACGACGTAGCCGAGGCGCACGCGATCGGCCGGCCGCGGCTGCGCGCCCGGCGAAGCGGCGGCGAGCAAGACGAGTCCGACGGCGATGGCCGCGGCGCGCGGCGCAAGCGTGAAGCAGTTCTTCATCATTTTCGTTTCCCTCCGTTATCGTTCATGCCCGTTGCGGGCGCCAGCGCATGACTTGCCGTTCGATCGGACGGATCAGCACGTATTCGGACAGCAGCATCAAGATGATCATGACGACGACCCAAGCGAAGACCTCGGTCACGCGGAACTGTTCCCACGAGAAGTAGAGGCGGTAGCCGATGCCCTGATGCCCGATGAGCAGCTCGGCGAAGATCGCGATCTTCCAGCAGTAGCTGTAGGAGCTGCGAACGCCCGCGAACAGGTACGGATAGAGGCTGGGGATCGTCACGCCGCGCAGCACCTCGGCGCGACCGACGCCGAAGGCGTGCGCCATTCCTTCCAGGTCGACGTCGATCGCCTTGACGCCCTCCCAGAACGCGAACGCGAGGATCGGAAAGCCGACGATGAACACGACGAAGATCGCCGAGAAGTGACCGAACCCGAACCAGATCACAGAGAAGAAGCCCCAGACGATCGACGAGATCGTCTGCAGGATGTACAGGAACGGCTTGCTCAGCGTTTCGAAGCCGCGGTGGTACCCCATGAGGATCCCGACGACGGCGCCGAACAGCAGGGCGAACGCGTACGCGTAGAGCGTGCGCCAGGTCGTCACCCAGATGCTGCTCCAGAGGACGCCCTCGGCCGCGAACTCCGGGATCTTCGCGAGCGAGCGGCCGATGCCCGGAAACAGGTGGGGCGGGTAGAGGAGCGACAGTCCGTGCCAGATCAGCAGCGTCAGCGCGAACGCCGCGATCGCGGGCGCGGATCGAACGATCCACGGTCGAGTGACGTTCACGACGGCGAAGACGCCTCCAACGCGGCCGGAACGTCGCCGCGGCGCCGGCGGGGTGCGCGCGCCGCCGTTGTCCGCTCCGCTTCCGCCGGCCAACCGGAGACGAGGTGATCGCGTCCGGCGCGCAGGTGACGGCGGGCCGCCTGCTCGGCGCCGTCGGCATCGCCGGCGGCGATCGCGCGGACAACGGCCTCCCGTTCGGCGGCGACCTGAGCGGCCCGCGCCGGAGCGCGGCCCGCGGCCGCGCCGATCAGCTTCACGACGTTGTTCGACTCCAGCATCATCCGTTCCAGCGTGCCGTTACGCGCCACATCGACGAGCACGGCGTGAAAGTCCTCGGCCGGCGTATTTCCGCGGCCGCCGCGACGGCCGCCCGCCGCGGCCCGGAGACGCGCGACGTCCTGCGGGGTCGCCAGCGCGGCCGCCTCCCGCGCCGCGAGCCCCTCCAGCACCTCGCGAACGCGCAGCGCCTCGAGGACCTCGCGCTCGGTGACCTGGCGCACGATCGCGCCGCGCCGTGGGCTGATCGTGACCAGCCCGTCGCGCTCCAGCCGCCTCAGTGTCTCGCGGACCGGCGAGCGGCTCGTCTGGAACCAGGCCGCGATCTCGCCTTCCACGAGGCGTTGCCCGGGCGCCATCCGGCCGCGCAGGATCGCCGCTTCCAGGTAGGCGTACATTTGGTCCGCCAGCGACTGCGCCGCCGGCGCCGGCATCGGTTCGTTCATATCGGGCTCCCCGTGACCGCGGCTCGCGGCGCCAACTGGTGCTCGGCGATCGATTCCTCGAACGTGCGCAGGACGCGCTTCTCCTGCTCGAACAGCGCGTCGGACGCGTAGACGCGCGGGTACGGCAGCGGCACGTCGATCTCGCGAAAAACGCGCGTCGGCTTCGGCGTGAGCAAGACGACGCGCTGGGAGAGGAAACACGCCTCGGTGATGTCGTGGGTGACGAACAGGATCGTCATCCCCATCTGCCGCCAGAGCGACACGATCTCGGCGCGCAGGCCGCGGGCGGTGATCTCGTCGAGGTGGCTGAACGGCTCGTCCATGAGGACGACGTCGGGTTCGTAGACGAGCGCGCGCGCGATGGCCGCTCGCTGCTGCATGCCGCCGGATACCTGATGCGGGTAGTAATCGGCGAACTCGCGGATGCCGACGAGGTCCAGCACGCGCGCGACGCGGCGCGCGATCTCATCGCGACCGGCGCGGCGATCGAGAACGAACGCGACGTTGTCGGCGACCGTCTTCCACGGCAACAGGCGCGGGCTCTGGAAGACATATCCGATCTTCGTAGCCCGTCCGGCCCGGGTTTGCCCGTCAGCGTCCTCGAAGCGCACGGTGCCCGCCGTCGGCGCCATCAAGCCGCTGAGGATATTCAGCGTCACCGACTTCCCCGACCCGGACGGGCCTAGGAGCGCCAGAAACGATCCCGGCTCGGCGCAAAAGTCCAACCCGTTCAGCACGGCAAGCGTACCGCCAGCCGGGAGAGGGAACGCTTTGCGGAGTCCTTCGACGCGAAGCCGGCGCACGACGATCGGCTAGGACAACGACAATCCGCCGTCGACGGCGATGGTCTGTCCGGTGATCATGCCGGCGCGGTCGGATGCGAGGAACGCCACGGTGGCCGCGACGTCCTCGGCCTCGGCGAGCCGGGCCATCGGAATGTCGGCGATCTTCTTCTCGAGGAACGCCGGATTGTTCGCCAAATCCTTCGACATGTCGGTGATCACCGTCGTCGGAGCGACGGAATTGACGCGCACGCGCGGCGCCCACTCCAGCGCCAGGACGCGCGTCATGTAGACGACCCCGGCCTTCGACACCCAGTAGACGGCGCCTGTCTTCGAGGCGAGCACGCCGTTGATGCTGCTGATCGCGACGATCGCGCCGCCTCGCGCGCGAATCGGGGCCCCGAACGCCTGGCAGCAGCGGAAGACGCCCTTCAGGTTGACTTCCATGATCGCGTCCCAAGCCGCGTCGTCGGCGTCGGCCATGGGTGTGCCGCGGATCTGGCGGCCGTGCGCGAGCACGAGGACGTCGACGTCGCCGGCGGCGCGCGCGGCCGCTTCGACGCTGTCGCGGCTCGTGACGTCGATGGCGGATAGGGAGACGTCGGCCGGCAGCGTCGCCAGCGCCGACGGCGCCGGCTTGAGGTCGAAGGCGATCACCACGGCGCCAACGTTCTGGAACTCGGCGCAGATCGCCGCGCCGATGCGGCCGGCGGCGCCCGTGACGACGACGCGCTTGCCTTCGGAACGAATCATCCGGTGTCTCCCTGAACGGAAGTTGCGACGAACGGTCTCGCGGTCCAGCGGTCGGGCGGTATGCCGCCGGCCGTCCGACGCGTAGCACTGTCGATTGTCGACTGTTTTCCACCGCTGCGGTCCGTTCTCCTGCCCGGGCGCCACTGCGGCCCGTCCGGGGGCCCTCGTTCCTTGGCGCTATCGTTCGTAGAAGATGAAGAAGGCCGCGGCGACGAGGCAAACGTCATGAACACGTTGGAGATCAGCAATAGCAGAATCGTCGTCATGCCCCGAGGGTCGGGGCCGAACCGCGGCGCCGGCACCCTGACGTTCAGGCGCGGCGAGCCGTCAGCAGCGTTTCCGGATGGGCACGCCGCGGCGCGCCCATCCGGATGTGATCGGGCTACGGCTTGGGCAGGACGAGCAACGTGCCCGTGTAGTGGTCGCTGAACGGGTGCAGCTGACAGTAGATGACGAACGCGCCGGGTCGGACGTTGGCGACGCGGACCGTCTTGGACTCCTTGGGCTTCAGCGTCTCCTTGATCCCGTAGGCGTCGATCGCGAAGCCTTCCGGGATCGGACTCTCGTTCGTCACCCGAAAAACGACAGTCTCGCCTTCATATGCGATCGCGTCGGCCGGCAGATTCGTCACCGCGATCGTCGGGACGCCGGCGACGGTCGCCTTCCAGAACCGCATCTTCACCGCGTACTCGCGCGTCGTCGTCTGGCCGGAGGTGCGCGTCGCCATCCCTCCGCCCGCCAGCGCGATCGCCGCGACGAATACCGCCGCAACTCCCCCCGTCCCGAACCGTCGTGTCATCGTCGTCCTACCGCCATAATGTATTTCGGGGACCTAAGTCTTCTTGCGGGCAGCGCCGCCGCTGTCAAGGCGCGTCAGGCCGCTGGCATGCGCTGCCGTTGCTTGCCGATCCCGCGGGGGCCAAGTAGATTGAGCACGATGGAACGTGCTCCTCGCAGCGATGCTCTGGAAAGCGGCGCCGGACCGATCATCGCGCGCCTGGCGGCGGCGTTGGCGCAGATCGGCACGGCGCTGCGAAGCGGCGTCTGGCGGACGCACGGACCGCGCGGTTTGTCCCCGACCCAAGTTCAGACCCTCGCGGCGCTGCAAGTCGCCGAGCGCCCCCTGCAACTGACCGAGATCGCCCGCCATCTCGCGGTGACGGCGCCGACCGCCAGCGAGGCGGTCGCGACCCTCGTCGGCAATCGCCTCGTGGGCAAGACCAAGCGCGCCGGAGACGGGCGCGCGGTCGCGATCTCGCTGTCGGCGCGGGGGCGCATCGCCGCCGGCTGGCCGCCCGCGGTGCTGCGCGAGATCGCCTTCTTGTCGCCGACGGAACGAGGGTCGTGCCTGCGCAGCTTGGTCACGGTGATCCGCGCCCTGCAGCGCAGCGGGGAGCTGCCGGCGTGCCGCATGTGCGCGAGCTGCCAGTATTTTCGCCCCTACGCGCATCCGCGTTCGGCGCGGCCGCACCACTGCGCGTTCGTCGAGGCCGCGTTCGCGGACGCGCACTTGCGATTGGAGTGCCGCGATGACGCGCTCGCCGACCAGGCGCGGCAGGACGAGATCTGGTGCCGGTTCGCGCGGCGGGCCGGCTGACCGTTGGCGCGACGCGCCCGCGCCGAAGGCGCGATCGCCTTGCTCGGCGTCGTCGTCATCCTCGAATCCGGATTGACGTTCATCGGCCCGCTCATCCCGCAAATCCAACGCGAATTCGGCTTATCGTCGTCGGCGGCGGCCCTGATGTTGACCGTCTACAACGGCATCCGCGTCCTGTTCAACTTGCCGATGAGCCGCGCGATCGCGCGGGCGCCGCTGCGCAAGGCGATGGTCGGCGGCGCGGCCCTGCTGGTCCTCGGCGGCGGCGCGATGGCGATGTCGCCGACGTTCCCCGCTCTGCTCGGCGCCCGCATGGTGATGGGGTTGGGCGGCTCGATGTTCCTGCTGACGACTCACCTGTGGCTGGCGCGGCTGACGACGCCGCAGAATCGTGCGCGCTTGTTCAGCTACCACCAGATCGCCGGCATCGTCGGGATGTCCCTGGGCCCGGCCATCAGCGGCGGTATCGCCGGATGGCTGTCCTGGCGCTACTCGCTGATCGTCACGATCCTAGCCGCGCTGGTGACGATGGCGATCGCGCCGCGGTTGCCGCTGCCGGCGCCGGAAGCCAAGGACGGCACGGATCGCGGCGCCTCTCGCGCACCGTCACGGATTTCGGGGCGCGAGATCTGGGGCGTCGGGTTCTGCAACCTCGCGTTCAACGTCTCGTTCGGTGGCATCGTCTTCACGCTCGTGCCGCTGTTCGCCGCGAACGCGCTTGGCATGGGTCCGGCGGCGATTGGCGGGGTCATGATGGCGGGCACCGCGCAACGCTTCGGCTCGGCGATCATCGGCGGCGGCGTGGCGGCGCGGCTCGGTTCGCGCGCCGTCGTGTTCATCAGCCTGTTCGGCCTGGCAACGGCGGTCTTGAGCTTCCTGTTCGTCGGCAGTCCGATCGGGCTGCTCGTCGCGATCTCGATCGTGTCATGGACGAACCTCGGCGGCAGCTTCGTGATCGCGATGATCACCGATCGCTCCCCGCCGAGCGCCTGGGGCACGATGTTCGGGATGAACCGCGTCTTCGGCGACGCCGGCTCGATGATCGCGCCCTTGCTCGTCGGCTGGATCGTCGATCACTACGGATTCTCGGCCGCGTTCGCGGCGATGTCGCTGATGATCTTGGGATCGGCGGCGGCGGGTTACGTGTTGACCGTGGTCCAACCTGGCGCGGCGCCGGATCCGGACGTGGCGTCGGGATCGGCCGCGCCATGATCGCGGGTGGCAGGAGAACCGCCGTCCCGGCGACGAACGTCCCGCCATGACACCCCCGCAGATTTCCCACAACGATCCGTACATCGGTTGGCGCCCGCGCCTCGCGGAGCTCGATCTCAGCCCCGGCAAAGCGGCGCTGCTCGTCATAGATATGCAATACGCCGACGCGTCGATGGATCATGGCATCCACAAGTACCGCCGCGATCAGGGACTGACCGACGGTCTCGATCACATGGCGAAGGCGCTCGACGTCACGGTGCGGAACACGCGCCGGCTGCTCGACGCGTTTCGCGCCCGCGGCATCGAGGTCGTCTACACGCGCATCCGCTCGATGACGAACGACGGCCGCGAACGAAGCCTGGCGCACCGCGAGCTGAGACTGATGGCGCGGCCCGACTCCAAGGACGCGCGGATCCTCGCCGAGTTGGCGCCGCAGGGCGACGAGATGATCTTCGACAAGACGACCGGCAGCGTGTTCTTGTCGACGACGATCCACTACGCGCTGTCGAACATGGGAATCGAGAACCTCGTGATGACGGGTGTCATGAGCAGCGGCTGCGTCGAATCGGCGGCCCGCGACGCGAAGGATCTCGGGTACCGCGTCATCGTCGTCGACGACGCGAGCTGCTCCTGGACAGCGGCGCTGCACGACGCGTCGATGCGCGTCCTCAACGAAGTCTTCGCGAAGGTCAAGACGACCGACGAGGTTCTCGCGGCCTTGCCGCCGGTCGCCGCGACCGCGCGGCGTTAGCGATCAGGAATCGAGAATTCGCGCCAGCTCGGCGCCGACGTCGGTCGTCTCTTCCAACCGCCAGATCCAAGACGCGAGCGCGCGGGCGCGCGCCTCGCCGATTACGGACCCCGCGAAGTCGGTGAACTTCCGCTCGAGGTCGGCGTCAGTGATCGGCTTCGCCGGTCCACCCCAAGCCTCGGCGTCGGTCGCCGCGAACGTGCCGGCGCGTGTCTTCAGCGTGACGGACGTGCCGACCTTGCCGGCGGTCTGGAACAGCCGCTCGTGGCCGGTATCCTCCACGTAACGCACCTTCCCACCTTCGTGCAGCATGTCGGGGTCGTCGAACGGCGTCGTCAGCATCCAATCAAAGCGCGACGCGCGGCCGAGCAACTGGCCGGCGATCTGGAACGGCAGGCTGTACTGCGCGTCGATCAGATCCTGCGGGCGGACCGTCTGGTGCTCGCTGACGCGCCAGATCGTCCGCACCTCGATCTCCTCGACGTCCGACGGCGCCGTCGGATGCGCGCGCAGTAACGCACGCACGGCGTCGAGCGTGACGTGGTGGTAGCGGCACGACGAATACGGCTTGAAGCCGTTGCGCAGGATCCAGTAATCCTCGCCGAGGCCGGCGGTCATCGCGGCGAAGTCGCAGCGGTCCGAGCCGGCCATCTTCCAGAACCCCTTCGGTCCGTCGAGGAACGTCTTCTGCCCGCGAAAGCCGTGCTGTGCCATCAGCACGCCGTGCACGCCGCCTTGCGCGGACGCGCCGAAGTTGTTCTTCACCCACGCCATCGGCCGCTCGCCGATGCCTTCCTTATAGACCGACGGAACGGGGGCGTTCGCGCCGGCGATGCCGAAGGCGTGGCGCATCGTCTCGACGTCGAGGCCGAGCAGTCGGCCGACGGACGATGCAGTACCGTACACCTGGAACGTACCCAACCCGCGCACGTCTCGGAACCGTTCCGGCGTCGGCCGGATCGCCGACCCGATGCGCGCCGACACCTCGTACCCGGCCACCACGGACGCGATGAGGTCGCGTCCCGCGAACGCGCCCAGTGACGTGGCGGTCATAACGGATGGCGTGATCGTCGAACCGAGATGCCCTTCCCCCAGCGAGTCGTCGGCATCGAGGAAGTTCGCGAGCGCCGCGTTCTGGTAGGTCGCGTCGAAGATCCCGTATCGCTTCCCGGTCGCGAGGACGCGCGCGCGCCCGGCGCCGCCGTACTTCTCGTAGAACGACACGACCGATTGACCCGGCTCGGTGCGCAGGCCGCCGATCGAGATGCCGAGCGTGTCGAGGATCGCGCGCTTCGCGGCGTGGACGACCGCGGCCGGCAACTCCTCATAGCGGATCGACGCCGCGTAAGTCGCGAGCGCGGCCGTGGCGCCCGACCCGTGTGGGGTACTGCTCAGTTTGAGACCGGGACGATTTGAGACTGGAGACCGCAACACCGCAGAAAACCGGCGTTTGGCGGGATGTGCAACGAAAACTCGCGACGAGCCGTTTTGAGCAGCATCGAGCGCATAGGGTCTCCCGGTTCGCGCTTGCCGCGCAGCCGTTCGGAAGGCGGATGCTGATGGCGAAGCTGCGATTGCTGGTCTGCTTGACCTGACGCCTCGCGACATCTGGCCGAGCCGGTATCGAAAAGACGGCACACGCGTCAATCCGGGCCGCCGTTCCGATTCAACTTCTATCGTACCGGAAACTCCTCGTCATTGTGAATTTCAGGGCGCGGCGTGAACATGGGCTCTAGGAACGACCACCAGCCATCACTGCGGCGCTCGCGGCGACGTTCTCCGCCGGAATTTGGCCGGGCGCCGCGATCACGGCGATGTGACCGCCGGCGATGCCAATGTCGGCGCGAAAGCCCTCCCGCGCGGTGACGAGGGTGCCGTTCGCGATGAGGCGGTCGAACCGTATTGCGAGCTACAGGTCATCGTCGGCCGGTAGATCCAGTGGATGACGGTGCCCGTGCCGCCGCCGATCGTGATCGATCCGCCGGGCAAGTGAATGCCGTCATTGAACACGGCGGCCGCGCCGAGTCCGTGCGTCGGCGTGGGCATCGGCGCCAGGCGCGTCCACGAATCCGTGCGCGGATTGTACGCTTCCGTCTCGTCGGACATGCCGCGATTGTCACGGTAGTTGCCTTCGCCGCCGAACGTGAAGATGCAGCCCGCGACGGTCGCGCCGGCGAGCCCGCCGCGCGGGCCGAGCATCGGCGCGCCGGCGGTCCAGCGGTTCGTCGCCGGATCGTAGATCTCGACGGCCGGTGTGCGCTCACTGTTGAAGCCGGCGCCGAAGCGGCCGCCTATGACGTAAATCTTGTCGTCGACGGCCGCCATCGCGAGGTGGTTGCGCTGCGTCGGCAGATCCGGCAGCCGCCTCCACGTGTCCGCGGCCGGATCGTAGACGGCGAAGTCCGAGCCTCCTGGCGGCCGTCCGCCGGCGACGTAGATGCGTCCGCCGAGCACCGCCGCCCCGCCACCGCTTCGCTTCGTCGGCATCGCCGCGCGCCGGCGCCACGTGTTGCCGGCCGCCAGGTCCAGCTCGTACACGAAGTCGATGTATTCTTCGGGCCGGCCGCTGCCGGCGCCGTACATCTCGCCGCCGACGATGTAGACCTTGCCGGCGACGGACGCGGCCATCGCGTGGTGCAGCGGCACGGGGTAGTTGGGGCCCGTCGTCCAGCGCCCGGTCGCGAACTCGTACACCTGCACGACGTCGGAGGGCACGCGGCCCGGCGGATACCCGCCGACGACGTACATGCGGCCCGCGGCGACCGCGATGCCGTGCTCCGACCGCGCTTGCAGCATGGGAGATCCGAGCCGCCAGCCGTTGACCTCGGGCAGCGCCGACTCCGGCGCGCCTCCGGGCGCCTGTGGCGGCGACTGCGCGCCCAGTGGACTGGCACCGAACGCGGCGAGCGCGAACACCGCCGCGGCGGCAAACAACAGAAGCAAGCGGGAAACGCGATTGCGGTGATTCATGTCGTCCCTCCGCGAAGTCGCGCCAGCGCGCCGTCGAACGTCTGCGGAAACTCGGCACGCAGGATCGCGTAGATCGCGACGTCGCGGTGGACGCCGCGGTGGAACACCGCGGCGCGGGCGACGCCCTCCAACCGGTATCCACAGCGCTCGGCCAATCGCCGCGACGGTTCGTTGTCGACGAGGATCCTCAGCTCTAACCGGTTGACCTCCTTGCTGACGAACACCACGTACGTGGCAAGCGTCAACGCCTCGGTCATGATGCCGCGCCGGCCCTCACGCAGGTCGAAGAGCCGATATCCCAGCTCCAATGCGTCGAACCAGCCGACGGATCGGAAGTACGAGACGCTGCCGAGCAAGCGCTCGCCTTCGCCCCAGACGAGGAACATGCCGCGGTCGTCGCCGAGCATGCCGTTCTGCTGGAATTCGGCGCGAAACGAGACTTCCGAGCGCAATGACAGCGGGAGGTATCCGCCGCGCTCCTCGAGATCGCTCATGCGATCAACGAGCATTTCGACGTCGCGCTCGCGCACCGCGCGCAAACCGACGTGAGGACCTTGAACTATCAAGCGTCACCTTCGCGTTTGAGGACCCCCCGCTCGCACGACCGACCCAGCCGTTGCCCCGGGGAATACGCCGCGGCGGGCGGCGATCCCTGGGCCGATGGATCCTTCCCCGGCGCCCTAAAGCTACCCTGATGTCGTGGCCGGGTAACGGTTAGGCGATTTCGACTTGGCGGAGCCACCTCCTCTCGTTAGAGACAGGTGAGATGCCGCCGATGGACGTGTGCCGTCGGTGCG
>Ga0194132_10005515_pt1 | contig 20393 bp, 20 predicted proteins | sample TA2KigOf80mmetaG_FD_148612 | JGI IMG/M metagenome (GOLD analysis project Ga0194132, IMG submission 148612) | Freshwater microbial communities from Lake Tanganyika, Tanzania - TA2015054 Kigoma Offshore 80m | ecosystem: Environmental > Aquatic > Freshwater > Lake | place: Tanzania: Lake... | reverse complement strand
CTTACCATAAATGTCCAAAATATTACAAAAAGAACAATTCAGCGTGCGATCATACAGGCTTTGAGAAGTATGAGTTCAAAAAAATTGAACAATAATACTTATGGAAATGGAACTGCATCAAAAAAATTATACGGGTTCTCGAACAAATTCCACTTGATAAAAAATTAATTCAAAAACAGATAACATTTTGAGACATATGCAAAAGAAATGGAAAAAACCAACAATAAAACACGGTAAACTTACAAAATACAATTACATAGTACAATATCCAGAGAATTTGAAGTTAGGTAAAAATTTTGACATAGGTACATTCACATACATAAATTCTATGTACGGTGTGGAATTAGGTGATAACGTACAGATAGGATCACATTGTTCAATCTATTCCAATTCCACAATAGACGGTAAGAAAGGAAAAGTAATTCTAGAGAATGATTGTAAAATAGGAACCCATAGCAGCATAATGCCAAATGTCAGAGTAGGTAAGAATTCTGTTATAGCCGCATATTCGTTCGTTACGAAAAATGTTCCAAAAGATCAGATCTGGGGTGGAGTTCCAGCAAAATTCTTAGCTAAAATCTAGATCATTAAATGTGACAACTAGTTTTTCGTTTCAAAGAATTCGGTAATTGAGTCTACAAGATACTGTTTTTCTTCTTGTAACATATTTGGATAAAGCGGTAAAGTCAGAACTTCGTTGGCTATTTGTTCTGTCACAGGCAACATTTTTTCCTGTGTTTTGAATTTCTCTCTGTAAAATGCTGTAAGATGAATCGGTGAGAAATAGACTTTAGAAAAGATTCTTTTATTTATTAAAAATTCATGAAGCCCATCACGCATCGTTTTATTTTGTAATCGAATGGTGTACATTTGATAAATATGTTCATAATTTTGAGGAGGATTTGGAACTTTGATTTGAGAAATATCATTCAATCTAGATGAAATGTATTTAGCATTTTCTTGTCTCATCTTAATTATTTTATTTAATTTTTGTAATTGAGATATACCTAGTGCAGCAGTTATAGTTGACATTCTCCAATTATAGCCCAGATCAGAATAATCAGATTCGTTTGGATTATTGAAATAATTAATTTTATCAATTCTTCCATGAGAGCGAATGAATTTTATTTTTTCATATATGTCTTTAGAATTGGTTACAATTGCACCACCTTCGCCAGTAGTAAGAACCTTATTTCCACAGAAACTAAATATTGATAAATCCGATACTGAGCCAATCTTTTTGCCTTTGACAGATGATCCTAATGCTTCTGCCGCATCTTCAATCAGAGTTATTTTATTAGATTTTGCCAAATCAGAGATTTCAAAAATATTACAAGGCAACCCTCCATAATCCATAGGTACAATTGCTTTCGTCTTTTTAGAAAGCTTTTCAGATATAGAAGACGGATTTAAGCCAAATGTATTTTCCTCTATATCAGAAAATATAGGTTTTGCATTTACAAACAACACTGCATTTGCAGTAGATATGAATGAAAATGAAGGTACAATGATTTCATCAGATCCTCCAAAACCGTATGCCAAAAAAGACGCATGTAATGCAGATGTTCCAGAATTGAGAGTTAGACAATAATCAACTCCAACATAATTTTTGATAGAATTCTCAAACTCTTCTATTTCAGGTCCAATCGCCCATTGCGTTCCTCGTTTGATTATTTTCGTTATTAAATTTAGATCCTCATCATCAGTATAGATTTTGTATAATGGAATCTTCCATTGATCTACAGGATTATTAGTTTGTGTCATGTTCTTTGTATTGTTTTATTTTTTTTATGTGTTCGGAAGCTAATAGTGCGAATGTTTCTTTATTTTTCTCCAAAAACGAATTCATATGCTCTTCAGTTATGTCAACATTTGCGAGATTGCTGCCAATATAGAAATGATTACCATAGTCCAGTATCAAACGAGTCATATTAAATTCGAATGAATTACTTTCAATAAGATCCACATATTTGTTTAATTCGTTAATATCGACTTGTGTTTGTAAAGCAGTTTTAATTTTAATTGGTAGTTCAGTAAATGAGCCTAGTTTTATGATGGAAGATATATGATCGCTGAATTTTGCTATATCTTCAAGTATTATCGATGGCTTTTTAAAAAAAGCAGCCTCAAGGCATGAAGTGCCAAGAATAGCAATTACTAGGGAACACTGTTCAAGGAGAATTTCCGATTTAACAGACGGATGAATTAATTTTACATGAGGCATATTCATGATCTCTTTGTAGAATGGTGTTTTTCTCCAAGCGCGTGTGTTCATCAAATAATGTTCTTTTACGTACAGCTCAAACCCAATCGGCATAGCCTTCACTATGCTTTTTATTACTTCTAACTGATTTGTGTAAAACGGTGCACCTAAAAGTATCGTTTGTTCCTGATCAACTGCCAATGGAAAATAGATGAATGGTTTTTGTGGAGTTATATTATAAATAAAATTTTTGTTTATGAAATGTTGTCGATATTTTGTTTTTAATAAATATGAAATTGTTTTGAAAAGTACTCTTAATTTTGTTCTCCCATAATAGGTATAGTGAGTTTTTTCATTAGTATTTTCTGATGATAAGAATTGTAAACTTGCCTTTAAGAATAATTTCGATGAGCTTTGAAATTCATCTCTATACTCTTTGAGCTCATTAGAGATGGATGACTTTGAGAAGAATTGTTGCAGCTCTTCCCACTTTCTTTGTTTTGAGACAGAACTATTCTTTCCCACATCATCAACAATATCTGCTTTTTTAGAGATCATGCACCTATATCCAAATCGGGTTTGCGCCATTACCAAGATTTTGATTCCCTTTCTTTCACATAACAAATAGAATAGATAATTATGATGAAATGTCGGAGTAGCCATAATCAGAAAATCTGGCTTGATCTCATCTAGTACATTTTCAAATAATTTACACTCTTGTTCCAGAATTAGAAGAATTTCATCTGGAGTAAACGCACAGTAGTCATTAAAATCATAAAATATACGCTCATTTTGAGCTAGCAGCCACAGATCAATACCATATTTTGTTTCAAATGATTGCAGATAACTTATGTCAGGTTTGGTTTTTTCCTTTTTTATATAATCATGATAGTACCAGATTTTTTGAAAATTTACAATTTTTTGTTGTTGAAAAAACTTTTTTGGTTTGTCAGTTATATCGATTATTCCGTATAACTCACAATCAAAGTTTTTTTGTATTGCATTAGCAAGTCCAAAATTAATAAAGTTACCATCTAACCAAAAAATTATTTTATCTTTCATGATAGCTATATCTCCACTGTATTAATAAGTAAATCATGTACATTTTGACTACTTACAAATTTAACTTTTCAAACATCTCAAGATGCAATATTATTTGAAAGCGGTCCACGGAAAAGTTAATTATTATTTGCTATACAATCAACAACGTAATCTTGTTGTTTTCTTGTGATAGTTGGATAAAACGGCAAAGAAAGAATTTCGTCGTATATTTTTTCTGAATTTGCAAGTGTATCGTAGTGTCTTGCAGATTTTTTTATGACTGAGAATTTATGGAGAGGTTTGTAGTGAACAGTAGTTCGTATTCCTTGCTTTAGTAATTTTCTAAACAGATTATCACGAGAAATTCCATATTTTTTAGTTACTTTAATTATGTATAGATGATAAGCATGTATTCCATCATCTGAATCATTTGGAGATATAATTCCAGAAATGTTTTCTAATTTTTTATTATAATAAGTAAAAGCCTGTCGTCTTTTAGAATTTAATTTTGTGATTCTTTTTAGTTGATTGATTCCAAGAGAGGATCTTATTTCATCCAATCTGTAATTATATCCAGGCTCATTGACGTCATAATCCCACGGAAACCCATTAGAAAATCTTTGTAGAAGTGATTTTGTAATTCCATGGTTTCGTGCAGTTTTAATATATTCAGAAACTTTGTTTGAATTGGTTATTACCATCCCTCCTTCCAAAGTTGTTATATTTTTGGTAGGGTAGAAACTGAAACAACCGACATCACCAAAAGTACCAACATGTCTATTTTTGTAAAATGCTCCAATTGCATGGGCACAGTCTTCTATTACAGATAAATCAAATGAAGTAGCTAATTTCATTATTCCTTTCATATTACATGGCATTCCTGCAAAGTGAACTGGCAGTATGGCTTTGGTTTTTTTAGTGATGTTTTTTTCAATTGAATCTAATGAAATGTTGAGATCATCTTGATTAACATCTGCAATTATCGGAGTGGCTCCAGTAAGCATAACTGCACTAGCTGTTGCTACAAACGTCATATCAGGTACGATTACTTCGTCACCTTTTCCAATTCCCAATGATTTTAAAGAGAGATGTAATGCAGATGTTGCATTCGAAACTCCTATCGCATGTTTAGCACTTGTAAATTCTTTAAAATTAGATTCAAATTGTCTTACTTTAGGTCCATCTGTTAACAAAACATTACGTAGTGAATCAGAAACAACTTTTCTATCACTGTTTGATATACTGGGCTCAAAGAACGGAATTTTGATTTTTGAATTAAGAAATGCATCAACAATATGTTTTTTCAATTAATAAAATTTGGATTACACGGTATAATTTACCTATTGATTATTTCTTTGTAGATTTCTAGTGTTTTTTCTGCCATCTTGTTTGAATTGCATGTGGTTTCAATAAGCTTGTATCCTGATTTTCCATAACTGAGTCGGGTCTCATTATCTGTTGAAAGCTTCAGAATTGCATCTGCTAATTCTTTTTGGTTCTCAGGCTCTACTAATATTGCATTTTCTCCATTAGTAACGGTATGTGGTATCCCATGTGCAGTAGTACTTATGACCGGTTTTGCAAAGGCAAATCCTTCCAGTGGCGTAAGGGGCGATAATTCCCATCTAGACGGCAGTACAAGAAATTCAGACTCCCCATAAGCAGCTATAACATCCATACGCGGAGGTTTTTTGATCACAGTAACTACATCATTAACATTCAGATTCTCAATCATCTCAAACATTTGTTTTTCAAAACCAAAATCTACCCCCATTATGACAAGCTTGAACTGATGTTTTCTCATTTCGTTTGCAATCGATGCCCATGTTTTGATTAGTGTGTCTACACCCTTTACTGTACTGAATCGGCCAACAAATAGAATAAATTTGTTGGTAATCCCATATTTTGTTCTAAAATCAACATGACTAGAACGTAATTCATCTAAGCTTATTCCATTTCTAACAACAACAATCTTGGATGCATCACAAAATTGCAAAAAGATTTTTTTTTCATATTCATTTGCTACAGAAACTTTTGTTGCTTGATTTATGACGAAATTAACCATCGGGTTTTGCAGTTTATAAAATAGTTTTTTAATCAGACTTTTTTGCAAATCAGGGTGGGTTGTTAGTCCTCCTTGATCCGACACCACCAAAGGTGTATGCAATTTTTTTGAAACCAAAGCAGCTACAAATGATTGAAAGCTCCTAGCTCCAACAGTATGAATTATATCTGGTTTGTCTCTTTTCATTTGAATATACATTGTAGGATTAACATAGAATAACTGCAATGCAAACCATGAATGAGTTCTGTTTATCTTAAATCCATGAATAGTTTCAAGTCTTGGCAATTTTTTGTTAAAGGTTTTGGCATTATTTGCAGAATCCAAGTCAGTTGTGTATATCGTTATGTCATGACCAATCTTTGCTAGCTCTCTTGCGATATCGACACAGAGATACACGATGCCACCAAACTGAGTAGCAGGTAATGATGCAGGGCATGCAAGCGCTATCTTCATTTTTATATGATTTTTAATCTAGTTAGTCTTTAATTGCTTTTTATCAAAGATATGTTGTTATTATGTATCAACAAATTTATCCAAACTTAGATTATGGTATTCTAAAATGAATAAACTGTCATTTTTAATACAATTCTTAGTTTATGCAATCGTTAACCCAAAAAAAGGTATTGACATTATCAATGCCAAATACTGCATATGGCATGATTCAAAAACCTATCCTCCCAAATACGATAACAAAGAATCAGATGTATCTCAAGTAATCAAAACATTATTTCCTGACACAGATTTCTCGTCTCAGAATACTGAAAAAAATACTAGAGAATTGCAAGATCACATCAATAGATTTTTCGACGAATTGAAGTTAGATGCATATCCGTCTAAGAAAAAACCATATCCCATAAGCTATACTCTGGATAACAAAAGTGGATTATTCCTTTATGCATTATGTAAAATTATTCAACCAGAAGCGGTTGTCGAAACAGGAGTTGCATACGGCTTGAGTAGTATGTACGTTTTACAGGCACTACACGAAAATAAGAAAGGTACATTGTATTCAATAGATTCGACCTTTAGTCCTTGGCAATCAAAAGAGACAATCGGTTCTGCAATTCCAGATCATCTAAAAGACAGATGGAGATTTATTTTTGGTTCATCGTATGAGGAATTGATCAAGGTTCTTAATTCACTAAAATCCATAGATATCTTCATTCATGATAGCCTTCACACAAAAAAAAACATGACATGTGAATTCGATACATCTTGGCCATTCATCAGAAAAGGAGGATTTTTGATTTCTGATGACATAGGAGACAATAATGCATTTTATGAGTTTTATACGAAGATGAAAGTAAAACCAATAATCCTACAACAGAAAGAAAGCTCTTTTTTTGGAATAATAAAAAAGTAATTATTTATTTGCGTACAGAAATCCTATACTTGGCAATATACGTCTAGTATCTACAACATAGGAAAGAAACTTTAGTTTTTGCACAAGGCCGTCAAGTAAATGCGGTTTTGTATCAAGGAAATGGTACTCAATACACATTTTGTTAATTTTATCAAAATATTTTTGTGGTAACGATTCCATAATTTGATACTCTTCTCCTTCACAGTCCACCTTTAGAAAATCACAGTGTGATAAATTGTATGAATCAAAGATATCTGCAAGTGAGATTGATTGTACTTGCACTGATTTATCTCCTTGAACATACATACTATGACCAGATTCATCATCATTTAGATAGATTGTAACTGTACCATTTTTTGACGAGACTGCAGCGTTAACAGCAATTATGTTGTTCATTTTATTCAATTCTACATTTGATTGAAGCATATCAAAATTTTCTTTGATTGGTTCAAAACAGTAAATCTTGCCATTCTTGCAATACTGAGAAGAGAATAACGAAAATAGTCCTATGTGTCCGCCAATATCAATTATGATATCATTATTTTTTATCTCAAATCCAGGCTTCTCATATTCTTTGAGCAACCAAACATGAGTAAATGCCATGAGATCTGTTGAATTTGTTCTGAGCTTTACTTTTATTCCATTTCTGAGATTCAAGATCGCATGATCAGATTTTACTTGATTCAGATATAATGCTACAAATATCTGCCAGTTCTTTATTGTCCTAATTGCTTTTAACAGAATTCGTATTTTTTCTATTGTACTTGCACTCAACATATTATTTTATGGATGTTCGATTAAATAGATAGCGTCAGAATATGAATTTTTAACTAACCATAAGATTGTGTAATTTATGAAAATAATGATAACCGGCGGTGCCGGTTTCATTGGGAGTCATCTTTGCGACGAACTTGTAAAAGGTAATAATGAAATCATAGTCATCACTAGATCAAGTTCTAAACTCAATAATATTGAACATCTATTAGACAAGATAAAACTCGAAAGAGTTGATGTTACAGATTTTCAGCAAATAAGCAATAGTATTGAGAAAAATAGGCCGGATATTATCATTCATCTAGCTGGAGAAACGTCACATTCTAAGTCATTTGAAAATCCATCATATGATTTGGATGTGAATACAAAATCTACCTTATACATACTCGAAAAGATTCGTTCCTTAGATCTAAAATGTCGGTTTATTCTTGGGAGTACCTTTATTGTAATAGGTAGACCATTACAGTTACCGGTGACAGAGGAAAGTGTGTGCAATCCCACTACAATTTATGGTGCAAACAGACTCGCAAGTGAAAACTATTGTAAGATTTATCATAACATGTACGGAGTTGACACCATTGTATTTAGAATCACTAATTCATTTGGACCAAGAGAAAAATATGTTCCTAACAAAAATGCAATAAATTATCTGATATACAAAGCATCCAAAGGAGAAGAAATAACAATATTTGACAAGGGTAATTTCTTCAGAGACTTGGTCTATGTCTCCGATGTGGTTTCTGGGATAAAGACAATCATGGAAAGGGGAACGTCAGGCCAGATTTACTGGATTTCTTCTGGACTAAAGACATGGTTTTATGAAATTGGTAGATGGCTTGAAGAACTAATAGATGCAAAAGTGAAATTTGTCGAATCTCCACCATATACCAAGAAGGTAGATGTTGGTAATTTTGTGGTTGATAACTCAAAATTAAGGTCATTGGGTTGGGAATCGATCATATCTCCAAGAGAAGGTATTAAAAAAACACTAGAACATTTCGCACATATCAAATAGAATTTCCATTCATATGTTTTGAGATATATTTCTCAAATGAAGTAAATTCGAATTGTTTCAAGAGTGTATCCATTTTTGACATAGCCTTATGCAAGTTATGGTATGTTACAAAACTTGATGATATCGGTAATTGGATTTTTGGCATAAGTTCTGGAGTCAGCTCCCATGAATGGATGTAATATGTGGCCGGTAAATTTGCTGAATTGTATTGCTTTATTGCCTTTTTAATTACAGATAGAGGCAATATGCGCAGATAAAATCCTCCAGCTGCTGGTAATTTTTTACCAAACAATTTGGTTATCAACAGTGGAAACTCCAATAACCTTCCACTAGGATCATCTTTAGAGATATTGTTATTTGAAATTCTATACGGTTTTATTTCTGCATCCATTATACCATACAATTTTGTTTTAGCCGGCACAACACTACTGTCATAGAGGTAATTATTTGCTATAAGAGAATCAAGTACCCATTTTGTATTTGCGTTTAGTGAAAACGTAGGTGCTCGAAAACCCCGCGATCTTCCATTTGTTAGTCTAGAGAATTGTTTGATTTCTTCATCAAACGTTTCTTGCGTCATCACATCCAGTCGTTTATGTTTCATAGTGTGAAATGCGATTTCATGACCATTTTCTAGTATTTTATCAAGCAGATCTGGTTTGTATTCCAATAATTCTCCAACAACAAAAAAAGTTGCAAGAGTATCGTTTCTTCTCAGCCAGTCAATAATTTTGTCAATTCCGTCAACAAGTAACGGTGTATTGGATTTTGTTTTTAGATGTTTTTGGATTAATTCAGGATGAAACCAATCTTCAAAATCTATTCCAAGTAAATTCATCACGCATCACTCAATATTTGTAGTTAGTACACTAGTGATCAATTTTTTTCACTACACGTGCTGGGTTCCCCAAAGCTACACAGTAATCAGGGATATCTTCAAAGACAACACTTCCTGCACCAATTAACGAGTTTTCTCCTATTGTTACACCAGCGGTAATTATGCATCCTGGGAACAAGACTGCTCCTGTTTTGATATTAACAGCTTCAACTTTTCTTGGATACCCATGTTTCTTTAAAAACAAATTGGCGGTTGGATTTGCATGAGCAAAAATTGCCGTATTACTTCCAACAGTAACATTATCTCCAATATTTACAAGACGTGGATAAAGTAAGTCGATTATAACATAAGGCGATATGTGACAGTTTTTACCAATAATAACTCCACGCGATCTTTGCATATTAATTGCAAAGTTAGAGAATGGTGTTGAATATGCAATACTATGTAGAATCCAGCTTTTTGCAAATTTACATCTAAGTTTGATACGACCAGATATTCCATTCAAACCATAGTAAGTCATTATCTCCTTTTCATTAACAGAAAATGCATCCTCTTTCTCAACATTATTCATAATTACAAGGCTCAAGTCAAGTACATCATCTAAAACCTTTCTGAGGAAAAATACTTGTTAGTTTGGTCTAATGAACAATTAATACAAAGGCTTATTGAGAAAATCTCCAAATACAGAACATAATGAGTGAGAAAAAACTATCATATTATATCAACAAGGCAACAGAACTAAGCAATCAAACGTTCGACAAGAAGATTCGTATTGCTTTGTTGGGCAGCTTTACGCTAAACGGTTTAGCTGAAACAATTCAAGTTATGTGCGCAGAAAAAAATATACAATGTACGACATATGTTGGGGACTATAATCAGTACAACCAAGATATCCTGAATCCAGATAGTAAACTGTACAGATTTTCACCAGATATTTCATTTCTTGTAATTGATTCTAGAACAATTTTGGGAGATCTTTTTCACAATCCATATTCTATATCTGCGGAAGAACGGAGAAAATTTGTAGATAAGAAAAGTGAAGAACTGCAGAAAATAATTATGATGTATAACAAAAATACTAATTCAAAATTAGTAATATCTAATTTCAACATGCCATCTTTTTCTCCACATGGAATCTTTGAAACAAAAACAGATTACGGAATAACCCAGATGATTAGTGAGCTAAACCACAAACTAGTAAGATTTGTTTTAGGTTCAGATTCCAATTTTGTTTACGATTTTAACAGTTTTGTTCTCAAACACGGTGAAAGAAACGTTTTCGATTCTAAACAATTTCTCTTTGGAGACATGAAGATTTCTTTTGATCATATTCCACATCTTGCTTATGATATGCTCAGCTATATCATAGGCCATCTAGGCATTACAAAAAAATGCATAGTTGTTGATCTTGACAATACATTATGGGGTGGAATAGTAGGAGAAGACGGATTTAATGGAATAAAGATAGGTCCAGAACCTCCAGGTAACGCATATGTAGAATTTCAAAAGATTTTACTATCATTTTACCAGCGTGGGATAATTTTGGCTATAAACAGTAAAAATAACTACGATGATGCAATAAAAGTGATAAAAGAACACCCATACATGATTTTAAGAGAAGAGCATTTTTCTTGTTTGAGAATTAACTGGAACGATAAAGTTTTGAACATGAAAGAAATTGCAAACGAGTTGAACATCGGATTGGACAGCATCATTTTTGTTGATGATGATCCAGTAAATAGAGAATATATGAAATCTAGTTTGCCACAAGTTCATACTTTGGATCTATCACAAGACCCATCCCAATACCCAGACATTATAAAAAATATGAATGAACTTAGCGTTTTGAACCTTACAATTGAAGATACACAGAGAGGAAAAATGTACACAGAGCAGAGAAAGAGAAGCGAGTTAGAAAAGTCCTCGCCAGACTTAGGAAATTTCTTAAGACAGCTTGATTTGAGAATTTCAATCAAATCCGCTGACGACTTTACTATTCCAAGGATTTCACAATTAACATTAAAGACAAATCAATTCAACTTAACGACAAAGAGATACCAAGAATCAGATATCAAGAGATTATCACAAGATAACAAGTACATGATAGGATGTGCACAAGTACAAGACAAATTCGGTGATAATGGAATCACGGGCGCATTCATAATTCACAAAGACAATCCAAAAGAGTGGTTTATTGACACGTTTTTGTTAAGCTGTAGAGTTATGGGTAGAGAAGTTGAGAAAGGCATCCTAGGCCACATAATAGAACAAGCGGGGAAGAGTGGTGTGGAACGGATAAAAGCACAGTTTATTCCAACACAAAAAAATAAACCAATAGAAGGCTTTTTGCCAGATTGTGGATTCCAAAGAGACGGTGAGTTTTGGATTTATTCAATAAAATCCCCATTTATCATTCCAGAATGCCTCACGGTGAGTAATGAATAATGTCAAAAAAGTTGTATGAGCTTGTTGCAGGCATAATGAACGTACCAACATCATCAATAAGTGATGAGTCTAGTCCAGAAACAATTGAAAGTTGGAGTTCTTTTAAGGGATATGTATTACTTTATGAGCTTGAATCTGAATTCAAAGTAAAATTTACATTAAATGAAGCAATGGATGTAAAAAAGATCGCAGATATCAAAAGACATCTAAAGAATCATGGAGTAATATTGGATGACTGAATTACCACCAGATCATACATTTGAGGACATACAGATTGGCCAAAAAAAAGAGTTTACAGAAAAGATAGATGAGGCCAGAATAGACGACTTTGCGAAGATTTCTGGAGATTATAATCCCTTACATATGGATCAAGAATATGCTAGTAAAACATCATTCAAAAGACGAGTTTGCCATGGGATGTTAATTGCGGCTTTCTTTTCCAAGCTAATAGGTATGCATATTCCGGGAAAAAACTCTGTATACTTTTCTCAATCACTTAACTTTCAATCTCCAAGTTACATAGGCGACAACATCACCATCATAGGCGAAGTTATTGATAAAAGCCAGGCCACCAGAATAATAACTCTAAAGACTACGGCAGTTAATCAGTCTGGCAAATGTCTTATTGACGGAATCGCTAAAGTTATTGTAAGCAAATAGTTTGATCACAAAAGATATGATTAAAGAATTCGGGATTGGAATTGATATAGTTGATGTAAATAATTTCAAAAAAATCTCATACTCATCAAAACCTAATTTTTACAAAAAGATATTTTTACAATCAGAAATAGAATATTGTCTTAAATCCAAAAACAAATACGAACGATTTGCGGGTAAATTTGCGGTAAAAGAAGCAGTCAAAAAAGCTATCACCGAGTCTGTCAGTATGCTAGAAATAGAAACAATTCATGTAAATTCAAAACCATCTGTTATATTAAAAAACAAGTTAAAAGACAGATATCAATTTCTTGTCTCAATAAGCCATGAGAAAAAAATTGCTGTTGCAGTAGTTATTGCACAAAGCAATAGATTATGAAAGAATAGATCGCTTAACTTTACGGCTCAGACTAGTCAATACGGAATTGAATGTTTTGCTTCCGAGTGCACCAGAAACATTTCCAGGAACAAAGATATCATCTGGACATAATTTTATTATTTCTTCATCAGACACAAGTTTTTTGCTTTCTAATTCTTCATATTTGTGTGCAATATGTTTTTTATTTTTGATTACTTCCAGTTCAGCTTTTATTTTTGCGCCAAGAAAGCCTTTTGACATATAGAATAACCATACCATAACATCTACAACAAATAATGAAAATCTCATTTTTTTGTATGTTGATTTTGAGTAGTGGGTTAGAATACAATATTTTCTGTTTCTCTCTAACCAGAAGAATTTTTTTGAGCTCCACTTTAGGCTATAGCTTTCTACGTGGTAGATAACCGAAGTAGGCACATAAAATGAATTTATTCCAAGCTGTGCAGCTCTCCAACCTAGATCAAGATCATCATGATACAAAAACAAAAAGGAGTCAAAAAATCCTATTTTTTTTAATGCTGCCATAGATGTGAAAAGACATGTGCCTGAGGCATAACCAACTTGTTCAATTTTGTTGCGTAGATTATTAGTTGGAATACCCTTGTCTCTTGCAAAACCAAATCCAAATACATGCAGCATATTTCCAGTACTTTGTATCATATTATTTTCATAAAGCGACAGAATTGTTGGTTGATAGAGTCCTTGCCCATTAGTTTTGTATGCGGAAATTAACTCCGATAGCCAATTTGGAGAGACGACTGTGTCGGGATTAAGAATCACAACGAAATCTCCCTTGGCTTTTCTTATACCTACATTATTGCCCTCACAATAACCTAAATTTTCCTTGTTTTCTATTAGAACAATCTTATCAAATTTTTGGTTACAGAGCAGATGGCTTTGATCTTTTGAAGCATTGTCCACAACTATGACTTCAATATTATCATAGTTTGTTTGAAAAATTGATTCAATACAGTTTAGGAGAAGCTGGCCAGCATTATAATTAAGAATTATTATGCTAATCAGTGGATTTGATGGTTCTGGCAATTTAAAGTGAAATTTTTGTTCCTTCCCCTAGTAAGAATACTTTGTCATCAGAGATTTTTGTCTGGACAATTTCGCAGTTAAATGCAATGATGCTGTTTCTAATTTTAAAACTACCATCGATATTGCATCCTGACATTATGATAGAGTTTTCTATGTTACATTTTGACAGTTTAGAATCATCACCGATGCTGGTATTTGGACCAATTCTAGTATCAGAATCAATTAGACAGTTATCACCTATGATAACTGGACCTATTATTTTGGCACCTTTTTTTATCAATGTCTTTTCTCCAATCATCACATTACCACTGATTGATGCTCCATCTTCTTTCGAGCCAGAAAAATATGGCTGCATGCTTTGTAAAAGAACTTCATTTGCATGTATGATGTCTTGCGGCGTACCTGTGTCTTTCCAATAATCTGTCACCATATCATACGTTATCTTGTAGCCTTCTTGTAGTAACATTTGTAACGCGTCTGTTATTTCATATTCATTTCTCCAAGACGGTTTTAGTCGTTGTATGATATCAAAAATGAGAGGAGTTAGAAAGTAGATCCCAGTTACTGCTAGATTAGTTGGGGGATTTTTTGGTTTTTCCATTATTTTCTTAATTACATTACCTTGTACGTCGGCAATACCAAATTGTGTTGGATTATTTACTTCGCATAACAGCATTGATGCGTCTGAATCAGATTGTTTGAATCTTAATACATAATCTTTGATATCTTTTTTTAGTATATTATCACCTAAAAAAACAACAAATTTTTCATTTCCAATGAAGTTCTTGCAAAGAGAAATGGCATGAGCAATACCACATGGTTGATCTTGATTTACATATGTCAAATTTGCTCCAAATTTTTTACCATCTCCATAATACTCTTGAACCTTGTTTGAGCCAGTTCCACCAATTATTATAGCAACATCAGTAATTCCTGCATTTACGAGTGACTCCAGACAATATTGAGACATTGGTTTGTTTGCAATAGGTAAAAGCTGTTTCGGTCCAGTGTGGGTGAGTGGTCTGAGTCGTGTTCCATGCCCACCATGCAAGATTATACCTTTCAATGTAGGTTGGTCAGCTCGTACATCTATTTATTTTTCTATCGTTCTACCTATGTTTTTTTTAGATATTTGCTGCCACCAAGATTTGTTATTGAGGTACCAATTTATGGTAATGTCAAGGCCTTTTGAGAAGATGTATTTCGGTTTCCAACCAAGTTCTTTTTGGATTTTTTTTGAATTCAGACTATATCTAAAATCATGTCCAGGTCTATCTTTAACGTGCTTGACTAACGACAATGGTTTTCCCATGTTTGTCAGTATCATCTTGACAATAGTATTGTTATCGATCTCATTACAACCTGCAATATTGTACGAATGTCCCTTTTGCCCCTTTTCAGCTACTCGCATTATTGCTTCGCAATGATCTATTACAAAGATCCAATCTCGCCTGTTTTTTCCAGTTCCATATACTGGTATGGATTTGTTGTTCATTGCTAATAGAATTGTTTTTGGAATCAGTTTTTCTGGGAATTGTCTTGGACCGTAATTATTTGTACATCGAGTAATAACAAGATCATTTCCATATGTAACATAGTATGAATTTATCAGCAATTCTGCTGAAGCTTTTGATGCAGCATATGGACTTGAAGGATTAAACGGATATGTTTCAGATGCAGTTCCTCTTTTTATGCTACCAAAAACTTCATCAGTAGATATGTGTATGAGCTTTTTATCATATTTTCGTATTGCCTCTAAAATTGAATATGTGCCCATTATGTTTGAGTTGAAAAATGGTTTTGGATTGTCTATGCTTCTATCTACATGCGATTCTGCAGCAAAATTAAAAATTATGTCACTGTTTTTTATCAGACTGTCAACAAGACTTCTATTATTGATATTTCCCTTGACATATAGATAATTTTTTTTATTGTAAATGCTTTCAAGATTTCTTTTGTTTGACCCTATATATTCAGCATCAAGGTTCACAACTTGATATTTCGGATAATTTTCAAGCACATATAGGATGAAATTGCTTCCTACGAAACCCAATCCTCCAGTGATTAAAAATTTCAACATAAATTATTTGTTCGAGATGGAAATAATGATTTCTTTTTATCTTTTATTATTAATATATAGAACGAGTTAATGTTAAAAGTTATAATTGAATATGATAGGAATTCATAAGATATGATAAAGACATTCAAATTAGAAAAACATCCGACTAAAGATATCAATGATCAACAACATGTTAACGGTTCACTTACTGTGATTTGGCGAGACTGGGATAAGATTTTAACAAACGCGCCAAAAATGGTTTATGTAAGCTCAGTTTTCCCAAATGAAAAAAAAGGCCCACACATACATACTAAACGTGAGAGCTATTTTGTTTGTATTAGAGGCAAAGTAGTTTTCATAATTAAAAACAAATCAGGAAAATATATTGAAATCATTTCCAGTGAAGATGAGCCTATTATGGTACGTGTCCCCAAAAACACACCATCAGCACACATTAACCTCTCAGAAACAACATCGACTATTCTTACACTAGCAGATCTAGCGTGGCATCCAAACGATAATGAAATGTATAATGCAGATTTTAAAGATTATAAATGGTCAAAATGGAAGATGTTAAACAAAAATTAGATAGTGAGCTATTGATTTTAGTTGATTCTTCATGTAATCTTAATGAGTTAAAATCAATAATCAAACAAAAATCAAAAATAATCACTTTTGATTATGAGTCACATATTTTATTAAAAGAAAATAACACAGAGCATTTGGTATCAGACATATTTGTTAAAGACTTTCATATTGCACAGAAAACCTGTTACAGATTATCAAAATGGTTTAACGATAAATCAATTTCAACAGATCTAGAATATAAGGGGATAAATTTAGGTAGTTTAATTCAAGAAGAATTTCGTTTTTTTCTTGTTCCATATGTTAAGAAGTTTATAGAAATAATAGAGATTCATAAAAAATTCAAAGATTCAGAAATTTTGGCATCGCCGCTGATATATGAATTAATAATTTGTTTTTCAGATAAAGTTAAAAAAATTGGAAATAGACAGACAGAGATCAATTTTCTTAATGATTCGATAAGCATCAAGATTACAAAGAATACGACCTTGAGATTACCTGCACATTTGTACAATATTCTAAAGTGTCTCTCAGAAAAAATACTAACACCAATATTTGGATTAAAAAAAAATAATACAAAGAATATTTTGCTTGTTGAATTTAATTCTATTAGATTTAGAAGATTCATAAAAATTCTCAACATGCATGGCCTGACTCCTGTTTTTTATAATCAGAGACGCCCAGTTATTTGGAATGTAAGTTCGTTATTATCAATTATTTTTTCAAATAGTAAAATTTTGTCAGAACATAATACAAATAAAGTACGAAATTCGGATATTCAAAATAAAAGAGCAGTTACACTTAAAAGAATCAATGATTTATTTGCTAATGATTTATTATTTTCTAAAATTTTTAAAATTCTTGATGATAAATCAATTTGGATGTTTATAAAACCTCATTTAATTGAACTTTGTCAGAGAAGGATATCAGAAGCATTAAAGACTATAGATGTAACAAACAGTTTCTTAAAAGAATATAAATTTGAACATATTTTACTTCTTTCAGAAATAGGATTTAATGAACAAATTGTTATTAAATTAGCTAAAATGAACAATATTGTAGTTACATTAATGCAGCACGGTCTTTATTCAGATGGAAAGAATTCTTTTGATTACAATGATAATGCCGGAGTGATTCCTAATCATTGTGACAAGATGATAGTATGGGGGGAGATTATGAGAGACTATTTAGTTAAGCATGGAGTACAACCACAAAAAATCGTAACACTTGGTTCACCAATATTTGATCATCTTTTTTCTCTACGAGAAAAAGAGCAGGAAAAATTTATTTTATTGGCTGTAACTCCACCATTTCAAAACTTAATTTCGGAGTTATCTATTGATACAATAGAACGATACCATCAATCAATAAACCTTATAGCAAAAATAGCTGCCAATATGAATAAAAAACTAGTTATAAAGCTTCATCCGTCAGTTCAAGAAAAAGAAATAACTTATCTTAAAAACAACAATCCATACGGTTTTGTTATTGCTACAAAAAAAGAAATATCTTGTCTAATAGGGGAATGCGAGATCTTTTTAGTGACAGATTTTTCTACATCAATATTAGAATCTGCAATATTAATGAAGCCCACAATTTTAATTCAAATTAGGGATTTTTATAAAGACTCATCCTTTTACAGAACTTTTTTAACTCTTAACGAAAGCAATATGCAAGACATTTTAGATGCACTAATTAGAGATAGAGGACATAGGCTCAGATTAATAGAAAATGGCAAAAAATTTCTTTGCGATTATTTAGATAACCCTGGTAACGGAGCAGAATCGGTAGTAGGCTTTCTAAATAAGAATACTAAATAACATAAATGACATTATATTTTTTCAATCAAGTGGTTATTTAGCCACAAAATTTCAAGTTTGGAATTATTAAAGACATGTGCTGCATCGTTTATTGTACGTACAATTGGTTCACCGTGCAAGTTAAAAGAAGTATTTAGTAGAGCCGGAGTTCTAGTTTCATCATAGAACCGCTTAATGAGTTCCCATAACAACGGATTTGTATCTTTTTTTAGAATTTGCGGACGTGCTGTTCCATCAGATTGATGAATTGCAGCTTGAATTTTTTGTTTATTTTTTGTTTCAAAAGCCATGGTCATATAGGGAGAGTCAAGTTTTTTTGGATTTACTAATACTTCTTCCTGATATTCATAAAGGATAATTGGTGCGAATGGCATCCAAAAATCTCGATTTTTTATCATCCTATTTATTTTCTCAATATTACCACGATCTCTGGGATCTGCTAGGATACTTCTATTACCTAATGCTCTTTGACCCATTTCCATTTTACCTCTGCAGGTTGCAATAATTTTATTATCAAGAAGTTTGTGTACTACTTCTTCCACTCCAGTAAACTTAGAGATTTTATAATTTGAAAAAATATGCAGATCTTTTTCTTCATAATCAGAGCTAGAGCCTAAATAGAGATTATCAACAGATTTTGGCTTCATAAAAGAAGAAATGTGATGATAGCAAGCACCTATTGGAAGAGTTTCATCAGTACCTGCACCACAAACAAAGAATTTTTTAATTTGTGGAAGTTGGGCGATTTTCATATTAGCCTTGACATTCATTGATACGCCGCCAGAGAACACTGCACTTGATGAATCATATTCAGATAATGCATTTGTGAACCAAGTTGTAAGGATTTTTTCTGTAAATGATTGTAATCCGGCTGCAATATGATCGAATCTAAATCGATTAAGATTTTTTTCTAAATATTGATAAATGTCTTTGATTTCTTTATTAAATTTGAAATCGATTTTATCTAATTTTTGCATATTGGTAAATACTTGTTCAACTTCCTCAATGGCCGGCCCAGTGTAATAAGGAGCCAATCCCATTACTTTATACTCATGTTCGTTTGGGCTCATTCTTAATAACAAAGTTGTATATCTATAGATCCTAGCTAATTGAAAGTCTTTATGAAAATATTCTTTTAGTCTTATTATTTTGTTAGAATTTTTATCATATTTAGAAATTGTACCACTAAGATCATCACCAAATGCATCAGCCGTGAAAATCAATGTGTTGTCATCGCGTATTGGACTTCCAAAAAAAGCATATGCCGCATGACAAGCATCATGTTCAATATGAATAATCTTTGATTCTGAGATCCCAAGATGAGATGAAATTGCTTTTTTGTAAAATGATGATACTGCAACATCATTTTCTGGACTTATTGGGTGTTCAAATTTGAAAAAATCTATTTCTTTTGCAAAGTTAGTGTTGAATGGATATTGTTCAAGATTTATTCTATCTTTGAATATTTCTATCATCTTTACAGGATCATTGTTAACGAGTTTAGAATGCCAATATTTTTCCATCATGTATAGATGATCTTTAACTGAAAAATTTGTATAGATTTGTAACAATAGCGGGATTACAGCTAATCGTTTACCAGCAATTAGAACATTATCTAGATCTTCAGGTTTAATACCGGATGATTTTAATCCGTCATTTATTGCTTTAATAGGATAAGCCTGATCGGATTTCTTTCTTGAATATCTTTCTTCGCTAGCAGAGAATACGATCTCATTATCAATCGAAATTGCACATCCTGAACACCTTCCTAATGTGATAGCTAAATATCGTTTCATTTTTAGTTAATACTATATATATAATTAAATCTGATTAGTAGATAATTTATTTTCATTAAACTTTGATTATTTAGTTGAGGGTTCCTATGTACGTTTTGATTCATATCATTAATTTTGCTTAATCTTAATAACAGCTAATCATTAAGATAAATTATGGAGAGAGTAAAAACAATTAAAGAATTGATCGAGTTCTTTATTTATAAGAGAAAATTTACATGTTTCCGATTATATTTATTGTGTTTATGCTCATAGGCTTTACGGCCATTATAACATGTTAATAAAAACAGATATGGATTTTATTGCACTAGG
>Ga0194132_10005512_pt1 | contig 20405 bp, 18 predicted proteins | sample TA2KigOf80mmetaG_FD_148612 | JGI IMG/M metagenome (GOLD analysis project Ga0194132, IMG submission 148612) | Freshwater microbial communities from Lake Tanganyika, Tanzania - TA2015054 Kigoma Offshore 80m | ecosystem: Environmental > Aquatic > Freshwater > Lake | place: Tanzania: Lake... | reverse complement strand
GGATCATCGGACTTCTCCTCGATATTGGCAGCTTGTCGGTCACGCGAGGCCGAGGTGCTTAAAACGGTGCCGTCCCCGTCAACGTCGTGCGCTCCATGTGCCGCCGCAGCGGCAGTTTGTAATCGGTTATCGCTTGATGCTGCACCAGGCAGTTATCCCACAGCAAAAAATCGCCGACGCGCCAGGAGTGGCGATAGACGAATTGCGGTTTGGTCGAGTGTTCAATCAGTCGGTTTAACAACGCGTCACCTTCCGTGCCCGGCATGCCGGCGATGCTCGCCGTGTAGCCCTCGTTGACGAACAGGCATTTTTTGCCGGTAAACGGATGGGTGCGCACGATGGGGTGTTCGACGTCCGGCGTCTTGGCTTCCTGTTCCGGCGTCAAGGGTTTGCGCGGGCCTGCGTTGCGCTCGCGGTAGTAGCCTTTTTTGTACGACTGCACGGCTTTTAAACCGGCGATTTTGCGCCGGGTGTCCTCGGGCAATGCGTTGTAGGCGGCGGTGGCGCTGGCGAATTTTGTGTCGCCCAAGGCTTTGCCGCTGGCGTCGTGCGGCACTTCGAGCGCGTAGAACAACGAGCCGCGGCTGGGCACTTTCAAATAACAAAGATCGGAGTGCCAAAACAAGCCCGCGTCCTGCGAGCCGATGGGCTTGCCGTCAACGACGATGTTCGATACCACGAACAACTCGTGATAACCCGGCCGGCAGCAATCCTTGCGCACATGAAGTTCCAACTCGCCGAAGCGCCGGCTAAACGCGACGTGCTGATCGGGGGTCAATTTTTGATCGCGGAAAAACACCACTTCATGCTCGTGCCACAAGGCGACGATGTGCGGGAACGTGGCGTCGTCCATCGGCTGCGACAAATCGACGCCCAGGATTTCAGCGCCGAGCGCGGCGCCGGTTTTACGTACGGTGATCAACTTCAGTTCTCCTCGTTAAGTGCTCGCGTGAATTTAACCGAGGTAGCGGGCGATGCAAAGCCGCGCCGGCGGTTGCCGTAGGTGATTTTGAGGGGTGTTTTATAAGTTCTTGATTTAATTGAGTATTTTTGAAGTGTTTACGAGGGTGCGCAGTGACCGCGGCGCTGCCGGCTTTTTTCGCGGCGGCGCATTAAGATGCGCGGCTAATCTTTGATGGAGTCGTCATGTTTATACGTCTTAAGTTTTTTCAGCGATGGCTGGTCTGGCTGGCGCTCGCGGCACCGCTGGTTAGCGCGGCGCAGACGTGTCCGCCCGAGCCCGACGTGCTCAACAAAGAGCAACTGCTGACGCTGATGAAAAACGCCAGGGATCGCGGCTTTTTGTGGCGCATCGAAAAAGACTGGCGCGTGGGCCATTTGTACGGCTCGATCCACTTCGGCAAGCAAGCGTGGATGATCCCGGGCCCGAAGACGTTGGCGGCGTTGGCCGCAGCTGAGGTGGTGGCGCTTGAAATCGATGTGCTCGATCCGGCCATCCAGGCGCAGATGGCCGAATCGTCGCGCCTGACGGGCGCTGCCGGCAAACCGTTGTCGCTGCCGGCAGCGCTGCAAAAGCGCCTGGACGCGCTCGCGCGCAAGGTGTGCGCGCCGCCGGAGGCTTTGGCCAAGCAACATCCGTTGCTGCAATTGATTACCGTGACGATATTCGATGCACGTTTTCTGCAACTCGAGGCCGCCTATGGCAGCGAGGTATTTTTGTCCGGTTATGCGCGCGGCGCGGGCAAAACCGTGGTGAGTCTGGAAACGGTGGAGTCGCAACTGCGCGCGTTGCTCGCGGGCGAACCCAGGGACATCATCGAAGGCCTCGATCGCGCGCTGGCGCTGATGGAGCGGGGCAGGGCGCGGCCGGTGACCGAGCGCTTAATCGCGGCGTGGGCCGGCAGCAATCTGGGTGAACTGCAAAACTATGCGCAATGGTGCGAATGCGCGGATAGCGCGGCCGACCGCCGCGCGCTCGCGCGCTTAAACGATGAGCGTAACCCGGGTCTCGCGGCGGGTATCGATAAACTCATGCGCGGCGGCAAAAACGTGTTTGCCGCGGTGGGTGCGCTGCACATGGTGGGGCCCAAGGCGCTGCCCAAGTTGCTGCAAGAAATGGGCTACCAGGTCGAACCAGTGGCTTTTGAGCCTCAATAAAATATCAATTAAATCAATTACTTACGTAAATTCCATGTCGGGCCTAACGCGCAGGGCTTAACGGCCGTTCGATGGTGCCCAGATGAAAATCGAACTGGTTGCGCGCGCGGTCGGCGAAGTAGTGCGTCAACGTGTTGCGCACGGTGGCAAACGCGATTTGATCCCACGGAATTTGGTCTTCGCGAAATAAACCCACTTCTTGCGTTTCGTCGCCGGCCTTGAAATCGAGATCCTTCAGTTTGGCGAGAAACAGCAGGTAAACCTGATGGATGTGGGGGATGTTGTACACCGCGTAGAGCTTGCCGATATCCACGCGCGCGCACGCTTCTTCCAGCGTTTCACGCATCGCGCCGGCATCCAGGGTTTCGCCGTTTTCCATGAAACCGGCGGGCACCGTCCACAGGCCGATGCGCGGTTGGATGCCGCGTTTACACAGCAAAATCTTGTCCTCCCACACCGGCACGCAACCCACCACCATGCGCGGGTTTTGGTAGTGAATGGTGTCGCAATGCCCGCACACGTAGCGCGGCAGGTTGTCACCCGCGGGGACTTTGTGCACGACGCTGGCGCCGCAGTTGCTGCAAAATTTCATGGCGAAATGGCGGTTGGAATCCGGTGACTATACACCGGTTATTCGAGATTGGTTTCGGTGCGAAACGGCGCGTGCTCTCTGAGTTCATCGATGTAATCGGCGATGCCTTTTTTCTCGCGCGCGAGAAAGGCTTCGATCGCATCGGCGAACTGCGGATGCGCCAGCCAATGCAACGATGCGGTTTGCACCGGCATCAACCCCCGCGCCATTTTGTGCGCGCCCTGCGCGCCGCCCTCGAATATTTTGATGCCGCGCGCCAGGCAATATTCGATGGTTTGGTAGTAACAGGCCTCGAAATGCAGCATCGGGTGGTGTTCCAGCGCGCCCCAATAACGGCCGTAGAGGCGCCCGCCGTCATCCGAGTAGCCGCGCACGTTAAACGAGGCGGCAATGTCGCGGCCCTCGCGTTCGGCGATGATCAGTAGCAGATTTTCCGGCATGGTTTTGCCGATGCGTTGAAAGAAATCGACGTTTAGATACGGCGTGTTGTGGTGCTCGCGATAGGTGCGCGTGTAGCAACGCGCGAAAAACGCCCAATCCGCTTCGGAAATCGCCGTGCCTTCGAGCCAGCGAAAGGTGATGCCGGTTTCATGCACACGGCGGCGCTCTTGCTTGATCTTTTTGCGCTTGGTGTGATTCATGCGCATCAAGTACTGCTCGAAATCCGCATCGCCTTCATTCACCCAATGAAACTGTACGCCGTGGCGCACCATCATGCCCTTGTCGGCCAAGCGCCGGCGTTGTTCGTCGATAGGGAACAAACAATGCAGCGAGGACGCACCCGAATCGCGCGCTACGGTGAGGACTTGGCTTGCCAGCGCCTCGGCGACACTGTCGGATTCGGCGAGTAGGCGCGGACCGGTCACCGGGGTGAACGGCACCGCGGATAGCAGCTTGGGGTAATACTCGATGCCGTGGCGTTCATACGCATCGGCCCACGCCCAATCGAACACGTATTCGCCGCGTGAATGCGACTTCACGTAAAGCGGCATCGCGCCCACCAGGCGCTCATGCTCGCGAGCGATCAAGTAGCGTGGCGCCCAGCCCTTGCGCTCGCAGGCGCAATCGGTTTCGTGCAGCGCGTGCAAAAACTCGTGCCGCAAAAACGGGTTGCCGCCGGTCAGGCGATTCCAGTGCGCGGGGTCGATGCCCGCCAGCGTGGAGGCGATCTCGATGTTCAAAATGGGATTGCGGCGTGCCGGGCCCCGGGGTTCGCGACGATGATATAGTAGCCGCATGAAAATAGCGATTGCGCAATTAAATTACACCGTGGGCGACATCGCCGGCAACGTCGCCAAAATCGCCGATGCCGCGGTGATGGCGCGCGCCGGTGGCGCCTCGCTGCTGTTGACGACCGAGCTCGCGGTGTGCGGCTATTCACCCGAAGACCTTTTGCTGCGCGATGATTTTTACGACGCATGCACGGCCGGTGTAGCCAAACTCGCGCGCGAGGTGCAGGGCATCACGCTGGTGGTGGGACATCCGCATCGCGAAGGCGACAAGCGTTACAACGCGGCATCGGTGATGCGCGACGGCAAAACGCTGACGACCTATCTAAAGCGCAAACTGCCCAACTACACCGTTTTCGATGAAGAGCGCTATTTCGATTCGGGCGAGGACGCTTGCGTGTTCGAACACCAAGGTTTGCCGTTTGGCATCAACATCTGCGCCGACGTGTGGGAAGAACCCGCGGCGAATGCCGCCAGGGACGCCGGCGCGCGCTTTTTGCTGGTGTTAAACGCCTCGCCCTATCACATGAACAAGCAGCAAACTCGTTACGAAGTGGTGCGCGACCGTGCGGCGGAAACCGGGCTGCCGGTGGTCTACGCCAATCAAGTCGGCGGGCAGGATGAACTGGTGTTCGATGGCGCATCGTTCGCGATGGATGCCAAAGGCAAACTCACGCACCAGTGGCCGTCGTTCGAGGAGGCGCTCGATTACATCGACATCGTCCAGGGTGTGCCGCAGCCGGGCGCCATCGCGCCCGCGCAACCGCTAGAAGCCGAAGTGTATAAAGCGCTGGTGATGGGCGTGCGCGATTACGTCAACAAAAACGGTTTTCCGGGGGCGTTGCTGGGGCTATCCGGCGGCATCGATTCGGCGTTGACGCTGGCGATCGCGGCCGATGCGCTGGGGCCGGATCGTGTGAAAGCGGTGATGATGCCTTCGCAATACACCGCGAGCATGAGCCGTGAGGACGCGCACGCCGAAGCCGAGGCGCTGAAGGTGCGCTATACCGAGATCGCGATCAAGTCGATGTACGATGTATTCGTCAAAGCGCTGGCCAATGAATTCAACGGCTTGAAGGAAGACACCACCGAGGAAAACCTGCAAGCGCGCATTCGCGGCACGCTGCTGATGGCGCTGTCGAATAAAACCGGCGCGATTGTGCTGACCACCGGCAACAAAAGCGAAATGAGCACCGGCTACGCCACGCTTTACGGCGACATGGCGGGCGGTTTTGCCGTATTAAAAGACATCACCAAAATGATGGTGTATCGCTTGTCGAATTACCGTAACGGTATTGCACCGGTGATTCCACAGCGCGTGATCGAGCGCCCGCCGTCGGCGGAGTTGCGCCCCGATCAAAAAGATCAAGACAGTCTGCCGCCCTACGACGTGCTCGATGCCATCATCGAAGCCTATGTCGAAAACGATCAAAGCCCGCGCGACATCATCGCCAAGGGTTATGCGCGCGCCGACGTCGAGCGCGTGGTGCGGCTCATCAAAATCTCCGAATACAAGCGTCGCCAGGCGCCGGTGGGCATACGCATTACCGCGCGCGGCTTCGGCAAGGATTGGCGCTATCCGATCACCAACAAGTTCCGGCCGCCGTTTGATTGATGTGCTATTCTTAATTTCGAGGTAGCCATTCGCTGGAGGGACATTTAACCCCTTTTTGACGCAGATTAACGCAGATTTACGCGGAATTTTTCGAGGTAATCTGCGTTCATCTGCGTAAATCTGCATCTAAGGTTTTTGGCTTTTTCGTGACAACCTTAAATAGTTGCATATTGTCCGACGCCCAAGTGTGAGGAGTGCACCATGAAAAAGATCGAAGCGATTTTCAAGCCGTTTAAACTCGACGAAGTGCGCGAGGCGCTGTCGGAGATCGGCGTGAGCGGCCTTACGGTGACCGAGGTCAAAGGCTTCGGCCGTCAAAAAGGCCACACCGAGCTTTACCGCGGCGCGGAATACTTGGTAGATTTTCTGCCCAAGGTCAAAGTAGAGGTGGTGGTGCCCGACAAGCTGCTCGATCAAGCCATCGACGGTATCGTCAAAGCCGCGCGCACCGGCAAAATCGGCGACGGCAAAATTTTTGTCACCTCGGTGGACCAGGTGCTGCGCATACGCACCGGGGAGACGGATGAGGCGGCGATTTGATTTCGAGTGAATGGTAAACGGTGAACAGTGAACCGAGGAGCGCCTTGCCGACGGTTTTTACTGTTTACTGATCACCGTTCACTGATTACTTCGTTCGCGTTTCCCCCCACGCAGCAGTACAACAGCAGCGCCCCCACCCCCTTCCGTGCGCCGCGCCTGACAAAACGCCAGAATTTCGTCTCGCTGCGCGAGCCAGCTTGCAACTTTACGCTTCAGGACGGGTTCACGGTTTTTCGAGCCCAGGCCCTTGCCGTGGATCACGCGCACGCAGCGCAAGCCTTCGCGCAGACATTCGTTTAAAAATTCCACAAGCGCGGGCCGTGCTTCAGCGACGGTCAGGCCGTGTAAATCGATGTCGGCTTGCAGTTTCCAATGGCCGCGGCGCAGTTTGCGCAGGGTGTCGCTGGCGAGGCCCGGCCGCAGGAAGTTCAGTTCGTCGCCGTTTTCAAAGCCTTGTTCCCACGGGTCGGCGTCGCAGAGGCTTTCGTCGAGCACCGCACGGTCGTTGCGCGTGCGCTGAGCAGCGACGGGCGTGGGCGGCGGCTTGTGCGCGTGCGCGCGATTAGCGCGCGGCAGCGGCGTTACGTCGGGCAGCAGTTTATGCAACGCCGACGCGGGAGGCTCCTCCTGGGGTTTGGGCTTAGTCACACAACACCTCGCTGCCTCGCATCATATCGCTTTAAATCAGGCCTTTGCCTTCGAGATACTTTTGCGCATCCAGCGCCGCCATGCACCCCGTGCCTGCGCTGGTGACGGCTTGGCGATACACGTGATCCTGCACGTCACCCGCGGCGAACACGCCGGGCACGCTGGTGGCGGTGGCGTTGCCTTCGAGGCCGCTCTTGGTGATGATGTAGCCGTTTTTCATCGTGAGCTCGTTGACGAAGATGTCGGTGTTGGGTTTGTGGCCGATGGCGATGAATACGCCGGATAATTTTTTATCGGTGACCGCGCCAGTTTTGACGTGTTTCACTTTCATGCCGGTGACGCCGCTGTTGTCCCCCACCACTTCATCCAGCGTGTGATCCCATAGGATCGTTGCCTTGCCGACGGCGGCACGTTCCTTTAATTTATCGACCATGATCGCTTCGGCGCGGAATTTATCGCGCCGGTGCACCACGGTGACGTGGCTGGCGATGTTGGTGAGATACAGCGCTTCTTCCAGCGCAGTGTTGCCGCCGCCGACAACCGCGACTTCTTGGCCTTTGTAAAAAAAGCCGTCGCAGGTGGCGCAGCCGGACACGCCCTTGCCCATGAATTTTTCTTCCGAGGGTAGCCCCAGGTACATGGCGGAGGCGCCGGTGGCGATGATCAACGCATCACAGGTGTAAGTGCCGCTGTCGCCGATCAGGGTAATTAAATTTTCTTTCAACTTGGCGGTGTGAATCTGATCGAACACGATTTCGGTGTTAAAGCGTTCGGCGTGTTTTAAAAAGCGCTCCATCAGCGCCGGGCCTTGCACGCCGTCGACGTCCGCCGGCCAGTTGTCGACCTCGGTGGTGGTCATCAGTTGGCCGCCTTGCGCCATACCGGTGATCAGCACGGGCTTTAAGTTGGCGCGTGCGGCGTAAACGGCGGCGGAATAGCCAGCGGGACCGGAGCCCAGAATCAACAGCCGACAGTGACGGGGTGCTTCACTCATGATACGAATATGCCCTAGGAAAAAGTCCGAATGTAGCAGTTAGGCCAACATGGTGTCGAGTTGAGGGGGTAAATGCCCCGAATTGGTGACTCAATCGTCCCAATCTGTCAGACTAACAGCTGTACTCTAAGTAAGTGGGGGCGGTTTTGCGACAACCAAGAGCGATTAGGGGATGAGGGAGTAATAAGCGCCATGGCAATCCAGTTCAGATTAAATCCGATGGTTCTGAAAACCGTGCCGTTGTTCGCGGCGTTTTCGGATCAGCAAATCGCCATGCTGTTAAATTACGTGCAGCATCGCAGTTACCCGCGCAACGTCTATGTGATGCAGGCGGGCGACGAAACTGATTCGTTGTATGTGATTCTCTCCGGCAAGGTCAAGGTGGTGATTTCCGATGACCAGGGCCGCGAGGTGATTTTGGGTTTCATGGGCCCGCAGGATTTCTTCGGTGAAATGGGCATCCTCGACGATGCGCCGCGATCTGCCAGCGTTTACACGCTGGAGCCGTGCGAGATGTTGCGGCTGTCCAGAACCGGGTTCGTCAGCTGCATTAAGGAAAACGCCGATGTTGCCATGCTGGTGATCCGCAACCTGGTGCGCCGCTTGCGCGATGCCGACCGTAAGATCGAGAGTCTGGCGCTGGTCGATGTGTCGGGCCGCGTGGCGCGTTTGCTGATCGACATGGCGCAAGAGTCCGACGGGCGCCTGGTGGTGCCGCGCATGCCCGCCAAGCAGGAAATCGCGCGCATGATCGGCGCATCGCGCGAAATGGTCAGCCGCGTGGTGAAGTATCTGGAAACGCGCGGGCTGATTCGCGCCGAGCGCCGCAGCGTGGCGATCCTCGATCGCAACATCTCGCGCACGCTAAAACCGGTAAAATAGAGGTTATAACATAACCAATTGATTTAATTGATGTTTTTATTTTGGTGCGACAGCAGGTCAAGGTCGTGCCACTATCCGCCGAGCCTCGCCCCAGTGCGGGGTTTTTTGTTGGCTGCAGCCCCGACATTGGTCTTATAATCATAGGCTTATGAGGGGAACTTCACATGTCAGGTAGAGAAGGCACGCTAACTTCGCGTGCGGCGGCCAATCCGCTGCCGCCGCGCATCGCCGCGCTGTTGCGCGAATCCTGGTGGCTGGCGCTGATTGCGATCGCGCTGTACTTGCTGATGGTGCTGGTGACTTATCACAAGGGTGATCCGGGCTGGTCGCACAGTTTGCGCGCTTCGGGCATACACAACGCCGGCGGCATGGTGGGGGCGTATCTGGCGGACTTGATGCTTTATCTGCATGGCGTGTCGGCCTACTGGTGGGTAATTTTTTGCGCGGCGCTGACCGGCTGGGGCTTTAAGCGCATCGAGGCGGTGCCGGACACCGACCGGCGTTCCTACGTCGTGATGGGCATTGGCTTTTTGCTGCTGCTGATTGCCAGTTGCGGCATCGAGTATCTGCGCTTGCACAGCCTGCAAGCGACGCTGCCGTTGGCGCCGGGCGGCTTGATCGGCGCGATCGCCGGCGGGCTGGCGTCGACGTTGTTGGGTTTCACCGGCGGCACGCTGGTGCTGTTGATCGCGTTCGCGGCGGGGCTGTCGCTGTTTACCGGTGTGTCATGGCTCACCGTCATCGAAAAAATCGGCATGGCGCTAGAGACCGCGTTCTTCTTCGTGGTGCAACGCTGGCAAGAGTGGCAAGACCGCCGTGCCGGCGAGCAAGCAACTATCAAACGCGAGGAAGTGGTCGAAGAAACGCGCCGCAAGCTGGAAATTCACGAGCCGGTGCGCATCGAGCCGCCGCGCATCGTGGAGATCCCCAAGTCGCCGCGGGTGGAGCGCGAAAAGCAGGTGCCGTTGTTCGAAAACCTGCCCGATACCATGCTGCCGCCGCTGCATTTGCTGGATGAAGCGCAATTCAATCAAGAGACGTTGTCCAACGAAACGCTGGAATACAATTCGCGCCTGATCGAAAAAAAGCTCGGTGACTTCGGCGTCACGGTGAAGGTGATCGCCGCCTACCCCGGCCCGGTGGTGACGCGCTACGAAATCGAGCCCGCGGTGGGCGTGAAGGGCAGCCAGATCATCAATCTGGTGCGCGACCTCGCGCGCGCGTTGTCGGTGATGAGCATCCGCGTGGTCGAAACCATCCCCGGCAAGAGCTGCATGGGCTTGGAAATTCCCAACCCTAAGCGGCAAACGGTGAAGCTGACCGAAATTCTGAGTTCGCAAATCTACGCCGACATGGGCTCGCCGCTGACGCTGGCGATGGGTAAAGATATCGCCGGCCACCCGGTGGTTGCCGACCTTGCGCGCATGCCGCACTTGCTGGTGGCGGGCACCACCGGCTCCGGCAAATCGGTGGCGATCAACGCGATGATTTTGTCGCTGTTGTATAAGGCGCCGCCCTCGCAAGTGCGCCTGATCTTGATCGACCCGAAGATGCTGGAGCTCTCGGTCTACGAAGGTATTCCGCACCTGCTCGCGCCGGTGGTGACCGACATGCGCCAGGCGGCGCACGCGCTTAACTGGTGCGTGGGGGAAATGGAGCGCCGCTACAAAATGATGTCGGCGCTGGGCGTGCGCAACCTGGCGGGCTTTAACCAGAAAATCCGCGAGGCGGCGAAAAACAAAACGCCGATCCCCAATCCGCTGGTGCCCGCAGCCGAAGGTGAGGAGCAGGAAATGCTGCACGAAATGCCGATGATCGTGGTGGTCATCGACGAACTCGCCGACTTGATGATGGTGGTGGGCAAGAAGGTCGAAGAACTGATCGCGCGCATCGCACAAAAAGCGCGCGCCGCGGGCATCCACCTGGTGCTGGCGACGCAGCGCCCGTCGGTGGATGTGATCACCGGTTTGATCAAGGCGAATATTCCCTCGCGCGTGGCGTTCCAGGTGGCGGCGAAGGTCGACTCGCGCACCATCCTCGATCAAATGGGCGCGGAAGCCTTGCTCGGCCAAGGCGACATGCTGTACTTGCCGCCGGGCACGGGCTTGACGCAACGCGTGCATGGCGCATTCGTGTCGGATCACGAGGTGCACAAGGTCGTCGATTATCTGAAGGGCCTGGCTCAGCCGCAATACATCGACGGCGTGCTGGAGCCGCAAAACGTCGAGGGCGAAGCCACCGCCATGCTCGATCTGGGCGGCATAAGCGGGAACGGCGGCGACGGGGAAGGCGAGGCCGATGAGCTCTACGATCAAGCCGTGGCGGTGGTCATCAAAACGCGGCGCCCGTCGATCTCGCTGGTGCAGCGCCACTTGCGCATCGGCTACAACCGCGCCGCGCGCCTGATCGAGCAAATGGAGCGCGCGGGGTTGGTGTCGGCGATGGGGTCGAACGGCAATCGCGAAGTTTTGGTGCCTGAATCCGCGTCCGTCGATGAGCGGTAGGCTTGTGGACTTCGCTTAGCCACAGAGGACACAGAGGACACAGAGAAAAACGCGCGGCTTTAGTGGGTTGGTTTTCTCTGTGTCCTCTGCGGCAAAAAGTTTTACGCAGTTAATCCGTCAGCGTTCTCCGCCAATAAACGTTAAACCCTTTCGCGTGCGCGCTTGTCCAAGCGCAACGTAAGCGCCTGCGGGAGGAGCAGTCATGTTTTGTAAGTATTTGATTTTATTGATATTTTTATTTCCGCTTGCGGCGGCAGCGCAAGTCTACCGCTGGGTCGACGAGCGCGGTGTCACGCATTACGGCGAAAAACCGCCGGCCAATCGCGCCGCCAAGACGATCGACGCGCGCCCGGCCGCGGCATCGGTCGATAGCGAAGGCAAGCTGATCGAGGCGTCCAAGCCGCCGGCCAAGGCCGCGCCCGCGCCGCAAGCCGTGCTCTTGCCGCCGCCCGCGCCACCTGCTCCACCCGTGCGCGGTATGGATTTTGGCGTCTACACCCAACTGCGCCAAGGCATGTCCGAGGGCGAAGTGTTGCTGCGCGCGGGCCGGCCCGATCATGAAACCTTCGATGGTGGGCGGCACTTTGTGGTGAAATCACTGTATTACTACCCGACGATTGCCGACCCGTTTATCACCGTCGTCACCATCCGCGGCGGGCGCGTGGCCGCCATTGAACGCACGCGCAAAATGTAGTGCATCCCACCTCCACCGGACTTTCCCGCATGAAACTGTTACTCAAGCTTGCGCTAATCACACTGTGCGTACCGACATTCGCCTTTGGCGCCACCACCGAGGCGCTGAAAGCATTTTTGAATCAGACCACCACCGCCAAGGGCCGCTTTGCACAAATGGTACTGGATAAAAATTTGAAAAAACTGCAGGAGTCCACCGGCACCATGCAGTTTTCGCGCCCCGGCAAGTTTCGCTGGGAATACAACAAACCCTACGAGCAAGTGATCGTCGGCGACGGCAGCAGGCTGTGGATCTACGACAAGGATTTGAATCAAGTCACCGAGCGCAAGCTCGACCGCGCGCTGGGCGCAAGCCCCGCCGCGCTGCTCGCCGGCAGCAATGAAATCGACAAGAGCTACACCCTGCAGGCAATCGGCAATCAAGAAGGCCTCGATTGGCTGGAAGCGATCCCCAAGACCAAGGACACCGCGTTCGAGCGCATCCGCCTGGGCTTCAACAAGGCGGGGCTGGAAGCGATGGAGTTGCGCGATCAGTTCGGCCAGGTGACGGTGATCAAATTCGCCGACCTCGAGCGCAACCCCAAGCTCGCGCCGGATGCGTTTACGTTTGTGATACCCAAGGGTGCGGATGTGATTCGGGAATAGTCGTGCGTTGCGGTTCCGACACGTTTTGCCCTCTCCCCCGTCCCCTCTCCCGCTTGCGGGGGAGGCAACCATACGAACCCCTCTCCCGCTTGCGGGAGAGGGGTAGGGGAGAGGGAAAAGAGGCGCCGCGGTTCCAATTTGCCCAGGCTTCACACGCGTGAACGACCTCTTCGCCAAACGCGAACCCCGTGCGCCCCTCGCCGAGCAACTGCGCCCGCGCACGCTGGATGACGTCGTCGGTCAATCACACTTGCTGGGGCCAGGGAAGCCCTTGCGCCTTGCCTTCGAAAGCAAAAAACCGCACTCGATGATTTTGTGGGGCCCGCCGGGCGTGGGCAAAACCACGCTGGCGCGCTTGATGGCGGATGCGTTCGACGCCGAGTTCATCGCGATCAGCGCGGTGTTTTCCGGCGTGAAAGAAATCCGCGAAGCGGTGACGCGCGCGGAGTTGATGCTGCAGCAAAGCGGGCGCCACACCATTTTGTTCGTCGACGAAGTGCATCGTTTCAATAAATCGCAGCAAGATGCGTTCTTGCCGTACGTCGAGCGCGGGCTGGTGACATTTATCGGCGCCACCACCGAGAACCCGTCGTTTGAAGTGAATAGCGCGTTACTCTCGCGCGCGGCGGTGTACGTGCTGCAGCCGTTGAGCGACGCTGAGTTGCAAATGCTGTTGCAGCGGGCATTTCGTAAGTATTTGATTTTAAACAATATTTTTGAAGAGGCTCAAAACCGAATTATCGCTTATGCCGATGGCGACGCGCGCCGATTATTAAACCTGATCGAACAACTCGCCGATGCCGCCGAGGAAACCGGCCGCACCGAAATCGACGAAGCGTTCGTAAAAGAAACCCTCACGCAAAGCCTGCGCCGATTCGATAAAGGCGGCGATCAGTTCTACGATCAAATCTCGGCGCTGCATAAAAGCGTGCGCGGCTCGTCGCCCGACGCGGCACTGTATTGGATGGTGCGCATGCTCGACGGCGGCTGCGATCCGCTCTATCTGGGGCGACGCATCGTGCGCATGGCGAGTGAAGACATCGGCTTGGCCGACCCGCGCGCGCTGCGGCTCGCGCTCGACGCGTGTGAAACCTACGAACGTTTAGGTTCCCCCGAAGGCGAACTCGCGTTGGCACAAGCGGTGCTGTATCTCGCGGTCGCGCCCAAGAGCAACGCCGCATACGTCGCCTACAACGCCGCGCGCGCGCTGGTGCGCGACGACAAATCGCGCGCCGTGCCCGAACACCTGCGCAACGCGCCGACCCAGTTGATGAAAACACTCGGTTACGGCGCCGACTACCGCTACGCGCATGATGAACAGGGCGCCTACGCCGCCGGCGAGAATTATTTTCCCGACGGCATGACCCCGCCCCAGTTTTACCAGCCCACCGAATTCGGCCTCGAATCGAAAATCCGCGACAAGCTTCAATACTTGCGATCGCTCGACCGCAAGGCGCGCAAATCGTAACGCCGTCTTAACGCCGCGGCCAGTACGGGCTTGTTACAAGCCCAAACCGCCGTCGAGCACGATGGTTTGCCCGGTCATGTAGTCCGACGCACCGGAGGCGAGATACAACGCCAGCAAGCCCACCTCGCGCAATTGGCCGTGGCGCGCGAGCGGCACATTTTTGCGCGCGCGTTCGGTTATCTCTTGAAAGCGCTGCGGCCCGGCGGTGACGATGTCGGGGAATTGCCCCGGCCCGATGGCGTTGACCTGGATGTTATAGGGCGCCCATTCCAGCGCCTGCGCGCGGGTAAAGCCGGCGAGCGCGGTTTTGGCGGTGGTGTAGAGCACCATTTCGCCGCCGCGCGTTTTGGCAGTCCACGCGGCGATGTTGATGATTTTACCGGATTTGCGCGCGAGCATGTGCGGGCCCACGGCGCGCGTGCACAGCAGCGCTTCGGTGAGGTTGATGTCCATCACAAAGCGCAGGTCTTCATCCGACGCCGCGACGCTGCCCTCCTTGCCGGGGAGCGCCGCGAGTGGCTTGCGTATCGCATCGCCCAGCGCGTTCACCATCACGTCGATGCGGCCGAACTTCGCGAGCACTTCGTCCACCGCGCGCTTGACGCTGTCGGCCTTGGTGACATCGGCGACGATCGGCTCGACGCGGCGGCCGGAGGCCTTGGCGATCTCGGCGCAGGTGCCGTTCAGATACTTGGGCGTCAGGGCATTTAACGCGATATCCGCGCCCGCTTCGGCCAGCACATCGGCGATGCCGCGGCCGATGCCGCGCGCGGCGCCCGTGATGAAAACCACTTTTCCGGTGATATCGTATTCCTTGGGCATCATGTTGCATTCTCCTGTTGCGGTGTTGCCGCGCGTCAGCGCGGCGGATTGAAAAAGTGCTCAAGGGTATGACGTCTACCCCTGCGCTTGTCAAGGGGGCGGCGCGCGGCTCCCCCGCCGTATCGGTGGTGTCATTGCCTTTTTGTCGCCACAATTCATCGGCCCCAAGCCATGCGCGCGCCGCCGCGCCGCCCCAGGCGTGCCTTGTAATGCGCGCATGCCGGGCAATGCGCGAGGCCCGGCCCAACTTGACCTGGGGAGAGCGAACATGAAATTTGCATTGGCCAAGCGCATTGCGCTGGTGTTGCTGACCGGTATCGGATTGATGATTCCGATGATGATGATCAAAGGGTTGATAGCCGAGCGCCAAGCCGCGCAACGCGGTGTGTTGAGCGAGATCGCGCAAAGCTCGACCGGCGAGCAATCGGTGGTGGGGCCGGTGCTGCTGGTGCCCTATAAGCGCAAGGTCGTCCACACGCAGTTCATCAAGGATGACAGGGGCGCCGAGAAGGAAAAAAAGACCGAACAAGTGGTCGAGGACATGCTCGCGTTTTTGCCCGAAACGCTGGCGATCGAGGGCGACGTCGGCACCTTCGAGAAGCGCCGGGGCATTTACACCGCGCGGCTGTATAGCGCGCCGCTCAAGTTCAAGGGCCGCTTCGTGCTGCCCAAAGGCTACACCGCGCAAGGCGGGGCAAGCGCATTCGATTTTGGTGCCGCGCGGCTGGTGCTGGGTATTGCCGACCCGCGCGGCATCAAAAATAGCCCCGAACTCTCGGTAAACGAAACCCGCGTGGCTTTTGTGTCCGGGGCACACGCGCCCGGCATGGCCTCGGGCGTGCACGCACCGTTGGGTGTGCTGGGCGACGCGCAAACGCACACGCTCGATTTCGCGTTCGATCTGGATTTGCAAGGCATGGAACGGCTATGGTTCGTGCCCACGGGCAAGGGCACCGAGGTCAGCCTGAAATCGAATTGGCCGCATCCAAGTTTTTTCGGCCGTTATTTGCCCGAACCCAAGGCGCGCGGCGAGGCGGCCCAGGCCGAAGGCTTTAGCGCGCAATGGCGCACCTCGCATTTTTCCACCAACCTTGCCGCGCAGTATTACGAGTGTGTCGCCGCGGCGAACAAATGCGGCGCCGTGTTGAGCAACGGCTTCGGGGTGGCGCTGATACAACCGGCGGATCTGTACCAGCAACTGGAGCGCTCGGCGAAATACGGGTTTTTGTTCATCGGGCTCACTCTGATCGCGTTTTTCTTGTACGAAGTGCTCAAGCGCCTGGCGATACACCCGATTCAATACGGATTCGTCGGTGTTGCGCTCGCCATGTTTTATTTGCTGCTGACTTCGCTCTCCGAGCATATTCGGTTCGATATCGCCTATGGCATTGCCAGCGCGGCGTGCATCGGCTTGCTGACGTTTTATGTCAGCCACGTGCTGCACAGCCTGTTACGGGGCGTCGGTTTTGGCGCGTTGCTCGCCACGCTCTACGCCGCGCTCTACGTGCTGCTGCGCTCGGAGGATCATTCGCTGTTGCTCGGCTCGCTGTTGTTGTTCGGGTTGCTGGCCGTGGTGATGGTCGGCACGCGCAAGGTGAATTGGTATCGGGTGGGCGAGGGGTTGGCCGCGCCCAACCGCGAGGCGTAACGGCGCCGATCGGGAAATACAGGCTATATCCACCGTGCCAGTGGTGAGCGCGGTAAAACTCCGGGATAATGCGGGGTTTAACAAAACGTCGTGAAAGCTCGTCATGCTGGACATTCAATTGCTGCGCAGCGATCTCGCCGGTGTCGCCCAGCGCCTCGCCGGGCGCGGTTTTACGCTCGACACCGCCGCTTTCGAGGCGCTCGAAAACGAGCGCAAAAAAGTGCAAACCGACACGCAGGATCTGCAAGCCAGGCGCAATACGCTGTCGAAGCAAGTCGGCCAGATGAAGGCGAAGAAGGAAGACGCCTCCGCGTTGATGGCCGAAGTCAATGCGCAGGCCGAGCAGTTAAAAACACTCGAACAACAGCTAAACGACGTGCAGCAGCGGTTGAACGATTTTTTGATGGTGATCCCCAACACGCCGCAGGCTTCGGTGCCGTCGGGCAAATCCGCCGACGATAACGTTCAATTGCGCCGGGTGGGCGAGCCGCGCCAGTTCGATTTCACGGTGAAGGACCATGTCGATGTCGGCGCGGCGTTGGGCGGGCTTGATTTCGAGACCGCGAACAAACTCGCCGGCGCGCGCTTTTCGGTGTTAAAGGGCAGTGTCGCGCGCATGCATCGCGCGCTGGCGCAGTTCATGCTCGATGTGCACACCACCGAGCACGGTTACACCGAAGTGTATGCGCCCTACCTGGTGAGCGCGGATTGCGCCAACGGCGTATCGAGCCTCGCCAAGTTCAAGGAGGATTTGTTCAAGGTCGAGGGCCGCGATCTGTATCTGATTCCGACGGCCGAATACCCGGTTACAAATTTCGTTAAAAATCAAATACTTACGTTAAACGAGCTGCCGCTGAAATTCGCCTGTCATTCGCCCTGTTTTAGAAGCGAAGCGGGCTCTTATGGCAAGGATACGCGCGGCATGATTCGCCAGCATCAGTTCGACAAGGTCGAAATGGTGCAAATCGTCACCCCGGAAAAATCCAACGCCGCGCACGAAGAACTCACCGCGCATGCCGAGGCGATTCTGAAAAAACTGGAACTGCCGTTTCGCACCATGACGCTGTGTACCGGCGACATGGGGTTTTCCTCGGCCAAAACCTACGACATTGAGGTGTGGCTGCCGGGGCAAAATGCTTATCGCGAAATTTCCTCGTGCAGCAACTTCGAGGCGTTTCAGGCGCGGCGCATGCAAGCCCGCTTTCGCAACGCGCAGGGCAAAACCGAACTGGTGCATACGATAAACGGCTCGGGCCTGGCGGTGGGGCGCACGCTGGTGGCGATTTTGGAGAATTATCAAAATGCCGATGGCAGCGTGAGCGTGCCGGCGGCGCTGCAACCGTACCTGGGTGGCGCGCAAAAAATCGCCGCCGCCGGGTAGGCATGGCCGTCATGCTCAGTGCATCCGACAACGACCTGCTCACCCGCACCGGCCCCGGCACGCCGATGGGCGAGTATTTCCGCTGCTTTTGGCAGCCGGTGGCGCTGTCGGAAGAATTGCGCGAGCCCGACGGCGCGCCGCTGCGCGTGAAAATCCTCGGCGAGGAACTGGTGGCGTTTCGCGACAGCACCGGCCGCGTGGGTTTGCTCGAACCGCGCTGCGCGCATCGCGGCGCGCATTTGTTTTTTGGGCGCAACGAGCAATGCGGCTTGCGTTGTGTTTACCATGGCTGGAAATACGATGTCGACGGCAAATGCGTCGACATGCCCAACGTACCGGCGGACGCGGGTTATCACGGCCAGGTGTCGATCAAGGCCTATCCGACACGCGAATTCGCCGATATGGTGTGGGCGTTTTTGGGCCCGCGCGAGCGCATGCCCGCGGCGCCGCCGCAACTCGAATGCGGCGTGGTGCCCGCCGCGCATCGGTATGTCACCAAGCGGCTCATCGAATGCAACTGGGCGCAGTCGATCGAGGGCGCGCTTGACACCGCGCATTTTTCGTTTCTGCACATGCCCGCGCCCAACCGCGCGGCCAACACCAACCCGGACGCCGCGGCCGACGAAAACCGCTTGCGCTGGCTGCGCAACGACCCGCTGCCGCAGTTCTCCGTGCGCGAACATGAGGCGGGCTTTGTCATCGGCGGCGCGCGCAAGGCGGACAACGATGCGCTGTATTGGCGCATCACGCAGTTCATGTTGCCGTCGCATTCGATCACGCCCTCTGCGATGCCGGGCGAAACCTATTACGGCTACACTTGGGTGCCGATCGACGACATCTCGTGCTGGATTTATGTGTATGCCTGGCACCCCGATCAACCGCTACCCGCCGCGGAGCGCGCAAAGTATGTGAAGGGCGGTTACGGCCAATTCGCCGAGTTGGGGCCGGGCTACGTGCCGGTGCGCAACCGCGGCAACGATTATCTGATCGACCGCGAGGATCAAAAATTAAATTCGTTTACCGGTGTGCGCGGCATCGCCGAGCAGGATCAACTGGCGTGGGAAAGCCAGGGCGCGCTGATGGATCGAAGCAACGAACGCTTATCGCCGACTGATGTGGGCATCGTGCGCTTTCGCCGTGCGCTGATGGATGGCGCGCGCGCCTTGCAAGCGGGGCTGCCGCCCGCGGCCGCGGGTAAACCTTGGGCCTACACCGTGCGTTCGGGCGGCGCGGTGGAACCCGCCGGTTTGAATTTCGAGACCGTTATGCAAAAACGATTCGGCAGTTTAACGGGGAGAGTAGCATGAAAAAACTTCTGGGCATTTCCGCGCTTGTCGTTTGCGGCGGCGCGTGGGCGCAAGATACGCGGCCCATTCGCATGATCGTGCCGTTCTCGGCCGGCAGCGCGAGCGACGTTATCACCCGCATTTTGGTCGATCGTATCGCTAGCGCCAGCGGCCAGCGTTTTGTGATGGACAACCGCCCGGCGGTCGGCGGCAACCTCGGCACGCAAATGGTCGCCAGGGCAACGCCCGACGGCTACACCTTCGGCATGAGCGCATCGGGCCCGCTCGCCGCGAACAAAACGCTGTACAAGGATTTGGGCTACGACCCGGAGCGCGACATTCAAGCGGTGTCGCTTTACGCGAGCCTGCCCAATGTGGTGGTGGTGAGCGCGAAGCTGCCGATCACCCACATCAACGAGTTGATCGATTACGTCAAAAAAACGCCCGGCGTGGCCTACGGCTCGGTCGGCAACGGCAGCGCGCAGCATTTGGCCGGCGCGTTTTTTGAGCAGATCGTGGGCGCGCGCATGACCCACGTGCCGTACAAAGTGACCGCGAATCTGGTCACCGATTTGATCTCGGGCCAGGCGCCGGTGAGCTTTCAGCTCGTGCCCAACGTGCGCGGTGCGATCAAGGCCGGCCAGGTGCGCCCGCTGATCGTCGCCGCCACGCGGCGCCTGACCGCGCTGCCGGAAGTGCCCACCGCCGCCGAAGCCGGCATCAAGGGCTACACCTCGGCCGCGTGGTTCGCGTTTATCGGCCCGGCGGGCACGCCGCGCGCCGCGGTGGATAAACTTTACAAGGATACCGCCGCGGCTATCGCCGATGGCGCGGTGCGCGCGCGCTTTCTCGAAATCGGCGCGGAACCGATGGCGACAGCGCCAGACGAATTCGCCAAGTTCATATCCGCCGAAATCGTCAAGTGGCGTGGGATTATTACCAAGGGCGGAATTAGTATTGACGGGCAGTAATGCGCGTGCGGGTGTTGCGCTGGCCGGCAACGTTCGACGCTGGTAGAATCGCGCCCTTCGCGAATCGACGAACAACCGGACCACGGAGAGGTGGCAGAGTGGTTGATTGTACCGGTCTCGAAAACCGGCAGGGCTGCAAGGCCCTCGAGGGTTCGAATCCCTCCCTCTCCGCCATACACATAGTTAAATCAATGACTTACAGATGTTTTTCTGTGGGCATACCATATCGCATACCAAAAAGTAGCGCGTTGGTAATCCGCACAGTGTCCACCGAATAGCAGCCCTACCCAGCCTTCGCATCGCGCTGCGGCCGGCGCTACAAGCGCACGACCAGCAGACCGCAGCCTCAAGCTCGAAGTGCTTGCCTGC
>Ga0194132_10005511_pt1 | contig 20407 bp, 28 predicted proteins | sample TA2KigOf80mmetaG_FD_148612 | JGI IMG/M metagenome (GOLD analysis project Ga0194132, IMG submission 148612) | Freshwater microbial communities from Lake Tanganyika, Tanzania - TA2015054 Kigoma Offshore 80m | ecosystem: Environmental > Aquatic > Freshwater > Lake | place: Tanzania: Lake... | reverse complement strand
GGTTCGCCCGGACATTCAATTCGCGTCCTACGATGCGGCGGAAGACGCCGTGCAAAAACAGTTCCTGGCGCTCTCCGGTATCAAAGGCGTGAGTCTTCTCGAGATGATCTCCGCCAACCAGAACGAAATTCGTGCAGTGGATCCGGAGTTTCGATCCTTCATCGCCGGTGGGGATTCCCATACGGTGTTGATGCACCCCGAGTTCTACACGTACAAGGTCGGCAACACATCCATCCGCGACTGGGTTGCAGATCTTGCGGCAGGCAAAGCCGTAGAGAACACGCATTGCAGCGAGTGCGGTTATCCAGAGCTGGTTGGCGAGCCCCTGCCTGCATCGATGGCCCCGCTCTGGAACGAGTGGGAGAGCGACAAACAGGCAGTTGAACCGTTTTGGATTTTCGACAATGTCGCCTATGTCGGCGTCGATTGGGTTGCCGCTTATGTGATCCGTACCAGCGAAGGTCTAATTCTCATCGACTCGCTCTATGGCAAATGGGTCCCTCTGCTTGAGCGCAACCTGCGCACACTGGGCCTTAATCCCGCCGATGTGAAATACGTACTGACGACCCATGGCCACTTTGACCATGCAGGTGGCGCCGCGATGTTCCAGAAAAAGTACGGCGCGAAGGTGGTGATGTCGGCGGATGACTGGGCACTCGCTGCCGAGGCGCCAGAGCTGCCCTATTTTGCCTTCGATCTGCCTGATCAGGACATCGTGGCAGCAGATGGTTTCACCGTAACTCTGGGTGATACATCCGTGGTAGCGGTTGCCACCGCCGGGCACACGCCAGGATCACTCTCTTATCGGTATGATGGAAGAGATGGTGCGGCCCGTCACGGGATCATCACACTCGGTGGCGTCGGTCTAAATTTCGGCGGCGTTGACCGCACGGAGATGTACATTCGAAGCTACGAGCGACTGGCCGCAAACGCTGCGGGTATCGCCGTCAGCCTTCCCAACCATGCTGTTATGGGGCGTGTATTCGAGCGACGCGAAGCGCTCGCCAAACGCACCGCTGGCACGCCGCATCCCTTTGTAGATGCCGCAGGTTACCGTGCTGATCTGCAGCGCTTCATCGCCGCCGCCAAGGAAAAATTGGAGAAAGAGCGGGCAGGCACCGCAGAGGATGCGTTGACGACACTGTCGAAGACGCGGGATGCGAATACCAACAGCGACTGATGGTTCGAATTTTCGGCGAAGAGGGCCTCGTGCAATGGTGTCCAAACGGTTCAGTTTTGATTCATCCACTCCGAAGCAGGCTCGGGCTATGCGCATTCCCCTTCTCATTCTGTTTCTCTTGTTGTCCGCACCAATTGCACTTGCCCGCGACAAGGGTTCGTTGCTGGAAGGCACCTGGGTGATGAACCAGGAGCTGACCGAAGAGGTACAACCGGAATTCAAGAATTCCGGCCTCTTCGACAACCTCGGCGGCGGGCGCATGCATGTTTCGGTAATGGGCATGCCAGTGCCGACGTCCGAAGCGCAGCCTCGCCCCACGATCGGCACACCACGGGATCCCGATGTGCTCGCGTGCCTTGAAATGATCCTGCACGATCGTGGCGGGAAGTTCCTCGCCACTTACCAGAATGTCGGCGACGAGGAGTTCGTCAAGGGCAACTTCCGCGGCCGCGAATCACGCTGGAACAATCGTTCTCTCACCCAATTCTACAAGACCACCGAACGCAAGGTTACGAAAACCTACGAGATCCGCGGTGACGGTCGCCTTCTCGTGACCGTTGAAATCAAACCGAAGAAAGACAAGAAACGCGTGTTCAAGCGCGTGTTTGATCGAGCTACGGCTGACGCCGCCAAAGAGGCTGAGTCCAAGCCGTCCTCACCAGAAACCTAAGTCGTAGCGGCGCCGGGCACCATGACCCGCATCAGTCGCGCAAGGGTTTCCTGCGCATCGCCGGTAATGCCCGTATGCACCGGCGACATCTGGATCACTGAACTGCGTGGTGCAACCAGCCAGTTGAACCATTCGGGTTGCGAGAGCCGCGCGATCGGCCCCGCGTCTTCTGATCCCGCACAGATCGCCGGTATCACATCGAGCAGTGCACGCACTGCGGCGACGTCAACTCCGGAATGGAGGGCCGACAGCCGCGCATCATCGAGGTGAATGCACGCCCCCAGAAACCGCAGGGTGCGCGCATACAGGATGACGCCGCAGTTGATGAACTCTGCGCGTTCGATATCAGGCACAACCCGAATCACGGTATAGTCATAGGTATGTGTTTCGGGCACGCTGCGCCTCCTTCACGAATACCGATGATGATTCGAGCCGTTGCTCGAGGAAAATCCGGTGCACCGCTCGCACCGCTTCAGCGTCATCCGAGTCACCACCCGCGGTTAGCCAGTCTGCGGGAATCAGCTCAACGATAGCTTCAATGCCTTGGCCTTCGAGCATCGTCCTGGCTTTCTGATCAGCGTTCTCCAGGTCCTGCGCTTCCTTGAGAAGGACGTGATCCTTGATCTGCACAAACGGATTTGCCGCTTGCACAGCGTAATTCGGCCAGTCGTGCTGATACTAGAGCGCGGCACCGTGATCGATCAGATGCAACTGACGATGCCACAGAATGAGGTTGGTATTGCGCGCCGTACGATCGACGTTGGTGATGAACGCATCGAGCCAGACGATCATCGAAGCAACCGCCGGATCGACGGTGTCTGCTCGCGCGGCGTCAAATCCGAGAGCGCCCGGCAGGAAGTCGAGGGCGAGATTGAGGCCACCGCTGTTTTTCACCAGATTGCGGATTTCGTAGTCCGGTTCTGAACGGCTGAGTACCGGATCAAGGTTCACAAACACCAGTTCCAGAACGCGCAGGCCAAGCACCCGCGCGATTTCTCCACCCAGAAGCTCGGCGACAAGCGCCTTCGGACCTTGGCCTGCACCTCGAAACTTCAGGACATAGAGTCCGTCATCATCGGCTTCGATCAGCGCCGGTAACGATCCCCCTTCACGGAGTGGCGTTACGTACCGGGTGGCTGCCACCGTTCGCATGGCAGGCACGGCCTATTTCGCACGACCATCTTTCCACGCCTGGATCAGGTCTTCGTAGACGACGGTTTCACCCTTGGGCTTTTCATTGTCGAGTTTGGGTTGTGGCGCACCGGGTTGATCGAACCAGAACTTCGGATCCTTCTCTTCGTTCAGCTTCGGACCACACTCGCCTTGCACACCGTGCCGTTCGAGCCGCGCGAGGATTTCATCCTGCTGCTGCGCCAGCGCATCGAGCGCCTGCTGCGGCGTTTGTTCACCGCTGACCGCGTTGGCGATGTTGGCCCACCAGAGCTGTGCCAGCTTCGGATAGTCCGGAACGTTGGTACCTGTCGGTGTCCACGCGGTCCGCGCCGGGCTGCGATAGAACTCGACGAGGCCACCGAGCCGAGGCGCTTCATTGGCCATCGCTTCGGATTGCAGGTCTGAATCACGTATCGGGGTCAGGCCTTGCAACGTCTTGCGCAGTGACACCGACTTCGAGGTTACGAATTGTGCGTAGAGCCACGCGGCCTTGCGGCGATCGAGCGGCGTGCTCTTGAGTAAGGTCCACGCGCCAGTGTCCTGATAACCGAGCTTCATGCCTTCCTGCCAGTAAGGGCCACGGGGTGACGGGGCCATGCGCCACTTTGGCGTGCCATCTTCATTCACGACCGGAAGGCCGGCTTCGATCATGTCCGCCGTAAAGGTGGTGTACCAGAAAATCTGCTGCGCGATGTGTCCTTGGGCCGGCACAGGTCCTGCTTCCGAAAACGTCATGCCCGCAGCTTCCGGTGGCGCGTATTGCTTCAGCCAGTCGATGTACTTGGTGAGTGAGTACACAGCGGCGGGTCCATTGGTATCCCCGCCCCGTGTAACAGATGAACCCACGGGGCGGCAGTTCTCGGCACGAATGCCCCACTCGTCCACCGGCAAGCCATTGGGAATGCCTACGTCACCGGCGCCGGCCATGGAGAGCCAGGCATCGGTGAATCGCCAGCCGAGTGACGGATCTTTCTTGCCGTAGTCCATGTGTCCATAGATTTTTTTGCCGTCGATCTCCTTCACATGCACGGAGAAAAATTCGGCGATGTCCTCGTAGGCGGACCAGTTCACCGGGACACCCAGCTCATAACCATAACGCTCACGAAACTGCGCTTTCAGATCTTCGCGTGAGAACCAGTCGTGACGGAACCAGTACAGGTTGGCGAACTGTTGGTCCGGCAACTGATAGAGCTTGCCATCGGGGCCCGTGGTGAAGCTCTTGCCGATGAAGTCATCAATGTCGAGCGTGGGCGAGGTGACATCCGCACCTTCACCACTCATGAAGTCTGACAGCGGTACCACATAGCCGTACCGTGAGTGGGTACCGATCAAGTCGGAATCGTTGACGTAAGCGTCATAGACGTTTTCATTGGACTGCATCTGTGTCTGCAGCTTTTCGATCACGTCCCCTTCTTGGATGAGGTCGTGATTCACCGTGATACCCGTGATGTCGTAAAACGCCTTCGCCAGCACCTGGCTTTCGTACTCGTGGGTGGTGAGCGTTTCCGAAACCACGTTGATGGTCATGCCACGGAAGGGCTCCGATGCCTTGGAAAACCAGGCAAGTTCAGCGAACTGCTCGTCGCGGCTGAGTGTGGAAGGTTTGAGCTCGGTATCGATCCAGCGTTTCGCATTGCCTGCGAGCGCGGCGGAGTCGATGGTTGCAGCCGCCTCTGAGCCTGACGTTTTGGCAGCGTCTTCAGAACCGCCACAACCAACCAGAGCAAGGACCACCGCGGCGGTGAACGCGTGGTGTTGAAAAAACTTAGGCACGGAATCCTCCCGGATGAGAACGGTCAACCCCGGGCCATGATGCCTGCTGCGGCTGCAAGCGCAAGCGCTGAGGCGATAACCACCGCTGCATCGGTGGCTGCGAGCCAACCCAGATGAATCAGCGCCGCAACCAGCAGACTGATGAAGAGGCGATCGCCTCGGGTAGTTGCGATGGGCAGGAAGCCCCGGCGTTTCGTTGTCGGAAAGCGAACTTGCGCAATACTCATGATCAGCAAAAGCAGTACGACCCCGATGAAGAAGAGCGCGGTCGGCAACGTCCAGGCCATCCAGTGCATCAGACCCGTCCCAGCGCAAATCCGCGCACCAGGTGATTGCGTACAAACCAGACCACGATGAGACCCGGCAGTACCGTCAACACACCGGCTGCCGCCAGGACACCCCAGTCGAGGCCCGATGCACTGACCGTACGGGTCATCACCACTACCATCGGTTTGGCTTCACTACCCGTCAGCGTGCGAGCCAGTAGCAGTTCTACCCAGGAGAACATGAAGCAGAAGAAGACTGTTACCCCGATGCCACCCTTGAGGGCTGGCAAGAAAATCCTGAAAAAGAACGACAGCGTGCTGTGACCGTCGACCTTCGCCATGTCATCCACCGTCCGCGGAATGCCCGACATGAAACCTTCCAGAATCCAGACCGCGAGTGGCACCGTGAAGAGGCAATGGGCAAGAGCCACGGCAATAGGCGTATCGAACAGCTCAAGCGCGGAGTAGAGCTGGAAGAACGGCAGTAGGAATACGGCCGGCGGTGACATGCGGTTGGTAAGCAGCCAGAAAAAAAGATGTTTGTCGCCAAGGAACCGATAACGTGAAAAGGAGAACGCCGCCGGCAACGCGACCATGAGTGAAAGGGCGGTGTTGAGCAGCACATAGGTGAGGGAATTGATGAAGCCGTCGAGCCACACCGGATTGGTGAAAATCTCGGCGAAGTTCGCAAGTGTAAGTGATGCAGGAAACCACTCGAGGCGGCTGACGATGTCGCGATTGGTCTTGAGCGCCATGGCGAGCAGCCAGTACAGCGGCAGCAGCAGAAACAGGGCGTAGCCGGCGATCACCAGTTTGTTCGTGAGTCGGCTACTGATCACGCGACACCACCATCGTATGAAAGAGCCAGCAGAGCAGCAGGATCATGAGGAAGTAGATCACTGAAAACGCTGCAGCAGGACCGAGGTCAAACTGCCCCACGGCCATCGTGGCCAGGTACTGGCTCAGGAAGGTGGTGGTATTGCCCGGCCCTCCTCCGGTGAGCACGAGGGGTTCGGTGTAGATCATCAGCGAGTCCATCAGCCGCAGCAGCACGGCGATCAACAGCACCGAACGCAGGTGCGGCAATTCAACATGGCGAAACATCTGCCACCGGCTGGCACCATCGAGCGCGGCGGCCTGGTAATAGGCAGGCGGAATGGCTGACAGGCCAGCAAAAGCAAGCAGCACCACCAGTGACGTCCAGTGCCACACATCCATCAGTACCAGCGTGATCCAGGCATGCAGCGGTACCTGCGTGTAGTTGAACTCGATTCCGAGCCCGTTGATCGCCGCACCCAGCAGACCAATGTCTCCCCGCGCGAAGATCTGCCAGATGGTGCCGACGACATTCAGGGGAACCAGCAACGGAATGGCGAACAGCACAAGCAGGAGTGGTGTTGAGTGCTTATCGCGAGGAATACAGCGTGCCACCAGAATGCCCAGGGGCACTTCGATGAGAAGCACCGTCGCACTGAACCCGAGCTGGCGCAGGAATGCCCCATGCAACCGCTCATCGCGCAGCGCATCACGGTACCAGTCGAACCCGACAAAAAAGCGAGTATGCACATCCAGAATGTCCTGGACGGAGTAGTTAACGACTGTCATCAGCGGTACGACACCGCTGAAGGCGACAATCAGCACGACCGGAAGTACAGCCAACCAGGCGCGATTGTTCTTCTGTTCAGGCGACACGGCAGCCCTCCCGAAACAGCAGATGGCGCTCAAGGCGCAGCCAGGCAGAGCCCGGCTCAACCCGGCCTTGGGCGCGGACGTGCACCTTGCGCTGATCCCGCTCGAGCACCACAACACCCACCGGCAAATCGTTTTGTACCGCATCCGGGCGAAAGCCCAGTACCTGTACCGGCAATCCGTCCGCACCAAGCGTCGCCCAATCCGCACGAAACCCTACGACACATAAACCATCAGTTGCCGTGGTAGTGGCGACATCGATGCCATCAATACGTACCCGCCCGTGGCGTACCTCGGCATCGAGGAAATTCATTCCCGGGCTACCGATGAAAAAGCCCACATACTGATGATCCGGAAGATCGTACACATCCCGGGGACTTCCGGTTTGCAGGATACGGCCACCCTGCATAACACTCACCGCGCGGGCGAAAGTCAGCGCTTCAGTCTGATCATGCGTCACATAGATCATCGTGACGCCGAGATCCGACTGCACCTTGTGCAGGACGCGACGCAACCGCCACTTGAGTTCCGGCTGTACAGCAGTCAGCGGCTCGTCAAGCAATACCAGCGCGACATCGGGTCTCACGAGTGCCCGGCCGATGGCGACAAGCTGACGTTCGAACACGGTCAACGCGCCAACACCGGACGACAATGTGTTTTCGATGCCGAGTTCACGTGCGATCTCGAATGCCCGAGCCGCCGCATCGGCTTTTTTCCAGCCCGCATTGCCCAGCGGAAACATCAGGTTTTCCTGCACCGTCATGCGCGGATACAACACCGGGAACTGGAAAACCTGCGCGACCTGTCGCTCGCCAGATGGAACCCCGGCAACATCCCGCCCGCCAAAGAGAATCGAACCACTCGATGGTTGCAGCAGGCCGGAGAGAAGATTGAGCACCGTCGTCTTGCCTGCGCCCGATGCTCCAAGCAACGCGTGCGTGCCTTTGTCTTCGACCTGAAGCGAGAGGTTCTGGATGGCTTCGCCCCTCGCACCGCGGTACTGGAAGCTGACGCGATCAAGTTCGATGCTCGCCACCTCAGTGCGCCTCGAACCGGAGCACGTCAGCTTCACGCACCCATATCGCTAGCGGTTGATCAATCTCAGCGTGCACCATGCCATTCGCTTTGATGATCCAGCTATCGCGCCCGACTAGGCCATGGATGAAGGTATGAGCGCCATTGGTTTCGACTTCTTCAACCTGTAGCGAGAGTTTGCGGGCAGAGTCAGCACTGGGTTCAGTGAGCCGCACATGCTCCGGGCGTACCGCCGCAACCGCGTGCCCCTCACTCAGTACGTTAACCGTGGGTTCGCTCATCAGCGCCGCCGCGGTGAAACTCTTCGGATATTGATAAACGTCGAGTGGTGTGCCGGTCTGGACGAAGCCGTGGTCTTCAATCAGCACCACCTGATGGGCCATGACAAAGGCGTCCACGGGATCCGTGGTTGTGTAAATGACACAGAGTCCCTCAGCGATGAGCAGCGCACGAAGTTCATCTCGCAGCGCCTCGCGCAACTTGTAGTCGAGATTGACGAGTGGTTCATCCAGCAGCAGCACCCGGGCACCTTTCGCAAGCGCCCGACCAATCGCCACCCGCTGCTGTTGCCCACCAGACAATTCGTGCGGATAACGATCCAGAAGCCCTTCGAGCCCGAGCCGCGAAGCAATTTCCGCCGCCCGCCGCCGTCGTTCGGAACGGGGTACGCCGCGAGCAGTCAGTGGCGAGGCGATGTTGTCCGCGACGGTCCATGCGGGATAGTTGACGAACGATTGCATAACTAGCGCAACAGGCTGCGGCGCGCCGGTCTCAACAAAAGAGCCGTCAATCGACACACTCCCCGAAACCGGTGCGGCGAGGCCGGCCAACACCCGACAGAGTAGCGTCTTGCCCGACCTGTTTGCGCCGAGCACAACAGAAATCGCGGCGTCGTCAAACGTGTGGTTAAGTGGCGGATCACCTGCCCGCAGGACCATATCCTTGATGTGAAGCATCGGTTTGTTACGGAATCCGCGCGACAGGAAAAGAACAATGGCGCCAAGTGTGCCCGCGTGCTTCTCCGCGTGCCAAGTACCAGATTCGAACCGAATACAGATCGCACGCTTTGCTTCCCCGCCGCGTAACATGCGCGCCATGAATCTCAAGTCCCTCCTGGCCGGATTGTTCCTTTCGTTCGTGGCGATCAGCGCCTGGTATGGGGTAATCGCCGGGCCTGCCGGCGCCGGGCTCATGGCGAAGCAGGTCTGCTCGCTCATCCACGTGTCCGGATTCACCGCCGAGCGGGCGATGGACACCTACATTCGCCCGCTGCTCGGCCCCGCAGTACACGTGATGTCACTGCGAACGGATCCGGTGCGCAGACAGGTCGTGGTTACTGCACTCGGTTTCCGCCAAAGTACCGCCGTCCATCACCCGGGTTACGGTTGCATCCAGCTGCATGATCGATCAGTCGCGGATATCGAGCAGTTGCTGCCGCCGCGGCCGCCTATGGCTGCGGAGCCGTGGGAACCGGACCCACAACATCGTCGCCAATATTTCGATGTCACCGCACTGCATGGGGCCGCAGATGCCGTTTTTTCAGCTCCCGGCACACTGGCATTGCTCATGGTGCACCAGGGTCATGTAGTGATTGAACGTTATGCGGAAGGCATCAACGGAACCACACCGCTGCCCGGCTGGTCCATGGCCAAGACGGTGACAGCCCTCGCCGCGGGCATGTTGGCTCGCAGGCAGTTTCTGGGTGCGGATGAAGTCGCGCTCTTCAAACCCTGGGAAGAGGATGAGCGCATCCATATCAGCCTCGATCAGCTGCTGCGCATGACCAGCGGTATCAACATCCTCGAGAACACGACCGGCGCCGATGCCAACAGCACCATGCTGTTCAAGACCGGTGATTCATCAACGTACGCAATCAATCGTGGCCTGGACGATACGCCGGGCGAGGTGTTTGCCTACACCAGCGGTAGCACGATGCTGGCCGCGCGTCTGATCTCTGATCGATTGGGTGGGCACCCGGAAACCCTTGGTTTCCTGCGGCGCGAATTGTTCGAATCGCTCGGCATGAACAGTACCTACATGGAACCGGACGAGACCGGTCAGTTCATCGGCTCCTCTTTCATCATGAGCAGCGCCCACGACTGGGCGAGACTTGGGCTCATGCTGCTTAACGACGGGGAAGACAGCGGTACTCGATATGTCGATGAGTCGTGGATCGAGTACATGACCACACCAACCCCGCAAGCGACCCATCGTCCTTATGGTGCGGGGGTGTGGCTGATCGATCCGGACCATCCGATTCAGCACTGGATGCACAAGCTGCCTCGCGGCACCTACTACGCATCCGGATTGCAGACCAATCAGCTCTGGGTTATGCCGGAACAGGAGCTGATAGTCGTGCGCCTGGGTGCTACCAACGATTTCTTCAAGTCAGGGGTAGCGGAGTTTCTGGTGGCGGTGCTCGCAGCGCAGATGGATCCGGAGATACAGTCGTCAACCTGACATCCACTTGCTTCCCCCCATCCAACTGGAGGCTGAACCGATGACCGAACCCACCATCATCCTGCACCAGTTCCGCGCTTCCCACTTCAACGACAAGGTTCGGTGGGCACTGGCATTCAAAGGGTTGGTCCACCAGCGAAACACCCTCCTGCCCGGGCCGCACCAGGGCACGATCAGGAAACTCTCAGGTCAAACCTCAACGCCGGTTCTTGAGCTGGATGGCCGGGCGATCGCGGGGTCGGCAGCGATCATCGATGCGCTCGAACAACGTGTCCCCTCGCCCGCCTTGTATCCGGCAGATACCAAGGAGCGCCAGGATGCGTTGGACATCCAGTCCCGTTTCGATCGTGACCTGGGGCCCGCAACCCGGACGATCGTTTTCACTGTCTTTGTCAACGAACTCGGGTACCCGGCGAGGACTTTCGGCGGCGAAGCATCAGCGGTGCAAAGAGGCGTGTATCGGCTGGTTCTGTCGCTCGTGAAGCCGATGATGGCAAAGACGAACGGCGTGACTGATCCGGAAAACGTCAAACACTGCAGCGTGATCACGCAGCAGGCGCTCGACTGGATTGCCGAGCGGACGGCACAGCAGAAGTTTCTGGTTGGAGAGTCCTTCAGCGTTGCTGACCTGACTGCCGCCGCTTTGTTGTCACCGATCATGCAACTCGAACATCCGGACATGCGCCCTGCCGCGCCAGTGCCTGCGGCACTTGAAGCTATGTGGAGCGAATGGAAGAACCATCCCCCCATTCATTGGGCGAAAGGAATCTACCGGGATCATCGCCCTGCGGATGCGCGATAACGGGAATTGGGAGCTGCGGAGCCTCCCCGCTACAACGGCCCCTGCAGCGACGCTGGGCTCTGCTCCGGCTGCACGTCCGAATTCGGTACCGCTCGAAGGAAGGTGACCAGCTCAACGTACGACTCTGAACCCGTGTTGATCGCACGATGCACCCGCGGTTCCGGTTCATCCCATCCGGACAGGCCGCGGTACACGGGGAACTCTTCCCGCTCGGGAACGCCTGCAAATTCTATGGCGAGCCGATCACCGGCAAGCACGACGCTGTAACGACGACAGGGATCGATATGCCAGGCCGAAACCGCACCGGATTCGAGGCGCATCTCCCGGACGACGCAATCAGCGGTAACGCTAAGCTCAAGAACGCTCATCGAGATGTGGAAGCACAACCACCCGCCTTGAGAATCCGTTTCTGAGAGCCGGGATTTCGCGAAAGGTGCGCCGCCGGCCTTGGCGGGCGCATCATCAACACACCACCGCAGTTGGGGCATTGCCCCTTGAGGACCTTGTCGGTGCGGTCGGTGCAGAACGTACACTCGTGGCTGCAGATGCGCGCATCAAGTGCATCCGGCGCCAGATCCTTGTCGCAGCACTCACAGTTGGGTCGCAGTTCGAGCATCAAACGGCTCCGGCTGTCTATGTGAGCCGACGATAACACCCGTCGCGGAATACCGGAACACAGCTGCTGCACTCGAGGTCCGTTGCCTAGTCTACATCATCGCCATAGCCTCGTTCGATGAGCTCGCGACCCGAGGCGCTGGATCTGATGACACTCTGTACATCCGATTGAACGGCACGCCATGCTGTTTCCGCCACCAATGCTTCAGGTGACTTCCTGCCACTGAGATGACTGATGATCGCACCAGCACCGATCAAATCTTCAATGGCGGGTCGCAGCGTCCCGTCGGGCCAGCGCTCACCCGCGGCAATCACGGTGATGGAACGCCTCGTATCGTCTGCCCATCGCGCAACACCGCTCGCATTGCGCAGACAACCGGCAACGATGTCACCCGCCTGACACAACAGCGTCAACGTCGAGCCGTTCGGCGAAGGCAATACCAGCCGGGTGCCTTCCGGAATGGCGTTCATCGATCCAGGTGACAACGAATAACCGGGAGCTCCACGATCTACCGAGAGTTCTGCAGCACTCTGCTTCGCGAACGACCCGGCGGTTGCGTCCTTGAACCGGTACGGTAAAACCTGCGCACCGCGCGAACATGCGACACCCAAAGCGGTTGAGAAGCTGAGAACATCGACGATAACCGCGACATCAACCTCACGGGCGATGTGAACAGCCGCGTACTCACCCCATTCGAAGCGGACGTCATAGCCCGCTTGCAAGTGCTATGATTCCGGAGCCGGTAGAATCTCAGTCATTGACTCGATCCTTCGTCACCTTTTCCAGGAGTTTTCGCAGAGTCGCATCGTTGGCGCTGCCGAGCGAATAGAGCACGTCCCAAGGATCCCCTTCGAGCTGGAGCCAGGCCGCGAAAGCGGGCTCGGTTTTCATGCCTGAACGTTTCAGTTCCCGAATCTTCGCCCGCGAGGCTTCGCCACTCAGCGCCAGCAACCGCGCCTCCACGTCGAGGTGGACCACTGCGGCCTGATGATCGACCGGGACGTTTTGGCCAAAGATCTCGAACTCAAAACCATCGGCACGAAATCCTGCCAGCGTCGTGTAGTCGCCATGAATGTTGCCGCGGCGCAAAGAAAATCCCTCCAGGCCGGAAAACGCTTCTACGACGCACGTTGCGAAGCGCATGGCATCCGGTACACAGCAGATGATATCGAGGTCACTGCCATCGATATCGACATCCAATGGAATCGTTCCGGCGAGAATCGGATCAAAGTCCACAAGGACATCGAGCACCCGCGTATTGGACAACGCGGCCAGGGCCTGTTGCTGTCGCAACGTGCCCTGAGTGAGGTAGCGAACATCCCGCCAGTTCTGGAACCACACCATGGCAAAGACCCGCCGAGTTACGACGCCGAGTCGAGCCGGGCCGCAAGCTCGGGACGCCCCGACGCGCGAGCGAGCTCGGCTGCATTATGGCCTTCAAGATTTCGAAGGCCCCTGTCAGCGCCATTGGCGAGCAACAGATCAACCAGCACCGGGTGACCACGATGCGCGGCTTCGTGAAGCGGCGTGAACTCCCCTTGTTGCCGGGCATTGACGGTTGCGCCTCTCTCGATCAGTGCCCTCGCCATGTACAAGGCCGTATCAGGATCGGGGCTCGCCACGGCACTGTGCAACGGACAGACCTTCATCGGATTGCGTGATGGGGCATTGATTTCAGCCCCCGAAGCGATAAGGGCGTCAAAAAGATCGCGACGCCCGAAAAAACATGCGTAGCCGAGCGGATGGAAACCGTCAGGCGAATACGCATCCTTGAGCGCTGCATCCTGGGCGATCAAAAACTGAACACGTTCGACGCAACCGAGAACACTGGCTTCAAAGATATCGAGATCGGTGCGAGAGGCGGCGAGCAGCTCCGCGCTTCTTGTTTGACCGAAATAGACCGCGAGACAGATGACCGAAACACCCTGAGCATCCCGCGCGCGAGCCAACTCCTGATATGTTTCGAGCATTGCCGCGAGGGAATCCGCATCGCCGGTCCGGAGGTACTCGATCACCGCTGTTGCGTCTGTCATTTGAAGCTCCACACCGTTCAGTGCCTCGACCGATCACCCAGGCACATCAAACTCTTCGATCACAGGTGGCTGCGCGACATAATCACTGAACCGCGCCCACCGTGGCCGGAGCCGCACATAGACAAGCTCCGGCCAATCGAGGCGCGAAGGCCCATCAGGGAAGACGGCATAGTAGACCTCTGCCAGTCGCTTGAGCTCATCACCTTCGGGAAAGTCCACGTCGCCTTCGATCTGCAGCGTACGGGGATCATCGTCATGCCATCCACCGATCACCAGAGCCATACGTGGATTGGCACGGAGGTTCATCGCCTTGCGGCTCGTCGACAAGGTGTCAAAGACGATCTCGAGCTGCTCGCTCATGGCGATGCCGATGACCGCGGCCTGAGGCTTTCCGTCCGAAGTGGCGGTGGACTCGATCGCCCAGCGATGGGTATCCACGAACTGTTTGAGTTCAGTCGGAGTCATGGCGACAGAGAAATGGCCGGTTCGAGAAGAGACACATGGGAGATGATGCTGCGCTCGAAGTTCTCACGAGCCTCCCCGAAAGGCAAACACCACTAGCCCCAAAAAGCAGCACCACCGAAGGATAAAAGGTCAGTCCAAATCCGAATGCCCGCGCCGGCGCACCTTTGGCGTATCCGGTCGCAAAGAAGATTCGACCCGCTACGAAAAGAATGGCGGCCAGATTGGCAACCGGAAGCCACTGTTTTGAAGCGACCAGAATCCATGCGGTCTGCACGATCGCCGCCAGTACGGTTTGTTCCAGTGTGTTTTGCAACACCGACTGCAAAATCCTGATTCGATCCGATCCCGCAGTGAGGCCACTGCCGTGAATGTCCGCAGGCGAGAAAAAGCGGAAACGCGCGATCGACGCGATACAAATGGCCATGGGTGCGGCCAGGAGAACCGCCGTCAGAAGTAGACTGCGAGAGCGATCTGGTTCAAGCCAAGGGGCGACATCGAGGATCAGCGGCAGAGGGAGAACTGCACTCATCACCACAATCGCCGGCAGAATGCCGCGCAGCACGCCTTTCTGGTTCTGATCGAGGCTCATCGTTCGCCTGGCCGAGGGTACAACCTTTATGCTGCGCCGATGAATCGAAGTCGTCCATACAGGAGTCCAACAAGAGGCCGTGCGCCACAAGTCGAGTTGCTCCCCTTATCCTTCATGTTTGTGATACTGACCATCCGGGTAACTGGAACATGACTTTGAATCCCATCGTTCTTCTTCTCGGCCTGTTGATTTCTGCGACGGCGGCGGCCCAGAGTCCACCACCTGGCATGGTTTGGATTCCGGGCGGCGAGTTCGCCATGGGCGCACGTGACCCCGGAGGCATCGACAACAACCGGATCGGGATGCACGCGACCACTGATTCGCGCCCCATCCACCGTGTGCGCATCACCGGCTTCTGGATAGAACCGACCGAGGTAACAAATTCGGCTTTCACCCGATTCATCGACCAGACGAATTACGTCACTGTCGCCGAGCGACAGCTGGCCGCGAAGGATTTTCCCGACCCCGATCCTGCCTTGTTACAACCGGGCTCATCCGTATTCGCCCCACCGGGGCAACCCGTACCCCTAAACAACTCTCTTCAGTGGTGGCGATGGGTGATCGGTGCCAACTGGCGCCAGCCCGAGGGTCCGGGCAGTTCCATCCGCGGGCGCGAGCAGCACCCCGTTGTGCATGTGGCGTTTGAAGACGCGCAGGCGTTCTGCGCCTGGCGTGGTGGACGTCTGCCAACGGAGGCCGAGTGGGAGTACGCCGCCCGTGGTGGGCTCGAAGACAAACGATATCCCTGGGGGGATGAACTGCGTCCCGAGGGACGAATCATGACCAACAGCTTCCAGGGTCACTTTCCGGATCACAACAGCGCCGAAGACGGCTACATCTCAACCGCACCCGTGGCGCAGTTTCCAGCGAACGGTTATGGGCTACATGATGTGGCGGGCAACATCTGGGAGTGGGTGAGCGACTGGTATCGGCCCGACTATTACGCGACGCTCATGCGCTCCGGCACGGTTGCTGTCGATCCACAAGGCCCGGCGGACAGCTTTGATCCCAATGAGCCGGGTTTGTCGAAAAAGGTCCACAGAGGTGGATCATTCCTCTGCACCCATGAGTACTGCTCTCGCTACCAGGTCGGCACCCGCGGCAAGGGCGAGATCAGTACTGGAACCAACCACCTCGGCATACGTTGTGCGCAGAGCGGGCTCAGCGCGCACTCAACGCAACGATAAGACTGGTCGCGGACAATACGATCACCACCGGCAGCCAGACCATTCGCTCGCGGGGGCTGGGTGTGGCTGAATTGGCGATACAGCCGAGTACGCTGTAGCCGACCACGATCCAGATCAGGGTGTGCGACAGCGGCTTCCAGTCATCCAGAATGACGCCTGCCCGGACAAGCACGATAAAGATGAACCCGGCGAGAATCAGCGTGGATACCACCGGAATCAATCGCCACATTCCGGGCAAGACTCCGCGGTGTTTGCCTCCCATGGTGAATTCACCCCACGGTGCGCCGAAGGCCAAAGCGATCTGGAAGAGGATCGTGAGTACGCTGAGCGTAGTGAACATCCACGCACAAAGAACGGTGACGGTCATGGGGTCTCACCTGCCGCAACGATGCGTTTCAACAAACTCTTTTGCTCCGTCGCAGTCTTGACGCGATAACGAACGAACTCTTTCCCTGACGTGCGCAGATCCGCGAACGGCCCTTCCGCATCTTCATGAAAGTGCAGGAACGCGACCGACTTGCGGTAGAACACCCCAGGCCTCCGCTCGTTGAGGAATGGCACCGAACGAATGTCCTTGAGCAATGGCGCCAGGTGCTTGAGTGCCTCAGGTCCTGCGTGCTTCATGTCTGCCCTCGCTCATCTCTGCCCTCTCTCATCAATCCAGACCCGCATGGGATGAACTGCTTCGAATCCAGCGGCCTGTGCCGCTTCAAGCGCCTCCCCTGCTTCCCAGCCCACGAGCAAATCATGACCAACACGGCGGCGGATGGCTGCCGTGAGCAACGGCCACACATCGAGTTCCGGAGCGAGTGAAAACACGTTGGAGATACCCAGCACCCGTTCATTGGCATTGATGATCGCACCCGCCTGAATACGCTCCGCCTTGAGCAAGGCGATGAAAGCAACCGATCTCACGGCACGAGGAGATCCCAGGAAACGGTCGACATCGATCGCAGTGATTCCGGACGATTGAATCCAGGCCTCGATACCATGGCGTTCCTTCAGCCACAGAATCGAAACGTCGGGAGGAATCCGGGTGTCTGACAGCTGTTCGCCACTGGAGGCGATCCACTGACCTTCAATGGCACACCGGAAACCCTGGTCTGAAAGATCAAGATTGGCGTAGCTGTCTTTGATCCCGAATCCTGCAGGTAATCCAAGCGATCTGAGTTCGTCGGCCAATCCACACTGTTTGCGGGCGGCGACATCGCAATCAGTGCTGATGTAGTTCGGGAAGTATGCTGGCACCCTGCGCCGGAACAGGACGCCGCCAAAGCGGGAAACCGACGGCGAGTTGTTGAGCTCAGAACTGATCAGAGTGCACCACGCCACGTTGTCCGCCATGGCGAAGCGGACTCCTGTGTTCATGCAGCATCCACCCGCGAAAACCACACCAGGTTGCCATCAGGGTCGGTAATCGCGAATTCCGTTGTACCCCACGGTTTCGATTCAAGCTTCGCATTCGGGTGGACGATGTTCGCCTGCAGGCAACGCTGATAGAGCGCTTCCACTTCACTGACCCGAAAGCGGCAGCTGGTGTTTTCTGCGATGTTGCGGTCTGAACATGCCCAGAAATGCAAACCGACTTCGTCCCGAGTCATGACCCCGTATACACCCTGCTCCACATGCCGGGCTACAAATCCGAGGTTCCTGGCGTAAAACTCGACGCTTCTATGGATATCGAGCGAAGCCAGCACAGGCGTTGCTGACAGGAAAGTTTCGGTGGGCATTCGAATTCTCCTTCAACTCAAATCGACAACGGATGCGCTCAGGATCGTCGCGGCGGGTAACGCCACCAGGTCGCCACCACCATCGCAGCGAAGGCGGTGTAAATCAATGTGAACACGATTTCCGGGGCGTTATAGAAGATGAGGCCGCCTACCCAGTGTTCAATGAACGACGTCTGGTACACCGAAACGCCCGCCTTGAAACGCAGCCAGTTTTCGAGGGTTGTGAGCGGACACTCGACGCCAAACCACGACTCAACCACCACGACGCCGATGGCGGTAAGGTGCAGCGCGCGAAACCCGTACCGGTTGACGAACCCCCAGCCGAGGTGATTCCCGATCACAATCAGCAGAAGCCCGATCACGACAAAGGCGACAAAGACCGCGTGAATGATCAACACGGCGTCAGCGAGCAACAGCCAGAGAGTTGCACTCATGTCGCCAACCGCTCAGCCAGACAGGTCACGTGCGAGATTCAGGAAGATTTGCGCAGATCCTCCGTTACCGTTCCGTACTCAAGAATTTCCGCATCATGAGGTGGATCGCGCCAAGGCTCGACCAGCGCAGCTGCGTACCAATCGCGCATGGCGCCGAGCGTGCGCAGTCGCTCCGCATAACTCACTGCGACTGGGCTTAACGCCGGCGCATACGTCAGCACCCGGAAAGCAACCGGCGCAAAAAACGCATCCGCTGCTGTAAATCGATCACCGGCGAGGAACGGCCCACCAAATCGCTCGATACCTTCACACCAGAGGGCATCGATGCGCGCCCACTCCGCGAGCAACGCCGGGGGCTGATTGTGAAGTGAAACCCGCACTCCGCAGTTCATGCCGCAATGATTGCGCACCGTGCTGAACCCGGAGTGCATTTCAGCGCTGACTGATCGCGCCCATGCTCTCTGGACGCGATCCGCGGGCCACACCGCCGGATACTTCTCCGCTGCGTACTCAGCGATGGCAAGCGAATCCCAGACCACCACTTCTCCGTCCACCAGGCAGGGCACCTTCCCGGTGGGTGAAAACGACCGGAACTGATCCGATTTCTGATAATCAAACGGCACCAGTCGCTCACTGAACGGGATCCCGAGCTCCCGAAGCAGTACCCAGGGTCGCAGCGACCACGACGAATAGTTCTTGTTGGCGATGTACAAGGTCCACATGGACGAGTCTCCGATCAGATCAGGTTCTTATTGGGCAGGACCACCCTCAAAGCTCTTGTGCGCGAGCGTACCCGCATGGGCTTCCCAGTTGCGACCATCAAACGGCACGATGCGAATATTCGGCAGCGGCGAGTCCAGACAACGAACGTTCACATCAACGCCGTCGGGATTGGATCGAGGCACATAGAACGGCTTGATCCCGCAAACCCTGCAGAAGGTGTGGCGGGCAACACCGGTGTTGAACTGATAGGTCACAAGTGAGTCCGCGCCCTGCAAGAGCCTGAAACGTGCTTTCGGCACAATCAGGTGCAGAAAGCCGGCCTTCGAGCAGATGGAACAGTTGCAGTCTTCAACCTCCACCGTATCGGGGGTTTCAACTTCAAACCGGACTGCACCGCAGTGGCAACCACCCACACAGATCATCGACGCAAGTTACTCACGATCGCCGCATCGTCATCGCGATCGATATAGAAATAACAGTTCTCGACCTGACGCCCGTTCTGGACCCGCATTTCCGTGTGGGACAAACGGCCACCGATCTTCTCCATCGCCTTGCGCGATCGGATGTTGTCGACACCGATGTGGAACCAGACCCTTTGCGCACACCGGAAAGCGTGTTCGAGCATCAGTCCTTTCATCTGCCAATTCAAATCCCCACCCCAATGGGAACGTGCCAGGAAGGTATAGCCAATCGCCACTTCCTGAGCCTCCGGATCCCACTCATAGAAACGGGATGAACCGATGACATCACCACTGCGCCGATCTTCGACGATCAACGCACCACTGCCTTGCATCGCCGGCTGGAAGAAGTTGCGCTGGAACACATCCCGTTTGTACCGTTCGGGATCGGGATGCACGGCCCAGATCGCTGGATCCGAAGCCACTAAATAGAGGGCTTAAAAATCAGCGGCGGTTGCGGGACGAAGACGCAACAGGTCGCCTTCGAGTACGGGCAGGTATTCGAATACTGCTTGCATGCCAGTCACTTCATCAACAGGTCGGAAACGAGGCCATGCACTATACGACGTTCGGCAGAACCGGTCTCAAGGTCAGCGTCGCCGGCCTTGGCTGCGGCGGATTCAGCCGATTAGGACTCGGCGTCGGCAAGCGTGAGGCGGACGCAATCATGATCGTCCGGGCTGCCATCGAAACCGGCGTGAACCTCATCGATACTGCTGCTGTCTATGGAACCGAAGGCGTGGTGGGCAGAGGCATCAGTGGCCATCCCCGCGATCAGCTGGTCATCGCCACCAAGGCGGCTTTTGGCCGAGGCTCAAGAATCGCCACACCAGACCAGTTGATCGCCAGTCTCGACAACTCGCTCAAGGAACTGCGTACCGACTATGTCGACATCTTCCAGTTGCACGCCGTCGCACCAGATAACTATGCGCGCGTGTGCGATGAACTGGTGCCGATTCTCCTGAGTGAACGCGACAAGGGCAAGTTCCGTTTTCTCGGCATCACCGAAACACCACCGTTCGATCCGGAACACCACATGCTCCAAGGAGCGCTGCGGGATGGTCTGTGGGATTCGGTCATGGTGGCGCAGCACATGCTCCATCAACATGCGTGCGACCGGGTCT
>Ga0194132_10005509_pt1 | contig 20411 bp, 18 predicted proteins | sample TA2KigOf80mmetaG_FD_148612 | JGI IMG/M metagenome (GOLD analysis project Ga0194132, IMG submission 148612) | Freshwater microbial communities from Lake Tanganyika, Tanzania - TA2015054 Kigoma Offshore 80m | ecosystem: Environmental > Aquatic > Freshwater > Lake | place: Tanzania: Lake... | reverse complement strand
CACTTCAGCGCGCTGTCCGACGGCATGGTCGCGCGCGCGCCGCCGCGGTCGCCGTCTCGGCGGCGGCGAGCCGCAGCCAGAGCTCCGACGACTGGTGCACCACCTGGAACAGCAGCTCGTCGCGGTGCACGCGCTCGTCGGCCGGCCTCTGGAGCGCCAGCAGCTCGTCGGTGCGGAGGTAGCGCTCGTAGTCGCTCGCCGGCGCATTCTCGTGACCGCGCGCCGCGACTTCAACCGTCGCAGCGCGCTCGATGCCGCTACGCGGCCGCCCGGGACGAGGTGGCGAGCCGCACCGGCAGCGACGCGAGGCCGCGCAGCACCAGCGACCGCTTCCACGGTCCTGCGGTGCCGGTCGCCGCGATCTCCGGGTAGCGCTCGAAGAGCGCGCCGAGCGCGTGCCGTCCCTCGAGGCGCGCGAGCTGCGCGCCGAGGCAGAAGTGGACGCCGTGGCCGAACGCGAGGTGCGGGTTGTCCTCGCGTCCGAGGTCGAGCTCGTCCGGACGCCGGAACACCGCCGGGTCGCGGTTCGCGGCGCCAAGCAGCAGGCCGACGATCTGTCCCTTGCGCACGCGCCGCCCGCCGATCTCGAGGTCCTCGGACGCGACGCGGTCGGTCGCCTGGATCGGGCTGTCGTAGCGCAGCAGCTCCTCGACGGCGCGGCGCGACGCTTCCGGTCCGTCGCGCAGGACGTGGCGCTGCGCGGGGTGGTTCAGCAGGGCCAGCGTGCCGTTGCCGATCAGGTTGGTGGTGGTCTCGTTGCCCGCGACGAGCAGCAGCACGCACAGCGAGTCGAGCTCGGCTTCCGACAGCACGTCGCCCTGGTCGCCCGCCTGGACGAGGCCCGAGACCAGGTCGTCGCACGGCTGGCTGCGGCGCGCGGCGAACACGCGGTGCATGACCGCGCGCAGCTCGTCGAACGCGCGCTCGAGAGCCGCCGGGTCGGCCTCGGACTGGATCGGGTCGAGGAGGCCGACGAAGTCGTTCGACCACGCCTTCAGGTGGGTGCGGTCTTCCTCCGGGATGCCGAGCAGGTCGGCGATCACCGCCAGCGGCAGCGGGTCGGCGAGGTCGCGGATGACGTCGGGATCGGGCTTGCGCTCCATCGCGTCGAGCAGCGCCGAGACGCGCGCCGCGATGCCGTCCGAGAGCCGCTCGACGACGCGCGGCGTGAACGCGCGGCTGACGAGCCGCCGCACGCGCGTGTGGTCGGGTGCGTCGAGCATGAGCAGGCTCCGCACCACCGCCTGCCCGAAGTCCGGGCGCATCGAGTCGAACACCGCGAAGTCCTGCGCGACCTTGGCTTGACGGCGGTCGCAGATCATCCGCGGGTCGGCGAGGACGCGCGTGACGTCGTCGTGCCGGCTCAGGATGAAGCCGCGCAGCGCGCGGCTGTAGTATACCGGCGCCTCGCTCTGTAGCCGGCGGTAGACGCGGTACGGGTCCTTCCGGAAGTCCGGGTGGAAGGGGTTGTAGCGGCCGATCGCCGGCGACAGCAGCCGCACCGGCCACTCGGCCCGCACCATCCAGCGCAGCGCGCGCAGAACGTCCATGGGGAGAAACCTACCGGCCTCGGGGAATTGCGTCCAACGACATTGCCCGGCTCGAGAAGTGCCACTAGGTTGGCCGGGGTAGTCGAGTGCTGCCCACGAAGGAGGGCGCGATGCAGCCAGCGTACACAGCCGTCATCAAGCAAGACGGTGAGTGGTGGATCGGGTGGATCGAGGAGGTCCCCGGCGTCAACTGCCAGGAGCGCACCCGTGAGGAGCTCGTGGAGTCACTGCGCGTCTCCCTGGGGGAGGCGATCGCGTTCAACCGAGAGGAAGCGCGTAACGCTGCCGGCACGGATTTCGAGGAGCTCTCCATCGCGGTCTGAAGCGCCGTGATCTGCTCCAGCACCTCACCAGGCATCGGTGCGAACTGCTTCGCGAGGGGAGCAGGCACTCGTGGTGGCGCAACGTCGTCACCGGCAGGCGCAGCGCCGTGCCTCGTCACTCCGAGATCAGCAACCAGCTCGCTCGAAAGGTCTGTCGAGACCTGGGCGTTCCGGAACCGGAACGGTTCTAGCTGCTGCGTGCACCTGCCGCGCTTCGCTCGCGGCTGATGCCGTCGACGCCCGGCGCGCGATCTCTCACCCCGGCGTCGCGGGCATCGACGAGCCGGCGGGGCAGTACTCGACGAGGTAGCCGCGCTGCGCGCTCGACGGACACGAGCACTGCTTGTCGTCGATCGGGTACTGGTAGGCGTCGCTGCAGTCGGCCGTGAAGCACTGCAGGCCCGTCACCTGCGTGTTCGCGCTGGTGAACGAGCACGGCTGGTTGGTCGTCCACTGGATCGGGACGTTGAAGAAGATGTTGGCGGCGGCGCTCACGCAATTGTTCGGTGCGCCGGTGGGGCACAGGTTCGGCGGCGTCGTCGGCCCCGTGCCGTAGTCGGTGCTGAGGTCCGGGTAGTCGTTGCCGCCGCTGCCGGCCGGCGTGAACTCCCACAGCGTGCCGAACGTGCCGTCCTGGACCATGCCGGGGCCGCAGCAGTTCATCTGCTGCGCGCAGATGCTGCGCCCGCTCAGGTTCGGGTTGCAGTAGGCCGCGTACACGTCGTTCGGGCTGTCCCACATGGAGCCTTCGCGCTGCACGGTGCCGGGCGCGCCGCCGAGCGCCGTCCAGCCGTCGCAGAAAGCGGCCGGACACTGCGCGTCGCCGGTGTCGGGGTAGGGGATGATCACGTTCTGGTCGTTCTGATTGAACTGCACGATCGGGATCGACACCGAGTCGCCGCCCTTCTCGAGCTTCCGAACCGCCGGGCCGCTCGAGTGGAACGACAGCGGCACGGCGCACGAGTTCTTGAACGTCACGCTGCCGGCGACGATCGCCGACGTGCCGACGTCGGGAGCGAGTCCGACCGATTTCGTTCCGGAGCTGTCGCCGCACGCCGCGGCCAGCATCAGCACCGCCGCCGCCGCCGCGAGCCGCCCCGTTCGTCCGATCGTTCCGTTTCGTCGCGTCATCATGGCCTCCCCGCCGTCCGACGACGGGTCATCGGACGGCGGGCGACGTTTCCGTAGTGGCCCGGCCGCGCGCCGGCGCGGCGTACGCGCTCAGCCGCGCGGGCGCGGCGACGGCTCGACCAGCGGTACGCAGTCCGAGCCGCAGGCGGACGAGGGATCCGGTGCCGCGGCGGCGCGGTGCAGGACGGCCTTCGTCGGCGCGATCAGGATGCGTCGGGAGTCGGCACCGCCGGACCCGTCCGCGGGTGACGCCGTGCCGTCGACGATCAGGCTGTAGTCGTCCGGGGTGCGCAGCGGGAACACCAGCGACACGGCAGGACGCGTCGCCGCGTTCGCCGCCGTGCGGCGTCCCACCTCGGCGGCGAGCCGGTCGCCGTCCCACGCCAGCCCGACGTGCACCGCGTGCGGGCGCCCGTCGTCGGACACGGATAGCAGGTACGCGGACGACGGGCGCTCCGCGAGCGCCGCGCGCAGCTCGCCGAGCGCGACCGGGACGCTCATCGCGTCACCTCGCCCCGCTCGCGCGGCGGCGGCGTGAAGCGTCCGGCGAGGACGTCACCCTTCGTCGGCATCCGCATCAGCTCGCCGGAACCGGCGGCTCCGCGTACGACGCCGACTCCGTGATCACGTCGTCCGGCGTCGCGAGGACGTCGCGGTAGGCCTTCTCGGGGTACGCGAGGTGCGGCTTCGCGGGATCGTACGGCGGCTGCGCGACGGGGCTCGGGCCGGAGTACGGCGCCGGCGCCTTGAAGCGCTCCGCCTCCTCGGCCGAGATGCCGGCCTTCGCGAGCACCGCGGGGTCGATCCAGCGGGCGGGCTCGACGGGGGCGTCGGACGTCGCGACCTCGAGCGTCATGCGGTCGGGGCCCGCGAAGTAAATCGACGTGCACATGCCGTGGTCGATCGGGCCGACGACGTTGACGCCGTGGCTGCGGATGCGGTCGCGCATCGCGAGCAGCTCGGCCTCGTCGGCGGCGCGAAACGCGAGGTGCTGCAGCGTGCCCGCCGCGCACGGCGCGGCGCCCGAGCCCGAGTGCGTGACGCCGAGCTCGATCGGGATGCGGTCGACGCCGGGCAGCTGCACCAGCGAGAAGTAGCCGAAGTCGTTCATGCGCAGGAACGCGTGCAGGCCGCCGGGGACGCCGTGCATGTCGAACAGCGCGACCAGCGGGAAGCCGACGACCTCCGAGAAGAAGGCGATGTGCTTGCGGATGTCGCCGCACATGATCGCGATGTGGTGGATTCCGTTCGGCTGCTGGCTCATCGCCGTGCCCTCCTGGTCGTCTTCTTCTTGACTTCCGCCCCGTCCGCGAGCAGGCCCGCGAAGAGCCCGTCGAGGACGAGCTCCTCGTGTGCCGCACGTCCGCGCGGCGTGTCCGGATCGATTCCGAAGTTCACCTCGAGCAGCGGACGCAGGTTGACGATCCCGACCGCACCCGCCTGCAGCGTCACGACGACCTGCTCGGGCGGGAACGGCTTCAGCTCGCCGTCCGCGATGGCCTTGCGGACCAGCGCCGCGAGACGCCGGTTGCGCGCGCCGAGCAGGTGCTCGTTCAGCCACACGAGGCGCTCGCCGCCCGCCATGCCCTCGAGCGCGACGATCCGTCCGAGCGCCGGGTGCTTCCAGCTGATCTGCAGGAAGAGGCGCATCGCCATGCGCAGCTGGACGATCGCTGCTGCGTCCTGCGCCGCGGCGAGCAGGCGCTCCTCCTCGGCGATGACGTTCGCGAGCCCGAGCATCGCCGCGCGCCACAGCTGGTCCTTGTCGCCGAAGTGGTGGTGCAGCGTCGCCTGCGACACGCCGGCTTCCTCGGCGATCCCCGCCATGGTCACGCGCTCGAAGCCGAGGCGCGAGAACTGGTCGAGCGCGACCTCACGGATGCGGGCGGCGGTGCGCTCGCCCTTGCCGAGCGGCAGGACCGTCGCGGTGCTCGACAGCGCCATCGCGTTTCGGATACACGCTTCTGACCGGCTACTCAAGAATTTCTGATTCCGCGATCAGGTGTCACCGGAGGGAACCCCATGGCGGTGGTGCGAGAGGCGTACGGCTTCGTGCACGAGGACAAGAGCCCGCTGAAGGACGTCTACGGCGGCCCGTCCGGGATGGTCTTCGTCGAGTGCATGCGCATCCGTCCGGCGGACGGCGACTCGAAGACCGTGATCCTGTTCTCGCACCCGATCGGCGGTGGCTCGTTCCTGCCGCTGGTGACCGCGCTCGCGCACGGTGGGCACCACGTCGTCTACTGCAACCCGCGCTATCGCGGGAACGACACCGCGCTGATCCTCGAGAAGTGCCTGCTCGACCTCGGCGCGTGCGTCAAGGACCTGAAGCAGCGCTTCGGCTACGAGAAGGTGCTGCTCGGCGGCTGGTCGGGCGGCGGCTCGCTGTCGCTCTTCTACCAGGACCAGGCGGAGCACCCGACGATCACGACGACACCGGCGGGCGATCCTGCGGACATCGTCGGCGCGAAGCTCGAGCCGGCGGACGGCATCCTGCTGCTCGCGGCGCACATCAGCCGCTCGGTCACGCTCACCGAGTGGATGGACCCGTCGATCCACGACGAGGACCGTCCCTTCGACCGCGACCCCGAGCTGAACATCTACGACCCGGGATGTCCGCAGAAGCCGCCGTACACGCCGGCGTTCGTCGAGCGCTTCCGCGCGGCGCAGATCGCGCGCAACCGGCGCATCACGGCGCGCGTCAAGCAGACGCTCGCGGAGCTCAGGGGCGCGGGCGACGAGAACATGGAGCGTCCGTTCGTCGTCTACGGCACGATGTGCGACGTGCGCTGGACCGACCCGACGCAGGATCCGTCCGACCGCCGGCCGCACACCTGCTATCTCGGCGAGCCGCGCATCGCGAACGACGGTCCGGTCGGACTGGCACGCTTCACGACGCTGCGCTCGTGGCTCTCGCAGTGGAGCTACGACGACAGCCGCGCCGACGGGCTCGGCAACGCGTCGCGCATCTCGTGCCCCGTGCTGGTGATCAACAACCGCGCCGACCTCGCCTGCACGCCGAGTCACGCGCAGCGGCTGTTCGACGCGGTCGCGAGCGCGGACAAGGAGATCGTGCAGGTCGACGGCGCCGACCACTACTACATCGAGCGTCCCGACCTGCTGCCGACCGCGGTCGCGACCGTCGGCGGCTGGATCGCGCGGCACGGCTTCTGAGCGGTGACCGGAGCCCGGCTGTGACGACACGCCCGACGAGCACGAACGAGATTCTCGCGCGCATCGACGCGATGGTGCCACGCCTCGCCGAGCGCGCCGCCGAGGCCGAAGCGCTGCGCCGCCTGCCCGACGCGACGCTGCGCGAGGCGGACGAGGCCGGCTTCCTCGCGATGCTCACGCCGCGGCGCTGGGGCGGAGCGGGCGCCGCGGTCGCGGACTTTCTCGAGGCGACGCGGCGTCTCGCGCACGGCTGCGCGTCGAGCGCGTGGACGCTGTCGTTCCTGAGCCTGCACGCCTGGCTGCTGTGCCGCTTCGACCCGCGCCTGCAGGAGGAGCTGTTCGCGAACGGCGCGACCCCGCTCGCGCCTGCGCCGCTCGCGCCGACCGGTGTCGCGCAGCGCTGTGACGGCGGCTTCCGCCTGCGTGGCCGCTGGGAGTGGGCGACGGGCGTCCTGCACGCCGACTGGGTGATGGTCGCGGGCCTCGACCGCGAGGCGGGACCGCGCTTCTGCGTGCTGCCGCGCGCCGAGGTCGAGGTCGAGGACGTGTGGCACGTCTCGGGCATGGCCGCGACGGGCTCGAACGCGGTCGTCGTGCGCGAGGTGCTCGTGCCGGAGCACCGCACGCTCGAGATGTGGCGCATCAAGATGGGCCAGACGCCGGGCGAAGCCCTGCACGCGGGCACCAACGTCGGCTGGCCGATGGTGCAGACGCTGGTGCTCGTCGCAGCCACCCCCGCACTCGGCGCAGCCGAAGCGGCGCTCGAGGCGTTCCGCGCGCGGATGATCGCGAAGATGCAGTCCTACGGCGTGCAGAAGCAGATCGAGGTCCCGGCGACGCATCTCCGCTGCGGCGAGGCGCTCGCGACGGTGCGCGCCGCGCGTCTCGTGTGGCAGGACGCGATCCGCACGCTCGAGCGCATCGGACCGCTCGGCGTGAACGCGCCCGTCGACGACCTCGCGGCGATCCGGCTCGCCGCGGCCGACGTCGTGCGGCTCGCGAACCAGGCGGTGAACGGACTCGCCGCCGCGGCGGGCGCGAGCGCGTCCTTCCTGTCCTCGCCGCTGCAGCGTCAGCTGCGCGACCTGCAGGTGATGCGCGGTCACGTCATGTTCGACTTCGACCGCGCGGCGCAGGCCGCGGGGAAGGTCGCGCTCGGCGTCGAGACGATCCCGACCGACCTGCTCTGAGGCATCGCGAGTCGAGCGGGCGATCGGGGCTTGTCCATCCGGACGCAATGGCCGAGGCTCGGGTCATCTCGCTCGACTGGGGGGATCATGCGCCTGACGGGAAGGGTCGTCGACGATCCGGGAAGGCCGCTCGCGGACCTGACGGTGCGTGCCTACGACAAGGACATCGTCTTCGACGACGAGCTCGGCACCACCACCACGGGTGCGGACGGCACGTTCCGGATCGACTTCACGGAGCTGCAGTACACGATGTCCGCGCGCGATCCGGATCTCTACATCCGCATCTTCGACTCCTCGGGTGACAAGCTGCTGTTCTCTTCGGAGAGCGAGATCCGCCGAACCAAGACCATCGAGGAGCACTACGACGTGGCGATTCCGCGGTCGATGCTCTCCTGATACCGGCTCCCGAACCGGATCATCGCGGGATCGTGTGGGTCACCGCCTTCGCCGTGCGCGTCTCTCGCGAGCGCCGCGTGATCGACGTGCACGACCGGCTCGAGCGGCAGTCCCGCCGCGTCGGGACCGCCCTCGCCGGCGGCGAGCGCTCGGGGCGGCCTTTCCCGAGCTGCCCTCGACGTCGCGGAGGCCGAGGATGTAGAAGGCCGTGGGTCACGCCCGTCGATCGACTTCTCCGCCCAAAGACCGTCATGCGAATCGGGTCATTCGCGCCTTCCCGGGCTGCACTCCATCGGGGTGATCGACGCTTCGTCGTGGCGGCGATCGCGTCCAGGGCTGGCAAGCTGCTCTGCGACCCGCGTGAACTCGGCGGGTTCGCCGTCTGCTACCCGCTGCGGGCATCCAGCGGCGATCCGGTGCTCGCGTACGATTCCGGCGTCGTGCTCTCCGTGTGGATCGCGGCGCTGGCGATGTTGCACGGTAACCTGCGGACACCGCTCGCCTCGCTGTTCGTCGAACGGTTGGTCCCGCGGCGGCGGTGGGTCGATGCTGCCGGGTTGACGCTGCTCATCGGGTCCCGCCGTGTCGACGTCGTGGGTGAGTTCGAGCCCGCCGTCGTGCTCGCGCGTCGCGAGGTCGACGTCTCGTGACGGAGCGCGAGCACGAGTCTTCGCCCGACGCGAGGGGGACGGTGTCGGCCGCCGGGTCGATCGCGTCGCGTCCGGTCGGCGCGGATGATCCGGCGCGCGTCGTGACGCGGTGGAGGCCTCACGTCGCCTGCGAAGCGGTCGTCTACGCGCTGGTGGCGCTCTGGTGGCTGTGGCCGCTGCCGCTGCACCTCGCCGATCACGCGATCTACCCGCGCTCCGAGATGCCCGAGGTTGCCGCCGACTACCACCTGATCGTGTGGGCACTCGCCTGGGACACGCACGCCTTGCTGACCCACCCGGGCGGGCTGTTCGACGCCAACATCTTCTTCCCCGCGCCGCGCGCGCTCGCGTTCTCGGAGCACTTCCTGGGCTACGTGCCGCTGTTCGCGCCGACCTACCTCGTCACCGGCAACCCGGTGCTGGCGGCGAACGTGCTGCTGCTGCTGACGTATCCCGCGTGCGGGCTCGCCATGGCGGCCCTGGCGCGGCGTTTCGTGTCGCCGCCGGCAGCTCTCGCGGCGGGCCTGCTGTTCGCGTTCTGCGGCATCCGCTACGACAACCTCTACCACTTCCACCAGCTCGGGACGTTCTGGCTGCCGGCGGCGCTGCTCTTCACCGATCGCTGGCTCGAGCGGGCGCGCAAGCGCGACGCCGCCGCACTCGGCGTCTGCTTCGCGCTGCAGCTGCTGAGCTCCTACTACCTCGGCTACGCGCTCGTCGTGCTGTACGGCGTGGCGCTGCCGGTCCTGCTGTGGCGGTGGTCCGGCGCGCTGGAGCGGCGGCGGCTCGTCGGGCTCGCGGCGGCGATCGTCCTCGGCGCGCTCCCCGCCGCGATCGCGAGCCTGCCGTATCTCGAGATGCAGCGCCTCGGGCTCGTGCCGGCGGCGGGCGGGGCGCAGGTGGCGTCGCTGTTCACCATGGATCCGCGCGTCACCATGCTGCAGATCCAGCGCTACTTGACGGCGGATGGCATCGGCCCGGTCGGCTGGCTGCTCGCGCTGCTCGCGCTCCTCGTAGGCTGGCGGACGGGGCGCCACGCGCGCGTGCTCGGGCTCGTCGCCGGCCTCTCCGGCCTGCTGCTGGCCGCTGGTCCGCGCGTGTACGTGCTGCAACGACGGCTGTGGTCACCCTACGGGTTGCTGCAGCGCTGGCTGCCCGGGTTCGCTGCGATCCGGCTGCCCTTCCGCTTCCTCGTCGTGGCCCAGCTCGGCTGGGCTCTGCTGGCCGCGCTGGGTCTCGAGCAGGTGCTCGCCCGCCTGCCGCGCCGCCTCCGCTGGCCCACCGGCATCGCGATCAGCGGTCTCGCGCTGCTCGTGCTCGCACCGTCGCGCGCGCCGCACACGCTGCACCACGTGCCGTCGGGTGCCGGCGCGCCGCCGGTCTACCACTGGTTGCGCGACCACGGGCAGGCCGGCGCCGTGCTCGAGGTCCCCAACGGCGACGCAGCGGTCGCCAGCCGGCGCATGCTCCTCGGCACGACCCACTGGCTCCCGATGCTCGACGGCTACAGCGCCTATCCTCCGCTGACGCGGAACTTTCTTCGCCGGATCGCTGCCGGGCTGCCGGAGGAGAGCGCGCTGCAGGGCCTGGTCGACGTCGTCGCCGTGCGCTGGGTCGTCGTTCACCTCGACGAGCTCGAGCCCGCTGCGCGACGGCGCTGGGAGGCGATCCGCGTGCCCGGCCTGCGGCTGGTCGAGCGCTTCGGTGACGACCTGCTGTTCGCGGTCGAGCGGCCGGTGGTGAACGATCACCGGGCCCGGCTGGTCAGCACCCAGGTGACGTTGAGCGGTGTGCCGCTCGCTCCCGTCGCGCGCGACTGTCGCGGCCGGCTGCAGGTCGCTCTGCTCGAGCAGCGTGTGCTCTGGGCGCCGGGGAGCAAGCTTCCCCTCGCCGTGCAGATCGACAATGCGAGCGCGCTCGCCTGGCCGGGCACGGGCTTCTACCCACGCTACCTGGTGAAGCTGCGCGCACGGTTCGAGAGCGACGCGGGCGTCGAGGAGCTCTCTTCCGAGCTGCCGCTGTGGGCCGACGTGCCGCGCGGCGAGAGCATCGCGGTCCTGGCCGAGGTCGACGTTCCGTCTCGCCCGGGCAGCTACCGGCTCGTGCTCGACCTGGTGCAGGACGGGGTTCCGTTCGCGAGCTGCGGTCTCGAGACCGCGCGGCTCGCGGTGCAGGTCGCCTCGCCCGGCCAGCCGGCGAGATCGCCGCGCCGATCATGAGCCGCGTCGACCTACCGGCCAGCCCCGAGCAGCGATGGTCTGGCGGTGCGAACGCGCCGCCGTCGGCCCGGGGGCGCGCTGCGAGCACGCTCGTGATCGTCGCCATCCTGGCGGTCGCGATTGCGCTGCGTTGCTGGCGACTCTCCTGGGGCCTCGACGAAGAGATCTTCTTCCCGGACGAGAAGGACATCTGGGGCACGTACTTCTTCGCGTTTCGCCAGCCGTCCCTCGAGGCGCTGTTCGGACACACGCTGAACTACCCGCCGCTCTACGGCTACGGCGTGGGCACCGGGACGGCGCTCGCTTACGCGCTGGGCCTCCTCGGTCCCGAGCGCGACGTCCCGGGCGCGATCCTGATCGCGCGCGGTGTGTCGGTCGCGGCGAGCGTGTGCACGGTGCTGCTGGTGTGGCGGATCGGCTGCCGCTGGTTCGGCTCCCGGGCCGGAGCCATCGCAGCGGCGCTGCTCGCGGTCACCCCGTTCGAGGTGATCCAGACGCACTATGCGAGCGTCGATCCGCTGCTGGGCGCCTGGACCGCGCTGACGCTGCTCTTCGCCTGTCGGCTCGCGGCCGAGGGGACGTCCGGGCTCGCCGTCGTGTCCGGCGTCGCCGCCGGCCTCACGCTGGCGACGAAGTACCCCGGTGCCGCGCTCGCCGCAGCGCCGGCCTGGGCCATTCTCGAGCGGGCCTGGCGCGAGCGCTCGGTCCGTCGGCTCCTCGTGCTGGGCGCGCTGGCCCTCGCGGGGTACGTCGCGGCCGTGGTGCTGGCGTGCCCGCCCTGCACCTTCGAGAGCGCACGGCTCGTGCGCGAGGTCTCCTGGCTGCGCCATCTCGCGACGTCGGGCTGGGCTCCGGCGAACGGCTTCATCGTGCCCTGGCTCGGCTGGTATGGGCAGCCCTATCTCTACCATCTCGTCGCGGCGCTGCCGTTTGCGCTCGGCTGGCCGCTCTACGTGAGCGCGCTCGGCGGAGTCGTCGTTGCGCTCCGCCGCCGCAGCGTCGCCGATCGGGTGATCCTGGCCAGCCTGCTGGCGTACTTCTTCGTCATGGGACGGACCTCGCTCGCCTATCCGCGCTACCTGATCCCGCTCTTCGCCGGGCTCGCGATCCTCGCCGGACGCGCCCTGGCCGAGCTGCCGTCACGCCGCGGGCTGCGAGCCGGCTGCGTCGCCGTGGTGCTCGCCTACTCGTTCCTCTCCACGGTGTCGCACGTGCGGCGCTTCTCGTACGATCAGCAGCACGAGGTCGCGCGGCTCCTGGGCAGGGTGGCCGCTGCGCGACCGGGACGTCCCCTGCGCGTCGGCGTCCCGAAGAGCTTCGGCAACTACTACGCGCTCGACCGTCCGCTCGGCGCGGTCGGCATCGTCCCGCAGTGGAGCGGAGACGGAGCGTGGCTCGCCGAGCACCCGGACGCGTTCATCCTCCCCGAGTGGCTGCGCATCAGCATCGCACGCGATCGCAACGAGGCGGCGGCACGCGACCTCGCCGCGCTCGAGTCCGGGGCCGCCGGCTACGTCGAGGCCTTGCGCGTGGGGTCGAGCTATCTCGACGCGGATCTGTACACGTGGCTCGACCCGGCGTTCGCAGGCGACCTGTACATCGGCGAGATCGGCTTCCGGGTCTACGTCCGTCAGCCGCTGCTCGAGCGTCTGCAGCCGCCCGCGCCGGGGTGACGGGTCCGTGGGCTGCGCCCACCAAGACGAGACGGACCCGGTAGAACGTTCGCGGGTCAGGCGGCGACGATCGCCAGCTCGGCCGCGACCGCCTCGCGGATGGCCTGCACGGCGTGGCCGTTCACGCGCGCCTTGGTCGCGACGAAGCTCGGCATGTCGAGTGCGAGCAGCCGCTCGACCTCTGCATGGATGGCGGCGTCCGCCTGGCCTGCGGCGACGATGCGGTCCACGTATCCGAAGTTGCGTGCCTCGTCCGGCGGGAAGAGGGCGCCCGTGGTGAGACGCGCGAAGCCGGGCGCCGTCAGGCGTTGCCGCGCCAGCTCGATCGCGAAGTGCGGCATCGTGAGCCCGATCGCCACTTCGTTCATGCCGATGCGCCACGGCCCGTCGATGCAGAAGCGCACGTCGGACGACATCATGAGGAAAGCGCCGGCGGGATAGGCATGGCCCGTGCAGACGGTGAGGACCGGACGCGGGAACGACAGCAGCCGCACGATCACGTCGGCGCCGGCGCGGAGCATGGCGACCGTTTCCGCGGGACCCTTCCGGAAGGTCTTCAGATCGAATCCCGCGGAGAACATGCCGTCACGCCCGCGCACGACGACGACCGCACCCGCAGCCTCCGCCGCGTCGAGCGCCCCCGCGATCTCGCCGAGCATCTCTACCGAGAGCGCGTTCACCTTGCCGTCGTCGAGCGTCAGCCACGCGACCCCGCTCGCGATCTCGATTCTCGGCCGTTCGCCCATCGGATCTTCTCTCCTGGCATAATATCTGCCACCATGTAGACCGATCGTCATAATTCACGCAAGGGGGTGACCATGGGCGACGCCACGACGCACAAGCAGAACCTGGTCCGCACGGCGATGCGGCTCTTCCGCCGGCAGGGCTACGCGTCGACGGGCCTGCAGCAGATCGTCGCCGAGAGCGGTGCCCCGAAGGGCTCGCTCTACCACTACTTCCGGGACGGCAAGGAGGCGCTCGGCGAGGCGGCGGTGACCCTCGCGGGGGGCCTGATGCGCGAGATGCTCGAAGGCCATGCGGCGAAGCACCCCGACCCGGTGCCGTTCCTGCGTGCGTACTGCAGGACGATGGCCGGCTGGATGAAGGAGTCGGACTTCCGGTCAGGATGTCCGGTCGCGACCACGCTGCTCGAGACGGCGCCGGCGTCGGCCGCGATCACCGCCGCGGGAGCGCGGGCGATCGACGGCTGGATCGACGTCATCGGCGGGGTCTATGAGCGCGCAGGCACCGAGCGGCGCGAGGCGCACACGAAGGCGCAGCTCGTCGTCGCGGCGATGGAGGGTGCGTTGCTCCTGGCGCGCGTCCGGCGGTCGACGCGCCCGATCCTCGACGTCGCGAGGCTCGCGAGTACGTGTCCCACATCGATCCGCGCGTCGTGCTGATCGATGGGCAACGAGGTGCCGACGACAGGATCGATCTCGACCTCGGTGTGACCTCGAAGGCGGCGTACGAGAGGGATCGCGTGGCCTCGGATCACTTCGTCGAGGATCGATCCCGAGCCGGCGCGCTCTTGCCACCGGTCGCCCACGCCGCGAGCCTCGCAGCGCCCCACGTGTTCGCGACCCGGTCGCGGTCGAGCCAGGCCTTCTCCGCGTTGCGCGCCGCGTAGTCCACGCGCTGCAGCTCGTCGGCGCGGTGCGCGTCGCTGGTGAGCACGATCGGGAACTTTCGCGCGCGAGCGCGGCGCAGCGTCTCGACCGAGAGATCGAGGCGCGGCAGCCCGCCGTTGATCTCGAGCGCCGTGCCGGTCTGCTCGGCGGCGTCGAACACGGCGTCGAGGTCGAGCTCGATGGGCGGGCGCGCGCCGATCATGCGCGCCGAGAGGTGCCCGATCATGCGCACCGACGGGTCCTGCATGGCCCTGACGACCCGCTTGGTCTGCGTTGCGCGGTCGAGGTCGAAGTGGTCGTGGATCGACGCGAGGCACCAGTCGAAGGTCGCGCGGAACCCGGGGTCCCAGTCGAGCTCGCCGTGGCGGTCGATGTTGAGCTCGACGCCGTGCAGCAGCACGAGCTTCATGCCGAGCTTCTCGCGCATGGCGCGGATCGCGTCGCGCTGCGCGAGCAGCACGTCGCGTCCGACGCCCGACACCGTGCGCTCCGCGTGCTCGGTGATCGCCAGCACGCGCACGCCGCGCGCCAGCGCCGCGTCGACGACCTCGTCGAGCGACGAGCGTCCGTCGCCGGACACCGACGTGTGGCAGTGGAAGTCGCCGATCACGTCGCCGAGCGGGGCCGGCAGCAGGCCCTTCTCCGCGGCCTCGATCTCGCCCTGGTCCTCGCGCAGCACGGGCGGGATCCACGGCAGGCCCAGGGCCTCGTAGATCTGCGCCTCGGTCTCGCTCGCGACGACGTCGCCGCCGTCGACCTTCGACAGCGCGTACTCGTTGAGCGTGAGCCCGCGCGCGAGCGCGCGCTGCCGGAGCTTGATGTTGTGGCCCTTCGAGCCGGTGAAGTAGAGCAGCGCCGCGCCGAGCTGGCGCGGCGTGACGACGCGCAGGTCGACCTGCGTGCCACGCCTGGTGACGATGCTGGTCTTCGCGGCCCCGCGTCCGAGCACGCGGTCGACCAGCGTCGTCATGCCGGTGAGAGCTTCCATCACCGGCTCGGGATCGGTCGCCGCGACCACGACGTCGACGTCGCCGATGGTCTCGGAGAAGCGGCGCAGCGAGCCGCAGTACTCGGCGTGCAGCACGCCCTTCACCTCGCGCAGGTGCGCGACGATGCGGTTCGCGAGCGGTAGCGCGACCGCGATCGGCGTACGGCCGACGTCGCCCTGCTCGTCGAGGCGGGCCAGCGCCTGCGCGAGCTTGACCTCGGACTTCGCACCGAAGCCCGGCAGCTCGCGCAGCTTGTGTCCGGCGAGCGCGTGGCGCAGGTCGTCGACCGACTCGATGCGCAGCTCGGCACGCAGCTTCTTCACGGCCTTGGGGCCGAGCCCCGGGATGCGCAGCAGCGCGAGCACCGTCGACGGGTGCTTCGCGCGCAGCGCCTCGAGCTTCTCGACTCGCCCGGTCTCGAGCAGCTCGCGGATCTTCTCCGAGGTGCTCTTGCCGATGCCCTCGATCTTCTGGAGGTCCTTCGCGGTCAGCGTGCCGAGGTCGTTCGCCTGCGCCGCGACGGCCTGCGCCGCGCTCTCGTACGCGCGCACGCGGAACGACTGCGGGTCGCCCTCGTCGAGCATGGTCAGCTCGGCGAGGTCGCGCAGCATGTCGAGCACGTCCTGCTTCGTGTCGGCCATGGATCAGGTGTAGCCTCGGACCCGGTGGCCAAGGAAGAGGCGAGAGTTCTCGAGGTCGCGGGCCGCGAGGTGCGCATCAGCAACCCGGGCAAGCCGTACTTCTCGAAGGAGCTGCGGCTCACCAAGCTCGAGCTGGTCGCGTACTACCTGTCGGTCGCGGACGGCGCGCTGAACGGCATCCGCGACCGCCCGATCGTGCTCAAGCGCTTCGTCGACGGCGCGCACGCCGAGGCCTTCTACCAGAAGCGCGCACCCGAGAGCCGTCCCGAGTGGATCCGCACCGTGACGCTGTCGTTCCCGTCGGGGCGTACGGCGGAGGAGGTCGTGGTCGACGACGCGGCCGGCCTCGCGTGGATCGTGAACCTCGGCTGCATCGAGCTGCACCCGCACCCGGTGCGGAGCGCCGACCTCGACCACCCGGACGAGCTGCGCGTCGACCTCGACCCGACGCCCGGCGTCGCCTGGGACGACGTGCGTCGCGTGGCGCTCGAGGTGCGGGCGCTGCTCGAGGAGCTCGGCCTCACGGGCTGGCCGAAGACCAGCGGCTCGCGGGGGATGCACGTCAACGTCCGCATCGAGCCGCGCTGGGCGTTCACCGAGGTGCGGCGCGCGGCGCTCGCGCTGTCGCGCGAGATCGAGCGCCGCGCGCCCGCCATCGCGACCTCGAAGTGGTGGAAGGAGGAGCGCCACGGCGTGTTCCTCGACTACAACCAGAACGCGAAGGACCGCACGACGTGCTCGGCGTACTCCGTGCGGCCGCTGCTCGACGGACGCGTGTCGACGCCGCTCACCTGGGACGAGGTGCCGGACTGCGACGCCGCGGACTTCACCGTCGCGAGCGTGCCCGCGCGCTTCGCGGCGATCGGTGATCCGCACGCGGCGATCGACGCGTCGCCCGGCTCGCTGGAGAAGCTGCTCGCGCTCGCGGAGCGCGACGAGGCGTCGGGGCTCGGTGACGCGCCGTGGCCACCGCACTACCGGAAGATGGCCGGCGAGGGCGCGCGCGTCGCACCGTCGCGGGCGCGGAAGCCGAAGGCGCAGGCCGGCGGCGCTGCGCCCGGTGGTGCCGCGTCCGGCGCGGTGCGGACGCGGCCTACGGCGTCGCGCGTCCGCGCGTCGCTCGTCACGGTTGCGAGCTCGGCGGACAAGGAGGCCGCGCTGGCCGGGCTCGAGCGCTGGAAGCAGCGCCACCCCGAAGCCGCGCGCCACGTCGCGGTCGCGGACGTGCTGGTCGACTCGATGCGCGGCCGCTCGGCGAACTGGACGCGCGTGCGCGTCAACCTGCGCCACGTGCCCGAGGCGCTGCGTCCACCGCAGGAGACGCCGGACCCCGACGATGCGCCGTCGCGCTAGCGCGGGGCGACCCCGCGCGCCGTCCGTGCCCGCGCCGCACATCACGTCGTCCGGTGCGATCTCGAGCTGCCCGTGCGCCCGCGGGTGGCCGCCGAGTGCGCACCCGGGAGCGCCGCACGCCGAGTTCCTCTTCCCGTGCGTTTCGGGATAGGGTCCACAGGATGCTCCGGATCGGTGTGTTCGTGCTGGCGGTTCTCGTGCTCGCGGGCTTGGCCGGGCACGCCGTCGCGGAGGACGCCGTGCTCGAGTTCGCGCGCGACGGCGCGGTCGTGCGACGGCTCGACCGTGCAGCGCTCGAGAAGGGCTGCGGCGTCGCGACGGTCGAGCTCGAGGATCCGTACTACGGCCGGCGCATGGCTTACGTCGCGTGCCCGCTCGCGAAGGTCCTCGAGATGGGCTTCGGCGAGGCGTCGCAGCAGCTCGCCGCGCACGACTACCTGCTGCGTGCGCGCGACGGCTACGTGAAGCCCGCGACCGGCAGGCGTCTGATGGAGCCGGGCGGCGGGCTCGCGCTCGCCGACGCGCGGCGGGAGAAGGCCGGCGAAGCCGGCTGGGCGCCGATCGACCGCAAGCAGGTCGACCCGGCACCGTTCTACGTCGTCTGGTCGCAGCCCGGGCAGCAGGACACGAACGTCTACCCGTGGCCGTACCAGCTCGTGCGCATCGAGGTCGGCTCGATCGCCGCGGCGTACCCGGAGATCGTGCCGAGGACCGCCGCCGCGGGCTCGGAGGCGTGGCGCGGCTTCGACACCTTCAAGGGCGAGTGCGTCGCCTGCCACGCGATCAACGGGCAGGGCGGCAAGGTCGGGCCCGAGCTGAACGTGCCGCAGAGCATCGTCGAGTACCGGCCGGCCGAGCAGATCAAGGCCTACGTGTACGACCCCGAGACGTTCCGGCACACCAGCATGCCGGCGCACCGGCACCTGACGCCGGCGCAGCTCGACGAGCTGGTCGCCTACTTCCGCGCGATGAGCACGCTGAAGCGCGATCCCGGGCGCCTGCCGTGAGCGCCGGCCGTGACGAGGGCTCCAGGCGCCACGCGCTCACCGGGCAGGTGCTGCACCGCGGCGTCGTCCCGCTCGACACGACGCACGGTCCGTTCGCGGCGCACGTCCTGCAGAACGTCGCGACCGGCAGCTTCGCGTTCGCGGTCGCGCGCGGCGACGTGCGCGACCGTGCGCCGCTCCTGGCGCGCATCCACTCGTCGTGCGTCACCAGCGAGACGTTCGGCGGCTGCGATTGCGACTGCGTCGAGCAGCTCGACCTGGCGCTCGCGCGCATCGCCGAGGAGGAGCGCGGCGTCGTCTTCTACCTGATGCAGGAAGGCCGCGGCTCGGGCTTCACCGCCAAGGCGCGCGACCGCATGCTGGTGCAGGCGAGCCGCGACCGCCTGACGACCTTCGAGGCCTACGCGCGCATGGGCCTCGGTCACGACCAGCGGCGCTACGACGAGATCGGGCACGCCTGCGCGCTGCTCGGCGTCACGGCGCCGCTGGTGCTCCTGACCAACAACCCCGACAAGCTCGCGGCGCTGTCCGACCTCGAGCTCGAGGTCGCGGGCAGCGCGCGCCTGCGCCATCCCGCGTCGCCGTACAACCAGCACTACCTCGCCGCCAAGTCGCGCTCCGGGCACGCGCTCGAGGATCCCAGCGGCGGGCCCGACGCGGCCGAGCTGCCGGAGCCGGTGACCGAGTTCTCGCCCTACGCGCTGCCCGGCGCGCCGCGCTTCGTGCACCTCGCGACCTATCTCCTGCCGGTGCGCCTGCGCGGCGAGCCCGCCCCCGGCGGGCCGTACTGGTTCCGCGTGCACGCGTACTTCGACCTGACCGACGGTCGCGAGCGTGTCGTGCTCGCGTACGGCCCGCACGACGCGGCGTCGCCGCTGGTGCGCGTGCAGCGCGAATCGCTGCTCGAGCGCTTCCCGCTCGCGACGGGGGCCGTGCACAAGCCGCTCTGGCACGAGAGCGTACGGCGGATGGTCGGCCACGGCGCGGGCTACGCGGCGTTCGTTCCGGTCGCGGGCTTCGACCCGGAGCTGCGCGAGCGCCCGGCGAACGACGACGCCGCGGCGGTGTTGCTGGCGCACCACCTGCGCGGACGCACCGCGAGCGTCCTGTCCGACGGGACGCTCGATGCGCCGGGCGGGTCGGCGGATGCGGGCGACGGGACGACGCAGGCGCTGCGCAGGCTCGGCGTCGTGGTGGCCGCCGCACGGCCGCTCCGCGCCACCAGCGGCGCCTCGCTGCACTGAGGCCGCGCGTTGACCCGGGAATCCGACAGCCGGCGTGCCGGGCAGCGGCTCCTCGCCGAGCGTCTCGCGGCGACGCCGGCGCTCGTCCGGGCGACGCTCGCCGGCCCCGCGCCGCTCCTGCCGTGGCATCCGGGGCGCGTGCGGCGTGTGGTCGCGACCGGCGTCGGTGCGTCGGCGGCGCACGCGCGCCTGCTGGTCGCACTGCTCGAGGAGGCGGGGCTCGCGGCGCGCTTCGCTGCGCTGACGTCGTTCGCGGCCCCGCCGCCCGAGGACGCCTCCGCCGACGCGATCGTGGTCTTCTCGCAGGGCCTGTCGCCCAACGCGCGCCTCGCACTCGAGCGATCGGAGCGCTGGGCGGGTGTTCTCGTCGTCACCGCGGTGCCGGCGACACCGGCGGAGGGCGGGGAGCCGGAGGATGCCGCAGCGCCACCCTCCGGCGGGATCGGCGAGCGGCAGGCGGCGCTCGATGCCGTCGTCGCGCGCGGCGGCGGCGTGTATCGCGTGCCCGCGGCCGAGGAGTACGGCACGCTCTTGCGCGTCAGCGGGCCGCTGGTCGGCGCCGCGGCGGCGATCGTCCTCGCGCGCACGATCGTGCGCGGCGCGGGCGGCACGACCGCCGGCCTGCTCGCCGTAGACGGCGCGTCGGCGGACGATGCCTGCGCGGCCATCGACGCCGCGATCGCGGGCGCGGTGCGGGAGCACCCGGCACTCGACGCGCGTGCTCTCGGCCCCGGGTGCGGCGTGCTCGCGTCGGGCACCTACGGCGAGGTGCTGGGCAACGTGCAGGCGACCGTGCAGGAGGGGCTGCTGGTGCCGGCGCCGCCGGTGTGGGATCTGCTCGGCTTCGCGCACGGGCCGTTCCAGGAGGTCGTCATGCGCGACGCGACGCTGCTCGCGCTGACGGGTGCCGGCGCGCCGGGCGAGGCGGCGCTGCTCGACCGGCTCGAGAGCATGCTCGTGCCCGGGCGTCACCGGCTCGCGCGCCTGCGCGCGACGCTGCCCGGGGCGCTGGCACTGCTCGAGCACCAGGCGCTGGTCGCGGCTCTCGTGCTGCGTGCGATCGAGGAGCGGAACATCGACCAGGTGGAGTTCCCCGGACGCGGTGCGGACCGCGTGCTGTACGACGTGACGTCGCTCGCGAGCGATCCGGCCCCCCGGGCGTCTGCGCCGCGTGCGGCGACGGCCGGGCAGGGGGCCGAGACCGCGCACCCGGCCGTGACCGGGCACGGGGCCGCACCCG
>Ga0194132_10005507_pt1 | contig 20413 bp, 20 predicted proteins | sample TA2KigOf80mmetaG_FD_148612 | JGI IMG/M metagenome (GOLD analysis project Ga0194132, IMG submission 148612) | Freshwater microbial communities from Lake Tanganyika, Tanzania - TA2015054 Kigoma Offshore 80m | ecosystem: Environmental > Aquatic > Freshwater > Lake | place: Tanzania: Lake... | reverse complement strand
CCCATGCACCTGTACAATCCCCTGAGCGTTTCAAGGGATGTCATCCTTAGTCGCTAACTCGAACCCCGCGGTTTTCCAATTCAGGCTGAACCAGCACAAGGCGGGCGGCAAAGCATTGCCCAAGCAGGTCGTGCCCGACTTCCTGTTTATCGTCGCCGCCGACGGCAAGGCGATCGGCCGTATGGGCAAGATCGAGTATGAAGCCAACATCCGCGTCGATGCCAAGAAGGATCCCAAGACCATCGACAACATCCATGAGAGCGGCGTCCACAAGGGCAAGAAACAGTTCGGCGTCTACAAGCTGGAAGCCGACAAGTGGATCGTTTGCATGACGGCCCCGGGCGCCCAGGAAAGCGATCGGCCCAAGAGCTTCGAAACCAAGGACAGCCGGAATGTCGTGTTCACTTTCGAACGATTGAAAGAAGACAAGAAACCCTAGCGACGGCAAAGGAGAACGCATATGCGAATTGCGCTTGCGGCTTTGCTTGGCGCCCTCGTACTCACAGCTTTCAGCAGCGCTGGCGGCCAGACGGACGTCGAGAAAGAACTCAAGAAGTTCCAGGGCACGTGGACATTCGCGTCTGTCATCGCGGGGGGCAAGGAGGTACCGGCCGCCCAGTTCAAGGGGATCACGGTCACCTTCGAGGGAAACAAGTATGCGGTCAAGAAGGGGGATATGGTGCTCGAAGCCGCCACGCAAAAGCTCGACCCGTCCAAGTCGCCGAAGACGCTTGATGCAACGGTGGTCGAGGGCCCAAACAAGGGAGCGGTAATTCTTGGCATCTACGAGATCAGCGGAGACACGCTGAAGGTCTGCTTCGACCCCGAGGGAAAGAAGCGGCCGACCGACTTCAAGGCAGCGTCCGGTTCGCAGACCCTGGTCGTTCACAAGCGCGTGATGAAATAGATGCTTGTATGACAGAGGCTTCGTATCAGAAGTCAGGAGGTGGGTCCGCTTGGTGAAGGTCAGGATTTGAGGACCGACATTTCTCGGCGTTTGTCAGGCTAGAAAGCCTGACCTACCTGAATTCCAACTTCTGATGCTTTTGAAATAGCGCGCAGCACACAAGGCCCCCGCACACGCGTCAAGAAAAATGCGCCGGGAGTAAGCGACCGACTCGCCGCGAAAACCATCGAGGCTTATTTCTTGGAAGTTCCCTTGTTCATCTCGGCCTTGAGTTCCGCCTCGGCTTCGAGCCAATCCTGTTGGTCGTTACCGTGCTGGCAGCCGCGCTGCAGCCATTTTTGGTAGGCGCGCATCGCGATTTTCTCCATGGTCACAGAACCTTGCATGGTGCTGCAGGATTGCTGCGATGCCATCGGAGTCGTCTGCATGGCCTTGCCGGTCTGGGCTGCCGTCGACGTCGTGCTGCGGGACATGGTCTCCCTCCCTGTGTGAAAAGTGACGAGGCAACTTGCCTCAATTTGATGGACCTATTTCATGGAGTCGTTGGCTCATCGGCAAGGATGTTTTCCAAAAATCAACTATTTACCCTGTGTGCGTAATCGCCCCATCTTCAGCGACAAACTGAGCCACGCGAGACCTATCCCGGATTATTCATTGCGAAGAATTCTAACCACAGAGGCACAGAGAACACAGAGAGAAATGGAATAGGTAAAATACATTATGTCTCATCTGATGGCGGGGGAAATTCGCCATAGGGTCATTTTCGAATTGCATTTTTCTGTGTTCAATGTGTCTCTGTGGTGAATAATTCGGGTTATGGCAGGTTGAAGACGTTCCGCACGGTGTATTCAACGCATCAAACGATCGAGGTGAATCGTGCTATAATCAACTTCACGTGATACTTTCGGAGCCGATGCCATGCGCTTGTCCCTGGCCTTGCTGTTCTGCTTGGTTCCGTTTACCGACGGGCGTGCGGGTCAAGAAAAGACCGTCGAGTTGGCAATGCTCAAGGACGGCGACGGCGCGACTTTCGGCGAATGGACTGTCTGGCGCTACGACGAGCACGGCAAGGCCCTTCTCCTCATCCACGCCAAGTCGGGGCTGACGATCTATCTGCCATGGTTGTCGAACGGCTGGATCAACTATCGCCAGAAGACGGGCGATTGGCATATCCAGTACTCGAAGGGAGATCCCAAGACGCAGAAACGCGAAGCGCTCAAGATCGAGCCGTTCTTGAGCAAGAAATCGGCGTCATCGCTGGAGCCGGGAAAATACCGTTTCGACGCATGGACGGTCACGGTCACGAAGGACGCCATCGATTTCCGCTGCTCGACGGCGGACGATCGCCTTACCGTTCGGCGTACATCAGGCGAGGCGGTCCATACTGGCCGGGTAGTCGGCGGCAAGAAATGAAGTCCAGAGATCAGAAGTCAGAGGTCGGATTTGACCAACCACTGCTGACCTCTGACTTCTGATCTCTGTGCCTGGAGATGTCGCCATGAAAACGAGACTTCTCTTCGTGGCCACGCTGGTCACAATGGGCGCTCTCTCGGCCGGGGCGGCGCCGATTCGCATGCCTTTGGCGCAGAACGAGCCCACCGAGCTGCCTCCGGTCCATCTGACGCAGATGCCCAAGGACAGCAACCTGGCGTTCGGACGATGGATCGTCGGACACGCCCAGGCGGAGAACGGCATCGTCCTGATTCACAAAGACACGCGCTTGGCCATCTATCTCCCCTGGGCGTCCAACGGCTGGATCAACTATCGCACCGCCGACGGCAACTCGTTTGTCCTCTGGTCGCGCGGTGGCTCGGACCCCCAAGGCCGCGACTACGATCTCAACCGCATCCTCGCCAAGTCGCCCCCAGGCCGCATCGCCTCCGGCAAATACACCTTCCAGACCTGGACCGTCACCGTCACCGATTTCCAAATCGACTTCCACTGCTCCAGCATGGGCTGCACCATGCGCATCCAACGCGACCCGCCTTCATTCACCCACAACGGCCGAACCATCGGCGCGGTCAAATAGTGGCGGCGTCTCGCGATCAGACGGCAGAGTCCAGGGACGAATCGAAGCATCATGCAGTCGCCCACAGGTTCATGAACGCATCCACCGGTGTCGCTTCCAGGCGAGCGTGATCGTTGAACAATTCGAGAATCGCCTTAATCTGGGCCGCGCTCAAACGCGTCGCGATGTTGTCCTCGAATTTCTTCACCAATAACGGAATCCCTTCGCTGCGCCGGCGCCGATGGCCGATCGGGTACTCCACCTCGACCTTCTGCGTTGCCGAGCCGTCCTTGAAAAACACCTGCACCGCGTTGGCGATCGATCGCTTGTCCGCTTCGAGATACTCGCGCGTATAACGCGGATCCTCGACAACCTGCATCTTGGATCGCAAAGCATCGATGCGCGGATCGGCGGCGATCTTGTCCTCGTAATCGTCCGCGGTCAATCTGCCAAAGATCAGCGGGATGGCGACGATGTACTGCAGCGAATGATCGCGGTCGGCCGGGTTGTGCAAAGGCCCCGTCTTGCTGATGATCCGAATCGCCGATTCCTGCGTCGTCAACACGATGCGTTCAATCTGATCGAGCCGATCCTTGACCACCGGATGGAGCTTCATCGCGCATTCGGCAGCGGTCTGGGCGTGGAACTCGGCCGGGAACGAAATCTTGAAGAGAACATTCTCCATGACGTAGGAGCCGTAGGGCCGCGAGCGCTTGATCGGGTTGCCCTTGAACAGCACGTCCTGGAACCCCCACTTCGGCGCCGTGAGCGCGCTGGGAAGCCCAGGCTCTCCCTGCATCGTCCACATCGCCAGGCGCACGGCTCGGCTCGTCGCGTCGCCGGCGGCCCAGGATTTTCTCGGCCCCGCGTTCGGAGCATGCCGATAGGTCCGCAGGCTCTGCCCGTCGATCCAGGCGTGCGACAAGGCATCGATGATCTGTGATCGCGACCCGCCCATCATTTTCATCGCCACCGCCGTGGACGCGACCTTGACCAGGATGACGTGATCCAGCCCGACGCGATTGAAGCTGTTCTCCAGCGCGAGTACTCCCTGAATTTCATGCGCCTTGATCATCGCCGTTAAGACGTCGCGAATGGTGACTCCGGACGCCCCCTTTACCCCCGACGCCTCTCCCCCGGTGGGGCGAGGGGAGCAGCGCCGGCACAAGAAATCAGCTACCGCGAGAATGGCCCCCAGGTTGTCGGACGGATGACCCCACTCGGCGGCGAGCCAGGTGTCGTTGAAGTCCAGCCAGCGGATCATGCAGCCGATGTCGAACGCCCCTTTGACCGGATCGACGCAATGACTTGTTCCGGGAACGCGCACGCCGCTTGGAACGATCGTCCCCGCAACGATCGGCCCCAGATGGCGCACGCATGCCGGATACTGCAGCGCCAGCATCGCGCAGCCGAGGCTGTCCATCAAGCAGTAGCGTGCCGTCTCGTACGCCTCGGCGCTAGTGATCGGCGCGGCGTCGACGTAATCGGCAATGGCGACAAGCTCTGCGTCCGGAGCGGGGCGTACGTTGGCATCGGCAAAATGTGCGGACATGGCGGTTCTCGTAGGTCAGGCTTTCCAGCCCGACGCGATTGCGGTTGCCGTCAGGCTCGATAGCCTGACCTGCTTTGCCAAACTATTGTATGATGCTTGACGCTTGCCTAGACATCCGCTGTAATGACGCCGTTGCATCCACCCCCTACCTCATTGGAGATTTCGATGATTCGCATGCTCGCATTGGCCGCTGTGCTCCTGTGTGCCCCGGTCACGCTGGCACAGGATGCCAAGGACAATCCGTTCAAGAAGGCCAAGGTCGGCGATTATCTTGCCTACAAAATGACCACGTCGGTAATGGGCAAGGACTTCGACGTGACCATGAAGCAAACCATTACCGCAATCACCGAGAAGGAAGCCACACTCAAGTCGCAGGCCAGCACGATGGGATTCGACCTTCCGGCCCAAGAAACCAAGATCGACCTGACCAAGCCATACGACCCGGCTGCCGCCGTCAACCAAGGCAAAAAGGGCAAGGCAAAGTTTGAGAAGAGTTCCGAAGGGAAAGAAAAAATCACCGTCAACGGCAAGAGCTACGACTGCAACTGGATCTCCGGCAAACTGAGCGGCGAGGCCAAGGGAGTCAATATCGCATCGGAGGTAAAGATCTGGTTTTCGCCCGCCGTTCCCATGTCGGGCCTGGTCAAGATGGAGATGAAGTCCAATATCGCCAACGTAAAAATGGAACTTAGTGAATCAGGCAGCGCGAAGTAGAAGTGCAGCTTGCTCATGTTTAGGCGAGCGGCAAGTATTTCTGTCCCCTCTCCCTCCGGGAGAGGGGCCGGCGGTGAGACCTTCAGTTCCGCGTGATTTGGCCTCACACCCAACCCCTCTCCCGGAGGGAGAGGGGGGTAAATCAAGCGCTGCCGCTCGCCTTAGCGCTCGCATGGCGCCATGCGAGCGCTAAACGTAAACTGGGCATTTTTTTTCTCATCGGCACAACCCGAACGATCCAATCGAATTTGCCTGCACTATCGCTGATTTTTGGTCCGCCGCGAGCCGAAATAGGATAAGTTGGATTGAGATTCACCTCATTGGCGTGTTTCGGGCGGACAATCGATGCCACTTCTTCTGACACTGCTGCTTGCCCTGCCGGGCGTTGATGTGAGCGTCCGCGCCGGCCCGCCCGAGGGCGAGATTGGCTCCTATCTCTATGACCCGGCATTCTGTCTGGACGAAGTGCTACGCGGGACGCCGCGCCGCTACGTTCCACGGCCGGGCGATGTGATGCTGGCGACGGATAAAAATCTATTCTGGAAGATCACGCACGATCTGGCATTCGCGTTTGAGCCTCACAACTCCGCCATCGTTGTGGCGCGGCGCGATGGGAGCCTGGCGACATTTGAAGCCGGCCCGAACGATACGATGCGTGTGCGCCGGCTCGACATGCTGCCTCACCTCAAGGAATACGCCGACAAGGGCCCTGTGTGGATTCGCAAGAAAAAGACGCCGCTAACGCCAGACCAGATAGCGTGCCTGACCGATTTCGCGGAACGGCATGACGGCAAGATCTTTGCCCTGCAACGCCTTGGGCTTCAACTCACCCCCTTCCGCCCGCGCGGGCCGATCCGCACCGCTTTTCTCGGCAAGCCGCGTGGCGACCTGCTCAGCTACTACTGCTCCGAACTCGTCCTTGAAGCAACTGTCGCCGCCGGCCTGACCGATCCGGTGACCACGCGGCCTGGCGCATCGTACCCGTGCGATCTGTTTTACGATCACTCCCTGAACCGCTACATCAACCGCCATTCGCCGCTCGCTGCCGACTGGGAACCGCCGGCACGCTGGCATTACATCAATCGGTGACGTCCTTTCGAGCACGCAGCGCAAGCAAGTGCCGCACTTGCTTGCGCTGCGTGCTCATGCGTTTCGCCCCTGTCCGCTGCACCGCGCTTCTCCCACAATAAGGACGCCACATTCGTGGTTGGTCCGCGTATCCATTTCATTGACCCGGGAGACACCATGAAGACGCTCGGATTGGCATCGTTCGCGTTGATCTTGCTCGTGGGGCTGCACGCCCAGGCTGGGGATGACGCGCAAAAGAAGGAAAAAGCCGCCCTGCAAGGCGTGTGGAAGATCGTGAAGTTTGAAACGCCCAAGGGTCAGGACGACAACATCGTCAACGCCACGCTCGAGTTCGACAAGGACGGCAAGAACATCATCTTCACCCGCGAGAACGAGAGCAAGAAGGGGACGTTCAAGATCAACCCCGCCGGCAAGCCGAAGGAAATCGACATCTCGCCGTCGGATGAGAACAAGACCTTCGAAGGTATCTATGAGATCAAAGGAAAGACGCTCAAAATCTGCCTCTGCCCCGACGGAAACGACCGCCGGCCGACCGAGTTCGCCATCAAGGACGGCAAGAAGTACGTCTTGATGACGCTTGAGAAAACGAAGTAGCGCAATGACGAGCCGGAAGCGTAAGCGACGGATACCGGAACCGTCGCTTACGCTTCCGGCTCGTCAGGTTGATGCATTAGCAATATTCGCACCAACTTCTCGACGGCTTCGGCCTCCGTGATCTCGCCGCGCTGCCAGGCCTCGGCAAGCTTCGCCAACTCCGGAGCGCTTTCTTTTTCGCGAAACTGCGCGCTCAGAATGTCGCTCAACGACTGCATCAACATGCATGCGGGCGATGGCTGGCGGCGACGCAGCGGCAACGCCACGATCGCTTGCCACAACTCCGCATGTCCCTGATTCGCCTTCGTGCTGACCCGCAACACGGGAACGTCTCGTCCCGGCGACAAATCGAGAGCGGCGCGAACCTGAGCGGCAGTCTGCTCGGCGGTCGGCAGATCAGCTTTGTGCACCACCACCACGTCGGCGCATTCCAGGATGCCCGCCTTCTCCCACTGGACATCGTCGCCGCTCTCCGGCTGCACCAGCAACACCACGACGTCGGCCAAGTTGCGTACCTCTACGTCGCCTTGACCCGAGCCGACGGTTTCCAGGATGACAACGTCAAATCCAAACTTCTCGCACAATCGAATGACGACATCGAGATGATCGGCTACCGCCCCGTGCCCGGTGAGCGCGGCAAGGCTGCGGATGAAGACGCCGTCGTCCGTCGTGCTGCCCATGCGGAAGCGATCGCCCAAGAGCGCGCCGCCGGACAGCGGACTCTGCGGATCGCAAGCGAGGACGGCGACCCGATGGTTTTGGCTGCGCAACACGGAGATGAGTTTGCCGATGAGCGAGCTTTTGCCCACGCCCCCGCTGCCGGTAACGGCGACGACGCGTGCCGGAGTGAGTGACGGCGTCAAGGCTCGCTGCAGCTCCGTGAGATGTTCACCCCGGGCGGCGTGGCTGACCAGTCGCGCAAGCGCGTTGCGGTCGCCTTGCCGCAACCGGCCCACGAGTTCGGCGATCATGGCACGGGCTCCCGCGGCGATTTCAGAAACGCCACGATGTCCTCAAGCGAGGTTCCGGGACCGAAGATCTTGGCGACACCCAGCCCCGTCAACTTGGAAATGTCGGCTTCGGGAATGATGCCGCCGACGATGACGCCGACGTGCCCGAGGCAAGCTTGCTTCATCAGATCCAGGACGCGGGGAACGAGCGTCATGTGAGCGCCCGAGAGGAGGCTCAGACCGAGCCAATCGGCATCCTCGTCGGCGACGGCGCGGACGACGGCTTCGGGCGTCTGCCAAAGCCCGGCGTAGATGACGTGCATGCCGGCGTCGCGCAAAGCCCGAGCCACGACCTTGATGCCCCGATCATGGCCGTCCAGTCCGACCTTGGCGAGCACAATGCGAACAGGTTGGTCCATAGTGATCTGGTTATTCCAGGGGTTCGGAGCACCTCACCCCTGGGCTTGCGTTTCATTCACTTGCTGTGTTTCTCGATTTTCTTTTCGACGGAGACCTTGCGTTCCTGGTCGCGTCGGCCGGGGTTGACGTGCTCCAAGCCTTTGCGCCACGCTTTGAGCGCCAGGTCGCGTTCGCCGAGCGCCACGTGCACATCTCCCAGGTGGTCATAGATCTCGATATGCCAGGACGATTTGTCCTCGATCGCCTTGAGCAGCCATTCTTTTGCCTCGGCGTTCTTCTTCTGCTTGTACAGCACCCAACCAAGACTATCGAGGAATGCGCCGCTGTCGTGGTCGGTTTTCGGGTCGAAATCCTTGGCCTTCTTGCGAATGTCGCGATGCAGGTCGATGGCCTTGCGGATGAGCTTTTCCGCTTCTTCGAGTTTCATGTCGTGGTCCGCCCAGATGTACCCGAGGTCGTTGTAGTACACGGGATTGTTGGGATTTTTCTTGAGCAGATACTCGAAGTGCTCGGTGGCGCGATCGATGTTTTTGAGGTCGACGTAGATGTTGGCGGCTTCGTAACGGAATTGACTGATGTACTGTTCCTTTTCGTCTTGTTCGAGACGATTGTCTTGATCGACTTGGCCGATCACGCGTTCATATATTTTTGCCGACTCGTCAAATCGGCCGGCTTCGTTGTAGACCCAGCCCTGCAGGTATTGGTCGCGCCAGTCGCCGTTCTTTTGTTTCACCAGGCCGTCGACCATCTTGATGGCCTGATCGTGTTTGCCTTGCTTGGCGAGCGCCTTGATGTAGTTCTCGCGGACGTAGGGACGCAGGCGGGCGGCAGTCTGGAAGCCGTCCTGCTCCTCGCGGAATCCGGCCTCACCGAAGCGATCGGTCATGGTGCGAATGACGATGCGCTCCTTGCCGTCTTCCGTGTTGAGCTCGAGCAACTCCTTGCAGATTCGCGCGGAGTCGGCATATTGCTTGTAGTCGTAGTAGATGCGAATCAGCGGGATGTATGACTCGGTCAGCTTCTCGAAGCTCTGCAACTTGGCGGCTTTGTCCATGCAGACGCGGAAGTACGTCTCCGACGCTTTCATTTCTTTCAAGTCGGCGGCGGCCATCGCAAGAATGAGGGCGGCCTCATACGCCATCTCTTTCTTCGTGGCAGAGGGCAAACCGGCCTGAATCAGTTTCTTCGCCCGCTCCTGGTTCTTGAGCAACTTTTGCACGACGGCCTGGCGCGTGTCGCTGCCGGTCAACTGGTTGAGCCTATCCAGTTCCTTCTGAATCGAATCGTCCCCGGCATGTGCCATGACTGCGGCGCCGATTAAGCTGGCGATGGCGGCCGTAAGCACTCCCAGTTGTTTGCTGGCCATTTGATTCTCCCTGGCGTGACTTCATGAAACGCGGATGCCCCGGGAAACGGGACCCTCCTATTCATGGTAATCATTTCGCCAGGTGTATGCCACATCAGCTTGGCCCAGGCGGCGACAATTGCCCAGATTGACTGGTGAAAGCAACCCGACGCTTAAGCGAGGATCGGCCCTCGCATAAGCGTCGGGATGGTGTTTTGGCAGAAGCGCTGTGGTGTCTGCATGGCGCCGAATGAGCGCTAAATGATGAACGGTTTACGGACAATTGCGCTGCCAACCCGGCGCGTTCGGCACGGGCGTCGGCGTCGGCGACGAGAACGCCGGCGTCGGAGCGCAACCCGGTGGACACGGTTGCGGGCACGGCTGACAGTACGGCGCAGGCTGATAGTGATGCCGACCGGCGCACCAGTGTTCCCACATGCGGCAACAACCGGTGCTCGACAAGATCGCCAGGGCCATCACCAACCACAGTAGCTTTTTCCCGAACATGCCGCCTCTCCTGATTTGCTCATTTTGCGTGGTATTTGAGAATACCCGCTTCGATGGCCCGTCCGATAGCCGGTTTTCGAAATTCGGTCAAGTCCGATCCTGGGGATGCCGATCACAGTCGATTTCACCCGCACAAAACGACTTTTGCGATTCATCGTTAATCAAGTAAGATAGTCGCGGGCGGGCCGAGCGCCGCCCTGCGTCCCGGGTTCCGCCTGGAACGCAACGTGCACGAGGCTCCGCCTCGCTGGCCGACCTCCGCGAGGCAGAGCCTCGCGGTAGGGCGTTTCCAGGCAGAGCCTGGGAACGAGGCGCGCGCGGCGCGGGAATTTTCCTAGGAGATGCGATGTCGCGAATCATCCTAACCTTGGCCTATATCTTCGTTCCGTTTGGGCACGCCTCCGCCCAGGTCGCAGTGAAGGCCAAATCCGAGTTCTATCCGCTCGAACTTGGGCACAGGTGGAGCTATCGCTTCAGCGACAAGGATCTGCCGGCGCTCAGGAACGCCAAGGACATCGTCATCGAAGTGGAGCGCGAAGAAAACGTCGTCTTCAAGGAGCCGGCCAAGGAAGGCAAGGACATCGATCGCGCCTACGTCGGCTACATCCTGAAGCACACGAACGGCGACAAGGTCTCGCGCGATCAAGTCGTTGTGATCGACAAGTCGGTCCAACGCTTGGCCGTCGCCGGCGCCAAGCTGACACCGCCGCAAGTCCTTTTTCAGCCCGTACAAAAATGGGAATCGGATTCGGTAGGCCGGCTCGGCAAGGTGCACGGCGTCTCCACCGTGAAGCCCGACACCATCACGATCGGTGAAAGGAACATGCCGACATACCTGGTCGCGTTCCGTAGCCACAAGACGGATGACGAGAAGGTCGAAGTCGACACCTGGTACGCCAAAGACGTCGGCATGGTCAAGCAGACGATTCGCGCCCGAAACATCGACCGCATCTTGGAGCTTCGCGATCTCCGCGATGCCAAGGGAACAGTGTTGTTCTCGACGGAAAAGAAATAAGCGAGAAGCGCGGTCCCTTCTTCGTAGGTCAGGCTTTCTAGCATGACGACAGCCGTACAAGCGAAAACGCCAGGCTAGAAAGCCTGACCTAAGGAGGCGCCTCACATGCGCAACATTTCGGCACTCGCGTTTTTACTTTTTGCGCCGGCGCTGACTGCGGCGAACGAGGCTTTTGCCCTCAAGGACGGCGATTGCGTCGTCTTTCTCGGCGACAGCAACACCTATGCAGGCAAGTTCATCGCCTATCTCGACGCGTATCTCGTCACCCGATTTCCGGAGAAACGCATTGAACTCATCAATCTCGGGTTGCCGAGCGAGACTGTGTCGGGCCTGTCGGAGCTTGATCATCCGTACCCGCGTCCCAATGTGCACGAGCGGATCGGCCGAGCGCTGGAACTGACCAAGCCGAGCGTCGTCGTGATGTGTTACGGGATGAACGACGGTATCTACTCGCCATTCGAAGCCGAGCGATTCAAGAAATATCAGGACGGCATGTTGGGCGCCATCGCGAAGGCGGAGAAAGCCGGCGCTCGCGTTATCCTCATGACGCCGGCGCCCTTCGATCCCACGCCGCTCAAAGGAAAGACCCAGCCAGCCGGCGCCCCGAAGTACTCTTGGCTGCGGCCCTATGAGCGCTACGACGAGGAAGTGCTGACGAGATACTCCGAGTGGCTAGTGACATTGCGTGCCAAAAAGTACGTCGTGATCGACGCCCACACCGCGGTGGTGAAGCACCTTGCCACGATGCGCACGACCGACGCCAGCTATCGCGTGTCCGGCGACGGCATCCATCCCAATGCCAACGGGCACATGGTCATCGCACTGGAGCTTCTGAAGGCGCTGCACGCCCCGAGCGCGATTCGCGACATCGTTGTCAATGTGCCAAAGGAGATGCAGCGAGGTCCGAACGATCCGCCCACCGATCCAAATGTGAAGGTCAAATCGGCCCGCCGCAACGGCGTGTCATTCTCGTTCACGATGCCGTTACCGATGCCGACCGACCCGGCATGGACAGCTGCCGCGAAGGAACTGGAGAAGCTCGATGAGCGCGTCAATCGCGCCAGCGTCAAGGTCGAAGGTCTTGGCGGATTTCTCGCCATCCGTGTCGGCAACCCGAAAGAGGGCGGCAAACGCATGGCGATTACCTCAGAGAAACTCGCCAATGGCATCCCACTGACGAACCTGCTCTCCGTGGATCAGGACAACGCGAAAAAAGTCTGGAAACTGATCGAAGAAAAGAACCGCCTGCTCGGCCTTGCCTGGCTCACGCACGTCGGCCACAAACGCCCCGACACACCCAAAGGCATCTCGCTCGACGACGCACGCAAAAAAGCCGCCACGCTCGAGACCGAGATTCGCCGGCTGTGCACCCCGCCTGAAGTCAGCGTCGGCGTCGGCCCGTTCGGGAAGTGATGCCTGTCGGAGCCGGGACCGTTCGGGAGCGTTTTACGTGTCGCGCTCCCTGACGGTCGCGGCTCTGAACCTGCCACTAGACAATTCGCACCTGCCTTGCATAATATTCTGTTCCCCTGAGGTTTCGTTCCTCAGGTTACCATACCAATGGCACGGCCCGCTGCGCTTTTGACGCATGGCCGAAGGGGACGCACCATGGCTCTGGGTTTGCTTGGCATCAAGGTCGGCATGACACAAATCTTCGACGCGGAGGGGAAGCTGGCCCCCGTCACCGTGATCGAAACGGGTCCCTGCAACGTTCTGCAGATTCGCACACCGGAACGCGATAAGTATCACGCGATTCAACTCGGCTTCAAGGACAAGCTCCGCCGCAAGGCCATCCGCGCCGAGCGTGGCCACGTCGCCGAGGAGTTCGTCTCCAAGCGCCGCGCGGGGCTGCGGCAAGCAGGCGTGCAGGTTCTGGAAAAAGCCGACTGCGAGCCGCAACGCTTCATCAAAGAATTCCGCCTCGAAGGCCCGCCGCCCTCGGTCAAGATCAAAGAAGAAGACGGAAGCGAAAAGGACGCCGCGATCGAAGTCGGCTTCATCCTCTACGTTGATCAGGTCTTCAAGGAAGGCCAGCACATCGACGTGATCGGCACTACCAAGGGCCGTGGCTACACCGGCGTCATGAAACGCCACAACTTCCAGGGCCTGCCAGCCGCCCACGGCGCCAAGAAGGTTCACCGCTCGCCGGGCAGCACGGGATCGCACGCGTCTAACCGCGGTTCCGGTCGGCCCAAGAAAGGCCACCTCGCGGCGGGCCAATACGGCAACACGCAAGTCACCATTCGCAATCTCGACGTCGTCAAGATCGATATCGAGAACAATCTCCTTATCGTTCGCGGCGCCATCCCCGGCCCCAACGGCGGGCTCGTCATCATTCGGCCGACGAACAAGAAGGACATCCCCAGCCCCGAAGCCCGCGCCAAGGCCGAAGCCGCCAAAAAGAAGGGCAAGGGCGTGAAGATTGAGAAGAAAGCCAAGTAGACTTGACGAGTACGTGACGGGGAGAAACGGAGAAGGGGACATAGGGAGACCAGGAGTCCGCGTGGCTCTCTCCCTCTCCTCCTCTCCCTTTCTCTCCATCTCGAACCTCCATCGAGCTTTTCCCGCAGGCTGCACCAGATGAAGATCCTCTTCCTCGGCGACATCGTGGGGCAGGTCGGTGTCGATGCGGTGCGCGACCGGGTTCCGACGCTTGTGGCCGAGCATGCCATCGACATCGTCATCGCCAATGCCGAGAACGCTTCGGGCGGATCGGGCATGACGCCGAAGCAATTTCGGCAGATGCGCGGCGCGGGCGTCGACCTCGTGACGATGGGCGACCACATCTACAAGCGATCCGAGATTATCACGGTTCTGAAGGACGACGATCGCATCTGCAAGCCGGCGAATTTCCCGCGCGAGGCGCCTGGACGGGATGCGATCGTCGCGCCGGCACGCGATGGAACGCCGGTCGCGGTCTTCAGCTTGCTGGGTCGAACTTTCATGCGGCCCGTCGATTGTCCGTTTCAGGCCGCTGATCGCGTCCTATCTGAACTGGCCGGCAAGGCGAAGGTCATCGTCGTCGACGTGCATGCGGAGGCAACGTCAGACAAGTATCAGCTTCTGCATTTTCTGAAGGGGCGCGTCAGCGCCGTGCTCGGCACGCACACGCATGTGCCGACGGCCGACGAGCAGATCTTGGGCACGACAGCGTTCATCTGCGACGTGGGGATGACGGGGCCCTACGAGAGCATCCTGGGCCGACGAGCCGATCGGGTGCTGGCGCATTCGCTCGACTTCGTGCCGACGCCCTTTGATGTCGCGACCGGCGACGTGCGTCTGGGCGGTGCGATTGTCGAAGTGGACGCGACGACCGGACATGCGACGGCCATTGCGCGCGTGGTGATTCCTGTTGTCAGAGCCTGAAGCGCAAGCGAAGCTTCTTTTCACGCTTCGCTTACGCTTCAGGCACCGACGCACGCTCGATGCAATCGATCGTGGATGGCCAGCCAATCGTCCCCTTCCGGCGGCATCTCAACAATGATGCGGTCCAAACTCGCGTCATCGAGTTGATGCAAGGCCGCGTACATCTGGGCCGCATAGCCGATGGCGTCGCTCGGCAGAGTGATTTTGACGGCAGCGAGTCTCTCGCCGTCCATGTGCGTCATCCAGCCGACGCGCAAACCCTGCTCGGTCAACTCGGCGACGCGGGCCTTGCTCTTCGTTACAACCTCGATGGGCGTATTCGGCGCGTAATGTCGGCGCATCTGGCCCGGCGACCGTGCAATGCGCGCGTCGCTCGGTCCGCGATCGATCGGCCCGATTTCCGCTTCGATCTCGCCGATCGTCGCCAATCCGGGACGCAGGAGCCGGGGCGGATTCGTCGTCAAGTCTAGAACGGTCGATTCAATGCCCCCCGCCGTCGGCCCGGAGTCGAGCAACAGTTCGATGCGATCGCCAAGACCAGCGAGCACATGTCCCGGCAACGTCGGCGATAGTTCGGTCGATCGGTTGGCGCTCGGCGCCGCGATCGGCAGTCTGCACGCCTGCAGCAGAGCGTGCGCCACCGGATGCGCCGGCATGCGAATGCCTAGCGTCGGTCCGCCTGCCGTCACGGCGTCCGGCACGCACGCCGCCCTCGGCAATACCAGCGTCAACGGCCCGGGCCAGAATCGCTCCGCCAAGCGCTGAGCGATGCTCGGCCAAACGCTCACAAGGTTGTTCGCGTCGTCGATCGTCGCCACGTGCACGATGATCGGATTGGTCGCCGGCCGGCCTTTCGCAACGAAGATCTTGGCGACGGCGTTCGCATCAAGTGCGTTGGCGCCGAGGCCATAAACTGTCTCGGTCGGAAACGCCACCAGTCCGCCCGAACGCAATATCTCCGCGGCTCGCGCAATCGCCTCGGCAGCAGGACGTTGGGCATCCACGGCTAGTACAGGGCATTGCATGCGACTCGTTCCAAGGTCCGACTCATGACGTTTAGACGCTCGCCTTGGGCGACCGCGGACGCCACGCTCGCCCGAGGCGAATGGCTAAACGGCGTGGCCTCACGGTTTCCTGACAGGATCGTCCTTGTAAACGCGCAGCTGATTCAGCGATTTGAGCACGTCGTGAAAGCTCTGGGGCCGATCGTCTGGCTTCTTGGCGAGACACTTCATGACGAGGTCGCTGAACTCCTGCGTCAACTCGGGCACGAACGAAAGCGGCGGTGCGGGCTTCTCCGAGATGTGCTTCTGCAACAGTTGCTGTTGTGTGTCGGCGCGAAACGGCGGGCGATAGGTGACCAGTTCGAAGATCGTCGCCCCGTAGCTGTAGATGTCGGATCGGCTATCGAGATCTTCGCCGCGAATCTGCTCCGGGGACATGTAGCTGCGCGTGCCTTGCACCGTCTTCGACCGTCCCCAGCTAAAAAGCTTGCTGAAAAACGACTCGCCGCCGATTCGCTGGGCGATCGCGAAGTCGATGATGCGCAACTCGCCGGCGGCGTTTACGAGCAGATTGTCCGGCTTGATATCGCGATGCACCCAGCCGCTCGTGTTGATGTACGCCAATCCCGTGGCGGCCTGCTTGAAGATGCTGTGCGCGTTTTGGCGAATGTAGTCGTACTGCTTGCTGACGAGCCGCGACTTGAGACTTCCCGATGGAAAGAACTCCATGACAAAATAATGATTGACCGAATCGTCGCTAACGTAGTTGATACGGATCACGTTGGGATGCACCATTTCCAGGCCGACGGCCGCTTCATGGTAGAGCATGGCCTTGGCGTCGGCGTCGCCGGCTTTTTCCGGAAGCAGCAGTTTCATGGCGAAATGACGATGGCTGGAGGTTTCGACGACCTCCCAGACCTGGCTCATTTGCCCGGTGCCGAGGCATTTGACGAGCTTATAGTTGCCGATGATGTCGTCTGCCATTGTTGTTCCAGGAGTCAGGGGACAGGGGTCAGGGGTCAGGAGTCAGGCGTCAGAACAAAGGGGTCGGGGTGGTTGAGCATTGAACCCGGCATTTTGCCGATTTCGGCAACGGAGCCGATGAGTTCACCATGCAGCGCCGGCGTGATGTAGCCGCAATCGCGCGCAAAGTCGAGCGATGTATCGGTCCACTATTTTCGCCATCACAATCAGTCAACTTGCTGACGAAATGAAATGGATATCGGCGTTTTGCCCATGCTTCCCGAAGATTCATACGAACCGATCGCGAGGATCGACGAATCTGACATGTCAACGCGAATCGCTCGTCCTGCGGGAATGTCTTGCTGATCTCAAAGATCCTCATCGCAAGCCGATACGCCTTCTGGTTGACAATTCGGCCCTTGGCTGACTTTGGGCCCATAAACGACCTCCCGGCGCCTTCTCTCCGGTCCCTGACCCCTGACTCCTGATTCCTGACTCCTGATTCCTGATTACCAATACTCCTCGACGTGAATGTTCCCCTTTAATTTCAAGCTCGCCTGATCGCGCTGGAAGCCGCGTTGGGTCAGGATCTCGATGACGCCGGGCGGCTGCGGGAAGACCGCGTCGCCGGTGATCTTGCTGATTTCGGGAACGCCGATCATCTTTGGGTTTCCGCACAGGTAAACGTGCGTGCGGGCCGGATCGAGCGTGTCTCCCAGGCGTCCCTCGAGTTGGCCGCTGGTGATGAGGTCCTGGATGTAGACCTTTTGTCCGGCGCTGGTCGCTTCCCGCGTCGTCAGGCTCAGGTAGGTGTAGTTTGGAAAGCGGCGGGTCAATTCCTGGTGGATCGCCAGATAGCCGAGGTCGCGTTGGTAGCGAACGCAACAAGCGGAGAGTATCTTGCCTTGATGCCCGGAGCGCAAGAGCTGCCAAAGCATGTAGTTGTGCGGTGCCTCTCCGGTTCCGGTCGAAAGAAACAAGACGTTGTCGGTGGGCTTGACCGGGTCGAGCGTGTAGTGCCCAGCGATCTTTTCGCCCATGAACAGTCGGCTTCCTTCACGCAGCACGAACAGACGCGGCGTCAACGCGGGCGGCGCCTTCTCGGCGTGACGCACCAGGACGATGTAAAACTCCAGCCAATCCTGACCGCTGCGATCCGGCACTGTGCCGGCCTCATCCAACATCGAACAACTAATTGAATACGCTCGGCGTATCAGCTTCTTCTCGTCTCCCGGTTTCTGAACCTCCTCCTGGCAACCCGGAACGCGCGGCTCCCATTGGCCCAGGCCGAGCGTTGAGTACTGCCCCGGACGATGCGGCTGCACGCCGCCATCGGGACGCACGCGGACGATCATCAGGTCTTCATTCGGAAACGCGATCGACGCCACGGTGGCGTTGTAGCTCTTGCTTCGCAGTTCCGCGATTTCATCCGGCGTCATGAGGTTTCGTCCGCTCCCAAAAAACAAAGACCTCCCGTGCTGACGGGAGGTAGGGGTGTCAACAAGATCATTATATTGCACATTTTCGTTTAGCGCCCGCATGGCGCCGCGCGGGCGTTAAACGAAGACCGCGATTACTTTTCCTTCTCTGCGAAACCGGCCAGGCGTGCGCTGCGCACCGGTTGACGCAGCTTCGACAGGCTGCGCGATTCGATCTGGCGAATCCGTTCCCGCGTGATGCCGTAGCTCTGCGCCACCTCATCGAGCGTGCGCGGATGCCCATCCTTCAAGCCGAAACGCATTTCGATGACCTCACGTTCGCGCGGCGTGAGCGACCGTAGAACCTCGCCGATGCGCTCGCGGAGCAGCATCAAATCGACATTCTCGCCCGGGCTGATGACCGCGCGATCGTCGAGAAACTCGCTCAAGGCCCGTTCGGCGTCGTCTCCCATCGGCTCATGCAGGCTGAGCGGCTGACGCGCCACGGCACGCAGCGACTTCGCTTCCTCCGGAGTCGTGCCCAAGACCATGGCGATTTCTTCGATCGTTGGCTCGCGGCCGGTCTGCACGATCAACTCGCCGCGAACACGTTCGATGGCCGCCAACAAGCTGACCTGATGGCACGGCACACGAATGGTTCGCGCATTGTCGGCGAGGGCGCGCTGAATGCCCTGGCGAATCCACCAGGTGGCATACGTGCCGAACTTGAAGCCCATGCGATGCTCAAACTTATCGACCGCTCGCATCAGGCCGCGATTGCCTTCCTGAATCAGGTCGGCGAACGACAAGCCGCGCCCACGATACTTCTTGGCTATGGAAACGACCAGCCGCAGGTTCCCCTCGGCCAATTCGCTGCGCAAATGTTGATACTTCGCCTGGCGTCGGCGGATCACCTTCAGCAGCCGAACCATGTCCTCCGGCGATGCGACCACATCCCGGCTACGATCGCGCAACTCCTTCACCGCCCGCGTGCGGCCTTCGCGAACCATGGCCGAGCGGCCCGGCAGGCTCGCCTGCACCTGGAGCGAATGAAGGTGCTGGCAGGTGCGATCAAATTCTTCCGCAAGCGCATCGAGAAGCTCGGTGCGCGGAGAGATTTCTTCGACGAGCCGAATCGCCTTGCGCAAGTTGCGCCAGCGCTGCCGACGCATCTTGCTGCGCCCGCTCTGCGACCGCGAACGCTGCTCGAGCCGAAATTGCTTTGCGGCGCTGCGAATCAAGTGCTTGAGCGTGCGTAGATTGTACGGCAACCGAGCGAGGATCGTCTCGCGGTCAAGGCCCAGGCTGTGCACGACGTCGATCTGCGGGTCGATCGGCATCTTGCCCGCGTGAATGCGGTCGAACATGCCGACGATGCGATCGATCGACCACCACGAAAAGAGAACGGCCCGGCGATAGCGCATGCGCGCCTTTTCGAGCCGAATCGCCAGCGACAGTTCCTTTTCACGGTTCAGCAGCGGGATCGCCCCCATCTGCTTGAGATAGAGTCCCAGCGCATCATCAGCGCCGCCCCCGCCGACCGGCTCCTCGTCGACGTGCGCATCATGCGGGAAGTCGATGTCGTAAAGATCGTCAAGCATTGTGGTGGATCGTTTCTTCATGGGTGCATCTTCCGGTTTCACTGCGGCAGGATCGCTCAAGGGCGCAGAACCGCCCCGGCGACTCGCCTTGGCTTCAGATTGCGAGCGCGTCATCGCATTGTCCCCATAAGGTTCGATCAGCCGTCACGCAGCTAAACCACTGTTCCGGTTTCGTTTGCGGGATCACCAGCATTGACAACGAACGGGCGATGGGTGCTTGTAAGTGGAATGAGTCCCTGGGGTTGGGGGGACAACTATATTATACGTTCATCGGCAAACGCGGTGCGTCCGCCAGGGGGGAAAAACGTGCCTACCAAAGGATACGACAGATTTCATTTGCCGGAGGTTCACAACAACCGGAATAATGCGCACACATGGAATAGTCGCAACATCTTTTGAAATAACGAGTTGCGGAAAAATCGCCAGCAACGCCGCCTTTTCGCGGAGCGGAACGATCGCCATTCCAGGCGGCGAAACCGCTCGCGGAGGGACACTTCGCATCAGAAGGCACTGAAGGCTGCAGTGTGGCGCCTCGTACGGAGTCTTTGTCGAGCCAATACTCGCCACGGAATCACTGTGGCATTGGGATTCCGATAAGTCCACGAAGCTACACCGCTGGTCCATGCGAGGACACTCGCCATTTAGTTGGAGGCTATCCGGCAAGCTACGTGGGGCACGTTTCTAACGTGCCAGAACCTGGAAAAAAACGTGACGTGGCACGTTGAAGACGTGCCCCACGGGCTTTCCCGGACAGACTCTTACAGTTTATAGTTCATACCCGCACAAACATCGACGGCCCACCGTTGATGCTCGACGTGCCGTGCACACGATCTTAATTCCTGCCCAATAGCCGACGCCAGCCCGCAGCGGTGGGGTCGTCCGGCGTTTGACCGACGAGCGCAGCCAGGGCTCTCTGTGCTGCCATGTGATTGGGGCGCGTGCCGATCTTGGCGACTAGAT
>Ga0194132_10005505_pt1 | contig 20413 bp, 18 predicted proteins | sample TA2KigOf80mmetaG_FD_148612 | JGI IMG/M metagenome (GOLD analysis project Ga0194132, IMG submission 148612) | Freshwater microbial communities from Lake Tanganyika, Tanzania - TA2015054 Kigoma Offshore 80m | ecosystem: Environmental > Aquatic > Freshwater > Lake | place: Tanzania: Lake... | reverse complement strand
AGTCGGGTCCGCAGAGCGCCTACTCGGCGGCCTCTTCTGTTTTACCGCAGGATTCTCAGGGGTCCCAAGTGGTGTCAGACCCGATCTATCGACCCGCTCAACTCGGCGGCGTGCATAGTTTAGGTGATATAGCCCGGACGCTGTAATGCGCTTACTCGTCCAAGGAGGATTTCCCCGTGCGCATCTCAATCGCAAGGAAGAGCCCGTGGGCCGTGCTGCTGACGATTGCCGCGCTACCCGCCATGGCCGTGCCGCGTGTGTCGGTTTCGCCCAGCAGCCCCTCGGTGCGGGCCGGACTCACGCGGCAGTTCACGGCCACCGTGACGGAACTGCCTGTCACCACCGTCAAGTGGTCAGTGAACGGGATCGCCGGAGGCAACACCACGGTGGGCACCATCGACGCCACCGGGCTCTACACCGCGCCCGCGCCGATCCCGGCCAACAATGTGGTCAGCGTGCGGGCGTCCGCGGACGCCAACCCGTCCGTATTCGGCACCGCCGCCGTCACACTGCTCAATCCCGTGCCCCGCATCGACTCCCTCACGCCGGCATCCTTCAACGTGGGCAAGCCGTTCACCGTGACCATCGCGGGCGTGGGGCTCCTGGCCACTTCCACCGTGAAGCTGAACGGCTCCCCGGTGGCCGCCACCTACCTGAATCCCACATCGATGCGCTTCTCCGGTTCGTCCACCTTGCCCGCCGCCTCAACCATCGCCGTCACCGTCACCAACCCGGACCCCGGCGCCGCCGTCTCCAACACGCGCAACCTCACCGTCAAGCCCCCGGTGTCTGTCCTCATCACGCCCACCTCGGGCGGCGTACGCGGCGGCCGCACCATCGACTTCAACGCCACCGTCAAGAACGCCAACAACAGCGCCGTCACCTGGAGTGTCAACGGTGTAGCCGGTGGCAACACCGCGCTGGGCGCCATCGACGCGAACGGCTTGTACTCAGCCCCCATCTTCGTGCCGGCCGAGGGCAAGGTGATCATCGCCGTCACCAGCGTCGAGGATCCGGACGCCAAGGCAACGGCGACTCTCACCGTGCACAACCCCGTGCCGCTCATCAGCTCCATCACGCCCAACCCGGCCGTACACGGAAACGCCACCATCACCATCCACGGCAGCCGCTTCATTCCAAACAGCACCATCGAGGTGGGGGGCAAGCTCTGGAGGCCCACCTGGATCTCCACCGGCGAGTTCCGCGCCACCGGCCCCATTGAACCCTCGCCGGGGGGCGTGGTGCCCGTCGTCATCGCCGTGGGAGAACCCGGTCCGGCGGCCTCAGAGGTCTTTGTCCTGCCAGTCGGTGTCGCTCAACCAAAGGTCAGCTACAAAGCCGCCGTCCGATTCCTGGAACAGACCACCTGGGGACCCACGCCGGCCTCCATCGCCCGCGTGCAGGAACTGGGCTTCGACGCCTGGCTCACGGAGCAGTTCAACCAGCCCGCGCTCTCCCGCTTCGCCCTGCCCGCGGACAACTCCATCTTCGGCCTGCAGAAACAGTTCTTCACCGGCGCCATGACCGGCACGGACCAGTTGCGGCAGCGCGTGGCGTTCACGCTCGGGCAGATCTTTGTCGTATCGGCGGTGGAGGTGCGCGAGGCCCGCGCGCTGTCGCCTTATCTGAACATGCTCCGCGACAACGCCTTCACGACCTACCGGAACCTTCTCACCAACGTTTCACTCAGCCCCACCATGGGCGACTACCTGGACCTGGTGAACAACCTCAAGGCCAACCCCGCCAAAGGCACCGTTCCCAATGAGAATTACCCCCGGGAACTGCTGCAGTTGTTTTCCGTGGGCCTCATCCTGCTGGGGCCCGATGGCGTCCCGGTCCGCGACGCCCAGGGGAAGACCATCCCCACCTACACCCAGACCGACGTCGAGAACTTCACACGGGCCCTGACCGGTTTCACATACCCGAAAGGAACCGACAGCGTGGCCACGGATCTCAATCCTCCCAACTACTCCGGGCTGATGCTCCGCGTCGACAAGTACCACGACACCGGCTCCAAGACCCTTTTGAACGGAGTGGTGCTGGCGCCCAACCAGAACGCCCGCATCGATCTCTTCCTGGTCGTGGACAACCTGATGAAGCATCAGAACATCGGACCCTTCGTGGCCCTGCGCCTCATCCAGCACCACGTGGCGAGCAACCCCAGCCCCGCCTACGTCCAACGCGTGGCCAACGCCTTCCGAGCCACCGATGGCGACATCAAAGCGACGGTGAGAGCCATGCTGCTCGATCCCGAAGCCCGCGCCGGCGATACCGAAAGCGCCCCCGCCAGCGCACCCGCCGCCAGCACCAATCCGGCAGGGCATCTGCGTGAGCCCGTTCTGCACCTCTTCGCCATCCTCCGCGCACTCAACGCCACCATCGTCTACGAGGATCCCATCGAGGCATGGCTTGTGGACATGGGCCAGCGTCTGCTCTATCCCGCCAGCGTCTTCAACTACTACTCGCCGCTTTACCGTGTCTCGCCAACCCTCGCCGGCCCCGAGTTCCAGATCTTCAACACCACCACGGCGCTCGCGCGGACAAACTTCGTCCATGAAGTCATCAGAACCGGAACCGGCAAGGACGCCGAACCCGATCTGAGCCCGTGGCTCCGCATGGCATCCAACCCCGGCGCGCTGGTCGAAATGGTGGACCAGTATCTGTTCCACGGCTCGATGCCGCTCAAGATCAAGGAGACGCTGCTCACCGCGGCTCGCGCCAAAAACGATCTCGCGGCCCGCGTGCGAATCGTTCTCTATCTGGCGCTCAGTTCGGGCGCCTACCAGGTGCAGCACTAGGACGGTGAAGGAGACCACGATGTTCATTTCAAGACGCAGTTTCTTCCGCCTGGCCGCGGGTGCGGGAAGCATCCTGGCCGCCCCCCGGGCGTTCAACCGGCTGGGCATGATGAGCGCGCTCGCCCAGGGGCCCGACTACAAGGCCCTGGTCTGCATCTTCCTGTTCGGAGGCAACGACGGCGGGAACATGATCGTGCCGCTGGAATCGCAGCCCTATAGCCGGTACTCGGCCGTGCGGGGCCCATCGTCCCTCGGCCTTGCCGCCAATACTCTACGCGCCGTGGGAGCCACTTCCGGCGCCTACGGCTTCCACCCCTCCCTGGCCCCTTTCCAGACTCTCTATCAGCAGAAGCGCCTGGCCGTGGTGGCGAACGTAGGCACGCTGGTCGCCCCGGTCACCAAATCGCAGTACCGCCAGAATCTGGTGCCGGTTCCATCCGGGCTGTTCTCGCACTCCGATCAGCAGGCCCAGTTTCAATCCGCCGTCCTGCAGGGGCCATCGAGTTCGGGCTGGGGCGGCCGCGTGGCGGACGAGATTCAGGCCATGAACGCGTCCCAGGCCATTCCCCCGGCCGTGTCGCTGGCGGGCAACAGTCTGTTCACACGCGGCGTCACCACGCAGCCGGCCTCCATCAGCGGGGCCTCGGCGCTGGGGCTCAGCGGCTCCGATGGCGGCATTCGCGATGCCTCCTATCAGCAGATCCTGAAGTTTGAAACCGGCTTCTCCATGGTCTCCGCCGCCAATAAGGTGGTGGGCGACGCCATGGCTGTGGGCAACGTGATTCAGAGCGCCCTCCAGGGCCCGGCTCCGTTCACCGTCACCTTCCCGAACTCCGGCCTGGGAAGCCAGTTGAATCAGGTGGCCCGGCTCATCGCCGCGCGAACGGCGCTCGGCATGTCGCGCCAGATCTTCTTTTGCTCGCAGGGCGGATATGACAGCCACGCCGGCCAGTTGCCCACGCACGTCGGGCTGTTCGGCCAGTTGGCCGCCGCCATGAGCGCCTTTGACACCGCCACGCAGGAACTGGGCGCGGGCAGCCAGGTCACCACATTCCTTGAGTCGGACTTCGGGCGCACCTTCCAGCCGAACAGCAACATCGGCACGGACCACGCCTGGACCAGCCACTTCGTGGCGACCGGCGGAGCGGTGAAAGGCGGCGAGGTCTACGGCGAGTTTCCGTCCTACGTCCTGGGCGGCGACGACGACGTGACGGACCGCGGCGTGTTCATCCCGCGCTATGCCTTGGATCAGTACGGCGCCACCCTTGCATCCTGGTTCGGCGTGGGCTCAGGCGCGCTCGACCTGGTGTTTCCGAACCTGAGAAACTTCAGCGTCCGGAGCCTCGGCTTCATCGCCTGAGCCCGCCCCGCCGCCTATCGGCGCCGCGTCTTGACCAGAAACGCAAAGGCCGCTCCGGCCGCCATCAGCGCCAGCGTGGAAGGTTCCGGCACCGCGTTCGCGCGGATATTGTCCACGCCAACCCGGGCCACCACCACATCGCCGGGCAACGTGTCCATCACAGCATGGAAAATGCGAACGATCGTGGTTTGAGTCAGCGCATTGTGAACCGTTCCGTGCACCGCGATCAGATTGTCCAGTGCAAACGTCACATGCACCCAGCCGCTGCCCGCCGGAATCACGATCGCCGGAGTGATCGCCTCATCCGTGGGCGGAGCCATCATCGGGTTCTCGAACAGCAGCCGCAGATAAATATCCTGCGTCGAGAAGTTGTTCACTTCGAGCGAAATCGACCCGACCCCGGCCGCCTTGTAATCGCCCGCCCACTGAGCCGGGTTGATCACCGAAAGCCTGCTGCCGGCTCCCCTCCCTCCAACGGCAGTCAGCAGCATAAAGTGGTCCATGGCGCCGCCGGGCCACCCGCCATATTCGCGGGCGGGGCCGGATGGGGAGCCCCCAGAAGCCCCACCAGCCAGTTCTGCGTGGTGCCATCCTCAAACGTGTCGATCTGGCCCACCGAGACAGCGGGCAACTGCGCGGCGAAGGCCGCGAAAAGAAACGGTACCGCGAGTTTCATTCGATTCCTCCATGGGGGTTCCCCCCAAATATCCGATTCAAGGGGAGTACGCCCGCCGGAGGCCGGCCGGATTTCGAACCTCGCGTTTTTTGCCCGCTACTTCACCGCAATGAGTGAAATCTCTTCGAGCTTCACCTGCTGCCCCAACTCGCCGGTCTTGCGCTCAACCGGCGGCAGCGGCTGCACCGTGGTCCGTGTGGGATACGGCTGCGGGAAGAACAACGCGTAGATGCGGTTCATCCGCGCGAACTCATCCAACTGATCCACGTAGACGTTGGTGGCCACCACGTTCTTGAACCCCAGGTCCATCTCTTCCAGGCCATCCAGCAGATTTCGCATCGTCTGCCGCACCTGCCCTTCCACGTCCGGCGCGAAGATCCCCGAGTTCGGCCCTGGAATGAACGCCGACTTGGCGGAGCAATACAGCGTGTCGCCCGCCGCCACGCACGGGCTGGCCGTGGGGCTGGGCGCCATGTTGCGCGGCTTATAGCTCTTCCGGTCGCGCAGGTTGCGCACCGCCACGCCCGTGATCTCAATGTTCGTGTTGCCGGGCAGCGACGGAACCTGAATGGTGGCCCGTGCCGGCGTGTCGCCGAACTTGAAGTGCCGCGCATAGATCTTGTCCATCACTCCGCGCGGCAGGGCGGCGGTGATGTAGACGTTGGTGAAAACCAGATGCTCGAATCCCAGCCCGGCGGCCTTCAGCACTTCCCCGGCACGGGCGAAAGCCGCCTCCACCTGCTCTTCGGGAGAGCTCGGAATCACGCCGTCGGGCCGCCGCCCCACCACACCCGCAAGATAGAAGCGGTCCCCCGTCAGCATGCCGGGAGAATACGGGGCCGGACCCGGCAGCACGTCTCGCATCTGGCCCTTGTCCTTGTACGCCACAACGGTGATTTCCACCGGCGTCTCCGTGGGCATGCGCGCCACACCCAACGTCGCGCGCGCCGGGGGCTTCGCCGGGAAAGTCTCCTTCCATACCTTGTTCATGGCCTCGAAACCAGCCATGTCCTTCAGGTAGACCTGCGCATAGACCACCTGATCCATCTTGAACCCGGCCGCCTCCACAATGTCCTGAACGTTCTTCATGGTCTGGCGGGTGACGCCTTCGGCCGTGGGCGCGAACTTGCCCTCGGCATCGCGGGCACCCTGGCCCGAAACATAGAGATAGTCCCCCGCCAGGATCCCGGGAGAATACGGCCCCACCGGCTTGGCGCCGGGCGGGAAGATCTGGCGGACTTCAGCGAGAAAAGGCAGGGCGGCCAGCAGCAAAGCGGCCAGCGGGCGCGAAAAGGTCATAGAGAGATCCTATCGAAATTCGAGGATCTCTTTTTCCTTTGCCTTCGCGTTCCCGTCAAGCTTCGCCATTTCAGCGTCGGTGAGCTTCTGGATGGCTTCCAGGGACCGCCGCTCGTCGTCTTCGCTGATCGCCTTGTCCTTCAGCAGTTTCTTCAACTGCTCGTTGGCGTCGCGGCGGATGTTGCGAATGGCCACACGGTGGTCTTCCACCACATGGTGAAGCTTCTTGGCCAGCTCCTTCCGGCGTTCCTCGGTGAGAGCCGGAATCGGAATGCGGATCAGCTTTCCGTCGTTGGCCGGGTTCAGGCCCAGTTCAGAGGCCCGTATGGCCTTCTCAATCGGCCCGATCAGGGAGGCATCCCAGGGCTGCACCGTGATCATCGCCGGCTCCGGCACATGCAGCGTGCCCACCTGATTGAGAGGCGTGGGCGTGCCGTAATAATCGACACGGATGTTATCCAGTAGCGCCACCGAGGCGCGGCCCGTCCGGATGTGCGACATCGCGGTCTGCAGGTCGGCCACGGCCTTCTCCATGCGGTTCTTGGCTTGGGATTCGACTTCCTTGACAGTCATAGTGGATTAGCTCGGGTTGTGAATAAGTGTTCCGATGGGCTCGCCCATCACCATTCGCATTATATTGCCTTGGCGGTTGAGATTGAACACCCGGATGGGAAGGTTGTTATCGCGGCACATCGCCACCGCCGAGGCGTCCATCACCTTCAGCGAACGCGTCAGAACCTCGGTATAGCCGATCGTGTCAAACATCGTCGCATCGGGATGCGCCAGCGGATCTTTGTCGTAAACCCCATCCACGCGTGTCGCCTTGGCGATCACCTCGGCGTGAATCTCAAGCGCCCGCAGAACCGCCGCCGTATCGGTGGAAAAAAACGGATTCGAGGTCCCGGCGGCGAAGATCACAATGCGGCCCTTCTCAAGATGCCGGATCGCCCGGCGGCGGATGTACGGCTCCGCCACCTGATGCATCTGAATCGCCGTCATCACGCGCGTCGGGATACCGGCCTTCTCCAGGGCATCCTGGAAGGCCAGGGCATTGATCACCGTGGCCAGCATGCCCATGTGGTCCGCCGCCACCCGGTCCATCTTGCGGGCCGCCGCGGCGACGCCACGGAAGAAGTTCCCTCCCCCGATCACCAGCCCGATCTCGGCGCCGGTGCGGGCCACGGAGGCAATCTCCTGCGCCAGGGCATTCACCTTCTCGGATTCAATGCCAAAACCGGCCTGCCCGGCGAGAACCTCGCCGCTCAGCTTCAGCAGGATTCGTTTGGGTCCAGCCACGGTGCGTGGTTAGGACCCGGCGGACTGCGTCTCGCCGACCTTGAAACGGACAAAACGGGCGATCGTGATATTCTCACCCAGCTTGGCGATCTTCTGCTTCACAAGGTCTTCCACCGTCACCGTGTTCTCACGGATAAAGGGCTGCTTCACCAGGCAGACCTCTTCGAAGAACTTTGTCACGCGGCCCTCGACAATCCGGTCCAGAATCTTCTCCGGCTTGCCCTCGTTCCGGGCCCGCTCGCGGGCGATCTCTTTCTCCTTGTTCAGGACGTCCTCGGGCACATCCTCCGGCCGCACCCACTTGGGGTCGGCCGCGGCCACCTGCATGGCCACATCCTTCACCAGTTCCTGGAAATCGTCGGTGCGGGCGACAAAGTCGGATTCGCAGTTCACTTCGATCAGCACGCCCAGTTGCGAGCCGTGGTGGATATAGGTCCCGATCAGACCCTGCTGAGTGCTCCGGGCCGATTTCTTCGCCGCCGACGCCATGCCCCGCTTGCGCAGCACCACTTCGGCGTCGCCAACATCCCCGTTCGCCTCTACCAGAGCGCTGCGGCACTCCATCATCCCCGCGCCCGTCCGGTCGCGAAGCTGCTTCACCAATTGCGCGGTCACTTCCGCCATCGTTGTGTACCTGCTCCCTTAACTTAGATCTGAATCGGTCTGCTCACCGGCCGCGCGGCACGGCTATTTGTCCAGTTCGGCTTCCAGTTGCTGAGCCTTCTTGGGAAGCGACATCATCGGGAGATCCTCATCGGAGACAAGGCTTTCCGACATGAGTTGCTCGGAGTACTGCGGGTCGACATAGTGCGAGTACGCCGACATATCCTCAAGGTGCGTCTGCTCCTCGGTCACCAGGCGCTCGGGCTGGAAGTCGGTCTCGGTGGCCAGCGAACGGCCTTCGATCACCGCACCGGCAATCTTGTTGGTGAACAGCCGGATGGCGCGCAGGGCGTCGTCATTGCCCGGAATCACGTAATCCACTTCGTCCGGGTCGCAATTGGTGTCAACCACGGCCACCACCGGGATGCCCAGGCGGCGCGCTTCGCGCACGGCAATCTGTTCCTTGTTCGAATCGATCACGAACAGCAGATCCGGCAGACCGTTCATATCGCGGATACCGGAAAGGTTCTGGGTCAGATGCTTGCGCTCCCGCTCCAGCCGGCCGATCTCTTTCTTCGAACGGCCCTCCCAGTTGTTCTCGGTGGCCATCGCATCCAGGTCCTTGAACCGGCGGATGGAACGCTGCACCGTGACGAAGTTCGTCAACAAGCCGCCCAGCCAGCGATGGTTCACATAGTACATGCCGGCGCGGTTCGCCTCCTCGGCGATCGCCTCCTGCGCCTGGCGCTTGGTGCCCACAAACAGCACCGTCTTGCCCAGCGCCGCCTGCTCACCCACGAACCGGAGTGCGTCCTTGAACAGCTTCAGCGTCTTCTGCAGATCGACAATGTAGATCCCGTTACGTTCGCCAAAGATGTATTCTTTCATCTTTGGATTCCAGCGCTTGGTCTGGTGCCCGAAGTGAACGCCGGCTTCGAGCAATTCCTTCATGGAAATGGAAGGCAAAATCTCTCCTTAGTGGTTGGGTTCAGGGTTGCGGTCAAGAACTCCAGCGTTCGCGGCAGGCGGTCCAAAGCGAGATTTGCCTGGCAAAAACAGAGCCCCAAGAGGATCCGGGAGGGTCTTCCCTCCCGGACAAAATCCATGCCAATCCAAGCTAGCGCTTGGAGAACTGGAACCGGCGGCGGGCGCCCTTCTGGCCGTACTTCTTCCGCTCATGCCCGCGAGGATCGCGAGTGAGGAAGCCGGCGCTCTTCAGCTTGGGCCGCAGTTCCAGATTGAATGCACACAGTGCCCGGGCAATGCCCAGCCGGATGGCGCCCGCCTGACCGGTGGTTCCCCCACCGGCGGCCAGCACCAGCACATCGAACTTGTCCGGCATTTCCGCCACACTCAGCGGCTGCCGCACCAGAGCGCGGCTCGATTCCGTGGTGAAATACTTGTCCACCGGGCGCCCGTTCACCGTAATGGCGCCGGTGCCGGGGCGCAGGAACACACGGGCGGTCGCCTTCTTGCGACGGCCGGTTCCAAGATGCTGAACTAAAGCTGCCAACTGATGAAATCCTTTCCGCTCACTTGGACAAAGTCATGGGTTCCGGCTGCTGCGCCTGGTGAGGGTGCCGATCCCCGGCATAGACCTGAAGCTTGCGATACATCTGCTTCCCAAGCTTCGTCTTGGGCAGCATGCCCTTAACCGCCTCTTCCACCAGCCGGTCCGGCCGCGTGGCACGCACCCTGGCGGCCGTGGTTTCAATCAAGCCGCCCGGATATCCGGTGTGCCGCCGGTACAGCTTGTCGCTATCCTTGCGGCCCGTCAGGCGCACTTTTTCCGCATTGAGGACGATCACGTGATCGCCGATGTCCAGGAAGGGGGTGTAGGTAGGCTTATGTTTCCCCATCAGAACCTTGGCCACTTGAGCCGCCAGGCGTCCCAATACCAAGCCTTCCGCGTTGATCACATGCCACTTACGCTCAATCGACTTCCCGGACGGAAACACTGTATTCATGGACAGACCATCTCCGTGGGGTTTTCTACCAACATTCAGCGTACCGCTCGCTCGCGGCCCCTGTCAACCGGACCCGTTCCCACGCACCCCCAGCCACGTGCTCGCCCGGCAAATGTACAATAGCAGAGCCCCGATGCCCCGCGTCCTCATCAACGAATGCAAACAGGAGATCTCCTCCTTCAACCCCGTCATCGCCGGACTGGACAGCTTCCGCGTCCACCGCGGCGCCGCCCTCCTCGACTACCACCGTAACGTCAATGTCGAAATCGGCGGCGCGCTCAGCGTCCTCGATGCCCTCCCCGGCTACGAACTGGTGGGCGGCTACGGCTGCCACGGCATCACCTCCACCGGCCCCATCTCCGCCGCAGCCTTCGCCGCCATCGCCGATGAATTCCTGGAAGCCGTGCGCCGGGCGGACAACGTCGATGCCCTCTACTTCTCCCTCCACGGAGCCATGGCTTCGGAAGACGTCGACGACTGCGAAGGTTACCTCCTCGAACGCACCCGCCAGATCGTCGGCCACCGCATGCCCATCGCCGTTTCGCTCGACCTCCACGGCATCCTCACGGACCGCATGCTCCAGCACGCCGACGTCCTCACCGTCTTCCACACCAACCCCCACACCGACTTCTTTGACACCGGCGTCCGCGCCGCCCGCCTCCTCGTCCGGCTCCTCCACGGCGCACTGCGCCCCATCAAGATCCGCGTCCCCATCCCCGCCCTCGTGCGCGGCCAGGAATGCATCACCGGCACCGGCCTTTTCGGCGGTTGGGTGCGCCAGGCCATCGATTTCGAACATTCCCCGAACGGCCTCGCCGGCGGATTCTTCATCGGCAACCCATTCACCGACGTGCCGGATCTCTGCTCGAACGTCTTCCTCACCGCCGACGGCGATGCCACCGCCGCCAGTGAGCTGGGCTGCCGCATGGCCCTCGAGTTCTGGGAGAAACGGGCCATCATGCAGCAGCCGCTCCTCACACTGGAAGACAGCGTACGCCAGGCGCTCAACGCCCGCGGCCGCGTGGTCCTCGTCGATGCCGCCGATGCCACCAGTTCGGGCGCTTCCGGCGATTCCAACGCCATCCTCGCGGAACTGGTGCGGCAAGGCGCCACACGCACGGCGCTGGTGCCCCTGGTCGATGAGCCCGCCGTGCGCGCCTGCGTGGCCGCGGGCGTCGGCAACCGGGTCGCCACCACCGTCGGCGGTTCACTCGACCCCCGCTTCAAACCGCTCGCCATCGAAGGCCGCGTCCGCCTGCTCTCCGATGGCCACATGCGCAGCGAGTCTCACGGCGAAGCCTGGTACGCCGGCCCCTCGGCCGTGGTCGAAACAGGACCCTACACGCTCGTGCTCATGTCGCGCCCCGTCAGTCTCTACGACCGCACGCCCTTCCTGGCAAATGGCCAGGACCCCGCGGCCTTTGACATGACCGTCGTCAAAAGCCCCCTCTGCCAGCCGCGCTTCTTCAATGACGGCGCGGAACTTGTCCTCAACATCGACGCGCCCGGGGCCACCAGCGCCAACGTGCGCGGACTGGGCCATCGCGTCGCCGCCCGCCCGCTCTATCCTCTCGATGACGGCTTCCCGTATACGCCGCAACCGCGCATTTTCCAGCGGTTCTGAGCCGGCACCATGCGCGTTGCCCTCGTTCTCTGGTTCGCCTTCGCCCTCAACTACGTCGACCGGCAGATGGTCTACAGCATGCTGCCGGCTCTGCAGAAGGACCTCGGCTTCACCGGCTCCGCGCTCAGTCTCGTGCCCAGCATCTTCATGTGGGTCTACACCCTCGCCATGCCCCTCGCCGGACGCCTGGCAGACCGCTCACGCAAAAACGTCATGGTGGTGGCCAGCCTCGCCCTCTGGAGCGCCGCCACCCTCGGTTGCGGACTCGCCGCCTCGCCGGAAGCCTTCCTCGGCTGGCGCGCCGTCATGGGCGTCACCGAAGCACTCTACTATCCCGCCGCGCTCGCCGTCCTCGCCGGGCACTATCCGGAGCGCGTGCGGTCGCGAGCCCTGGGCTTCCACCAATCCGCCATGTACGCCGGCGTGCTGGCCGGCGGCTGGTACGGCGGCTGGTCCGCCGATCAAATCGGGTGGCGGCAGGGATTCCAGTGGGCGGCATTCGCCGGCTTCGCCTACGGGGCCATACTCTGGTTCGGGCTTCGCGGCCTGCGCGATGCGGACCCGCAAGCGCAATCCCCGCCTCCGGTGCTGGCGCAATCCCTTCGCGCCCTCGCCCGCTCCCGCTGCTTTGTGGCCCTGGCGGCCGCGTTCGCGGCCTTCTGCGCCATCCAGTGGGTACTGCTCGCCTGGTATCCACTCTTCCTGAGCGAACGGTTCAGCCTCTCAATGACCGCCAGCGGCTGGAACGCCACGCTGTTCGTTCAAGTCTGCCAGGTCACCGGCATCCTGGGCGGAGGCTGGCTCGCCGACCGCTGGCGCCGCCGCTGGGCACCCGCCCGTCTGGCAGTTGCGGCAACAGGCGTGCTGCTCAGCGCGCCGTTCGCCTGGCTCACTTTCTCGGCAAGCACCCTGAACGAAGCCCGTGCCTGGTCCGCCGCCTTCGGACTCTTCTCCGGACTCCTCGCGGGCACCGCCTTCTCCGCCGCCTACGACGTCACCGGCAGCGGAAATCGGGGGCTCAGTGGAGCCGTTCTGAACACGGCGGGCGGCCTCGCAAGTGCGGCCATGGTCTATCTGGCCGGCGTGTGGCGCGAAACAGCGGGCTTCGCAACCGTGGTGGGCTGGATGGTGCCCTTTTCCGTGATCACATCCATCACCGTCGTGCTGGTGGCCAGACGCCGGTTCCAACACGACAGCGCCGTCAGCCCTTAAAGAGCATCCACGCGCTCACCGGGAAGGGCCGCCGGCTTCTGCAGATGCAGCGGCGCGGCAAGGAACACTCTTATGGCCGGCAACTCATGGTGGGCCGGTACACCTGATGAATCATGCTGCCGCTGGAGCCGCCGATCATCGTGCCGCCGCCGGGCAGGTAAACCAGGCCGTTGGCGAACACCGCGCCGGTCACGCCGTGCACAGGCGTGGGCATCGCTGGCATGCTGATCCATCGGTCGGTCACTGGGTTGTAGATGTCGTGATCGGGATGAACGCCGGTGGGCGAATCGTCGTCGCCTTCGCCGCCGAAAACGTGCAGGCAGCCGAAGGCCTCGGCAACGTTGATGCCACCGCGCGGATGCGGCATCGGCGCCCGCGCTGTCCAGGAGTTGGTGGCCGGATCGAAGATCTCGATACGGTCGCTTTGTGGACTTTGAAAGCCAGCCTCGAAACGTCCGCCGATCACGTAGATCTTGCCTGCGATGGTGGCGGCGCCAAGGTGATTGCGTTGAGTGGGCAGGTCGGGCAGAGTCCGCCAGGTGTTGGTGGCAGGGTCGTAGACAGCGAAGTCGGCGCCGCGCGGCGGGCGTCCCCCGGCGACATAGATCTTGCCGTTCCAAACACTGGCTGCACCACCGCCGCGCGCGGTGGGCATGGGAGCGCGAGTGCGCCACTGCGCACTGGTGGGATCGAACTCGTAGACAGTGTCGACGAACGGCCCAGCACCGCCGGCGCCGGGCTGCCCTCCAATCAGGTAGAGCTTGCCGTTCACGCTGGCGGCCATGGTGTGATTCAGCGCGACAGGCAGGGGCGTGGTGATGCGCCAGGTGTTGGTGATGGGGTCGTAGACTTGAACGGTGCGCACGCTCACCCGGCTTTGAGGATACCCGCCGAGCACGTAGATCTTGCCGTCGAGTTCGGTGACCGACATTTCGGAATTCGCCTCGGGCAGGTCGGCACGGCGGCCCCAGCCGGTGGTGGGAACCGAGAGCACGGAGACAGTCACTCGATTGGCGGCAATGCCGTCGGCGGAGAGCGCGATCTCGGCTTCGTCGCGATTCCGCAGTGAGGGCGGCAGCGGGCCGATGTTGACCTGATCGAGTCCGGCGAAAGCCCCTTGAGCGGCGGCGGCGAGCACCGGAACATTTTCGCCATTGATTGTTGCGGCGAAGCGTGTGCCACCGCGCAGACCGGAGCCATAGAGCGAGAGATAGATTTGGCCGTTTTCGGGCGTGAGATCCAAGGGCACGGAAATCAGTCCGCGATTGGCATCCGCTTGGGCGGCGAAGCCTTCGGTGCGGTTGCCGTTGGGTGCGATGCGTACCGTGGTGGCAGCCACGAGTCCGCGGCCGGAGCCGTTGGCGCTGAAGAGGCCGGGTGCGATGCTTCGGACGTCCACGCTTCCCGTTGCGTTGCCGGCGATAATGACAGTGGCAGAGCCCGTGGCTGTGCCCGCCGGGATCAGGAAGTTGACCTGCGTCGGCGTAGCGGCGAATACGGTTGCTGGCCGCGCCGTGCCGCGACTGTCAGTGACAGTTACCGTCGCCGCTCCGGCCAGATTCTCGCCGAAGGCGGCCGCGATGGACTCTGGCGCAACGCCGCTCGAGGACGAATAACTGGCCGCCGGAACGATGGTAAGCGTCCGCGTCTGCGCGATCAGCGCGGAGGCGACCAGGATCGTGGCGGACAGGGTTCTTGCGTGAAGGAGCTTCATCGAAGTATTGATCGTAACCATTACCGATGCGGCCCGAAGAAGCAAAGTTAACCCTTGAGATAATCGTCGGCCAGCCTCATCGCCATCGCGCCCTCACCCACCGCGGACGCCACGCGATTCATAGCCCCCGCTCGAACATCGCCCGCCGCAAAGACACCCGGCACCGAGGTTTCAAACGGCATGGGCCCGCGCGGCTCCCGCCACACGGCGCTGAACTCAGGGTGCCCCGCCACGTCGCGTCCGGTCAGCACAAAGCCACGGGCATCCCGCAGCACCTCCGGCGGCAGCCACCCGGAATGCGGCTGCGTGCCAATCAGAATGAAGAGCGCACTCGCCTCTTCCATCCGCGGCGCGCCGTCCACCGTAAGGTGCACGCGCTCCAGACGCCCCTGCCCCTCAACCGCTTCAATCGTCGTTTGCCCGCGCACCTGAATGTTCGGCGTCTCCGCGATGCGGCCCGCCAGATAGTGCGACATCGTCTCGCCCAGCCCCTCGCGCCGCACCACAATCTGCACCGTCGCCGCGTAACGCGCCAGGTTGAGTGCGCACTGCCCCGCCGAATTGCCGCCTCCCACCACAATCACATTCGCCCCGCGGCAGGCGTGCGCCTCCATCGCCGCGGACCCGTAATACACCCCCGCGCCATTCAACTCCGCAATGCCGCGCGCCCGGTGTTCGCGATACGTCATGCCGGTCGCGATGATCAGCGCCGGGGCAACCAGACGCCGGCCGCTCGACAAAGCCACACGCTTGTAGCCCTGATCGAAGGCAATCGAGGTCACCGCCACCGGCGAAAGCATCTCGGCGCCAAGCCGGCCCGCCTGAAGCGCCGCCCGGCGGGCAAGTTCCGCACCGCTCAACCCTTCCGGAAATCCCAGATAGTTTTCAATCCGTGAACTTGTGCCGGCCTGGCCGCCCGGTGCGTGACGATCCAGCAGCAGAGTACGCAGGCCCTCGGAAGCGCCGTAGACAGCCGCCGCAAGTCCCGCCGGACCGGCGCCGGCAATGATCAGGTCGTAGAAGTCATGCCGTGCATCCAGTTGCAATCCCAGCCGCTGCGCAATCTCGGCCGGCGCGGGCCGCCGCAACACGGAGCCATCCGGCAGCAGCAGCGCCGGCAGGTCATCCGCGCTTACGCCGGTGGCAGCCATCACGCCGGCCGCGGACGGGTCGCTCTCTGCCTCCATCCATGTGTACGCAATGCCGTGCGCCGCCAGAAAGTCCTTCAACGTGTGCGACTCGGCGGACCATTGGCGTCCAATCAGTCTCGCGGTGGCGGCGGCGGGCGGTGTGCTCTCCCCTCCGGCCCGCGCGGCGAACTGCCGGGCACGGTCCACCATCACCTGCACCAGCGCCGCCGTCAGCACCGGGCAGGCGGCAATCAGATCCGGCAGAAGATGCCGCTTGATCACCACAATCTCCGTGACCTCTTCGGCCGAGGAGTCACCGGGAGGGGCTCCCAGACGCGAGTGCGGCAACAGCCCGGCCACATCGCCGGCGCGCCACTCCATCGCCCGCACCACGTCTCCATCGCGTTCCACCCGCAGCACCAGATATCCCGCCAGCACCAGGAACATGCCTTCAATCACACCGGAGGCCTTCGACGTCAATACCTGCCCCGGTTCCAGCCGGCGATACTCGCCTTGCGCGGCCAGCCACTCAATCTCGCCACGGGGCGATGCCCCCGCAATCCGATGCCCGGCGATCCTTTCAGCCAAAGTGCCCATGAGCAGTTACATCGACGCCAGCAGTTCCACCTCGGATCGGCTGCCCAGCACCAGCGATGTCCGCTGGTGGATGCTGGCGGGCGCCACATCAAGAATTCGGCCGCGGCCATTGGTGGCCAGGCCGCCGGCCTGCTCGGCAAGGAACGCCAGGGGATTGGCCTCGTAAAGCAGCCTCAACTTGCCGCTCGGATTCGTCGCCGTCGGCGGATACAGGAACACGCCGCCCTTGAGCAGCGTGCGATGGAAGTCCGCCACCAGGGATCCGATGTACCGCGAGCTATACCGGCGCCGCCGCAGTTCGCCAAGATACCGCTGATATGATTCCGGGAAACTGTCGGCATTCGCCTCGTTCACCGAATAGTAAGTCCCCTGGTCCGGCATCCGCATGTTCGGATAACTCAGCACATAGGCGCCGATCTCGGGCTCAAGCGTGAAGCCGAAAACTCCCTGGCCCGCGGTGTACACAAAAATCGACGAGGAGCCGTACACCACATAGCCGGCCGCCACCTGCTTCCATCCCGGCTGCAACACGGCCGCGTCGCCCTGAGCGCCGTCCGGGCGCCGCAGGATGGAAAAAATCGTGCCTACGCTCACGTTGACATCGATGTTCGAGGACCCATCCAGAGGGTCGAACACAATGATGTACTTCCCTTCCCCGGAACGGTCAATCACAACGGCCTCGGCGTTCTCCTCGGACACCAGCATGGCCACGCTTTCACGCGTCCCCAGGCAGTCCAGCAGAGCCTGATTGGCGTAGACGTCCAGCTTCTGCTGAGTCTCACCCTGTACATTGGTGGCGCCAACGGACCCGATGATGTCCGCCAGACCCGCCCTCCGGATCTTCGCCTGAATCATCTTGGTCGCCAGCGTGATGCCGGAAAGTAGCGAGGAAAAGCGCCCGCGGGCTTCAGGAAACAGGTCCTCCTGCTGCTGAAGAATGTGCTGTTGAACGGTCATCAACATGGAGCCCTTCGAGAATAGCATTCCGCGTTATCATGCCCCCATGCGTTTCCTCGCCTGTCCGTTCCTTGCCGCCTCCCTCCTCGCGCAGAACGCGCCCCACATCCGGGACTGGCGGCCGGCCGCCTCGGAAACCACCGCCCAACCGCGAGTCACCTGCGCCGCTCTCCACGGCCTCACCGGCTACGACCTTTCGGTGATGGCCGCCGAATCCATCCCCACGCGCCCCGGCCAGACCGCCTTCTGCCGTGTGCTCATTCAGGTGATGCCCGAAATCCGGATCGAGGTCAGTCTCCCCGCCCAATGGAACCGCCGACTCTACATGTTCGGCAACGGTGGCTTCGCGGGTGAAAGCCTGGAAGCACCCAATCGCGTCGCGCAGCGCGATACCGCCCTCCGCGCCGGGTTCGCCGTCACCCAGACCAACACCGGGCACGACGCTGAACGCGAACCGGGGGCAAGCTTCGCCGCCAATCCCCAGAAACTCCTCGACTGGGCGTTCCGCTCCCTGCACGTCACCGCGGAAACCGCTAAGCGCACCGTCGAGGCCTACTACGGCATGAAGCCCGCCAAGTCCTATTACAACGGCTGCTCCACAGGGGGCCGGCAGGCCTTGCAGTTCGCGCAGCGCTACCCGGAGGACTTCGATGGCATTGTGGCCGGCGCCCCGGCGCTCGACAGCGTGGCCGGCCGCCTGCGCGGCATCGCAACGGCCCAGGCCGTGGCCAAGGCGCCGGTGCCGGTGGCCAAATTGAGGATCCTCGCCGATCGCGTCTATGCCAAGTGCGACGCGCTCGATGGTCTGAAAGACGGTCTCATCGATGACCCCCGCCGCTGCGACTTTAACGCCGCTATCGACCTTCCAGCCTGTTCCCAGGGCGATGGCCCGGACTGCTTCACGCCCGGCCAGCTCGCAACCATCGCCAGCATCCACCGCGATGTCGCCGTCGACGGGAAGCGCGTCGCCCTCGGCTTTCCTCCCGGCGCCGAAGCCGCCGGACCCAACGGCCAGAGCGGCTGGGATGGCTGGATCATGCGCGATGGTGGAATGAGCACCTCTGCTTCCATGGCCGCCAGCGCGCTCCAATACATGGTCTTCAACAAGCCCGATCCCTCCTACCAGATCGCGCAGTTCAACTTCGCCCGCGACGTGAAGCATCTTGAACCCCTCGGAAAGATGCTCAATGCCAAGGATCCGGACCTCACCCAGTTTCGCGACCGCGGCGGCAAACTGCTCATGTACTTCGGCTGGGCGGACCCCGCGCTCAATCCGAAGATGGGCATCGAGTATTACGAAGACGCGCAGCGGGTCATGGGACCCCGCACCTCCGAGTTCTTCAAGCTCTACCTGATGCCCGGCGTGTTCCACTGCGCGGGCGGCGTGGGCCCGGCCTGCTTCGACGTCCTGCAACAGATCGTGCCCTGGGTCGAACAGGGCAAAGCGCCCGAAGCCATCGAAGCCCAAAGACTGGAAGGCGGCAAGGTGCTGCGCTCCCGCCCGCTCTGCCCATATCCCCAGGTGGCAAAGTACCAGGGCTCGGGAAGCATCGACGAAGCAAAAAACTTCGCCTGTTCTCTCCCCTGAGAGCCCGCGGGCTGGTTGACCGGTTTCCTGCCAGGGAGTTGATTGGCGTCAGACACCGGCTCCGTCCTGGGTTGGAATCAAAGTGCCCTGCGGTGAACACTCGCCGCTCAGTGCGGCCACTTCCGCGGCCGACAGAAGCACATCTTGTGGAATTTCACAGAGACGCCCGGCGGCCTGAACGGCATGCGCCCAGGTGCAGCCATTCACCATCAGCATCCCCGGCGTATCGAGCGTGCCCCCTTCGTTGCGGTAGCCCAGCACGGCCAGCGGGGCATTCCCCAGCAGGGGCGAGAGCAGTCCATGAATAACGTGGCGTCTGGTGTGAGTGACCACAACCCACGCGGCCTTTCCCGGCGCGAGTTCTTTCAGCTTGGCGGGCTCCAGGAGATAGACCACCTCGTGAGGAACCTCCCGCTCGCGCAGTCCGCGCGATGCACGGAGAACTTCCATCAACTGATAGGCTCCCACGGCCGCAAGAACGACCTTCGCCTCATCCGCGCGATACCCGGCCCACGGCAGACGCAGAGCGCCGTCGTTGAACATTTGCTGAGCCTCCGCGGGCGTGAACAGATCGGGAATCACTGCCGCCTTCGGCACCACCAAAGTCCAGATCTGCCCACGCGTCTGGTAGAGTCCAGCGGTAACCGCCGCGGCGGTATTGAAGTCCGCTGGAAAGACAACCCGTGAATAGGGCCAAACCTCGCCCATCATCGCCTCGGCAAATGTCGGGTCCTGGTGAGAGTGCTCGTTCTTGCCGTTCTCCCAGGTATGCGACGTCATGACAACTGGCACGGATAGCCAGTTTTGCGGCCGCCCGGCACGGACGCAATTTTCGGCGAAGATCACCTCCTGCCGCACCGCACCCAGCATTTTCGGGCCAAAGGCTTCATAGGTGTGGGCCAGGTTGATGCCGCCTTTGTTGGCCAGCGCCGCCGATACAACCGCCTCCTCATTCAAGGCCGTGATCACGCCGCCCAGGATCGACTCTGGAATTCCCGGTTCGGGGTCGGTCACTCGGAACTTGAGAAGGTCCAGCGTACGGATCAACCGGTTCGACTTCATCTCGTCCGGATTGCCGACCCGGGGCCGCAAGTGCCGGTTGGCTCGCACCAGGGCCGCGAAGGTCTCGTCCACCGCATCCATCGGTGACGACAGCGCCCAGCGGTCCGGGTCGCTGCGCGAGTCCAATGAACCCACATTTCCGTTTTGAGCCGCGCGTGCGAATCTCCTGGATGCTCGTCCGCATCAATATCGATAGGGGTTTGAAGGCAGCGAAGACCCCTGCGGAGGACAGCACCCAATGGGTGACAAACAAAACCAGCCCTTTCAGCTCTCGTTCAACGGCCTTCTCAAGATCGACTTCCAGGGATCGCGCGTTACTTCCGATGGTGGTCTGATCCTGGTGCGTGAGTTGGATGAACGGCTGGGCTTCGGTGCTCTCATTGCCCAACACCTGACTGACTCACGGCGCGGCAAGAATACCCAGCTTCCGCTGGCGGACCTACTGCGCCAGTCCGTCTACAGCCGGATTGCCGGCTACGAGGATGTCAACGATGCCGAGCGGCTCTCGCAGGATCCAACCTTCCGGCTGA
>Ga0194132_10005501_pt1 | contig 20418 bp, 14 predicted proteins | sample TA2KigOf80mmetaG_FD_148612 | JGI IMG/M metagenome (GOLD analysis project Ga0194132, IMG submission 148612) | Freshwater microbial communities from Lake Tanganyika, Tanzania - TA2015054 Kigoma Offshore 80m | ecosystem: Environmental > Aquatic > Freshwater > Lake | place: Tanzania: Lake... | reverse complement strand
CGCCCCGTCGTCACACGGTGATGATGAAGAACGTCGCCGGACTCCACAACCGGATGTACGGGTAACGACCACACAGGATCGTCTGGCCGAAGTGCGACTGAACCAACACCTATTGCGCAACGAGTCTGCTTTTGGGTTGAGTGTTTGGAGCCGCGACCGGCAGGGAGCGGAGCTACACAATCGTTATAGCTCCGCTCCCTGCCGGTCGCGGCTCCAATCGCGGCGCAGGCTGTTGTGTCAGCTCTTACCTTTCTTTTCCATCTTGGCCCACGTGTCCCGCAGCGTCACGGCCCGGTTGAATACGAGCTGGCTTGCGGTCGAGTCCTTGTCCACGCAGAAGTAGCCGAGGCGCTCGAACTGGAACGTCGTGCCGACCGCGGAGCCGGCGACCGACGGTTCCAGTTTGCACCCGGTCGCGACTTCCAGCGACTTCGGGTTCAGGTTCGCGAGGAACGTCTGGCCCTCGGGCGCTTCGTCCGGGTTGGGCTTCGCGAACAGGTGGTCGTACAGCCGGACCTCGGCGTCGATCGCGCTTCCCGCGTCCACCCAGTGAATCGTCCCCTTCACCTTGCGGCCGTCGGGCGAGTCGCCGCCGCGGGTCGCGGGGTCGTAGGTGCAGCGCACCGCGACCACGTTCCCGGCGGTGTCCTTCTCGACCCCGGTGCAGGTGACGAAGTAGGCGTAGCGCAGCCGCACCTCACGGCCGGGCGCGAGCCGGAAGAAGTCTTTCGACGCGACCTCGCGGAAGTCGTCCTGTTCGATGTACAGCACCTTCGAGAACGGCACCTTGCGCGTCCCGGCTGCGGCGTCTTCCGGGTTGTTGACCGCGTCCATCTCCTCGGTCTGACCGTCCGGGTAGTTCTCGATGATGACCTTCAGTGGGCGCAACACGCCCATCACCCGCGGGGCCTTCTTGTTCAGGTCTTCGCGCAGGGCGTCTTCGAGCCACGCCACATCGATCATGCCGTTGTACTTCGAGACCCCGACGCGCTCGCAGAACTTCCGCATCGCGTCCGGCGTGTACCCGCGGCGGCGCACCCCGCAGATCGTCGGCATCCGCGGGTCGTCCCACCCGGCGACGTGCTTCTCCTGAACGAGTTGGATCAGCTTCCGCTTGCTGAGCACGGTGTATGTGAGGTTGAGGCGCGAGAACTCGATCTGCTGCGGGGCGTAGATGCCGATGGCCTGCACGTACCACTCGTACAGGGGGCGGTGGATCTCGAACTCCAGCGTGCAGATGGAGTGCGTGATGCCCTCGATGGAGTCCGACTCGCCGTGGGCGTAGTCGTACATCGGGTAGATGCACCACTTGGTGCCGGTGCGGTGGTGCTTCGCGTGCATGATCCGGTACATGATCGGATCGCGCAGGTGGAAGTTCGGGTGGCTCATGTCGATCTTGGCCCGCAGGGTCCGCGCGCCCTCCGGGAACTCGCCGGCCTTCATGCGGCGGAACAGATCGAGGTTCTCCTCAACCGAGCGGTCGCGGAACGGGCTGTTCTTGCCGCCCTTGATGTCGCCGCGGTACTCGGCCATCTTCTCCGGCGGCAGGTCGTCGACGTAGGCCTTGCCCTCTTGAATCAGCTTCTCGGCCCACTCGTAGAGCTGGTCGAAGTAGTCGGAGGCGTAGAACTCGCGGCCCTCCCAGTCGGCCCCGAGCCAGCGCACGTCCTCGCGAATGGAGTCGACGTACTCCTGCTCCTCGGTGGTGGGGTTGGTGTCGTCGTAGCGCAGGTTGAACTTGCCGCCGTACTTCACGGCCAGCCCGTAGTTCAGGCAGATCGACTTGGCGTGCCCGATGTGCAGGTAGCCGTTCGGCTCCGGCGGGAAGCGGGTGTGCACCTTCCCGCCGAACCGCCCGGTCTTGTTGTGCTCTTCGATGATGTCCTGAATGAAGTTCAGGGACGGGGCGTCGGGCTTCGGCTCGGTGCTCATGGGTAACTTCGTTCCGGGTGAGTTCGGGATGTCCTGAGAGGTATTTTGCGGAGAGGCGGCGAACTTGGCACGGAGCACTCCCACTTCGGCCCTAATAGCGCAACCGCCTCGCGGAGAATTCGGTCGCCCGGCTTGAGGGCACCTTCGGACACGACGTCCATGTGACACCCGAGCAATTCCGTCAGATCCTGCTGGACGGCGATGAGGTCGAGTAGGCTGCGCCCGCGGTCGAACGCGACGAGGACGTCCACGTCACTGTCCGGCCCGGCCTCCCTGCGGGCCACGGACCCTAAGATGCGAACGTGGCGCGCCCCGTTCTGGCTCGCGAGTCGCGTGATGTCCGACCGGCGCTCTCGGAGTTGTTCAAGAGTGAGCGTCATGGTCGAGACTCCGAAGGGCGCGATCAATGCGGGCGAGGCAGCGGTCGCGGCCCAGCACGGCGAGCGTGTCGTAGGCGCTGAACCCGACCTCGCGGCCGGTCGCGGCGACCCGCAACACTTGGCTCAGCGGCCCGGCCTTCGCGCCCTCGGTTGTGGCAAGCGCCTCGGTCGCGGCCTTCAGCGTGTCGTGGGCGAACGGCTCCGCGCTCGCGACCACCGCGCGCAGCTTCGCGAGTGCGTCCTTGAGCGCCGGCACCGCGGGCGCGCCCTTGTACGCCGCGGTGAGGTGCTTCGTCGCAACCGCCGCGTCGAACGCGATCTGCTCGTCCGACAGGAACAGGTAGTCGTAATCGAGGATGTCGCCGGCGACGGTCATGCGCGGGCCGGCGGCCTCCACCACGCGCGCGACGAACTCGCGCTCCGCCGGCAACCCGGCCCGCGTCAGGAACGGCGTCGCCAGTTCGACCTTTTCCGCGACCGGCAGCGCCTGCATGTACCGCGCCTGAAACGCGAACAACTTCTTTACGTCGAGGCTCGCCGGGTTTTGAACTACTCGGTCGAGCGAGAACTCGTTTACCATCTGCGCGAGCGTGAACTCCTCGCGGTTGTCCGCAGTCGCCCAACCGAGGAGGACGAGGTAGTTCAACACGGCCGCGGGCAGGTAGCCGACCTGCTTGTAGAAGTCCACCAGCACCGGGTTGAACGCCTCTGGAGCCGTACAAACGCCGATGCGGTCGGCGATGGCCTTCGCGTGGTCGTAGACCTTCTTGAACTCGTTGTTCTCCAGATACTTCGCGATCTTCCGCTTGCTGAGCTTGTTCTTGCTGCCCGGCTCCGCGACGAACGGGACGTGCGCGTACTCCGGGCGCGGGTAGCCGAGTCCTTCGAGCATGAAGATTTGCCGCGGCGTATTCGACAGGTGCTCCTCGGCGCGGATCACGTGCGTGATCTTCATGTCGTAGTCGTCGACCACGTTCGCGAGGTTGTACGTCACCGTGCCGTCGGAGCGCTGAATGACGATGTCTTGCTCGCCTGCCCACGCGACCTCAACGTCCTTGCGAACGTGGTCATAGAACTTGCACACGCCCTCGCGCGGCATCTTGATCTTCACCGACCCGGTGCGGCCTTCGGCCTCGAATCGCGCGCGGTCCGCGGCGCTCTCGGCCATCCACCGGCGGCTGTAAATCTTCGGCAGCTTCACTTTCTCGGCTGCCTGCATCTCGGCCTTCGTCTCCTCCGGCGTGGCGTAGTCCCAGTACGCCAGCCCCTTGTCGAGCAGCGTCTTCACGGCGGCCTGATAGCGGTCGAGGCGCTGCGACTGGTAGTAGGGTCCGTACGGCCCGCCGACCTCCGCGCCCTCGTCCCAGTCGAGGCCGAGCCACTTGAAGCCGTCGAGGATCGGTTGCAGCGCTTCGGGCTGGTTGCGGCCTTGGTCGGTGTCGTCGATGCGCAGAATGAACTGGCCGCCGTGCTTGCGGGCGAACAGCCAGTTGAACAGGGCGGTGCGAACGCCCCCGATGTGCAGGTAGCCGGTCGGACTGGGCGCGAAGCGCGTGCGAACGGTCATGGTTCTTTCACCGCGGAGACCACAGAGACCACAGAGGAAGACAGGATACCAACTGGACACGGGAAACGGCCGCGGGTTCGAGCCGTTGCCCGTCTTCCTCTGCGGTCGTTGCGGTCTCTGGGTGAATCGAAGTGCTCAGGCGGTGCCGTCGCTGGTCGGCGCGGGTTCCGGCGCGGCCGAGGCGTCGGACGCGGGGCGCGTCAGCGGGCGGCACTCGACCAGCGTAACCACTTCGCCCTCTTGTACCACCTTGCCGTCTTGGTTCAGCACGGCGCGGTACCAGACCACTTCGCCGCGCCGCCCGCGCCCGCGCAGGGTCTTCTCCTTCACGCGACTCACGTTGCGGATCGTGTCGCCCGCGAACACCGGCAGGTTGAAGCTCCACATGTTCACGCGCAGCATCGCCATTGTGCGCACCATCGGCGAGTAAATGCCCAGCCCGCTGGTGATGCAGAAGATGGACAGCCCGTGGGCGATGGGCCGGCGGAACGGGGTGCCCTTGGCGAACTCGTGGTCGATGTGGATCGGGTTGAAGTCGCCGCTGAACCCGGCGAAGTTGACGATGTCGGCTTCCGTGACCGTGCGCCCGCCGGAGGTCCACTCGTTGCCCACTTCGAGGTCGTCGAAGTACAGGTGAGCAGATGAAAAGCTCATGGTAGCCCCAGCTCGACTCGCGGCCTGTCGCAGCCAAAGCGCTGCTTCACGGCCGCTCCAAGTTGCGCCCAGATGTGTAGCTGATATAGGCGCGCGCGCGCGCGAAGCAAGGTTTAGCGTCAACCCCGAAGGGGTCACGCGCCTTCAGGAAAAAGGGGCACCGGCTTGCGGTCGGGCGTGCTCAGATCGACGGCCACGAACACGCCTTCGGCTTCCGTGACGTGAATCGTCTCCGCGCCGCGCTCGGCGTGAACGTCGATGTGAACGGTGATCGACGTGCGGCCGATCTTCACGATGCTGGTCTCGAACTTGACCACGTCGCCGACTAGCACCGGCTTCTTGAACTCGACGCGGTTGATGGCGACCGTTACGAACGACGCCTTGGGGTTGCCCTTGCGAATGAGCAACTCGCGCCGCGCCGCCAGCGCCCCCGCGGAGTCGAGGTGCGACAGGATCACCCCGCCGAAGATGGTCCCGTGCGGGTTGGTGTCCCGCGGCATCATCACCACTTGGATTGCGATATACGGCTGATCGGCCACGTGTGGGTCCCTCCGCAGTTGTTATACAGGGAGCAAATGAGAGTTGTGGCGCGGGCTTCCCCCGTAACCTCCCCCCTTCGCGCCCTTGCCGGGGTTCGCGCCGCGCCTTAACCGTGTAGCAAGGCACGCGCACCGCGGACGGACACCATGATCGTCGTCGAACACCTCACGAAGTACTACGGCGAGTACCCGGCCGTGCGGGACGTGTCGTTCTCCGTCGAGAAGGGGCAGGTGGTCGGGTTTCTGGGGCCGAACGGCGCGGGCAAGTCCACCACGATGCGGATTCTCGCCGGGTTCCTCACCGCCAGTTCGGGCAAGGCCACCATCGGCGGCAAGGACGTGTTCTGGGACCCAATCGAGGCCCGCCGGCGCATCGGCTACATGCCCGAAAGCTGCCCGCTCTACACCGACATGCGCGTCGACGAGTACCTCTGGTTCCGCGGCGGGCTGAAGGGCTTGGGCCGCAGCGAGCGCAAGACGCGCATGGGCTACGTGCTGGAGCGCTGTTGGCTGACCGACGTGCGCCGGCAGCTCATCGGCACGCTGTCGAAGGGCTACCGCCAGCGCGTCGGGCTGGCCGACGCGCTCTTGGCCGATCCGCCGGTGCTGATCCTCGACGAGCCGACCGCGGGCCTCGACCCGACGCAGATCCGCGAGACCCGCAAGCTCATGCGCGAACTCGGCCAGATGCACACGATGCTGCTGTCCACGCACATCTTGAGCGAGGTCGAAGCGACCTGCGATTCGGTCATCGTGATCTATCAAGGCCAGAAGGTCGCCGACGGTTCGCTGGCCGCGGTGCGCCAGCGGCACGGCAACCGGCCGCTCGAAGACATCTTCGTGCGGCTCACGGGGCAAGAAGGCATTTGAGAAGTGTGCAGTGGTGAGTGGGCAGTAGGCAGTGAAGACAGAAGAGCGAAGAAAGAGAACCAACCTCTGTTCTTGTTATTCTGCCCACTCACCACTGCCCACTGCGAGCGGGAGCGAGTGCATGCGACCGACGATGAGCCTGATCCGCCGCGAGTTCGCCGCGTACTTTACGGGGCCGATCGGCTACGTCGCGCTGTTCGGGTTCCTCACCCTGAGCGGGTTCCTGTTCTGGATCGTGGTCGGGCTGCTGACCGAGAAGGGGCCGCGCGGCGTCGAGTACCCCATGCAGGTGATGCTCGGCGGCGCGGAGAACCCGGAGTGGGCGCTCGTCGCGGGCGTGCTGTTCTGGGGGCTGTTCCCGGCCGTGACCGGGATCATCACCTCGCGCCTCATCGCCGAGGAACGCGGCAGCGGTACGCTCGAAGCGCTGCTCACCGCGCCCATTCGCGACTGGCAAGTCGTGGTCGCCAAGTTCACCGCGTGCTTCGGCTTCTACCTGCTGTTGTGGGCCGTCACGCTCGTCTACGTCCCCGTTCTGACCGACCTGCGCGCCGAGTGGACCGGCACGTTCACCTATTACGCGGTCGTGCTGCTCGTGGGCCTGCTGTTCCTCGCGCTGGCGAAGGTCGGGTTCTGGTTCGAGTTCAACGGCTGGCTGGTGCTGTTCTTGGGCGTCGCGGGCCTGGGCCTGACGGGCGCGGGCGCGTACTTCCACTACACCGCGGACGAAACGCAGTTGGTGAAGCTGACCGCGGGCATCGACCCGCGCCCGGTGCTCACGTCGTACCTCGGCGTGGTGCTGGCCGGGGCGATGTTCCTCGCGCTGGGGCTGCTGGTGTCCAGTTGGGTGAAGAGCCAGCTCGTGGCGTGGATGCTGTCGCTGCTGCTGGGGCTGTGCTTCGTGCTGCCGGCGGCGCTGCGGTGGGCGTTCGAGCCGGGCACGATGGGCTACTCGCTCGGCTACTACTTGGGCGTGCCGGAGCACTTCCGCCGCGACTTCACCCGCGGCGTGATCGACACGCGCCCGCTCGTGCTGTACGTGAGCGTGACGCTCGCGTGCCTGTACCTGACCGTGCGCAGCCTCGAAGCCCGCCGGCTGCGGTAAGTGCCTTCCTCTGTAGCCGGCCTCTGTGAGGCCGGTGCTGTACGCGTCGTGGAGCTCCGGCCACACAGAGGCCGGCGACAGAAAGCAAGAGCAAACTATGGGCGACGCACGCCAGCGCACGACATGGGGCAATCGGTTGCGGCTCGCGGCCCGCGCGGTGGGCCTGTTAGGCGCGGTCATGGCCGTGGGCGGGCTGTGCCTGCTCTGGGCCGAACTGAAGGGCGACCTGCTCTCGTGGGAGCGGCTGACCGCGGCCGGGAAGGGCGCGAACGGCGAGTTCGCGCGGCAGGGCGCGCTGGCGCTGTTCGCCGGGGCCGCGCTCGCGCTCGCCGTGCTCGCCCTCGAACTGGTCAGCGGGGCGTTCTTCGGCGGCACCCGGCGCACCGCGGCCGGGGCCAGCGCCGCCCTCGGCGTCGCCGCGGCCGTCGCGCTGTTCGCCGCCGTTAACTACTACTCCTACACGCACTACGCGCGCATCGACACCACGCGCGACAAGCGGTTCACGCTCCCGCCGGACATCGCCGCCGAACTGGGCAAGCTCCGCGGCAGCGCGCCCACCACCATCGTTGTGCTCCAGATGCACAACACGTTCGGCACCCTCTCGACCAAGCGCGACAGCTTCACCTCCGCGGCCGAGCGCCAAGTGACCGAGAAGGTGCGCGACCTCGTCGACCAGTTCCGCGAGTTCGGCCCGCAGTTCAACGTCGTGGTGCTCGACACGGAAGCGTTCGCCTACAAGACCCAACTGGACGCGGCCACGAAGGACGCGCCCGAGCTGAAAACCGCCATCGAAGCGGCCCCGGAGAACAGCATCTTCTTCCACGCCAACAAGCGCGTGCAGCGGCTCTCGTTCAACGAGTTCATGCAACTGGACAAGGCCGCGAGCCGCGAGGCCGACGCCGGCCGAGGCAACCTCGTCCTCATCCCGCAGGGCATCGAGACGTTCGCCCGGCGCGTGCTGGCCGTGCAGGAGCGCCGCCCGAAGGTCGCGGTGTGCGTGGTTCACGAGGCGCTCAGCACCGCGCGCGGCGACGGGTGGCGCGCCCGGTACACCATGGCCGGACTGCGGAAGTCGCTCACCGACGCCGGCTACGACGTGACCGACATCGTACTGAAGAAGGGCTGGGGTCAGCCGGGCGGCACGCGGCCGAGCGCCGACACGCGCGAGGAGAGCACGCTTGAGCGGCTCGAAGCCGAGGCCCGCGACGCCGGCTCCCGGCTCGCCGCCGCCGCCGCCGAGGCGCGCCAGTTTGACGACATCCGCAAGGACGTCGCGCGGCTCAAGGACCGCCCGTGGGCCGAGCGCCGCGCGTACTACGAGCAGTTCCTCCGCGGGTCCATCGTGGAGGAACTCGAACCGCAGATCCTCGCGGTGTTCGACAAGCGCGCGACCCGCGCGGCGGAGGAGCTGAAAGAGGCCGACACCGCGAACAGGGACGCCGAGAAGAAGTTGGCCGAGGCGCTGAAGGACGAGCGCCCGCTCCAAGACCGCCGCATGACCGACGTGGGGGCGAAGTTCGCCAAGCAACTGGCCGACGTGGACCTGCTGATCGTGCCACGGTTCACCACCGAGGACGCGATGGACGGCCCGGAGATCGAGGCCGCGGTCCACGCCCTCAACCGCGAACAGGTGAAGGTGGCGAAGGAGTTCATGAAGCGCGGCAAGCCGGTGCTCGCGTGCCTCGGGCCGATCACCCCGCAGGTGGCCCCGCGGCCCAACGAGCCGCCGGAGGAGCTGGAGAAGCGCATCGCGCAGGAACTGGCGTCCGGGTCCGACGAGTTCGAAAAGCTGCTCGCCGAGCGCGGGGTCGAACTGGGCGGCTCGCTCGTGCTGTTCGACGGCGAAACGAAGGCGCTCGCCCCGGACCAGTTCGGGAGCAGCCCGTCCGAGGTGCCCCCGCTGGTGATGGCCGAGCCGCCGACCGCGGGGTCGAACCTGAAGCCGAACCCGGTGGCCGCGGCCGTGCGCCTGACCGCGCGCACCGCCGAGAGCGGGCTGGCCCTCAAGGTGCGCGCCGTGCGCCCGGTGGCGCTGGCCCCGGCGTGGCAGGTCAAGCAGCCGTTCGCGGCCGAACTCGCGTTCACCGCGGGCGAGAGCTGGAACGAGTTGCAGCCGTTCCCGCGGGTCGGCCGGCGCGCCGACGGCGCGCGCGTCGTCGTGTACGCCCCGAAGTACGAGCCGCTGGGCACCGGCGACCCGAAAAAGGGCACGCGCGACGAGGAGCGCCGCGGCCCGTTCCCGATGGCCGTGGCCCTCGAGAACCCGATCCCCGCGGCGTGGATGAACGAGGACTACCAGCGCCAGCAGGCCGCGGCCGGGTTGCTCGTGCCGCTCGACGCCACCCTCGCCGCCGGCCTGACGGTGTCCGCGCACGCGGTCCCGCGCCCGACCCAGCGTACCGTGGTGTTCGGCAGCGGCGGGCTGTTCACCGGCAAGGAACTGACCCCGGCACAGGAGCGGCTGCTGTTCCACACGGTGAACTGGCTGACCGCGCGCGAGGACCGGCTGCCGAAGCCCGCGACCGCCGCGGCCCCGGAGTGGCGCTACCCGCGCGTCGAGATGAGCGACCGCACCCGCGACCTGTGGCGCGCCGCCGCGTTCCCCGGCCTGCCCGTGCTGGCCGGCGCGCTCGGGCTGTTCGCCATGATGCTGCGCCGCATGCGCTAGCACCGGCGCGCCCCTTCGGGGCGCGCTCAACGCTCCCAACCGAACACCTCCGCTGGTGATCGACGATGAACTGGAAAAGCACCATCGCCCTGCTGATTCTGGCCGCCGGCGCGGGCGCGTGGCTCTGGAAGGGCGACACGTGGGCCCCGCGGCTCGCCAACCGGACCGCGCCCGCGGACCCGGCCGAACTGACCGCGCTCGAGGCCGACTTCACCCCGGCCACCGTCACGCGCATCGAGATCGCGCCGCCCGGCGGCGACGTGTTCGCGTTCGAGCGCACCGCCGCCGGCTGGCAACAGTCCGGCAACTGGCCGCTTCGCACCGTCGAGGTCAACGAACTCGTCGACACGGTCGCGACCCTGCGCACGCGGTTCCGGCCTGTCGCGCTCGGCGAGGGCGCGGACCTCGCCCCGTTCGGCCTCGCCGACGCGCAGAAGCCGCTCGCGGTGAAGGTCGGCGTGAAGGGCAAGGAGAAGCCCTACGAACTGCTGTTCGGGGAGCCCGCGCTCAAACCCGGCGAGACCGCGTTCACGCGCCCGGCGTTCGTCCGCGTCAACGGTGCGAACGAGGTGCTGAAACTCGGCCCGGACGTGATGCCGGTGCTGCGCCGCCCGGCCGACTCGTACCGCCGCCGCCAACTGTTCGCGGACGTCGAGCGGGTGAAGTTCACCGGCACCGCGCCGCCGTTCCCCATGCCCGGCCAACCGCCCGAGCCGCCCGCGCCCACGACGGTCACGCTCCCCGGCCCGGGGGTCGAAGAGGTGCGCGTCGTCGATAGGTCCGCGCGGCCGGACCCGAAGACGAAGGCCGACGAGCAACCGAAGTGGCACGAGGGCGGCTCGTTCGCGCTGCGGCGCACCGGTCCGACGCCCGCGCCGACCGTGACCGAGAAGAACGCCGAGCCGACCGTTCACCCGGACCGGCTCGCGGAGGCGTGGGCGCTCGAATCGCCCGTGCGCGACCGCACCGACCCGGCCACTCTCCAGCGCGTGCTGGCCGCGGTGCCCGACCTGTGGGCCGAGACCTTCGTCCCCGCGAAGGACGCGAGCTTCGCCCTCGATCACCCGTACTCCATCGCGCAGATGCTGCCGACGCTGGAGCCGTTCCCGGCGGCACTCGTGCGGTTCCACCCGAACGCCGCGGTGCTCGATCCGCTGGCCGCGAAGGTGCCCGCGCCGGCCCGCGCGAAGCTCGACAAGAGCGAGCAGAGCGTGACCGTGAAGACGAAAGACGGCCTCCCGGTCACGGTCAAGTTCGGCGGCACCGTGATTACCACGCGCGAGGAAACGGAGACGGTCACGCCGCCGATCCCCGGCGCGGAGCCGCGCACCGAGACGCGCACCGCCAGCACGACGTACCGGTACGCGCAGGTCGAGGGCAACCCGCAACTGTTCACGCTCCCCGCGGACAAGGTGAGCGCGCTGTTCGTGAAGGCCGGCGAGTTGGCCGAGCCGCGCGTCGCGGCGTTCAAGCTCGCCGAGGTGCGGTCGGTCGCGATCGCGCGGCCCGGCGCGCCGGCCATCGTGCTGAACCGCAAGAAGGGCGACCCGAAGGCGACCGCGCCGGCCGCGCGCCTCGACCGCTGGGAGATCGACCAGAAGCCGAACCCGGTGCCCGCCGACACCGACGAGGTCGAAGACTTCCTGAGCCGCGTGTCCGGGTTCCGCGGCGCGCCCGACACCGACACCTACACGCGCGCCCTCGACCCCGCGACCAGCGTCGTGGTCACGGTGGTCACGCGCGAGAAGCGGCCCGACGGCGACCCCGACGCGCCGGCCCAAGAGCACAAGATTCTGATCGGCGCGCCGGACGCGGCCCGCAAGCTCCCGGTGCAACTGGCCGGGTGGCCGCGCGTCGCGCTGATCCCCGACCGCACCGGCGCGCCGCCCCCCGGCTGGCTGGGGGCCACGCTGTTCCCGACGCGCCTTGAGCCGGTGTTCCGCCGCGACTCGGTCGCGTTCCGCAGCCGCAAGCTGTTCGACACCGCGGACCCGGCGACCAAGCTCACCGGCGTAACCGTGGACGGCGCGGGCGGGTTCGCCCTGCGCCACGAGACGGGCGCGGACGCCCGCGACGTGTGGAAGCTCACGGCCCCCATCGCGTCCGCGGCCGACGAGAAGGCCGCCGAGGTGCTGCGCACCAAGTTGGCCGACCTGCGCGCCACCGAGTTCCTCGCGGAGAGCGCCGCGAACCCGGCCGCGTTCGGCCTCGACAAGCCGAAGTTCACCGCGGCGCTGGCGTTCAGCAACGGCCGCACTTACAAGCTCGAAGTGGGCGGCCCCCGCACGGACAAGAAGGGTGAGGTGTACGCCCGGCTCGACGGCGGCGCGGTGTTCGCGCTCCCCGCGGCCGAGAGCGACGCGCTCGCCGGTGGCGCGCTCACCCTGCTCCCGCTGCAAGTGTGGGCGGTGCCGATGGAGAAGTTGACCGGCGTCGAGATCACCCGCGAAGAGGCCGCGAAAGCCGAGTCGTTCGCGCTCGCGAAGGACGGCACCAACTGGAAGCTGACCGGCCCGTTCGCCGCGCCGGTCGCGTTCCTCGACGCGCAGCCGGCGGTGAGCGCGCTCGCCACCTTGCCCGCGGTCAAGTACGAAACGCTCGCGGCCACCGACCTCGCCAAGTACGGCCTCGACAAGCCGTTCGCGAAGGTGAAGCTGAGCTTCCTCGAAGTCGGCAGCGACGGCCCGCGGCCCACCGCGAAGGCGGTCGTCATCGGCGGCGTCACGCCCGGCAGCCTCGACCGCTACGCCAAACTCGACGAGCCGACCGCGCCCGTCTTCGTGCTGCCCGCGCAGTACCTCGCCGCCGTGCAAACGCCTCCGCTGTCGCTGCTCGACCGCAACCTGCTCCTCATCGACCCGGCCAAGATCGCGAAGGTGCAGATCGCCGGCGACAAGCCGGAGAGCGCCGTCACGCTCACGAAGGGCGAGAAGGAGAAATGGAGCGCCGAGGGCGCGGCCTTCGCGGTCGATTCCATCGTGGTGACGCAGCTCGCGGCCATGTTCGCCCCGCTGCCGGTCGAGAAGTTGGCCGCGTACGGCGACGCCGTGAAGTGGGCCGACTTCGGCCTCGACAAGCCGGAGTACACGGTCACGGTCACGCTCGCCGGTGACAAGCCGGTCACGCGCAAGCTCCAGATCGGCAAGGCCGACGCCACCGGCGGGCGCTACGTCCGCGCCGACGACGGCCCCGCGGTCGGCGTCATCCCGGCGTTCGCGGCGCAGGCGCTCGCGCGCACCAAGCTCGACTTCGCCGACCGCACGCTCCTCACCTTCAAGCCGGACGAGTTGCTCGGCCTCGCGCGCACGAAGGGCAAGGACGAGTTCGAACTGGCCCCCGGCGCGGGCGACGGCTGGGACGTAACCAAGCCCGCCAAGCAGAAGGCCGACAAACTGCTGATGGAAGAACTGGCCGACGTGCTCGCGCGGCTCCGCGCCGACAAGGTCGCGGCGTTCGGCAAGAAGGCCGACGTGTACAAGCAGTTCGGCCTCGACACGCCGGAAGCCGTGGTCACGCTCACCGTCGGCGAGAAGGCCGAACAGAAGGTGCTGCGGTTCGGGCGGCCGGTCGACGCGGCCAAGCCCGACGGCGACCGCTACGCGGCCCTCGACGGCCCCGGCGCGGACGCGGCCGTGTGCGTCATCGGCGCGGCCCTCGCCAACAAGCTCCTCGCCCCGCCGGTCTCGTTTCGCGACCGCACCATCGTGAAGTTCGTGGACGCCGACAAGCTCGAACTGGAGCGCGGCCCGCGCAAGGTCACGTTCGCCAAGGTGAACGGCACGTGGAAGGTCACGGCCCCGCTCGCGGCCGACGCGGAGCAGGCCGCGCTCGACGACCTCGTGAACGAACTCGCCCGCCTGCGCGCCAACGACTGGGCCGCGGACAAGCCCACCCCGGCCGAACTGAAGACCTTCGGCCTCGACTCGCCCGAAGCCACGTGGACCGTGAGCAACGGCGACAAAGGCGTACTGACGCTGCGCCTCGGCAAGCGCCTGCCCGACGGCCGGGTGTACGCGCTCACCCCGACCGGCGCGGTCGCGCTCTTGGGCGCGCCGCAGAGCGCGAAGGTGCTGGCCGAGTACCGCACCCGCAAGCCGTGGGCGCTGGACGGGTTCCAAGCCGACGCCGTCGCCTTCACGCGCGGCGACAAGTCGTTCGCGTTCCAGAAGACCGGCGCGGCGTGGTCCGACCCGGCCGCGCCGCTGGACGCGGTCAGCACCCCCGCGGTCACGGACCTGCTGGCCGCGCTCGCCGGGTTGCAGGTGGAGCGCTACGCGGTGGACGCCGACGGCAACGCCGCGCTCTTCGGACTCGACAAGCCCGAACTCAAGCTGACGGTGCTCACGAAGGACGGCCCGCGGGCGCTCGAGATCGGCGGGTTCGTCGGCGGTACCGACAACAAGCAGCGGTACGCCCGCGTGGTGGACAAGGGCCGCTCGGACGTGTTCGTGCTATCGGCAGCCGACACCGCGCGCCTCGCCCGCGACCGCGCCGCCTACTTGCTGAAGAAGTAGCGCCGGGTGCGCGTACACTAGCCCCATGACCTTCGACGACCTGCTCTCGCAACTGAACACGTCGGCGCTGTGGGTGCCGGCGGCGGGCACGGCCGGGCTGGGGCTGGTCGCGGGCGCGGTGGGGGCCTTCGCGGTGCAGCGCCGCGAGAGCCTCCAAGGGGACGCCGTCGCGCACGCGGCCCTGCCCGGCGTGGCCGCGGCGTTCCTCCTCGGCGCGCGCGCGCCGCTCGCACTGGTCCTCGGCGGGGCCGCGGCCGGGTGGCTCGCGATGCTCGTCGTCGGCCTCGTCACCCGGCGCTCGCGCGTCCCCTTCGATTCCGCCCTCGCCGGCGTCCTCGCCGTGTTCTTCGGCCTCGGCCTCGTGCTGTTCACGTACATCCAGCGCAACGTGAGCGGCGGCGCGCTGACCCCGCTGGAGCGCTACCTGTTCGGCCAAGCGTCGTTCGTCCGGGCACCGGACCTGTGGGTGATCGGCGGGTTCGGCGCGCTCGCGCTCGTCACGATCGCGCTGCTGTGGAAGCAGTTCAAACTGGTGAGCTTCGACCCGGGGTTCGCCGCGAGCCTCGGCGTGCGCGTCCGCGCCGTGGAACTGCTGCTCACGACGCTGGTGGTGGTCGCGGTCGTGATCGGGTTGAAGGCGGTGGGCGTGGTGCTGATGACGGCGCTCTTGATCGCGCCGGCGGTCGCGGCCCGGCAGTGGACCGATCGCCTCGGGCGCGTGGTGGTACTGGCGGGGGTGTTCGGCGCGCTGGCCGGCGCGGGCGGCACGCTCGCCAGCCACCTGCTGAGCTACCAGTTCCCCAAGCGCGGCTCGATCCCCACCGGGCCGACCATCGTGCTGTGCGCGACCGCGCTCGTGCTGGTGTCGCTGGTGTTGGGGACCGCGCGCGGCTGGGTGTGGACCCTGCGCCGCGCGCCACTCGCCCCGGCCGATGCGGTGTAGGGTGAGAGCGGCGCGGGGCTGCTTCGCGGTTCTCAGGTCGGCGCGCGAGCGGCGCGGCGTAAGCCCGCCGGTAGCTGCCCAACTCCAGCGCGCTGGGCGTGTCTGCGCTGGGTAGCTACCGGCCGCGCCGCTCGCGCGCTTAGCGCCCCATGTACTCGTACGGGTCGGACGAGAGGAACCCCAACGTCCACCGCACCTTCGCCGCGTCCCACGTCGCTTGTGTGAAGGGCGCTACCGGCAAATCGATCGGGGTTCGCGTCTCGACGTGCCCGTCCACAAACGCCACGTTCGCTACGCCCGCGAACCGGAAGTGCGTGCAGTTCACGCCGTAGGCGTTGAAGGCGTTCGTGCCCCCGTAGGGGTTCGGCACGTGCGGCGAGCCGAAGCTGTCGGCCACTTCCTGCAGGCTCCCGTTCGGGTTCAGTTGCAGTTGCTCGGTGAACAGGAACGTGCGGCTCGTCGCCAGCGTCGCCATCTTCTGGTTCGCGACGTGCCGGTTGTAGGCGTAGCCCTGCGACAGCCCGCCCACGGTCGCGGTGATCGGGTACGCCTCCACCATCGGGCACTTCGCGACCTTCGTGTTGTTCTCGTAGTACGTCGTCAGGATGCCCCGCGTCGGGTCCGTGCCGGTCACGGAGTACGTGCTGCTGCTGTACGACACCAGCCCGTACCAGTACTGCACCGTGTAGTTCGGGGAGCCGGGCGTGTACACCGAGGCCGGCGGGAGCTTCTGGTTCGTGCCCTCGTAGTTGTGGACCGCGAGGGCGAGTTGGCGCAGGTTGTTCTGCCCCTTCATGCGGTTCGCGGCCATCCGCACCTTCTGCACGGCGGGCAGGAGCAGGCCGATCAGCACCGCGGTGATCGCGATGACGACGAGCAGTTCGATGAGCGTAAACGCGGGGCGCACAGCGGGCGTAAGCCCCCTGTTGGTGACAGGGACGCGCACGAGGGGTCTCCTTCTCGCCGGGTCGGGCGAGCGGTTCTCGCGGGCAGAGTTGGTGCGGAACGGGGCGGGGGCCGCGCGCGCGGCGAACGAAGACCGGCCCGCTCGCGCGCCCAGTCCGGGGCCGCGAACGACGATTCACCGAACGGGCAGGTCTTCTGGCTTACGGCTCGTAACGACCTTCGGACGGCCTTCCCGCGGGAACCGCAGTGGCGTGGGGTCCGAAGTTCTGGCCGAACACAGCAGCGGCCCTGCGCCGGATTCGCACCGGCTTCCCTCTTCGTCCGCGCGGCCACGCCGCGCGGAACCCGTCTGGCGACCGCTAGGATACCGACGCGCCGCGGCGCGGCTATCACGGGGCGCGCAGTTTTTTTCGCGCGGGTCGGTTGACAACCCGGAGCGATTGCGCACAGTTGTGAACGTAAGAACACATTTGTGCCCCCGTTCGCGGAGCGCGTCATGTCGCCGCTCGAAGTGCGCGTGATCCCGATTTCCGAGTTGAAGCCGGCCCCGTACAACCCGCGGCGCGCGCTCGCGCCGCGGTCGCCCGCGTACCGCAAGCTGCGGGCCAGCGTCGTCGCGTTCGGGCTGGTCGAACCGCTCGTGTGGAACGAGCGCACCGGGCACGTCGTGGGCGGGCACGCGCGCCTGCGCGTCCTCGCCGAACTCGGCGTCACCGAGGTGCCCGTGTCCGTCGTGCGCCTGTCGGACGCGCGCGAGAAGGCGCTGAACGTCGTCCTCAACAACCAAGAGGCGCAGAGCCGCTACGACCCGGCGAAGCTGGCCGATGTACTGACGGAACTCGAACCGCTGCCGGAACTGGCGCTGACCGGGTTCGACGGCGGCACGCTCCGCGCGCTGCGGTTCGAACCGGCCGAACTCGGTCAGCTCCCGGACGCGCGCGCCGAATCCGACCGCGTCGAGGTCACGCTGGTGACGGACGAGGCCACGTACCCGGCGCTGGCCCCGGAACTCGATAAGCTGATCGGGGACTTCGAGTTGGTGGCCCACGTGCGCCGCGGAGCGTGACATGACCCAGCCGACGACGTGGAAAACGTGGTTCGCGATTGCCGTCGTGCTGGTCCTCGGCACGGTCAGCGTCGGGATCGGCGCGCAGCAGTTCTACAAGCACCAGACGATCGCCAACGGCCCGACGTTCGAGGGCCGGGCGACCGCGTGGGAGAAGGCCCGCTCGCGCGGGCGCGAGCGCTACAAAGTGGCGTACACGTTTGTGCGCGACGGCGTGACGTACACGGGCGGCTTGGTGGTCGTGCCGCAAGATGTTCACGACGCGACCCGCGGCGGCGCGCCCCTCGTGGTGCGCGCCGCCGGCGCGTACCCGGACTGGCACCAGCCCGACGCGACCCTCACGAGCACCCGGCTCGGTTCCGGGACGATGTGCGGTACCGGCGCGATCTTGCTCGCGATGGGCACCTTCACCCTGCTCGCGCGCCGGCGCACGCGGGCACGGGTTCCCGTCGCCCCGTCGCCCGGTTCGCCGTAAAGTATCCCGCGACCCTCCCGCCGCGATTCCCTTCCGATGGAGCCTGCCCCATGCACCGTTTCGTTCTCGCGCCCGCCGTCGTACTGTTCGCCGCGCTCGCGGTCCCCGCGGCCGACTGGTTCCAGTTCCGCGGCCCCGGCGGGCAGGGCCACACCGACGCCAAGCTCGCGACCGAGTGGGACGCCAAGAAGAACGTGACGTGGCGCAAGGAAGTGCCCGCCGGGTGGTCGTCGCCCGCGGTCGCCGGCGGGAAGATCTACCTGACCGCGGCCGTGCCGAAGGGCGAAGGGGTCGCTCTCAACCCCAAGAAGCCCGAACTGAAGACGTTCGACCAGTCGCTCCGCGTGCTGTGCCTCGACGCCAAGACCGGGAAAATCGAGTGGGACAAGGAGGTCTTCCTACAGGACGCCAAGACCGCACCCGCGCCGCACAGCAAGAACGGCCACGCCAGCCCGACCGCGGTGATCGAGGGCGGCCTCGTGTACGTCCACTTCGGGCACATGGGGACCGCGTGCCTCAAGGCCGCGAGCGGCGAGAAGGTGTGGGCGACCCAAGAGCTGAGCTACAAGCCGCAGCACGGCAACGGCGGCTCGCCCGTCGTTCACGGCAAGCACCTGATCTTCAGCATCGACGGGACCGATAAGCAGATGGTGGTGGCGCTCGACAAGGCGACGGGCAAGGTGGCGTGGAAGACCCCGCGGGAGAACAAGACCGGGGCCGCGCCGTTCTCGTTCAGCACGCCGCTGGTGATTCAGGTGAAGGACCAAGAGCAACTGATCTCGTGCGGGAGCGGCGTGGTGATGGCGCTCGACCCGGCGACCGGGAAGGAGATTTGGCGCGCGAACTACGGGACCGGGTACTCGGTGGTGCCGCGCCCGGTCTACGCGCACGGCCTCGTGTACGTCTGCACGGGCTACAACACCGCGAACCTGATCGCCATCAAGCCGGACGGGAAGGGGAACGTGACCGACACGCACGTGGCGTTCACGGTGAAGAAGAACGCGCCGCTGAACCCGTCGCCGCTGGTGGTGGGCGACGACCTGTACCTCGTGTCGGACGGGGGCATCCTGAGCTGCTTGGACGCGAAGACCGGCGTCGAGAAGTGGAACGAGCGCGTCGGCAAGGCGTACTCGGCGTCGCCGCTGTACGCGGGCGGGCTGGTGTACCTGTTGGACGAGGGCGGCACCGCGACCGTGTTCAAGCCCGGCGCGGCCTACGACCCGGTGGCGACCAACAAGCTGAACGAGAAGGCGCTGGCGAGCTACGGCGTGGACGGCACCGCGCTGCTGCTGCGCACCGAGAAGGCGCTGTACCGCATCGAGACGAAGTGAGATGGTGGCGCGGGCCGGCGACGGAGCCGGCCCCAGAACGGTTGCGGTGCGCTACTTGCCTTCCTTCGCGCGGCGCAGGTACTTGCCGTCTTCGGTTTGAACCTCGATCAGTTCGCCCTCGGCGATGAACGAGGGCACCTGCACCACGAGGCCGGTTTCGAGCGTGGCCGGCTTGGTCTGCGCCGCGGCCGTCGCGCCCTTGATGCCCGGCTCCGTCTCCGTCACCTTCAGCGTCACCGTCTGCGGCAGTTCCATCGACAGCGCCTTGCCGTCGTAGAACGTGATCTTCACGTCGTCGTTCTCGCGCAGGTACTTCATCATCCCGCCGACCATGCCGTCGCTGAGCGTGACCGGCTCGAACGTCTCCTTGTCCACGAACACGAAGTCGTCGCCGTCCTTGTACGAGTACGAGTAGTCCTTCGTGTCGAGGAACACCACGTCGACCTTGTCGTCCGGGTGGACGCGCTCGTCGGTGATGCTCCCGGTGGTCATGTTCTTGAGCTTGAGGTACAGGATCGCGCGCCAGTTGCCGGGCGTGTTGAGGTCGCGGTCGAGGCAGTACCAGAGCTGCCCGTTCATGTTCAGCACCATGCCGCGCCGGATGTCGATCATCTTCGTAGACGCCATTGGAAGCCTCTCGCTAGGGGGCTCTGCGGTCCGTGCGGAATGCCCCGGTTGTGGGATCACGGTCAACAGTTGTTGTAGCAGGCGCGTGCGAAGAAACCTACCCCCCCGGCCCGTGACGGAGTGTGTCGAACCGCCGGCGTGAGCCGGCTGGGTGTGCCCGAAAACCCGCCGGCTCACGCCGGCGGTTCGACAAGTCCCTTGCTCTGCCACGGGCCGGGGGGTGGGTTTCTTCGCGCCGCCAGCCTACAACGCCCACCACCCACGACACCCCCAGAAACGCCGATGTTCGCGCCACCCGACACGAGGCCGCACCCATGACCACGCGCCGCCAGTTCCTACAGTCCAGCGCCGTGCTGCCGGCGCTACTCGGCGCACGCGCCGACGCGCTCGACATGCCGTCCGACCTGCCGCGCGCGCTGCCGCCCACCGGGGCCGACCTCGGCACCCTGTTCCCAACAGTGCGCGACCTCGCGGCGCGCAACCGCTTCGCGTACTCGTTCCTCGGCGACACGTTCAAGACGCTCGACGAGTTCAAGGCCGCCGGGCGCGCGAAGGTGTTCGAGGCGTTCGCCTACAGGCCGGAGAAGGTCGAACCGAAGGCGGAAGTGGTCGAGCGCGCCGACTGCGACGGCTACACCCGCGAGAAGGTCGTGTTCTCCACAAGCCCGCTGTTCCGCGTGCCCGCGTACGTGCTCGTTCCGAAGGGGCTAAAGAAGCCCGCGCCGCAGTGCTGTTGCCATCTTGGACTTGCCGAACTGGTTAGAGATTGGCGAGTTAGGGCTTTCGCTTCAGCGGAACTGAGGTTCAGATGGAGCATTCGTGGATGCCGCATGGTGCGGAG
>Ga0194132_10005498_pt1 | contig 20424 bp, 19 predicted proteins | sample TA2KigOf80mmetaG_FD_148612 | JGI IMG/M metagenome (GOLD analysis project Ga0194132, IMG submission 148612) | Freshwater microbial communities from Lake Tanganyika, Tanzania - TA2015054 Kigoma Offshore 80m | ecosystem: Environmental > Aquatic > Freshwater > Lake | place: Tanzania: Lake... | reverse complement strand
ATGATCAATCGTGCCACAGAGACAACCTATGCCAAGTATGTTGAACAGCGAGTACTAATCCCTGCGGGTATTGCACGATCTGGCATCGTTGGACAAGACCATTTTGGCTACGGACGAAGTGATGGCAATGTTAGATTGACCATGGAGGACTGGATTAGGTTTGCGGCTTGGGTCAAATCAAACTCGCTGAAAAATGACTGTTTGGGCGACTTTGTACGACAAGCAACTCGAACGCAAATATCAAATCGGTCAAGCACTTTTGGTAAGGGCTTTGGCGGCTACGGGTACCTAATTTGGACCGACCATCAGCATAGCACTCGTGACAGTTTTTGGGCCATTGGTTACGGCGGGCAGCGCATTGGTTGGAATCAGTCCAATAACCGTATATTGATAGCGTTTTCCAATGCAGAAAACTACATGGACGAGCTATACAAGCTCTACGCAAACTGGGCCGCACTACGATAATCTGCTAAAAGAACTAAAAAAGCTTGACCTTTTGGTTTGATAAGGCTATAATACATACTAGAGCACGGGGAGCCAAAATAAAAACTGAAAATGCAATCAAGTTGATCCAAAACGAAGCCAAGTTTTTGGACATGGAATTTTGAGATCTAATTGAGGATATCGAACGTCATGGGCACATGCTTTATAGTGGTCGCCTCGCCGCCTGGCCAGCCATTACTGCCATCATCGCAGCGGTTCGACGCCGCGGTCGCCTGGCTGTTGAAAAACGAGTACGTATACGAGATCGTCGAGACCGGCTGATACGCGATAAAGCATCCGCTCCTGGTGAGCCGGCCGTTCCACAGTCTTACCGCCGGCGGTCGGCGTTGACCTTGGCCTCGATGCGGAGCGACAGCCGCGACAGGCCGAAACACAGCACCCAGAACACGACGCCGGCGAAGACGTAGCCCTCGGCCGCGAAGCCGAGCCAGTTGGGATCGGCGAGCGCGGCGTGGATCATGCCGAGGAGATCGAGGAGGCCGATCACGAGGACGAGGGTCGTGTCCTTGAGGAGCGCGATGAAGGTGTTGACGATACCCGGCACGACCGCGCGGAGCGCCTGCGGCAGTATGATCAGGATCATCATCGACCAGTAGCCGAGCCCGAGCGCGGCGGCCGCCTCGTACTGGCCGCGCGGCACGGCCTGGAGCCCGCCCCGGATGACCTCGGCCATGTAGGCGCCGGTGAAGAGCGTCACCCCGATCAGCGCGCGCGCGAGCTTGTCGAGATCGGTCGCGCCGGGAAGGAACAACGGCAGCATCACAGAGGCCATGAACAGGACGGTGATCAGCGGCACGCCCCGCCACAGCTCGATGAACGCGATGCAGAGACCGCGCACGACCGGCATCGACGACCGCCGCCCGAGCGCGAGCAGGATGCCGACCGGCAGCGAACCCGCCATGCCGACCGCGGCGACGACGAGGGTGAGCATCAGCCCGCCCCACTTCGCCGTCTCGACCGGCACGAGCCCGAAGATTCCCCCCAACAGGAGGAAATAGGTGAGGACCGGGTAGACGACGACGAAGGCGGTCGCGATCAAGCCCTTGCGTGGCGTTCCGGGAACGATCAACGCCGCCGCCAGCGCAACGCCGACGATCGCGGCGAGATCGACCCGCCAACGCTCGGGATCGGGATAGAACCCGTACATGAAGGTGCCAAAGCGCGCCTTGACGAACACCCAGCACGCGCCGTCGCGCCCGGCGCAGGCCTGGCGATTCGAGCCGCTCCACGTCGCCTCGAACACCGCCCAGTCGAGCGCCGGCGGGACCATCAGCGCGATGAGCGTGAGCGACAGCACGGTGAAGAGCGCGTTGAGCGGCGTCGAGAACAGGTTTTTGCGCACCCAGATCATCGCCGCCTCAGGCCCGGGTGACGCGACGGTTGTAGAGATTGACCGCCGCCGAGATCGTGAGGCTGACCGTCAGGTAGACCGCCATGACGAGCGCGATCACCTCGATCGCCTGGCCTGTCTGGTTGAGGACGGTGCCGGCGAAGACCGAGATGAGATCGGGATAGGCGATCGCTGCGGCGAGCGAGGAATTCTTGGTGAGGTTGAGGAACTGGCTCGCGAGCGGCGGCAGGATGACGCGGAGCGCCTGCGGCACGACGACGTAGCGGAGCGCCTGGCCGCGGCTGAGGCCGAGCGCGGCCGCCGCCTCGCTCTGGCCGCGTGCGACCGCGAGAACGCCGCCGCGCACGTTCTCGGCGATGAAGGCCGCCGTGTAGGTCGAGAGCGACAGGACGAGCGCGATCAGCTCGGGCGTGAGCGCGGTCCCGCCCGCGAGGTTGAAACCGCGGAGCGCCGGCCGGTCCCAGGTCATCGAGAAACCGGCCAGGAACGCGACCGCGACCGGGACGACGACGACCGCCGCCGCCACGTACCAGCCGACCGGGGCGTTGCCCCCCGATGCACGCACGCGCCGCCACCAGACGAGCCCGGCGACGAGGACCACGACGAACGCGCCCAGCACGAGCATCCCGCCCTCGCCCGGGACCGGTGTCGTCAAATAGAGGCCGCGATTATTGAGGAAGCCGAGCCCGCCGAGCTCAAGGCTCTGGCGCGGGCCGGGAAGCGCGCGCAGCACCGCGAAGTACCAGAAGAAGATCTGGAGCAGGAGCGGCAGATTGCGGAGGATCTCGACATAGGCGCCGGCGAGACGGGCCACCAGCCAGTTGGACGACAATCGCGCGAGCCCGATCGCGAAGCCGAGCGCGGTCGCGAGCACGATCCCAATCGCCGACACGAGGAGCGTGTTGAGAACGCCGACGACGAAGGCGCGCCCGTAGCTCGAGAGCTCGCTGTACTCGATCAGCAGGAAGCCGATCTTGAACCCGGCAGTCGCGTCGAGAAAGTCGAAGCCCGAACCGACACCGCGGGCGCGCAAATTGTCGGCGATGTTGTCGATCGCGTAGGCGGTGAGGCCGACGACGGCGGCGAGGAAGACGGTCTGGAGGGCGACCGACTTGATCCGCCGGTCGCTCCAGCGGCGTTGCACGGCCGCCTTGTCCGGACCGCGTCGGCGCGCTCAGCGTACCGGGGGCGCGTATTGCAGGCCGCCCTCGGTCCACAACCGGTTCAGCCCGCGCTCGAGCTTGAGCGGTGAGGCCGGGCCGAGATTGCGGTCGAACACCTCGCCGTAATTGCCGACCTGCTTGACGATGTTGAACGCCCAGTCCTCGGAGAGCCCGAGGTTCTTGCCGAACTGGCCTTCGACACCGAGGAGGCGGCGCACCTCGGGGTTCTGCGACTTCGCCTTGAGCTCGTCGACATTGCCCGCGGTGATGCCGAGCTCCTCGGCGTTGAGCATCGCGTAGAAGGTCCAGCGCGCGAGGTCGGTCCACTCCGCATCGCCGTGGCGGACGACGGGGCCGAGCGGCTCCTTCGAGATCACGTCGGGCAGGATCACGTGCGCGTCGGCGTCGCCGAGCTTCGAGCGCTGCGCGACGAGGCCGGAAATGTCGGTCGTGTAGGCATCGCAACGGCCGGCGACATAGGCGGCGAACGCCTCGTCGGAGCGCTCGAACTGAACCGGGGTGTATTTGAGCCGGTTGGCGCGGAAATAATCGGCGAGGTTGAGCTCGGTCGAGGATCCGATATTGAGGCAGACCGTCGCCCCGTCGAGCTGTTTCACCCCCATCACCTTGATCTCACGGCGGACCATGAAGCCCTGCCCGTCATAGAAGGTGATGCCGACGAAATCGAAGCCGAGCGCGGTGTCGCGCGACTGCGTCCAGGTGGTGTTGCGCGACAGAATGTCGATGTCGCGCGCGCGGAGCACCTCGAAGCGCTGGCGGGCGGACAGCGGCGTGAAGCGGACCTTGCTGGCATCGCCGATGATGGCGGCGGCGACGGCGCGGCAGAACTCGACGTCGAGGCCCTTCCAGTTGCCTTTGTCATCGGGGTTGGAGAACCCCGGAAGCCCCTCGCTCACGCCGCAATGAAGCATTCCACGCTGCTTCACCTGGTCGAATGTCTCGCCGGCGCGGGCGCTCGTCGGTCCGAGCGTCAAGGCGATCCCCACCGCGAGGGTCGAGACGAAAGCGCGGGTGGCGGTGTGAAGCGTCATGAAGCTCTCCCTGAATGGCGGCGCCTGAATGGCGGTTATCGCGGGGCGTCGTTGGGTTCGACGTTCGGCGGGGTCGTCGCCGCGTTCCTCGGCCCGCCTACTATAGCGCGCGTCGTGTGCGAGGCCAGCGCGGAGAATGCCCACGCCGATGATGCCCGCACGGAGATTCAGTGCGGATGTGCCTTGCGGCGTCGGTTCCAATCGCCTTAGATGCCGCGCCGGATGTCGCCGACCAGCCCGGGAGCCCGTCATGCGCTACGACTATGTGCCCCTGCCGCATCGCAAGCCGCTCAAATTTCCCGACGGCAAGCGCCTCGTGCTCTTTCTCACGCTCAACTTCGAGTACTGGGATCTGGTCAAGGAGACCGACAAGCCCTACTACGCCGGCGGTCCGGCCATCCTGCCCGATCCGCTGCCCGGCAATGTCGCCGATTACCCCAATTTCTCGTGGCGCGAATACGGACAGCGCGTCGGCGTGTGGCGGCTGATCGACATCTTCGACAAGGCTGGCGTGCCGGCGACCTGCACCATGAACGCCAAGATGGCGCTCGAGCGGCGCGCCGTGATCGATGCCGCCAAGGAGCGCGGCTGGGAGCTCATCGCGCACAACTATGTCCAGGGCGAGCTGCTCACCGAGTATGCGAACAACCCCGCGAAGGAGCGGGAGATCATTCGCAATACGCTTCAGGTCTACGAGAAGGTCGTCGGCAAGAAGGCGACCGGGTGGCTGTCGTCCTCGCTCCGCTGCACGACCAACACGGTCGACATCATCGCGCAGGAGGGCCTCCTCTATCACACCGACATCATGAACGACGACCAGCCTTATATCGTCCACACCGATCACGGCCCGGTCGTCGAGGTCCCCTACTCGAACGAGGTCAACGACTTCACGATCTATGTCCGGCGCGGCATGACCAACAGCCAGGCCTTCGAGGTGTTGAAGGACCAGTTCGACGAGCTCTACCACGAGGGTCGCGACAGCGGCCGACTGATGAACATCGGAATCCATCCGCATGTCTGGGGCCAGCCGTTCCGGGTGCGCGCGCTCCGCGAGTTCATCGACTACGCCAAGGGTCACGACGGCGTCTGGTGGACCAACCGCGAGGAGATCGCGCGCTGGTATCTCGGCGTGCACGAGACCCACATCCCGACCCGGCGCTGACGGCGGCGCCGGCGACCAAGGCGCGTGATCGATCCGGTTGCTCCGGCACGCGGCGGGCGGGACAATGGTCCTGCCCGTTTCGTTTCGAAGGGGGAACGACATGAATGACCCGCAAGCCGGGGAGAAGCTCCTGGATCAGACCAAGGACAAGATCCCGCTGATCATCTACATCCTCTATCTCCTCGGCTTCATCGTCGGCATAACGCCGCTGATCGGGCTGGTGATGGCGTATGTCTATCGCGGCGATGCGGCATCTTGGCAGGCGAGCCACTACACGCATTTGATCCGGACATTCTGGATCGGCCTCCTGGTCGGCGCGGTCGGTGCGTTGCTCGCCATCGTTCTGATCGGCTGGATCATCCTGGTGATCCTCGCGATCTGGTACGTCGTCCGCTGCATCAAGGGGATCAAGCTCGCGAGCCAGGAACAGCCTTATCCGAAAACGACCGCCTGGGGCTTCTGACCGATCGCGTGGTGCTGGCCGGCCTCGGCCCCCGGCGTTATAAGGGGTGGACCCGACCGCCGCAGAATGCGCCGCATCGCCGCCATGGCCTGGACCCACGAGACCACGACGCGCCTCGGTGCGTCGGTGCTGGGGATCGCCGTCGGCGTCGCGGGCGGCGCCTTGTTCGAGGTGATGGGGACGCCCATTCCCTATCTCCTCGGGCCCCTCTTCTTCATCGCGACGGCGAACCTCGCCGGCTGGCGGCTCCGATGCTTGCCGCGCGGTCGCGAGGCGGGCCAGGTCCTGATCGGTACCTCGATCGGGCTCTACTTCACGCCGGTCGTCGCCGTGGCCCTCGTCTCGCTACTGCCTGCGATCCTGATCGGCTCGCTCGCGATCGTCCTCCTCAGCGCGGCCTGTTCGGGCATTCTCGCGCGGATCGCCGGCCTCGACCGTGTGACGGCCTATCTCGGCACGGTCCCCGGCGGCATGTCCGAGGTGCTGGTGATCGGCGACCGGGTCGGCGCGCAGCCGGTCTTTCTCACGCTCGCCCAGGTCGTCCGGGTCAGCATCGTCGTGGTCACCGTTCCGTTCGCCCTCACATTCCTCGGCGGCATCGGCGTCGATCCCTATGCCCGCCCCGACATCCCGCTCGATTGGCCGCTGCTCCTCGTCCTCATCGGGGCGGCGATGGGCTTCGCCTTCGTCCTCAACCGGCTCCGCGTCACCAACGCGTGGATGATCGGCTCGGTGACACTGTCGGCGCTCCTCTGCGCGCTCGAGATCCACCTTTCGTCGATGCCCGGGTGGCTGTCGAACGCGGCCCAGGTGCTGATCGGGGTGACGCTCGGCGAGCGCTTCCGGCGAGAGGATTTCGCGCGCGCGCCGATGGTTGCGGTGGGCGCGGCCGTCTGCACGATCGTGATGATGGCGGCGGCGGTCGCGCTCGCCCTCCTCATCGCCCGCATCGAGGCGCTGCCGGTCCCAACCGTGCTCGCCGCGCTCGCGCCCGGGGGCCTCGCTGAGATGAGCATCACCGCCAAGGTCCTCGGCCTCGGCGTCCCCGTCGTGACCGCCTTCCACGTTGCCCGCATCTTCATGATCACGCTCCTCGCCATGCCGATCTACCGGCTGGTGCGGCGCGTCGCCGGCCCGCCCATGGGGTGATCGCGCCATCAAGCGCTGAAAATTTGACGCGAATGTCCGGAGGTCATTGCGGTTGCGCGTAATTCTCCGACGCCTTATCAAGAACCTCGATATCGACGCGAGATTTCGGGGGGTGCATGAGCCGGATCGATTTGGAGAGTTACGTCATTCACGTCTACGAGCCGAAGGAAAGCAGGATCGGGCGCGACACGGTCTGCCTGTTTGCGATCTTCGACAAACGGCGGAACCAGTTCAAACTGCGCCGGGCGGTCCTGCCGAAGGGAAGCGCGGCGATGGACTGGCTGAGCTTCGTCGAGAAGAACGAGATCTGAGACGCCCGGGACGACGAGGGAGGCGACGATGACGACCCGCGTGAACGTCGGCGGCAGCCCGATGGAGATCCTGATCGCCGCGCCCGCCGCTGCGGGTCCGCACCCGGCGCTGATCGTCGCGCACCATCGCGGCGGCGTTGACGAGTTCACCCGCGGTTTCGTCGCCGCGATGGCCGATGCCGGCTTCGTCGCGGCCTGCCCCCATTTTTACCACCGCCGCCCGAAGGAGGAGCACGACGGCAAGGCGCGCGACAGCATGACCGACGTCGATCTCGTGGCCGATCTCGGCGCGACGATCGATGTTCTGGTGGCGCGAAGCGACGTGCGCAGGGACTCGATCGGCATCGTCGGCCACTGCATGGGCGGTCGCATCGCGTTTCTCGGCGTGACAGCGCACCCGCCGCTTCGCGCCGCGGTGATGCTCTATGGCGGCAATATCATGCAGGCCTGGGGCCCCGGCCCGTCCCCCTTCGCGCGCGCCGGTGCGATCCGATGCGCCGTCGCGGGCTTCTTCGGGAACGACGACACCAACCCCTCGCCCGCCGACCGGCAGATGCTCGACGCCGAGCTGACGCGGCTCGGGGTACGCCACGTGTTCCACGCCTATGACGGCGCCGGCCACGCATTTCAGGACTGGACGCGGGCTTCCGTCTACCGGAAGGACGCGGCCAAGGACGCGCAAGAGAGGCTCGTCGCCTTCCTCGGTGCCGAGCTCGGCCTGAGACGCGCGGCCTGAAGCGCGTCCGTTTACCGCGGCGGACTCGATCCCGGGCAGCGCGATCGCCTTGCCGGATCGGGGCGCGCCGAGCCGAAGCGGTCGACGATCATGGTTTCGGTCCGCTCTTCGCGGCGAGAAGGGCCTCGATGTCCTTGAGCCGCATCGGTAGCGTCGTGATCGCGAGCCCGAGCGGTGCGAGCGCGTCGTTGACTGCGCTCGCGATCGCGGCCGGTGCGCCGAGATAGCCCGCCTCGCCCGAGCCCTTCTGGCCCATCGGCGTATGCGGCGACGGCGTGCAGTGCTCGGTGACCGCGATCGCCGGCACCTCGTGCGCGGACGGCATCAGATAATCAGCGAAGGTGCCGGCGAGGAGCTGGCCGTTCGCGTCGTATTCGAACTTCTCGTAGAGCGCGGCGCCGATCCCGTGCGCGATGCCACCGCAGGTGATGCCGCGCACGATGTCGGGGCTGATCACCGTGCCGCAGTCATGTCCGACGAAATAGGCGAGAATGTCGACCTTGCCGCTCGCCGGGTCGATCGCGACGAGCGGCACATGCGCCTCGAACGAGAAGCAGGGATACATCTGCACCCGCCCGTCTGGCGTCGGCATCTTGCCGCCGGTCGGCACCTCCCAGCAATAGGTCGCCTGAAGCCCGGGTTCCGAGCCGGGTGGCATCAGGTGGTATTTCCGATGCGCGATGCGGACGAGATCGTCCCAGGCGAGCTTCTGCGCGGTGTTGTTGCGGTTGGTGATCGCGCCGGATTCGTATTCAAGACGGTCCTCCGGCACATTGAAATTATGGGCGGCGATCCGCGTCAGGCTCGCCCTGATCTGACGCGCCGCGCCCGATGCCGCGCCGCCCAGCATGATCGCCATGCGGCTCCCGACCGGGCTGTTCGACGGGAACGCGCCGAGCGAATCCGAATGGACGACGCGGATCGTGTCGGGGTCGCGCTCGAGTTCCTCGCCGATCACGGTCGCGACCAGGGTCTCGTGCCCCTGCCCCGAGGTCGAGGTCGCGATGATCGCGGTGATCGTGCCGCCGAGATCGATCTTGATCTGGCACGATTCCATCCACGTCGTCGTGTCGTTCAACGGATTGAACAAGGGCTCGAAGGCCGAATTCCCGCCCGACGGCTCGAGACAGGTCGCGATGCCGATGCCGGCGAGCCGTCCCTCGGCGCGGAGCGCATCGCGCTTGGCGAGGAGTTCCGGCCAGCGCGACAGCGCCACCGTCTTGTCGAGGACGGTCGGGTAGTCGCCGCTGTCATAGGTCGTGCCGCTCGGGATCAGGTACGGGAACTCGCCCTTGGCGATGAAATTCCTCCGCCGCACCTCGAGGCGGTCGATGCCGAGAAAGCCGGCGACGCGGTCCATCGCGGTCTCGATCGCGACATTGGTCGGGGCCTGGCCGAAGCCGCGGACGGCGACCTGGCTCGTCTTGTTGGTGGTGACCGAGATCGCCTCATAGGCACAGCTTCCGATCTTGTACGGCCCGACGATCGCGCCGATCGGTTTGCCGAGCTGCAAGGGCGAGCGGCCGGGATAGCAGCCGACATCGTCGAGCGCGCGCATGCGGTGCGACAGGACGCGGCCGTCGCGGTTGAAGGCCACCTCCATGTCGAAGATGCGGTCGGGGCCGTGCGCGCCGCCGCCCGCCATGTATTCGAGCCGGTCCTCGATGAAGCGGACCGGCGTGCGGAGCTTCCGCGCGAGAAAGCCGACCAGCACCGAATGGGCGATCCCGCGCTTCGTGCCGTAGGAGCCGCCGACGTCGACGTCGTAGTGGACGCGGACATTGTTGCCGCCGAGTCTCAGGCAACCCGCGAGCTGGTCGTGGAACTTGGGCATCTGGATCGAGGCCCAGACATCGAGCACGTCGCGCCCCTCGTCCCAGCGCGCGAGGACGCCGAAGGTCTCGATCGGAACGGTCGAGCTTCGACCCCAGCGGACGCGGAAGGAGAGCGTGTGGTCGGCGCGGCGGAAGTCGCCGTCGACATCGCCATAGACGAACCGGCGCTGGAAGAGGACGTTCGACTTGTGGTCGGGATGGACCGGCGGCGATCCGGGCTGGAACGCCGCCTCGGGGTCGATGACGAACGGCAGCGGCTCGTAGTCGACCTCGATCAGCTCGGCCGCATCCTCGGCGACATAGCGGGAATCGGCGACGACGGCCGCGACCCACTCGCCGGCATAGCGCGCGCGATCGACGGCGAGCGCGTACCAGCGCACACCCGGAATGTCGAGGCCGTGCTGCATCGGGTTGGTCGCGGCGACGATATCGGCGCCGGTGACGACGGCGACCACGCCGGGGACGGCGAGCGCCTTCGCGGTCCGGATCGCGGCGATCCGCGCCGCGGCGTGCGGGCTCGCGATGACCGCGACATGCTTCATGCCCGGCACCGACACGTCGGCGACATAGCGGCCGCGACCGGTGATGAAGCGCTTGTCCTCCTTGGTTCGCCGCTTGCGCGCGACGTAGCGATAGTTGCTGCCGTGCGGTGCGTGTCCGTCCACCGTCAGCCTCCCTTGCGGCGGCGCGCGGCATGGACTACCGCCTCGACGATCTGCTGGTATCCCGTGCAGCGGCAGAGATTGCCGCTGATCGCCTCGCGGATGTCGTCCTCGGTCGGATCGAGGTTCTCGGCAAGTAGCGCGTGGGCCGCGATGAGCATGCCGGGCGTGCAGTAGCCGCACTGCATCGCATGCGCCTCCCAGAACGAGTCCTGGAGCGGGCTCAGTGTTCCGTCGGCGCCCTCGAGGCCCTCGACAGTTGTGATCGCATGGCCGTCGGCCTGGACCGCGAACATCAGGCAGGAGCGGATCGGCTTGCCGTCGAAGATGACCGAGCAGGCGCCGCACACGCCGTGCTCGCAGCCGATATGCGTGCCGGTGAGGCCGAGCTCGTCGCGGATGAAGTCGACGAGCGTCATGCGGGGGGCCGCGCACGCGGCATGGACGCGACCGTTGATGGTGAGGCGGATGTCGCGGCGATCGGTCATGCGGCGGCCTTCGTGGCGGCATCGGCGCGCGCGCTCCGAAGCGCGCGCGCGGCGAGCGCGGCGGCGGCCCGGCGGCGATAGTCGGCGGTTGCGTGGATGTCGTCCTGCGGCTCGATCAGCGCCGCGATGCGGCCGGCCGCGGCGTCGATAGTCGCGTCGTCGAGCCGCGTCCCGAAGAGCGAGCCTGCGGCCGGCGCGCAGTTGACCGCGCGGCCCCCGGCGCCGCCGATCCCGACCGCGACCCGGGTGCAGCGTCCGTCCGGCGCCAGGGCGACCTGGGCGGCCGCGGCGACAATCGCGAAATCACCGCGGCGGGCGCTCACCTCCTCGAAGCCGCTCCCGACATGGGCCTCCGGCCACACGGGGAAGCGCACTTCGGTCAGGCACTCGTCGGCGGCGAGCGCGGTCATCATCGGACCTTCGAAGAACGCATCGGCCTCGATGAGGCGCGCACTTGCGCTCCGCCGCGCCTCGATCGTGGCGCCCAGGGTGACGGCGACAAGGGGGATCTCGGCCGACGGATCGGCGTGCGCGATGCTGCCGCCGACCGTGCCGCGGTTCCGGGTCTGGCCGTGGCCGACCCAGCGCATCGCACGCGCAAGAAGGGGCAGCGTCGCGGCGACGAGCGGCGAGGCGAGTGCCGCCGCCTGCCGGGTGCAGGCCTTGACCTTGAGCGCGCCGCCCGTTGCGGCGATGCCCTGGAGTTCGGAGACGTCGTTGATGTCGACGAGAAGCGTCGGCCGCGCGAGCCGCATCGCCATCATGGGGACGAGCGTCTGGCCACCGGCGATGATCTTCCCCTCGCCGCCGGCGCCATCGAGCGCGCGACAGACCTCCGCGACCGTGGTGACGCGGACATAATCGAACGGCGCAGCCTTCATACGTCCGGCTCGAAGGCGAACATCGTGATGTCGTCGCTCACCTTCTCCCAGGTGACGCGGACACGTTGGCCGATCTTCATGTGCTCGGACTTGTAGTTCTTGTAGTTGGCGAGGATGCGCACACCCTCGTCGAGGTCGATCATCACGAGCGCATAGGGCGCGATGTCCTCGAAGCCGGCGACCGGAACATAAGTGTCGGTGAAGCTGAACACCGTGCCCTTTCCGGACGCCTGTCGCCATTCGAGATTGCGCTTGCCGGTCTTGACGCTCGTCATCCGGGGATAGAACTGGTAGCAGCGCGAATCGGGATCGTACTGGAGCATCAGCTTGTGCTCGTTCGCCGCGTTCCAGAACGGGCGTGTCGTCTCCGTCGGCTGCGGCAACGGCCGCTGCGCTTTCTTCGTGTTCATCTCAGTGCTCCAGGATCGCGGCGATGGAGACGTACCAGTTGCGGCCGTAAGGAATGATACCGATGCCGGTCACCATCGCGTTGCGCGGGTCCGTGATCTGGCGCTCGCCGGCTTCGCCGCACATCTGGCGCACCGCCTCGACGAGGTTGGTCATGCCCGAGGCGAGACCGATCTGGCCGGCCGAGATCTGGCCGCCGCCGGTGTTGATCGGGAGCGTGCCGCGGTAGGAGACATCGGTGTTCAGGAGGAATTCCGAGCCCTGGCCGCGTCTGCAGAAGCCGATCTGCTCGAGCTGGATCATCTCGGCGATGAGGAAGTCGTCATAGGGTTGGAACTGGCGGATGTCGGATGGCTTGAGCCCCGCCTTCTGCAATGCCTCCGGCCCGACGACGGAGAAGCCGGATTCGGTGATGTCGGGCTGGGCCTCGCGACCGTTGAAATTGACGATCTCCGAATAGGCGGTCGGGAAGATGCGCTTGGCGCCCTTGATCTTCTTGGCGCGCTCGACACTCGTGACGAGGACGCCGGCGGCACCGTCGCACCACATGACGCAATCGAGAAGCCGAAGCGGCGTCGAGATCACCCGCGAGTCGAGATAGTCCTGGATGGTGAGCGGCTTGCGAAAGCCTTCGAAGGCGAGCGGGTTGAGCACGGCGCCTTCGCGCTGGGCGACGGCGAGCTTGCCGAGCGCCTTGGACTCGAGCTGGTACTGCGCCATGTAGCGGTGCATCAGGAGGCCGAAGCCGCCGGGCGGGCCCTGGATGCCGGTCGGGTCCCACCACTCGAGGCGGAAGCCGCCATTGGCGCCGCGCCAGACCGTGGTCGGGGAATCCGAGCAGAGGACGAGCGCGATCTCGCACTGGCCGGCCTGGACCGCCATGACCGCGCGCGACAGCCCGGCCAGCGCCGCGCCGCCGCCGTGGTCGCTCACCTGCATCCAGCGCGGCGTGAGTCCGAGATAGTCGCAGAGATAGGTCGTGTAGTACTGATTGATCGAATCGGAGTGGGCGACGTTGGTGGCGAACCCGTCGATATCGGCCGGCTTGAGGCCGGTCTTGCCGAGGATCTCCTCCATGCAGATGGCGGCGAGCTCGTACGGCGTCTTGCCCGACCGGCGTTCGATCTTGGTCTCACCGTAGGCGACGATCGCGACGTCGCGTGCGGCCATATGGTTCTTCATGGTGCGGTCCCGTCCATCCCTGTAGGCGCCGGACCCTAGCACGCGCTCCGGGCGACACCAAGACGGCGGGATGGCGCGCGAATGCCGCCGCGACCGCCTTTCCCGCCGGGGTGTCATGGCGTATCGACCAGGCTCGCAACACGAGACGGAGGACGGGCGATGACGGTGACGCCGATCGGTGCGGTCGAGCTCGGCACGGCTGGCGTCGCCTACGCTCCGGCGATGCGCGCGGGACCCTGGGTGTTCGCGACCGGACTCATGGCGGACGATCTCGCGACCGGCATGGATCCGGCCGTGATCATGGCGGGAAACCCGCATGGCGGTCCGCCGCGGCACGAACGCGAGGCGGCCGCGATCTATCGCCGTCTCGCCTCGCTCCTCGCTGCCGGCGGCGCCGATTTCCGGCGTGTCGTTCGGCTCGACCAGTACTACACCGGCTTCGAGGTGGTCGATCACTACCATCCGGTGCGGCGGGCGCATTTCGGCGCGTCGGTGCCGCCGTCGACGTCGTTCGTGATGAATGGATTCTCGGTGCCGGGCGCCGATCTCAACGTCCAGTGCATCGCGGTCGCCGCGGACTCGGGCCTTGCGGTGACGCCACTCGACGAGCCGAGCCTCAGGGGGCCGGCTACATCGGGCTATGTGCCGGCATCGCGCGCGGGCGATTACGTGTTCCTCGCCGGCGCGCTCGCGCTTGCGCGCGGCCAGGAGCCGAACCGCCGTGGCCTCGCCCTTGCCGCGACGCGGGGTGAGGCGGCGATGTGGGGTGGCCTCCCGGTCAGGCTCGAGGCGGACTTCGTGCTCGGCGAGCGGTTGAAGCCCGCGCTCGCGCTCGCGGGCGCCAGTTTCGCCGATGTGCTCAAGGCGCAGATCTATCTGACCAACGTCGAGGATACCGCCGCCGCGCATGCGGCCTTAGTCCATCACCTCGGCGCCGGCGTCGCCGCGACCTCGATCATCCCGTGCCGACGACCGGGCCTCGCCAACGAGGCCGCGCGCATCGAGATCAACATGATCGCGCTCGCGGGCGGCGCCGCGACGCGGAAGGAGATCATCGCCGACGACACGGGCGCACCGTTTCCGGGCCAACCGGCAGCCGTCCGCGCCGGCAATCTCCTGTTTCTCTCCGGTCTCATGGCGGCCGACCGTGGCGGACGGGTCGCCGCCCTCGAGGACCGCCATGGTTACCCGCATTACGGCGATCCGGCCGAGCGCGAGGCCGATTGGATTCTCGCCCGCGCTGCAGGCCTTTGCCGCGCCGCCGGCACCTCGCTCGCCAACGTCGTCCGCGTTCAGCAATTTCACACCGTCATGAGCGATTTTCTTACCGTGCACCGTGCCTGGCGCAAGGCGCTGCCGGGCCGGCCGATCCCGTTTTCGGCCGTGGCGGTGCCGACATTGCCGGTGCCGGGATGCCGCGTGCTGCTGGATCTCTGGGTATACGTGCCGTGACGCTGTGGGCCGTCGCGGCGGTTGCGCTCGCGGTCGTCTTCGCGACGGGTACCGCTGCTGCCGCCGACAAGAAGCCGCCGCCGCTGCCGCCGCTCGACGTCGAGATGCCGGACGATTTCCCGCGCACGGCCGTCGGGCGTGTCAACAACCGCGTCGGCGGGTTCTGCACCGGAACGCTGGTCGACGACCGAGTCGTCTTGACCGCCGCGCATTGCCTCTGGAACCCGCGCACCCGGAGCTGGGCCCCGCCCAACGCGCTCCACTTTCTCGCCGGTTACGAACGCGGCCGGTCGGCCGACGACGCGCCTGTCGTCCGCTACTTCATCCCCGAGCGCCGTCGCGAGACCGGCGAGCGCGGCGGGCCGCATCTCGACTGGGCGCTCCTCACACTCGCGCGCGACATCGGCGGAAGGCTGCCGACGATCCCGCTCGAGGATGCGCGCCGCCGCCTGCCGGTCGCGGCCGGCGCCGGCCTTCCCGTCGTCCAGGCCGCCTATCGCCAGGACCGCGCGCACGCGCTCTCGATCGAGGGGCGCTGCGGGCTGTTCCGCGCCGCAGCGAGCGACGTTCTTCTGACCCATGATTGCGCCGGCACCCACGGCGCCTCGGGCGCGCCGCTTCTCGCCCGCACACCCGGCGGCTATCGCGTCGTCGCGATCGCGATCGCTATCGCGCAACACGACGGGAAGCGTATCGGGATCGCGATCCCGGCAGGCACGATCGATCTGTCGGAGGCAAATTAGCGCGCCATCCGATCACGCGCGATCGGATACGGCGCCCGAGTCTCAAAGGGTCGCAGTCGCGACGGCGAGCCGGGTCCCGCGTCGCCGGATCATGCTCGTGGGCTCTGGGAGATGGGGCGGCTGGGGTGACCAGTCGGGATCGAACCGACGACCTCCGGGACCACAACCCGGCGCTCTAACCAGCTGAGCTATGGCCACCATGGGGCCCGCGGCCCTGTAGATACGCGCCGGCCGGGCCGGAATCAACCCGCTATTTCCGGAAATGCCGCCGGAGCCGCGCGAGCGCCTCGTCGAGCGAGGCATTCTCCTTGCAGAATGCGAAACGGGCGTAGTAGCCGACCCCGCCGCCGTCATAGAACGCGCTGACCGGCACCGCGGCCACCTTGGCCTCGGTCGTAATCCACTTGCAGAACGCGGCATCGTCGCCGTTGAAGCCGAGCGGGCGGAAATCGGTGGTGATGAAATAGGTGCCGTGGCACGGCAAGACCTCGAACCCGATCTCGGCGAGGCCGCGGCCGAGGCGGTCGCGCTTGGCCTCGAGGTCGCGCGCGAGGCTGTCGAAATAGGCGTCGTCCTTGCCGAGCCCGTAGGCTACGGCTTTCTGCAGATTGGGCGGCGTCGTGAAGGTGATGAACTGGTGCGCCTTGGCGATCGGTGTCAGGAGCTCGGGCGCTGCGGTGAGATAGCCGACCTTCCAGCCGGTGAGCGAGAAGGTCTTGCCCGCGGAGCCGATCCGAACCACGCGGTCGCGCATGCCGGGAAGCGTGATCAGCGATACGTGGCGGCCGCCGTCGAAGACGATGTGCTCGTAGACTTCGTCGCAGACGGCGAACGCGTCATGGCGCAGCATGAGCGCGGCGATGAATTCGAGCTCGTCGGTGGTGAACACCTTGGCACAGGGGTTCATCGGCGAGTTGAGAAGGATGAGCTTGGTCTTGTCCGAGAATGCCGCGGCGAGCGCCGCGCGCGGCAGCGTCCAATCCGGCGGCTCGAGCCGGACGAGCCTCGGCACCGCGCCCGCGCGGCGCACGATCGGCAGATAGGAATCGTAGAGCGGCTCGATCAGCACCACCTCGTCGCCGGGCTCGATCAGGCCGAACAAGGCGCCAGTGATCGCCTCGGTGCCGCCGGACGTCACCATCACCTCGCGCGCCCAGTCGACGTCGAGCCCGTAGAACCGCTTGTTGTGCTGGGCGACAGCCTGGCGGAGCTCAGGGAGACCCATCATCGACGGGTACTGGTTGAGCCCGTTCCTGAGATAGTCGGCAGCGACCGCGACCACGTCGTCGGGGCCGTTCCCGTCGGGAAAGCCCTGGCCGAGATTGACCGCGCCGACGCCCTGGGCGAGACGTGACATCACCTCGAAAATCGTCGTGCCGTAGCTCGACAGGATGGCATTGCCGGTCTTCATGCGCCCTCGCCCTCTGGTCGTCTCGTAGAGCATTTTGCGCCCGAGTGGAATCCGGTTGGCGGTGGATGCGGGAGCCATGGCCTCAGGGAACGAACGGAGCGGTGCCGGCAGGTCCGGAAACCCGCACCCGGCTGCCCGTTCCATGCCCAGCCTGCCTAAAATATGGGCAGGCATTCAGGACGTTCCACGGCGTCTGGTGCAAATGCTTTGATTCAAAGGGTGTTTCGCCGCCCGGGCCGGTGGCACGGGGCTTGCAAAGTGAGGCGCACGGGTTCCGCGCGAGCTCTCATCACCCGTGGGCGAGGACCGATGAAGAAGATCGAGGCGATCATCAAGCCGTTCAAACTCGACGAGGTGAAGGAGGCGCTCCACGAGGTCGGGGTCAAGGGCCTCACCGTGATCGAGGCCAAGGGCTTCGGCCGCCAGAAGGGCCATACCGAGCTCTATCGCGGCGCCGAGTACGTCGTCGACTTTCTGCCCAAGGTGAAGATCGAGGTGGTGGTCGAGGACTCGATGCTCGATCGCGCCGTCGAGGCGATCCAGCAGGCCGCCCACACCGGGCGCATCGGCGACGGCAAGATCTTCATCTCGACGATCGACGAGGCGGTCCGCATCCGGACCGGCGAGAAGGGACCCGACGCAGTCTAGGGTCCGGCCCCGCTTGGCCGGACGCGACGTCACGAAACGATCAGGTGCAAGGAAAGAGGACGATGGCTGACACCAAGAAGTTCTTCGACATGGTCAAGGAGCACGACGTCAAGTACGTCGACTTCCGCTTCACGGACCCGCGCGGCAAGTGGCATCACACGGCACAGGACATCTCGACGGTCGATGACGGCGTCTTCGCCGACGGCATCATGTTCGACGGCTCGTCGATCGCCGGCTGGAAGGCGATCAACGAATCCGACATGACGCTGATGCCGGATGCGGCGACCGCGGTGCTCGATCCGTTCGCTGCGCAGACCCAGCTCATCCTCTTCTGCGACGTGCTCGAGCCGACCACCGGCCAGCCCTATGCGCGCGACCCGCGCTCGATCGCCAAGCGGGCGCAGAACTACATGGTCCAGACCGGCATCGCCGAGGAAACGTTCTTCGGACCCGAGCTCGAGTTCTTCGTGTTCGACGACGTCCGTTTCGGCGTCGAGATGAACCGCTGCTTCTTCCACCTCGACGAGGAGGAAGGCCCCTACAACTCCGGCAAGGAGGTCGAGGGCGGCAATACCGGCCACCGTCCGGGCGTCAAGGGCGGCTATTTCCCGGTGCCGCCGGTCGACGGCATGTCGGACTTACGCGCCGAGATGCTCACCGTCATGCGCGACATGGGTGTCGTCGTCGAAAAGCACCACCACGAGGTCGCGGCGAGCCAGCAGGAGCTCGGCATCCGCGGCGACAATCTGGTGAAGATCGCCGACGCAGTTCAAATCTACAAATACGTGGTCCACAACGTCGCCCACTCCTACGGCAAGTCGGCGACGTTCATGCCGAAGCCGATCAAGGGCGACAACGGCTCAGGCTCGCATGTCCACCAGTCGCTGTGGAAGGGCGGCAAGCCGCTCTTCGCCGGCAACGGCTATGCCGATCTCTCCGAGATGGCGCTCTACTACATCGGCGGCATCATCAAGCACGCGAAGGCGCTCAACGCCTTCACCAATCCGCTGACCAATTCCTACAAGCGGCTGATCCCGGGCTTCGAGGCGCCGGTGCTCCTCGCCTACTCGGCGCGGAACCGCTCCGCCTCCTGCCGCATCCCCTATGCCTCGAGCCCCAAGGGCAAGCGGGTCGAGGTGCGCTTCCCCGATCCGGGCGCGAACCCCTATCTCGCCTATGCCGCCATGCTGATGGCCGGTCTCGACGGCATCCAGAACAAGATCCATCCCGGCGATCCGATGGACAAGGACCTCTACGATCTGCCGCCGGAGGAGCTCAAGGGCATCCCGACCGTCTGCCACTCGCTCCGCGAGGCGCTCGCCCATCTCGACCGCAACCGCGCCTTCCTCAAAAAAGGCGACGTCTTCACCGACGACCAGATCGACGCCTACATGGAGCTCAAGTGGGAGGAGATCTACGCCTTCGAGCACACGCCGCACCCGATCGAGTTCCAGATGTACTACAGCGTCTGACCCCGCCACCCCGGCGTTCCCTCCACGAGCCGCCACCGGGCCCACCGGTGGCGGCTTTTGCATGCGGAGGCACTGGCCGCCGCCCGCCGGAATCGCGGTTTCGGGGCGTGGAACCCATATATGCTAAATTAAGCTTGGTCCTGGATCGTCGACCGGCATGGAGCGAGTGGACGCCAACTCGGGTCGCCGCACCCTGAAGCGGGGTGCCGTCGCGCTGGCCGTGGTCGCGGCGGCCGGTCTCCTCGCCTATGGCTATTACCGGACCGAGGCGGACGACAGCCCGATCAACCAGTACCGGACCATGGCAGTGAGCCGCGGTCCGATCGTCTCTGCGGTCTCCGCCACGGGCACGCTCGCGGCTGTCGTCACGGTCGAGGTCAGTTCGCAAATCTCCGGTCAGATCAGGCAGATCGCCGTCGATTTCAACTCGACGGTGAAGCGGGAGCAGGTCGTCGGCCAGATCGCGCCCGAGACCTTCGAGGCCCGCGTGCGCGAGGCCGAGGGCGATCTCGCGGTGGCGCGGGCGGACGTGCTCGTCAAGAAGGCGGCGCTCGAGCGGGCGCGCGCCGACATCGAGAACGCGCGCGCCGGCCAGCAGGCCTCGCGCGCCGATATCGAGCGGTTCCGCGCCGCGGCCGACGATGCCAAGCGCGATTTCGACCGCAAGCGCCAGCTCCAGCAATCGGGCGTGATGGCGACCAGCCAGGTCGAGCGGGCCCAGTCGGTCCTCGACCAGGCGCGGGCGCAACAGGCCGGCGCCAACGCCCAGGAACGCGCGCTCGGCTCGCAGGTTTCGGCCAAGGTCGCCGCACTCCGCATGGCGGAAGCCGAGGTCGAGCATGCCGAGGCCATGGTCGGCCAGAAATCGGCGGTGCTGCTGCGCAACCAGGTCGATCTCGACCGCACGATCATCCGCTCGCCGATCGACGGCATCGTGATCGGACGCAGCGTCGATGTCGGCCAGACCGTCGCCGCCAGCCTCGCTGCCCCGACGCTGTTCACGATCGCCCAGGACCTCCACGACATGCAGGTCAACGTGAACATCGACGAGGCCGACATCGGGCGCATCCGCGCTGGGCAGCGCGCGATGTTCACGGTCGATGCCTTCGGCGGCCGCGAGTTCGAGGGCAAGGTGCAGCAGCTCCGGAAAGCCCCGCAATCGGTGCAGAACGTCGTCACCTACACCGTCGTCGTCACCGCCGAGAACCCCGACCTGATCCTGCTTCCCGGCATGACCGCGAACGTGAAGATCGTGGTCGACGAGAAGCGCGACGTGCTCCGCGTGCCGAACGGCGCGCTCCGCTTCCGACCGCCGGGCATCGAGCCCGGCGCGACGACCGGCAGCGCGAGC
>Ga0194132_10005497_pt1 | contig 20424 bp, 14 predicted proteins | sample TA2KigOf80mmetaG_FD_148612 | JGI IMG/M metagenome (GOLD analysis project Ga0194132, IMG submission 148612) | Freshwater microbial communities from Lake Tanganyika, Tanzania - TA2015054 Kigoma Offshore 80m | ecosystem: Environmental > Aquatic > Freshwater > Lake | place: Tanzania: Lake... | reverse complement strand
GTTTCAAGCGCTCAATATCAAACCCGGTAAGTTTCATGGCGATTGGAACTATACGCTTCTTCCTCGCTCTTAATCGGTAACTTAATTCTTGCCCATGCCTTATGTCGTAGATGATGCGATCGAAGGTACGCACAGCCTGACGATAACGAAACGCCGCGGGCATGGGCGACCACCCATACGGAAGTAGCCAGTTCACTAGGTCCATGTCGAAGTCCATGACCGCATTCAGCGCTCTTCGTATGCCATCGGCATCCGCAGTGAGGTCAGTATCAAGCAGTGTCTTCGCAGTGATTTCGAGGGTCAATTGCATCATGTCACGATGGATATTGCGCTGCTCTCCATCCTGCCAGCCCCCAAGCATGCGCTCAGTGAAGGAGGTCATCACCGCGCCGTACTGTTGGATCTACCCTGGTTGAAAGGGAGGTTGCGCAAGACGCCGTTGCTGCCGCCAGGAATCCCCTTCGTTCGTCAACAATCCCTTCCCCAGCAGCCCTGATAAGCGCCGAGTCCACGCATCTTTGATAAAATTCTTCGGCTCGCCGCGCAGCACGTACTCGATATGGGCAGGATGATGCAGTAAGTACATCTCCATTCCTGGAATGCGCATACGAACGACGTCGCCGTATTCGCGGGCGCATTGCGTAATACACGCCAGGGGATCACGGAGGAAGGGAATTAGATTGCCAATGATTGGATACCCTGTAGGACCGGGAGGGATGTTTGTTGGACGCATGAGCTATCCTCCTTTTCTTGGGTAGGATAATATTTTGAATAACAACTGTTACGTAACGTTTGTAATGTATTAGATCATCAGGGAAGAGTCAATGCCAAAACAGGTAGATGAACAGGCGCAAATTGCCCGCATCGTACAAGCAACGTGCACGGTGCTCGCGACGCATGGGATTGATGGGTTAAATTTACGCGCGGTGGCGCAAGCGGCTGGGTGCACGACTGGACTACTGATGCACTGGTTTGCGTCAAAGGCTGATCTCGTACAAGCGGCGCTCGCGCATACAGTCACTGTGCAGAATGAACGCGTCGAGCGGCGCTTAGAGGAACACCCGGAGGATGTCGAAGGCGCCATTGCCGAGTTTCTGCCCCTTGATGATCAGCGACGTGCCGAAGCACGTATCGGGCTGAGTTTTACTGCGCTGGCTGTGAGTACTCCAGCGTTGCTGCTCGATCGTCAACAGCGCTATGCCCATTTCCGTCAAGAAATCGTTGACTATCTTAGACACATACAATTTCGCTCAGCAGACCCAAACGACATCGTGGATCGTATTTTCGCGATAACTGATGGCATCTCCGCGTGTGCGACCCTCGACCCGACCTATTGGATACCACAGCGACAACGTGCGGTCCTCGCGGCCAACATCGGAGATGTTGTGGAGTGCGCGAAGCGATTCTTCAAAGTCACTACGCGTACCCTGGCAAAGAAAGCGCCTCGCAGATTGCCAGCGAAAAGGCGCACCATGAATTGAGAAACATCTCATCTTCAGCTATGAGTCAAAGAAATGCCACTAAGGAGGGATGCTATGGATACTGAGCTTGCCGCCATGCCAGTAATCGATATCGACACGCACTTTACCGAGCCGCGTGATATGTGGACCTCACGCGCGCCGCAGAAGCTACGGGACAAAGCGCCGCATGTTGTCCTCTCCCCAGAAGGACAGGAACAATGGGTCATCGGCGATCTCGTGTTGGGCCCGCCGGGGTTTTGCGTCATCAAAAAAGATGGCGAGAAAAAGTATGGCGTGATCTCATTGCCACGTTTCGAGGACATGAGCGTTGCCTCGATGGATGCCAATGCACGGCTGCGCTACATGGATGATTTCGGCCTGCATACGCAAATCCTCTACCCCAACACCCTTGGCTTCGCTGGCAATCAGATGATGAAAATCGAAGATGTCGAGCTGCGCAACTTCTGCATCACTGGTTACAACGACGCGATGGGTGACCTGCAACATTCCGGACAGAGGCGGCTCTACCCGCAAGCGTTGTTGCCGTTCTGGGATATAGAACTGGCAGTGAAGGAGCTGAAACGTTGCCATGAGCGTTTGGGTCTCACCGGCTTCACCATGACCGATGCACCAGAAAGTTGGGGACTGCCCTTCCTCAATGACAAACATTGGGACCCATTGTGGGCCGAAGCGCAAGAGCGCGGCTTGCCGGTGAACTTCCACATCGGCTCCGGACTGATTCCCAATGCCTGGGAAGGCATGGCTGAGAACAACAAGGTCGCGGCACTCTCAACCATGCTGTTCATGAACAACATGAAGTGCCTCACCCAATTGATCTTCAGCGGCTTACTCGATCGCTTCCCGAGCCTGAAGTTTGTCTCCGTGGAAAGCGGCATCGGCTGGCTGCCGTTCATGTTGGAAGCCTGCGAATATCAGATGGATCAGAACATGGTCAATCGCGGCGGGCTCAAGTTACGTCCAAAGGAATACTTCAAACGGCAACTCTACGCTTCATACTGGTTTGAGAATGAGAACACGAAGAATAGTCTCGAACAGTTAGGTGGCGACAACGTCATGTTCGAGACCGACTTCCCGCATCCAACCTGTCTCTATCCAGGTGTCCGCGAACAGATCCAAACCTCACTCGGTGGGCTCGATCGCGGTCTGCAACGCAAGGTGTTGTACGAAACTGCCGCGAAGGTCTACAACTTGCCGCTGCCGGTGTAGTGGATCGGAATACTCGCCTCGCTTCTCGTTTGCTCAATACGAGGGCGGGCGAGCACGTCATCCTACCTCGGAGTGTTCTTTCACTCCTTTATCGACCGGTAAACTTGGCCGTACGTTTCTCTCTGAAGGCTTTGGCTGCTTCCCGCGCGTCGGCGCTTGCCATAGTGGCGCCCTCAAGACTGAGCGAGAGCGGCAGCACCAAATTCGAGACCATCTTGATGTATTTGTTGATGGGGACCTTGGAGGCTGCGATCGCACGACCTGGACCGTCGGCAAGCCGTTCGGCAATCCCCAGCGCCTTGGTCATAAGGTCCTTGTCATCGACAACGAAATTCACCAGCCCGAGTCGTTCTGCTTCTTCTGCAGAGAGACGATCGCCGGTCATGAGGAAATACTTCGCACGATTCACCCCCATGAGCAGTGGCCAGATGACCTGCCCGCCGTCACCAGCGCCAATCCCCATACGAACGTGCGTGTCAGCAAACGTTGCGCCGCGGGCCGCCACGACCACATCGGTCAGCAGGGCGAAGTTCGCCCCTAATCCCATAGCGTAGCCGTTGACTGCGGTGATCACCGGTTTGGAGCAATCGAGCAGATTATCGACGATCTGTCGTGCTTCGCGCATCGTCTGGTTGCCGCCCATCGCTGGAGAGTCTTGCTGCCCGCTGAAGTCGCCTCCTGCACAAAAAGCGCGCCCTGCTCCTGTAACCAGCAGCACTTTCACATCCGGATCATCCTCGGCGTCGAGCGTGAGAGCAGCGAGCTCCGTATGCATGCGGGCATTGATAGCGTTCAATTTCTCGGGGCGATTGAGAGTCGCAACGGCAACCCCATTCGCTCGTTTGTCAATGAGAATCGTCTGATAGCGATCTTGAGTTAGCATACCTCTACCTCCTTTTGTTGACTGTCAGCTGTACGATAGGCCCAGCTCCGGGAGGGCACAAGTAGCGAGTCCAGCCAACTCCCATAAGAGCAGAATGCCAAGGAAGTCGATTGATCAGGGCATCGATAGGCTTACCGCTATTGCAGCAACGTTGGAAATGCACTAACAAACGGCACCGATCTTATTGCTACCTATGGGAATAGCATAAGGAGTTATGGCATGAGCAACCTTGAGCAAGATTACCCCGCGATCTCCGACTTACGGGCACGTGCACGCCGTCGCATACCGCGAAGCATTTTGGCATTTCTTGAAGGCGGCACGGGTGATGACCAAAGCGTGCAGAGAAATCTAGATGGACTGGCGAATGTCACACTGGTGCCACGTTTGCTCAAAGGGAAACTTGAGCCAAAAATTGACACCACGTTGCTTGGGCAGTCGTACAATGCACCCTTCGGGGTTGCGCCGGTCGGTTTATCAGGCGCGATTTGGCCACAGGCGGAGTGCCTGTTGGCAAAGACGGCAGCCAAATATCGGATTCCGTACACGTTGAGTACGCTTGCTGGTGAAACACCGGAAACGGTCGGTCCCCTTGCCGGTGATATGGGCTGGTTCCAGCTCTACCCGCCACGCGATCTCCACATCCGTGAGGATCTCCTCAAGCGTGTCAAAGATAATGGCTTTCGCGTGATGGTCGTCACTGCTGATGTCCCCATGCCCAGCCGACGCGAGAGCATGGCTCGTGCTGGTTTGAAAATGCCACCGGTCATTTCGCCTGACTTCGTTTTGCAAGCAGCCTTGTGTCCTGCGTGGACCGTGGCAACGCTGCAAGCCGGGTTACCGCGCCTCAAGACGATGGAGAAGTACGCCAATTCCACGCAACTGAGTGACCTGCTCCCGTTCGTGGCACAACACATCGGCGGGGCACTGTCGTGGGACTATCTGAAGGAACTGCGTGACCTCTGGCAAGGACCGTTGGTCGTCAAAGGCCTGTTGCATCCAGCCGATGCAGAACGAGCCCTGGCGATCGGCGTTGAAGGCATTCAAGTGAGCAACCACGGTGGTCGTCAATTCAACGGTACGCCTGCTGCGATCGATTCACTTCCCGCTATCGTTGCTGTGGCGAAGGGAAGGGCGGTGGTGCTGTTCGACAGCGGAGTGCGTTCTGGTCTTGATATTATGCGCGCGCTTGCGTTGGGGGCCGACTTTGTTTTGTTGGGACGCGCATTCCAATATGGCGTTGCCGCCTTTGGTCAAACTGGCGGTGATCTTGCGGCGGAAATCCTGATTGCCGACTTAAAAAACAACATGAGCCAAACAGGGTGTGAATCCCTCGCGGAGATTCGTGGGATGCGATAAGGGTATCAGTGTACAGATCTGGGCGTCATATGCCTGACTATCTCCTCACGTCAGGTGACCAGTTGTAAATTTTCATCAGGCTCCCGCCCATCAGCGCAGCCCGCTCAGCATCTGAGAGTTGGTCTGTAACCCGGAACGCTTCGACCCCCTGCTCGTACGTCAACAACGCTACGGCGCGCGTCCAGTCTGTGCCCCACAGACAGCGTGCCAAACCAAACGCCTTGAAGATCTGGCCCAGGGGTTCCCAGATATCCGGGTAGGGAAAGGGCTGGTGGGACAGAGTACACGCCCCGGAAATCTTGATGGCCACATTGTCGAGAGCAGCCAACGACAGCACGGCGGGTAATTCTGCGAACGGCGCTGGCGGCGCTGGCGGTGTGAATGGCTGGCTCAATCCGAGATGATCGATCACTACCTGTGTGTTGGGATGACGGCGAGCTAACTCTCGCACCAGAGCCAACCTGCCCCAGCACAGCACGTTCACCGGAATCCCCGCTTTGCCACCAGCGGCGAAGATACGATTGAGCCCAGGGTCGTCGGCCTCGCCCGACTTGGGCGTGAGCATGAGGCGCGCGCCGACCACGCCTGGGGTTCGTGCCCACTCCGCGATTTCCTCCGCGACCGATTCTGACCGCGGATCGAAGGGTTTGATCAAACCGAACCGACCTCCATGTTTCGCGTACACCTCAAGAACATAGCTCGCATCGTAACGGTACAGGGTGAAAGGCGACACCAGCAACGCGCCATCGACGCCAACCGCATCCATCGCTGCAACCATGTCGTCGCCGGTGACCTCGGCTGGCCCATGCAAAAATCTGTACCACGGGCGCTCTGGACGATCTCGTTCGTAGGCATGCACTTGTGAATCAATCGTGAGACTCTGCGTTGCCATTGTGTGTCCCCCTTGTTCGAGATCGAAACTTACAATAGCGTCGTCACCTCTCGCAAGTCTTTCGCGTCGAAACCTTCGACAGAAGATGAGCACCCTACTACATCAAGCCAGAGAAGATTGGCGCAACGGGATTGGTACCCTGAGTGTAACGGAGGAGCGCAGAGAGAGATTCTTCGCTCCGCTCAGAATGACAGAATCGAAACGTCTGAGTATACAGTGTACAAATGTTCTTGGATCCGACTTCGCATCTAGCGTTTAGCGTCTAACCTCGATAATTCTGGAGGTCAGAGACGTTTCATTTCCTGACTCACTCATCCGCATAGGAGGCATCAAAGAACAGGCATGGAAAGTACAGCACTGGCTCCTGACGACCCTTCCCAATCCCCCGCAACCAGCACGGCCTGTGGGTTTCCTGACCCAGGCATGTTACCTGCGTGGAACGTTGGTGAATTGCCCAACCCACCACAGTTTAGCGTGCGTCACGCCCTCCAGTTGATCGGGCCGAGCGTGATCCTGCTGGGCTGGGCTATCGGGAGTGGCGAATGGCTCTTCGCACCAGCACTCACTGCCAAGTACGCCGGAGCGATGCTGTGGGTGGCAACCATCTCGGTGTTCTTCCAAGCCTGCTTGAATCAAGAAGTGTCGCGCTACACACTGGCAACTGGGGAACCCATCTTTACCGCGTACATGCGCTGTTGGCCCGGTAGTCGCTGGCATAGCGGTTGGTATTTGGGGCTCAGTGCGAGCATGGCGTGGCCAGGGTTAGCGACCAACGCTGCGACCGCGATGGCAGCCGGTCTCTTGAGTGTTCAGGCAAACGCCCATGTCGTGCCAACTGCGGACAACTCTTTTCTCGTCCGTAGTTGTGCGTACGCAATTTTCGCGGCCTGTGTCTTCCTTGTGCTCTTCGGTGGCAAGATCTACACCATGTTGCAAACCGTATCGACGTTTATGGTGGCGTGGATCTTGGGCTACTTGCTCTTTGTTGACGTCTTCATGACCAGCTCGCAGTCGTGGAGCTTGGTGTTCAGTGGATTTCTCAACTTTGGCTACTTTCCTTCGGATGAAACTTTGGACTGGGCACTGGTGGCGGGATTTGCCGCCTATGCTGGGCTTGGTGGGCTAGGCAATGCCGGCACGAGTAACTACATTCGCGACAAAGGCTGGGGCATGGGCGCGTTAGTCGGTGCGATTCCTTCCGCCGTTGGCGGGCAAGACATGAAGTTATCCCACCTTGGCATGGTCTTTCCTGTCACGGCTGAAAATGTCCACAAGTTTCGCCAGTGGTGGAAGCTCATCGTGTTCGATCAAGGTGTGATTTGGGCGGGCGGCGCGCTCTTAGGTATGGCGTTACCTGCAATCCTCGCGGTTGAGTTCATCGATCCCACACGCAACATGGGACAGTGGCAAGCGGCAGCGTTTCAAGCAGAAGGTATCGCCCAACGACATGGCAGCATCTTCTGGTATCTCACCCTGCTATGCGGCTTTTGGGTGTTGTTCTCCAGTGTGCTGGTGGCAACTGATGCGGTCGGACGGTTGTGGAGCGATATGATTTGGACGGGAAGTCAGCCGAATCGCGCAGGGCAAGGCGTTCGCATCTTGTCTCTAGGATTTGGTGTGACTCTTGGCGTGCTCCTCTTGGGGAGTTGGCTATTGGGGAATCTCGCATCCAATGATCTTCTTGTGACTCTTATTTTTCTGGGCGGGATCCCGGCAGCGCTGTGGCTCGTGCACTTCCTGGCAGCACGACTCAAGACGGAGGAAGTGGAAGCACGGGTCTTCAAACCATTAGTGATTGTGTATGCGGTAACAGTCTACAGTTGTGTGGCGCTCTCAGCTCTCAAAGTTGGACACAGCATCGGACCTGATGGTGTGCCCACTCAACTGGTCGAGTGGAGTACGACCGTACAGGTGTTTGCTTTCGGAGCAGCCTGGGTGTTCGGCTCGGCGTTTTTCCTCGCCCGCGCCATGTCCCCGCATGATGTCTACAAAATCTATTACCTGGTACTCGGGGTGTATATCACCTGGATGTGTATCGCCATGCAGATCACCACACCGCTCACTATGATTCTCATCTCCTCGAATATTGGTGGCTTCTTGGTAGCAGTAACCGCACTGCACACACTGTATGTCAATCGCCGCTTTCTCCCGCAGGCCCTACGTCCACGCTGGTGGAAACAGCTTGTGTTACTGGGCTGCACCGGCTGGTACCTATTCATGAGTTTTATGGCGCTCGATGCCCACATGACCAAGTTGATCAATGTCAGCCCATTGCGTTGGCTGAGCGAGAGTGTCATAGCCTGGAGGGAGTAATATAGACGACAGCTCTCGGCTTCGCTTGCAATAGTCAGCGCACTGCTAAAAGGAGGGACTCACCATGGAGAAAAAGTTTGGCGTGATCTCTGCGGATGGGCATTGCAGAGTGATGCACTTGCCCTTTGACTTATGGACGAAGCGGCTGCCGAAGAAATTTCAAGAAAACGGTCCCCGCGTTATTACCAAGCCAGATGGAACCAGGCAATGGATCGTCGAAGAACGTCCCTGGAGCGGCGTGGGTTGGAGTGGTTTGGGTTGGGGAAACGTTTCCTGTTATGCACGCGCAGGAGTACCAGAGGAGGCTGAGCCCGGCATCTTTCGTGCCGCCAATGCGCAGTATCGTTGCGAAGATATGGACCGGGACGGTGTCGATGCCGAACTCGTCAACGGACCGTATGAACAAATCGCAGCAATCAATGATCCAGAACTACGCACCGCCTGTGTGCAAGTCGTCAACGACTGGGCACGAGAACTCTATGAAGAATCCAACGGCAGATTCATCATGCTGCTGCCGTTGCCATGTCAGACACCTGAGGAAGCGGTAGCGGAGGTTCTGCGAGTAGCAACATTTGGCCTCCCCACCGGCGTGATCTTCGGCGGTAAATCTGTACAAGATTCCGGTCACATTGCCCAAGGAGTGAGCGCTTCGACATTGAGGAGAATCAGAACCCATGACTGAGCACGCGAACAGGCAGCGTCTCCACGGTTATTGTGGCCTTTGCATTGCGCGTTGTGGAACCGTGGCCACGGTGGAAGATGGTCGTTTCATCCGCCTTGATCCTGACCCATCGCACCCGACCGGCCATGCAATCTGCGCCAAGGGGCGTGCAGCACCAGAACTCGTCTATCATCCAGAACGGCTGACACATCCGCTACGCCGCACCCGCCCAAAGGGTGACACTGATCCAGGTTGGGAACGGATTAGTTGGGACACCGCTCTCGATCTCACCGCCAGTGCCATGCGCCGAATTGCAGACCAGCATGGGCCGGAGGCGGTTGCCTTTAGTATCGCCTCCCCTTCCACAACGACAATTGCCGATTCCGCCGGTTTTATCCGACGGCTGATGAATGCGTTCGGTACCCCTAATGGCGTTACCAGTCTGGATGTGTGCGGGTGGGGTCGCGGCTTTGCTACACGCTATGCCTATGGCGTCGCAAGCGTGGCCACCGGTAGTGCAGGTGGCGCTATGGCAGACATCGGTAATAGCGGTTGCTTAATCTTCTGGGGGTATAATCCCAGCTTTACCCGCCTGCCGCACGCAACCGCAGCGGTAGAAGCGCAGAAGCGCGGCATGAAGTTCATCGTTATCGATCCCCGCCACGCTGGCCTTGCCAGCAAAGCCGGTGTGTGGTTGCGCGTGCGGCCCGGCACCGATGGCGCTCTCGCGCTCGGTCTCGCAAATCTCATGATTCAACAGGGCTGGTACGATGCCCACTTCATACGCACCTGGACCAATGGCCCATTGCTCGTGCGCAACGACAACGGACGACTGTTGACCGCAAACTCCATACGGCCAGATGGACATACACGCCACTATGTTGCCTGGGACGCGACGAATGCAGGACCAGTAACCTACGATCCGACAACCGGCGGCTATGATGACAACACGACAACACTCGCACTCGATGGTGAGTATCGTATCGAGACGATACAGGGTGAAATTGTGTGCCGACCCGTATTTGCCCTCTACGCTGCGCTCTGTCGCAAATACTCACCGGACATCGTAGAACAGACCTGTTGGATTCCCCGCAAACAGTTAGAGGAAACCGCGCAGTTGCTGTGGCACTCACGACCAGTTTCATACTACGCGTGGAGCGGCCATGAACAACAGGCGAACGCTACCCAAACAGCGCGTGCGATGTCCTTGTTGTATGCTTTGACTGGTTGCTTTGATGCGCCTGGAGGAAATGTCTTACTTCCCGCGATCCCCTCCACAGCGATCACCGGTGAAGATTTGCCCGCCGCACAGACAATGGCTCCAGCCTTGGGAGTCGAAAAACGCCCACTCGGACCGGCACGGTGGAACAACATCGTCGCAGCCGATTTGTATCGCGCGATTTTGCACGGCAACCCCTATCCAGTGCTCGGGTTAATCGGTTTTGGTTCCAATATGTTGTTGTCACACGTAGATGGCGATTCTGGGCGTACAGCGCTGGCGGCACTTGCGTTTTACGCGCATGCAGATTTGTTCATGACCCCAACTGCGGCGCTCGCTGACGTCGTGCTGCCGGTCGCATCGGCTTTTGAACGCGAGGCGTTAAAGATTGGTTTCGAGATTAGCACCGAGGCGCAGTCATTGATTCAGTTTCGCCAGCCGGTTGTATCGCCGCCAGGAGAGGCACGCGCCGATACGGATATTATTTTCGACCTTGCCACCCGTCTTGGTCTTGCTGCGCATTTTTGGAACGGAAATATCGAGGCCGCCTATCGTCACCAACTCGCACCTTCGGGTGTCACATTAGAAGCGTTGCGCGCACAGCCGAAGGGGATACGGGTTCCATTGCAGGTCCGTCACTGCAAACATGCTGAGCTCGATGCGCATGGCAACCCGCGAGGTTTCGCTACGCCATCACGCAAGATCGAAATCTATTCTGAAACATTCCTGGAACACGGCTACGCCCCGTTACCAGATTTCACTGAACCGTCGATCAGCCCAGCCTCACAACCTGCCCTCACTGGCCGTTTTCCTTTGGTGCTGACCTGCGCCAAGCCTTCACTGTTCTGTCAAAGCCAGTATCGCTCCCTCCCCAGCTTACGTAAACGCGCTGCTGATCCAGCGGTAGCCCTGCACCCAGAAGCGGCGAAGGTACGCGGGATAACTCAAGGTGACTGGGTCACGATCGAAACACCAGAAGGCAGCGTCCGTGCGCGTGCCTCCCTCGATACGGACCTCGATCCGCGTGTCGTAGTTGGTGAACACGGCTGGTGGCAGGGCTGTACGGCACTGGGGACACCAGGGTACGATCCGTTCACCAAAGAGGGGGCAAATTACAATTTGCTCATTGGTGACGACACCCGTGACCCCATCAGCGGCACGGCATCGATTCGTGCGTATTTGTGTGAGGTCCGTCTCCTTGCACAAGAAACAATGAGGTAAACGAGAGGCATGCGCGTGGCTTTGGCAAGCGCGTAGCGCAACGACGAGTCAAGAACGGTTGCGAGTTTCTGTGCCGCTTGATCACGTGATCCGCGGGCGAGTGGGAAAAGGGGAAGCCTATCCCCTCGCCCGTCTGATCGGTGAGCTAAATCGGACCCGAAAACATTCGGACACTTTGCGTTGTGACCTTTCGCGTCTGTCATTCTGAGCGGAGCGAAGAATCTCTCTGCGAGACCCCACGCTGCACTCAGGGTGACAGGCTGAGTGCACCAATCTTTCGTGGACTGATTTAGGGGACCGACATCACACGAGGTTTCTTATCGCCTTGTCTGCAACTTACGCCGCCTCGCCTGTTCGCAGGGCAGCAGCCGCGTCTCCAGTGTCATCTTGCGGAGCCGATGGGGCAGCGGCCGGAGCCAGATCTCCTCTCTTGATTCTCTCGAGCGCAGGGGCAAGCTGGGACAGAGCTGCCTCTAATTCATCGATGACGAGAGAAACCTGGCTGAAGTCTCCAGCTCGTCCCATCTTTTCGAGAGTTGCCGCGGCAGCGCAGGTTGGGCCGGCAGCAAAGTTTCCGGCTGCTCCCTTAAGGGTGTGGGCTGCACTTGACAGCGATTGCTTATCGCGGTGGACCAGGGCCTGATAGATTTGCGCAAGATGCTCTGGGTAATCCTGTAAGAACAGCTCAGCCATTTCTGCAAGCAGCTCGTGATCCCCTTCTACCATTTGTAGGGCAGTGGTAACGTCCAGCGGAGCCTCTCCCACCTTCACGGGAGTAACAGCGGGAGTAACAGGTTGTTGGGCCATCGTGGGGGCGACTTCTGTCGTTTCCGGTGCGGCTCCAGCAATTTCTGGCGTAGCGCCCCCCTCTTCCACCGGGCTCGCCTTCACTGGTTTACCAATCCACTTCTCCAACACACCCTGAAGCGCGTCACGGTCAATGGGCTTGGTTAAGTAATCATCCATGCCTGCTTCAAGACACCGTTCTCGATCACCTTTGATCGCATGGGCGGTCAGGGCAACGATAATAGTGTGGGTGTTAGTTTGCGTATTACTAATGCGGATCTGCTGCGTCGCCTCAAATCCATCCATCTCCGGCATCTGACAATCCATCAACACGAGCGGGTATGACTCTCGCGCCAGGGCTTCTAACACCCCGCGTCCAGTCCCAACAATGTCCACCTCATAGCCAAGTTTGGTCAGGAGGCGTTGTGCCAACTTTTGATTGACGACATTATCTTCAGCCAACAAGATCTTGCGCGCCTGGGGAGTCAGTTGCGGGGCAACCTCTGTGGATGTGGTCGGAAGACGGAGGCGTCGCACCGGAGCAATGATCGGGTCACTTTCGCTCGTCGTCGGTTTGGGCACCCAGGTGTTGAGGGTCGTTTTGAGCAGATCAATGTTCACCGGCTTCGGAATATAGGCATCCATGCCAGCATTAAGGCAACGTTCTCGATCCCCTGGCAGGTCATGGGCCGTGACGGCAATAATCGGGGTGTGTCTCCCGGTCTCAAGCTCGCTAGCGCGGATGTGGGCAGTCGCTTCAAACCCATCCATCTCCGGCATTTGACAGTCCATGAGCACGGCAGCGTATTCTCGTCGGCTCATGGCCTCGACTCCTTCACGACCATTACTCGCCACATCAGCCCGGTACCCAAGACGTTCCAACAAACGGACAACAATCGTTTGATTGATCTGATTGTCCTCGACCACCAGAATCGGAGCATACCCCTTATGGTCAGTTAACGTGTGCTGCGTGATGAGCGCTTTACTGGTAGGGGTCGCCTTCTGTTCGACCTGACTCGCCAGCAAACATAAGCACTCGAACAGTTGCGCTTGTCGCACTGGCTTAGTGAGGTACGCTTGAATACCAGCTTCGCGTGCTCGCATCCCTTCACCGCGTTGCCCAACTGAGGTGAGAAACGCAAGTTGCATAGACTTCAGTTCCGAACGTGTACGGATAGCCCGAGCCAGGGTGAGCCCATCCATTTCTGGCATCTGCCAGTCAAGCACGCCAATATGAAAACTCCGCCCCTCTTGTTTGGCTTGGTCGAGAATGGCCAGTGCTTGTGCTCCGCCGTCGGCCAATTCCACTTCCATCCCCCAAGCCGAGAGTTGATGTTGCAGGATCGTGCGATTGGTTTGGTTATCGTCCACAACTAAGGCACGAAGACCATGGAGGTCCGTTCGTGTGGCTTTGGCAGGAGCTGCTGCGGCTGGCCGTTTCTCCAGCCGAGCGGTAAACCAAAATGTACTTCCCTTGCCAACCTCACTCTCAACGCCAACGCCCCCTCCCATCAGCTGTGCCAGTTTCTTCGAGATAGCGAGACCAAGGCCGGTCCCACCGTATTTTCGAGTCGACGATGTATCAACTTGTGAGAATGTCTGGAAGAGCCGGTCCATCCGATCAGCCGGGATACCAATTCCTGTGTCCGAGACTGCGAAGCGTAGCAGCGCATGGGTGTCGGTGTCTTCGTCAACCGACACGTGAATGACCACTTAACCTTTTTCGGTGAACTTGACGGCATTCCCGGTAAGGTTAATCAGAATCTGGCGCAGTCGATCTGGGTCTCCTCGTAGCACAGACGGAACATCATGCAATGTGAGGAGCGCTAACTCGATGTTTTTGTCAGCCGCGGTCTTGGCAAAAAGGTCGGTGACGGTTTCGAGCGTCGTGCGCAGATCAAAATCCAGGACTTCAATGTCGAGCTTACCCGCTTCGATTTTCGAGAAGTCGAGGATCTCGTTAATGATGCCCAGCAGCGACTGCGAGCACCCTTTTACTGTCTGCGCAAAGTCTTTTTGCTCATCATTTAATGGCGTTTCAAGCAACAGTTCCGTCATACCGATGATGCCGTTCATCGGCGTGCGAATTTCATGGCTCATGTTGGCCAGGAAATCAGACTTTGCTTGGTCTGCGGCCTCCGCCGCTTCTTTGGCAGCTTGTAAGATCTCCTCGACCTTCTTACGCGCGGTGACATCGTGAAGCGTCGCGAGTCTCGCCGGGCGACTTTGCCACACGATCCCCGTCACACGCATTTCAGCGATAATTGGCTCAGCGGCTCCCTGGGGTACGGCAACTTCTTTGGTCTCGCCGGCAACGATAGCAAACGCAGGTGCAGTCCCGATAATCTCACTCGCAGGATGTTGAAAGAGAGTCTCGGCGGCAGGGTTCACATAACAGACATGGTTGTCCTCATCGACTACCAGCATCGCATCAGCGTTGCTGTCGAGCAAGGTTCGGTGATTACTTTCCGCAATGCTCAACTGACGTGTCCGTGCGTCAACCCGCTCTTCTAGTTCTTCATTCAACCTGCGAAGAGCAAGCTGCGTTCGCGTCTGCGCGCGATAGGCGCGTTCCAGCTCGGTGTTCTTCTGGATCGCGTTGTCGAATGTGGACAGCAACAGGTCCACCATTTGCGTCGGATCGGAACGGAAGGTGTGCTGTTTCTCGCCAAATCTGACATGCACGCTGCCGTCTGCCGCAGCGGTTTTTCGCAACTGTTGGTTTGCCAGCACATAGTGAATTCGCGACAAGAGAAATCGCTCCTGACACGGCTTGGTAATGAAACCATCTGCCTTACTCTCAAGGGCTTTGATCACCTCGCGTGAGTCCGACAGCGTGGTCATCAGGATGACCGGGAGATTCTTGAGCTGGGGATCTTCTTTGATGGTGCGTGTCAACTGATAGCCGTCCATCTCCGGCATAATCACATCGCTCAGAACGACCGTCGGGCGGTGTCGCTGCAGCACGGCAAGGGCTTCCTTACCCGTCGCCACCCAGGTGACCTGACAGTTGTGCCGTTGCAGCATTTGCTGCAGTTGTGTTGCCTGCGTGTGACTATCTTCGACAACAAGAATCTCAACTTGGTTGGGCATGTGAATTCCTCAGAAGACGATTGGTGGGATCAGCAACGAGTTTCCTTGTGTGCAGTGTGAACAGTGCCGACTATATTGTCACCGGTTGACACTTCCGGTTGAACGAGAGAAGTCAGTAATGGAGAGATCCCTTCAGGAGCAAGAACATAGGAGGCTGCATCGAGTGCAATGGCTGCCCCCGGCATGCCATGAACGACCGACGTTTCCTTGTTTTGGGCGATGGTAATGGCACCTTTCTCACGCAAGAGGCGCAGGTCTTCGGCACCATCTTTGCCCATGCCTGTCAGCAGCGCTGCAACCACGTCCCCTCCGTACACCGCGGCAGCCGAACGAAACAAATAGGACACCGCCGGGCGTAACCCGTATTCAGGGGGATCAGCAACCAACGCGATACGCTTGTTCAAGGCGATCCCCATGTGGTGCTCATCTGGAGCAAAGTACACATGGCCGGGTAACGGCTTCTCGCCTTGTGCAGCTCGCGAGATCGGCAGTCCGGTTTCATTCTGTAGCCATTGAATCAGTGCCAACAAGAACCCTTTGGCAATATGCTGAACGATCAAGATCGGAACTGGCAAGTTCTTCGGCAATCCTGCCAAAATCGTTCGCAAGACCGGCGGGCCACCCGTCGACGCCCCAATGACTACGACAGCAATGTCTCTCCGTGCCGGAGCTGGCACCTCCAAAGTTGGCGACGCCGGCAACCGTGACGACATTCTGGACGACGGAGGAACAGTGGAAGGGAGCGTGAGGTGCCGTGGATGCCGAACACGTGGCCAACGTCGGATGACTTTGACTTCGGCCATCAATTTCACAGTTTGTAAGAACTGTTGTGCAAGCTCTACACCTCCCTCCACATCAAGTGCAGTTGGCTTACTGACGCCAGCTACCGCCCCCGCCTCCATGGCGCGGAACGCAAGATCTGCACTTTCCACGTCCCAGTAGGCGCTGACAATGACCACCGGCACGGGGTACGTTTCCATGATTCGTCGTGTTACTTCGAGCCCGTTCATGTCAGGCATACGCAGATCCATGGTCACCACGTCAGGCTTTTGCTGGGCAAGAAACGCCAAGGCTTCGCGACCACTCGTGACTGCTCCCACGACCTCAATGGCCGGATCAGTACGCAGTATTTCCGTGAGAAATACACGCTGCGTAGATGAGTCTTCGACGACTAACACACGAGTCACAGTCTGTTCCTTGCTCACGCCGCGGCTGAGAGTGTGGGAATAAAGCGCTGCACCGTTTTGAGCAGATCGTTTTGGGTAAAGTCCCCTTTGACGATGTAGGCACTAGCACCCGCCTCCATGCCACGCTCGCGATCGCCGCGCGACTCCAAGCCGGTGACAAGCACGACAGGAAGGTGAAGGTACTTCTCATGACTGCGGATACTCGCGGTCAACTCGAATCCGCTCATGCGTGGCATTTCTACATCAGGGACGACGAGATCGAAGGTTCGACGGCCCAACTGACTCAGGGCATCAAGACCATCAACGGCGGTTATCACCTCATAGCCGGCGGATTCGAGAATCCCTTTCAGCAACATCCGTGACGTGACTGAGTCTTCAGCCAGTAACACAGAGTGCTTTTCTGTCACACGTACCGGCGCCTCTGTGCGCGCCGTGTGCCGTACGGATGTTCCATCAATAGCCGAACGGACGAGGTTCGGCACATCGAGAATGGGAACGACCTTGCCTGAGCCAAGCACAGTGACGCCAGCCACATTCGGCACATCGGTAAGATAGGTTCCGAGGCTCTTAAAGAGGACTTCCTGCTCATTAATGATCTGGTCAACGCAAAACAAGACGCGACGATCTCCGCTCGCTAAGACCAGCCCGCGCACGAAGCCAGGTGTGGTATCAGTGGGTTCTTGCGCCGGGATATCCAACACCTGCGACAAGTAAGCTAACCCGACCGGACGACCGTTGAGGGTTACCGTTTCCACATCTTCAACGAACTTGATCTCAGATGGGCGAATACGCACCACACGTTCAACGTTCATTGTCGGGATGACAAAGGTGCTCCCACGAGTTTCGACAAAGAAGCCGCGGAAGGTTGCCAAGGTGAGCGGAAGGAGAATGCGAAACGTCGTGCCTTCGCCGGTCTTGGAGTCAACCCAGATTTGCCCACCGAGCCGCTCGACCTTTTCACGAACGATCGCCATGCCCAGGCCGCGACCCGAGAGATCAGTGACAGTCGCACTGGTAGAAACGCCAGATTGAAAAATCAACCCAAGCGCTGCCCTCTCGTCTAGTGTACTCGCCTCTTGTTCGGAGAGCAGGCCCTTTTTAACCGCTGCAGCAACAACTGCGGCTTGCTTGACTCCACCACCGTCGTCCGTGACCTGAATTTCCACCTTACTCACACCAACCTGCGTCACCATGATCGAGACGGTACCTCGCGTCGCCTTCCCTTGCCGTACGCGCTCAGCTGGCAATTCAATCCCATGATCGACACAGTTACGAAGCAAGTGGATGATCGGGTCCTTGATCGCATCTAAGATACGTTTGTCGATCTCGACCTCAGTCCCTTGCATCCTCAGTTCGACATCCTTCTGCAGAGTGCGTGAAAGGTCCCGCACCATTTTGGGGAAACTATTCAGCAGCGAAGCAAACGGCAACATCAAGACTTTTTTGGTATCGTCTAGAAGCCGTCCAATAAGGGACCCTGCCTGCTTGTGATCTCGCTCAGCCGCGCGCGTCACATTCTTCAGTGAGCTTTCGAGTCCTCGTAGATGCGATTCATTCCAATACAGAAACTCTAGAATTCTGTGCGCAAGTGAAAGGTGGGGTTGTTCCTGGCGCGCCTGCTCACCAATACCTTCGTAGATACGTTGGAACTTCCGCGCCAACGTCGACACTTTGTTCCATTCTTTTCGCCATTCGCCAAGGGAACTCAAGATCTCGCGCAGGTCGATCGTCCGCTCCCCTGCTGCCTGCCGCACGGCCAGCATTTCTTCAGCCTGCAACAATAACGCGTCAAGCTTCGCTGTCGCCACGCGGATGGTTTCCCCAGTAAACCGCCCTCCAGCCACGTCAGGTTGCTCGACCTGGCGTTTCGCACGTACAGGAGGTGCTACAGGTCGGCGCGCTTGCTGCGGTGCCTGCACTTCACTCGGAGTGGGCTTCGCTATATCGACTGGAACCGTCGTTGGCGTATCGATCGGGCTCGACGGCAGCGGTTCCTCTGGCTCATCAGCGAGCGGACGAAGGATCACGTCGGGTTGCGCAGCATCGACCAGCATTCGCAGTTGGTCAATCGTGTCATCGATTTGCTGTTGAACCTCGGGAGCCTCCACCTCGGCTAAGAGCGCATTAACCGCGTCTAACGCGCGGTGCATGACATCAAAGCTATCAGACGACAGATGCAGTTCCCTGCGCTTGAGTCCGGCAAATACGTCCTCAATGGCTTGGCAAATAGACTGCACGTCGGTCAAGCCAACCGCTCGTGCCGCCCCTTTCAAACTATGTGCAGAGCGGAAGGTACGCTCCAACACGACATCTCGTTCGTCTTCTGAAGCAACCTGTTCGAGTGCTAAGAGACCGGTTTCCAAACTTTCCAGATGCTCGTCGGCTTCGCCTCGGAAGGCTGCACGGACAGCATCCATGAGTTCCGGAGAAACCATTGATTGCAGAGATGTGACCGAAGGTTGCTCACGCTCGGCTGGTGCGGGTTCCGGTGCAAGAGCCGTAGTCGTATCGTCGGCGAGAGCGGCAGTAATGAAGTCTTCAGCGGTATGCTCCGTCAATACTTCAGAACTGGCAATTTCCACAGCAGGATCTGTAGCAACACCCTCCACTCGCTCGTCGACAACGTCTATCCTGAGCTGATCCAAGGACTCAGGCTGATCGACGAGATTCTCAGTCACAGTGAAGATTTCTCGTTCATGCTGGATTTGCGGAAGTAGGGTCTCACTTTGAGGAGCGGTCTCTATGGAATCCAGCAACGGACGTTCAGTGTCAACCGCTGCCGTCTCTATTGGTGGCTCTAGCTGTACGGGCTCGTCTTCGGATGCAGCCTGAAGACTCGGCTCAGATGGGACCAACTCCAACATCGAGAGCGTCTCAGACTCTTCGTTGTGAGGCTCCTCCGTGAGCATCGGGACCAGAGATTCCGCAGGGAGAGTCCAGCTGGGCTCATCAAATGTCACCGGCGTTGATTCACCGGTTTCTCCCTCAATGAGAAATCCGGTTTGCACCCCATCCTCCGCCACTACAGCCAGTGCTTCGACAGCATCGGCAACGTTCTTTGCGTGGCGTCCTTGAGGGTCGTTGATTACCTCACGACTCGTGACGAGTGCACGACGAAAAATGTCATACCCGTTCGGCGTCAGTTGCAAATTGTCATACCGTAGTCTTGCCAGAACATCTTCCAGTGATTGCGAGAGCGCACCGATATCTGGCTGGTCAACTAATGCGGCTGCCCCCCTCAAGCTCTGGATATCAGCAAACATTTCTCCCAGGAGAGAGAATTGCTCTTCAGGCGCGAGGGCCGCCTGCATGCGATCAAGGTTGTCAGTGATCGCCAGGAGTCGCTTGTCCGCCTCTGCCCAGAAGATCGTCCGCAGATCGTTCGACATATCATTTGTTGTGTTGTCCATGTCGGATACTCCCCACCGTTGACCGGGCTCCCGTACTCATTGAGATGACAGCCGTTCGGTGTGCTCTATGTAGGCTTGTCGTCCAGTTCAGATCACATGAAGTCCTTCGCCGCGGAAGCGTAAAAAGGGTCACTGGTGACCCTAACGCCAGGACCAACGCCCTGCTTCCACGACAACGTTCATCTGTCACCTGCCTCTGGGGCATCACACACCGCTATATTGGAAATCCTTCCCGTGTTCCCCGTCTCGGATAGACACAAGTTTCGCGTCATAGGTTCCAGAGAAAGGTTTATTGCAAGCGTAATCGAACCCGTCGAACACCCCGGGCTTGAGCTTTAAACTCACCTTTTTACTACTCGCTTCATCGGTGATGGTAAAAATTCCTGCTCCCCCCAACCCACTGATTTTTCCGCCGGTTTCTGGCTCAACAAACGCGATCTTAGTTTTTGTTGGCGCAACCTCGGCGTCGAACCGGAACGCCTTGGAGATGGCGTGATCATGGACCGAGAGGACAGTGTCTGAGTTGAGTCGGAAGATGATATAGGCAATTGAACGCCGGACATGATCTTTCATAATTGTTTCTCCTTAAGGCACTTAGAAAAAACAAATTGAACAAGCAGCTTGAGGCGGCTACCCTGCTGGCATGACACGAGCGGAGCAAGTGGAATTCATTCGACACAAATATACGGCTTTGGCGCCCTTGCTGAACGAAAGGA
>Ga0194132_10005496_pt1 | contig 20426 bp, 20 predicted proteins | sample TA2KigOf80mmetaG_FD_148612 | JGI IMG/M metagenome (GOLD analysis project Ga0194132, IMG submission 148612) | Freshwater microbial communities from Lake Tanganyika, Tanzania - TA2015054 Kigoma Offshore 80m | ecosystem: Environmental > Aquatic > Freshwater > Lake | place: Tanzania: Lake... | reverse complement strand
TTACATAAACTTGATGACATGAGAATGCAAAGAAACTTGCCCACGGCCGGGGATTATACTGCGACGGGACCCGACAAGGGGGAGGAGTGACACGGCCGCGCCCCCATTTTATACAGACTGTTTATGTGTTATTGTAATATAAGGTCTATTATTGATTATTCCGCTTTAGTTTATTTGGAAATAAGATGGTTCTCCTTCAAACGGACAGTCTGTTCATAAAGGCTGGGATTGCCGATGACGGCCGACGTGATTTGCGAATCATCGGCTTCCACGATGCGAACACGGTTTCCGCCACATACTCACAGCCAATTCTGAAGGCATTGGTTTCGACCACTGATTGAATCATCTGTGGATCGAATAATCCCAACTGTTCCGCACTGCAGGCAATTTTGTTTTTCATCATCGCCAGCTCTATTTCGATTAATGATTTCTTAAGCGTGCCCCCCTGCTTCGCGACAGTCAAGCCCAGATTGGCCATATACCCCTTTATACAGAGGGAGGACCATTCACATAACTACGGTTGGAGCGAAGTTATCGGCAGCGTTTCGGCGGGCCCTTCTGGCTCATCGGGGTCAGCCAGACATAGTCTGCGATCTTCTCCCGCACCAATTCACGGACGTCCTCGATCCGGCTCTTGTCGAGCGAAGTCATATAGATCGTCGTCTGCTTCACCTGTCCTGACAGCCGTCTGGCGACCCGCATCGGAACGGGAAGACCGTATTGGATATGGCCCCCGCCCGTATAGCTCACCAGGACACCACGGGAACCGTTCGTCTCCCGGCGCAAGGCGTCCAACCCGGCCGTCAGAGTCTTGGCCATCCCTTCGTCGCGGACCATCGAGGCTTCGTACATGGTCTTGAAATGGTCTTCGGTTCCTCCTCCATGGCATTGCTGAAGCTGGTCGATGATACGCGCACGATAGGCAGGATCATCGATGATCTCCTCATGATCCAGCCCCCATTGCGTCCATTCCTGTTCTTGCCGGATCTGATCCAGTCCGACCTTCACGACCCGGCGGATGAAAGGCCTCGGAGGATTCATGGCCAAGATAGACAGATGCCGGTTGCGAGCAAACGACACGATCGGCTCATAGTCTTCAAACTCGCCGCCCCAGTTCTGTAACCATTTGACCTGTTCGAGGAATTGGTTTCGCCCCAGCTGATCCTTCAAGACATACTCATCCAGGGCCGGCTGGCCGTCCCATCCGAACATCTCGATCCCAATTGTAGGCTGAAGATCGTGGATCACCAGCCAGTTCAGGACTTTCAAGGCAGCTTCGATATGATACCGATTGTGATGTTCTTCCCCCAAGTAAACCACGTCATACGCCATCAGCTCGTTCAGCCATTCAGACGATGAGAGTACCCGGCCTGTTTGTGTATCCACCACCTGCCATGGCTGCCAACCGCTGTCGCTGTTTGAGCCTAGGAATTGCCGATGGTCAGAGGCACAGCCAGCGGTCAGCATGAGTAGACTGGCAGTGACCCCCAGCTGAATAATCAGCCGGAAAGTTACGTGGTATTGCAGGGCTATTATTTCAAACAACGTTCCCACGGACATGGGCCCACTCCTATCACACTGCTGAGAGACGGACAAGCTGCCTTGACGACGATGTTCATAGACCACTATTCTTCAAAGACATTGAATGTGCCGTGGATTTGCCGCCAACCGCCGGATGGTCCGATGAGTGTCGAGCCCTCCTCCCACGCCGAATTCCGCCGTCGCGTCAGCCAGCGTGCGCGACAATCCTCCACGCAGTGGGAAGCCTCACGACTCTTGATCGAACGGGAGGAGTTTACCGCCACCGTCACCCGGCTCCTCCATCGACTTCGGGAACAAGACCTTCCGACTGCGATCAAAGAACCGCTACTCAAGATCGTCGATCAGCCACAGGCACAACGGGTTCAGGAATTGGATGGTGAAGGGCTCAAGGCGCTGACGGGGTATCCGCCAGCCAAAGCCCTGCGCGCCCTTTGTATCTTCTTTGATCTCGTTGCCACACCCGGTTCACAGTGGGCTATCCCTACTATCGCAAGTGAGGAAGTCGAACTCTTGATCCGCCGCACGACCAATCCCTTTGATCTTCTGCATATAGTCGAACCGGCATCCCTGTTGGACCTCGGTGCCGGCGATCTCTCTTTCGCCGGTGAGCTGGTTGAGCACTATGGTCCCGAACTCCGTCGGCAGCGCAAACAGCTGCTCCTGCATTGCATAGACCGGCTCGATCCCAACTCAACGCTGGGTTTTCCTCTCCATCCCAGCCGGGACAGACTGCGGATGCTCCAGCAGAGCGAAGATGTCTCCTTCGCGTTCTATGGCAATCACAACATGTTCGATCTCCGTGCCTTGGAAGAGCGTGGGGTGCTGGCGAAGCGATACACGATTGCCACGTGCTGGGCACCGGCCACACCGACCTTTGCCTACGATCCGGTGAGACTTTCACGGCCAATCATTGATGAGGAGCTGCGCCGGACCATGGGCACGTCCAGACAAACCCGGTACCACGGTGAGCGAGCGCTCGAAGTGTTGCACGGAAACCGTACCCTCCTCTTTCCACCCTGGAAGTTCGATATCGTCGGTCCTCGAGCTCTTCTTAATCTTCTCGCAACGCGAGGCCTGCTGTGCGTCCTCGGGGCGGTCGATAACCAGGTGTTTTGGGAACTCTTGGCTCAATTGCTTGAGGACCCACGCTACCGCCCGCGAGACCGCGCCTTCACCGTTGGCAATCTTCCAGAGATCTTCGGCGATATCTATCTCGCGCTGAATCGTCTCCCGATTGGCGCTTCCATCAATCTTGCTGAACTGGGCACTCTCCGACACTCAGCTCCCGAGACAGAAGTTGCTGCTTCGCCGGACCATACATTTAGGACATTCCGGTACGCTCGGATCCACCGAGGAGCAATCTTCCCAGGTATGCCTGCTAGCCACACAGCAAGACAGTTTCCCGCCATGGTGGAAGAGGTCGCTCCGTGGTTTCTGACTCTAATCCCCGCCTAAGACCTGCTTGATGGCGCAAAAGGTCATTAAAATTGATCACTCCCTGACCTTTTTCTTAGATTTCGACGATGTCCGACCGGCAACCGCAATCCCCTGGCCATATATGACATCCACGATGAATCCCTCACAACAAATTCGAGCGATTCAGGAGAATATTTCGCGGGTGATCAGGGGAAAGCCGCAGGTCATTGAACTGATCGTCGTGGCGCTTCTGGCCCGCGGCCATATTCTCCCTGAAGACATCCAGGAAATAGGCCCCTCTGGCTCATAGTCTTGCACGATCGTTGGACTGCTCGTTCAACCGCATCCAGTTTACGAGCTATCTGCTGCCATCCGACATTGTCGGCGCGTCGATCATCAATCATCAAAAGCAAGCGTTCGAGTTCGTGCCCGGTCCCACCTTCACCAATATCGTACTGGCCGACGAGATCAATCGGACGACCCCCAAAACCCAAAGCAGCCTCTTGGAGGCCATGAGCGAAGCGCAGATTTCCCTGGATAATCAAACCTATCTGCTGAGCCAACCATTCATGGTAGTCGCCACTCTGAATCCGCCGGGATACCATGGCATTTTTCTACTTCCCAAATCGCAATTGGATCGATTTCTCATGCGACTGCGCATCGGCTATCAGTCGCCTGATGAGGAAAACTTGAGCTTCCTGGGTATTCTGCTGAGCTACTCTTCTGGGACTTCCACCCGATCGACGAAGTAGGTCGTTTCGCCGAAACAGGTGGTCGGAAGGTAGCGGTATTCCTTGTAATGCAGAATCACGCGCTTCCCGAGGACGTGTGACAGTTCGTCGACGACGCGGTCATCCCAGACGGTGAACCCCCAGAGGATCGGCGCCACGCCAGGCACCGTCGTCATGGCCAATTCGCCTTCGTGCGTCTTGCACACCCAGCCTTTTCTCGAAAATTTCTGGATGTAACCCGCGCGGTTCCCGTCCGAATAGGTCCAGTTGAACGCGACGGCCAGATAGGCGGCGGCGAGGAAGACGGCTACGGTCACAACCCACTTCATCATCAATCCCTATCGGGTTACTGCAGATCCGCAAAGAGCCATGGAGCGTCCGCCTTTCGGCGTTGTTCATAGGCGGTAATGGCCGTCTCGTACTGCAGCGTTAGGCTGATCGAGTCCAGCCCTCGATAGAGGCAATCTTTGCGGAATGGATCGATGTCAAATCGATACGCCGTTCCCCTTAGTGTTGTGACCGTTTGCTGGCCAAGATCCACCGTGAGTGCATACCCCATTGTCTCGGTGACCTCGATCATGAGGGACAGTACCTCGTCTCCCTTCAGCACCACTGGTAAAATCCCGTTCTGGAAACAGTTGTTGTAGAAAATGTCAGCAAAACTCGGCGCGATCACGCAACGGAACCCTTGATCGAGCAAGGCCCAGGGTGCGTGCTCGCGGGACGAGCCACAGCCGAAATTATCGCGGGTCAACAAGATCGCGGCGCCCTGATAGCGGGCTTGATTTAAGAAAAACTCCGGATCGGGCGAGCCGTCCTTTCGTTTCCGCCAATCGAAAAACAGGCCGTCACGGAGGCCGGTTCGCTTGATCGTCTTCAGGAACTGTTTTGGAATGATTTGATCTGTATCGACATTGACGCGATCGAGCGGTGCGACAAGACCCGTCATCTTCGTAAAAGCGTGCATAATGTTTAATGATGAATGGTGAATGGTGAATGGATCGGACGCATTACGCATTGAACGTTCAACATTCCGCATTCACTCCCAATGTCTGATATCAACAAAGTGTCCCTCAACGGCGGCAGCCACCGCCATAGCGGGTGACACGAGATGCGTCCGGCCGCCGGCCCCCTGACGCCCTTCAAAATTGCGATTACTGGTGGAGGCGCACCGCTCACCCGGCTGGAGCACGTCCGCGTTCATCGCCAAACACATGCTGCATCCAGCCTCGCGCCATTCGAAGCCGGCTTCGCGAAACACTCGGTCGAGTCCTTCAGCCTCGGCTTGCTGTTTGACGAGCCCCGATCCGGGAACGACCATGGCATGCACCATCTTGGCCACTTTCTTCCCCTTGGCCAAATCGGCGGCAAGACGGAGATCCTCGATTCTCGAGTTCGTGCACGAGCCGATAAAGACCTTGTCGATGGTGATTTCGGTCATCAGCATATTAGGAGTCAGGCCCATATATTCCAGGGCGCGCTCCGTCGCGTGCCTCGTCTTTTCATCCGACATCATCCTCGGATCCGGTACCCGCTGATCCACACCAGCCACCATGCCGGGGCTGGTGCCCCAACTCACTTGCGGGGCGATATCCTCCGCCCGCAGGATGACGGTCCTATCGTACGTAGCGCCTACATCGGTCCTGAGCTGGTGCCACGCGTGTACCGCCTGATCGAGGAGTTCGCCCTTTGGCGCGAGCGGCCGCCCTTTGATGTAGGCGATGGTCTTCTCATCGGGCGCCACCATGCCGGCGCGGGCGCCCCCCTCGATCGACATATTGCAGAGGGTCATGCGACCTTCCATACTCAAGGTGCAAATGGCCGAACCGGTGTATTCGATCACGGACCCCGTTCCTCCGGCGGTGCCGATCTGGCCGATGATGGCAAGGATGATGTCCTTGGCCGAACAGCGGTGTCCCAGGGTGCCGTCGACGCGGATTTCCATCGTCTTGGGCCGCTTTTGCACCAGACATTGCGTGGCCAGCACATGCTCGACTTCGCTCGTGCCAATACCGAACGCCAGCGCGCCGAACGCGCCGTGAGTTGAGGTGTGAGAATCGCCGCAGACAATGGTGGTGCCCGGCAACGTGAACCCTTGCTCCGGACCGATGACATGAACAACTCCCTGCCTGATATCGCTCATGCCGAACAGGGTGATTCCGAAATCCCGGCAATTTTCTTCCAGCGTGTGGATCTGCTTGGCGCTGATCTGGTCGGCGATTGGCAGCGTCCGGTCGGTCGTAGGAACATTGTGATCGGGCACCGCCAGCGTCGCGGCGGGCCGCCGAGGCCGGCGTCCGGCGAGTTTCAACCCTTCAAATGCTTGCGGTGACGTGACTTCGTGGACCAGCTGCCGATCAATATAGAGCAGCGTGGTGCCGTCCGGCTCTGCCCGGACGACGTGAGACTCCCAAATTTTGTCGAACAACGTTGTGCCGGCCATGACACGCACTCCTTGACATTCTCACGCTGTAAAAGATAGGGAGGGTCATTATACATAGGCGGTCGGGTGCACGCCAGCAGGCTGAGCCGGTTGCCATGGAGACACGAGCTTCAGGATCGGTCTTGTTCTGCCGATAAGCAAGGGATGGATGGACCGACACTCAACCCCGATTCCATTGTCATCCACGATGAACCATCAAACGCGATCCACGGTCAGTGGGGTGTATCTTTTTCCATTCGATCATCGTCTGTGTCACAACCGACTCCAGACAACTAGCATTCTGCTGTTGCCGCGTCGTGGATTATCGTATCCTGCCGGAAGAATGCTCGCGGGTCACCGACGGTAGGAGGCGCTGACGATCCCGCAGCTCCTGTTGCTTGCATCCCATCACGGTCCGTGCTAGCACCATACCTGAACTATTCCGTATAGCTATTCAACCCTTTCCAGGTACCGTGGCTTCTCCGATATGGGCTCATCCATCGGTAGTCGTGTGGACCCAGCATCTGCTCGATAGTTTTCACCATTGGACCGGTCGGGAGTTGCTTGGCCGATCCGGATCGATCACAGACCAGACGCAGGCGTTGTTCGATGCGCCGTTCGTCGTCGTGTCGCATGGGGTGGACCCGGACCCGATCTTGAATTATGGGAATCGCGCGGCGCTCGAGCTCTGGGACATGACGTGGGAGCAATTGACGCAGACGCCTTCACGACACACAGCCGAACTGATGAATCAAGGGGAACGAGCGGCGATGTTGCGGCTTACGGACCAGCAAGGTTACTTCGAGGGCTATCGCGGCGTGAGAATTTCTTCGACGGGCCGCCGATTCCTCGTCGAAAACGCTACGGTATGGAATATCCTGACTCCATCCGGTCACCGCATCGGCCAAGCGGCAACCTTTTCACACTGGTCATTCCTGACGGAAGAGTACCAACGCCCATAGGTTGAAGCGGCTCTTTTCTTACCTGGATCACCGTACCATGTTATGACTTTCCCCCATGAAATATTTCTCCATGGCCTTTGTCGCCATCATTGCGTGGTTGGCGGTTGCAGGATGCGCCACCCAGCCACCCGTTCTCCCCTCGGTGACAGCTGATGAGTCGAAGCACGGCCGGTCTATTCTAGCGGGCGAATGGGAGTACGAAGACGGCACGACGGTCACGCTTCGCCTTGATCAACAAGGCAACGGAACCTATCCATTCAAGGGCGGGCGGTTTGAAACGTCCCAGCTTACCGGCCACACCTGGGTGGGGAAATGATCTCAAAAAGAAAACGACCGGGAGGGTGAATTCTCCGTGAAATTGTCCAAGGACTATTCGGCAGGCAAAGGAACTTGGTGGTACGTGAGAATCGGCACCGACAAACAGCCCACTCAAAAAGGGGGCACGTTCCGCCTCAGCAAGAAAGCCTCGCTCACACAGCGCAGGTCTGACCGGATTCATATCCCGTAATAAGCCGAGTTTAGCCCTCACCGCGCAGCGTTTCCCATGCCAGAGATGGGTGAGAATGCACTCACCCTGTCGTACGTGCAAGAGCTCGGAGTTGCTGCTGGACAGGATCCGGACAAGCTGGATGGGTAGCGACGATGCCGCGATAGCGTGGATCGGGTTGATTAAATTCGAGCGCCCGTCCGCTCCCATCCGACATCGTGCCTCTCGTCTCTTCGATCAATAGAGCCCCCGCCGCGACATCCCATTCATTCTCCGATTCGAACGTGGCGGCTGCCTGGATTCGCCCGCTGGCAGCCAACGCGAGCGCCCACGCGATGGATCGCATCGGACGGGCTGTAACATGGGCCTCCAGAGACGTGAAGCGGCCGATCTCGTACTCCCAAGGACTCAAGGCGATCACTGGGTGCCGATCGAGTGGGCGTTCCTGCCAGAATGCCGGTTCGTCGTTGAACAGGAGTCCTCCGCCTCGCTTGGCGGAGAATAATTCGTTCGTCGAGGGATTGAAGATCGCCGCTACAACCGGGCGGCCTACGTCAATCAGCGCCGCGGAGATGCAAAACTCCGGCTCGCGCTTGATGAATGCCTTCGTGCCGTCGATCGGATCGATCACCCACACGCGCGCCTTGTCAATACGGACCAAATCGTCCGGCGATTCTTCCGACAGCCATCCGTCGTCTGGAAACACTTCCAGGAGACGGCGTTTCAGAATTTCATTCACTGCCAGATCCGCGGAAGTCACCAGAGACCGGTCCGGCTTGATATGAATCTCGAAGCCTTGGGACGCAAGCCGGAGCACCTCTGCGCCCGCTGCTCTGATTGCCTCGGTCACGATGTGGAGCTCACGATTCCACGTCACCCTGGCAGAGTACCAGGGCCTGTGACAGAAGAAAAGCCTGTGGGACAGACGCACACGGGAAGAACGGTGTGTTCAGATAATGTCAGAATTACCATATTGGAAAAGGGCAAATCCCATGGTAGGCTGCCACCCGACGTGAATCTCCACCGCTCATTCTCTGAACGAAGGTAATTATCTCCCATGGCCACACCGTCTTTTCTCGACCCAACGGATCGCTTCATTCACCGGCATCTTGGCCCGACCGACGCCGACATCCAAGAGATGCTGGCGACGCTAGGACTACAATCCCTGGAAACGCTGTCTGACATGACCGTACCCAGCGACATCCGCCTTCGCAGGCCCTTGTCCCTTCAGACGAATCGCGACGAACACACCGTGCTGGCCCAACTCAAGGCGTTGGCGTCCAAGAACAAGATATGCCGGTCGTTGATTGGCATGGGCTATTACGATTGTGTGACGCCTGGGGTGATTCAACGAAATATTCTGGAGAATCCCGCCTGGTACACGCAATACACCCCCTATCAGGCCGAGATCGCTCAAGGACGATTGGAGGCCTTGGTCAATTTCCAAACGATGGTCGCGGACCTGACCGGTCTCCCGCTGGCGAATGCGTCGCTGCTCGACGAGGCCACGGCGGCGGCGGAGGCCATGGCCATGTGCTATGTTATCGCCCGAAGCACAGGCCAAGTACGCAAGGACTTCTTCGTGTCGCGCGACTGCCATCCCCACACGATTGCGGTGTTGAGGACGAGGGCTGAACCGCTCGGCATCACGATTCGCACCGGGGTGACGACCGCCGCTGATAGCGCGGACAGCCAGCTTTGTGGCCTGCTGCTCCAATACCCGGCAACGGACGGCTGCGTGGGCGACTTCAGTGACATTATGGTGAAGGCGCATGCAGCTGGCGTGCTCATTGTCGTGGCGACTGATCTCCTCGCCTTGACGCTCCTCCGCTCTCCCGGCGAGTTCGGTGCTGACATCGCCGTCGGCTCCACGCAACGGTTCGGCGTGCCAGTTGGATTCGGCGGGCCGCATGCTGCCTTTTTAGCCACCAAGGAAGAGTACAAACGCCAGATGCCGGGACGCCTCGTCGGTGTCTCGAAAGATGTGACAGGAAAACCGGCCATCCGGCTCTCGCTTCAGACACGAGAACAGCACATCCGACGAGAAAAAGCCACCAGCAACATTTGTACGGCCCAAGTGTTGTTGGCCGTGATGGCCGGCATGTACGCGGTCTACCACGGACCAGAAGGGTTGCGGCGCATCGCTCAGCGGGTGCGTGGACTCACGTTGATGCTTGCGGAAGGGTTGCGGCAGCTTGGGTTCGATGTCCTGCCGAAAGTGTTCTTCGATACGATTCGCGTCCCTTTGGCCCTGAACCAATCGGATCAGATCGCGGTGCGGGCGAACGACTGTGGAATCAACCTTCGTCGTTACGACGACGGCTCCATCGGGCTGTCGCTCGACGAGGTCAGCACGGAAGAAGAAGTCCGCCGCCTGCTGGAGATTTTCGGGGGACATGATCGGCTGCCATTTACACTCTCGGAGCTCGTGGCGAGTGTCGACGTGGTCTACCCTGAATCCTTGGCCAGAACCAGCAAGTATCTGACTCATGAAATTTTCAACCGCTACCACTCCGAGCATGAAATGCTCCGGTACCTCTATCGCCTGCAAGCGAAGGATCTCTCACTGGTGCATTCGATGATCCCGCTTGGCTCCTGCACGATGAAATTGAACGCGACCGCCGAGATGCTGCCGGTCACCTGGCCGGAGTTCGCCCGGCTGCACCCATTCGCCCCGGAGGAGCAGACCCTCGGCTATCGGGAGATGATCGGCCAACTCGCCGCGTGGCTGGCTGAGATTGCGGGTTTCGCGGCCTTTTCGATGCAACCAAACGCCGGTTCGCAAGGGGAATATGCAGGCCTGATGGTGATTCGAGCCTACCATCGGTCAAGGGGAGAAGCCCATCGGGACGTCTGTTTGATTCCCGTGTCGGCTCATGGGACGAATCCCGCCAGCGCCGCGATGGCCGGTATGACGGTTGTTGTCGTCGCCTGCGATGAGCACGGTAATGTCGATCTCACCGATCTGGCGGCCAAGGCGGCCGAACACCGGAAAAGCCTGGCCGCGGTGATGCTCACCTACCCGTCCACCCACGGCGTTTTCGAAGCAGGCGTGCGGCGAGTATGCCAGATCGTCCACACCCATGGCGGTCAAGTGTACATGGACGGTGCCAATATGAACGCCATGGTTGGCCTCTGCCGCCCCGGCGACATCGGCGCGGACATCTGCCATCTCAATCTCCATAAGACATTCTGCATTCCGCACGGAGGCGGTGGACCAGGCGTGGGCCCGATCGGCGCAGCGCAGCACCTCGCGCCCTTTCTCCCGGGGCATCCCATCACGAAGCTCAGAGGGCCGGACGCCATCGGACCCGTATCGGCGGCGCCGTTCGGCAGCGCTGGCATCTTGCCGATTTCCTGGATGTACATCGCCATGATGGGGCGCGACGGGCTGACCAAAGCCACACAGGTAGCCATCCTCAACGCCAATTACATGGCCAAGCGGCTGGAAAAACATTTCTCGATTCTGTATGCGGGCGACGCCGGACTGGTCGCGCACGAGTTCATTCTGGATCTGCGGGAGTTCAAGGACCGCGCCGGAGTCGAGGTGATGGACGTGGCGAAGCGGCTGATGGACTACGGATTCCATGCGCCGACCGTCTCATTCCCGGTGGCCGGTACACTCATGATCGAGCCGACCGAAAGTGAAACCAAGTCGGAGATCGACCGGATGTGCGACGCGCTCATCCGCATCCGTATCGAGATCCAAGAGATCATCGACGGACGCCAGCCGCGCACAAACAATCTCTTGAAGAACGCACCCCATACGGCATCTATCGTGACCGCCACGGAGTGGAACCGCCCTTACAGCCGCGAACAAGCGGCCTTTCCCGCACCGTGGATCAGCAGCAACAAATTCTGGCCGAGCGTCAGCCGAATCGACGAAGCGTACGGCGACCGCCATCTCGTCTGCAGCTGTCCACCGATTGAAAGCTATCTGCCGTAATCCGCATGACCCATGACGGCTCGTCGTGGCATCACTTGCGCAACTGTTCCTCGTGAAGTGCATCTCGTATCTCGCAAGCCTTAGCTCTGAGTCACTGGTCACCAGTCATTGGAAGCTCCTCTTCCCATTGACCAATGACCTTTCGCCCTTTTCGCTTCACGAGGAGGCCTTATGACTGATATCGGACACCAAGAATTTTGGTGCGTACGGGTTTGGCCTTGGGGTCCGCGGTGTGGGCAACGGCGTGCCCGCGCGCCCTTGCCGATCAGCAGCCCCACAAAGTCGGTTCAAAGACCGCCAAGATATTCGGGCACAGTTCCCATGCTCTGCGACCAGTTTTCGCATGAACGACGTCTTACCTGTGCCAGGTTCACCGGTCAGCACCATGAAGGCCACTTCGTTGATCAAGCCATATTCCAAGATGCTGTAGGCCATGCGATGGGTCAAGCCCGCATACAGAAAGGTGTTATCTTGCAGGAGCGTGAATGGTTTGCTTCGGAGATGATAAAACGATTCTTACATGTGGCGTTGCCCTCCTCACGCAAAGTCATAGACCGGCAAGCACATGGCTGGTGGATAATAAGAAGCTGTTTGACTATCAGGTTTCTTCTGTCCCCTATGCCCTCGTGTCATGAACAGAATATGGGGGAAAATGGGGGGCCGCTATTCCTCATGAGGTGAGAACTCTCTCCTGCGATGATGGGGACAGTCGTCTACGATAGCCGCCTAAAACGAGGGACGGGACGGCCATCAATCTCGACCTGCTGCTCGAACATACCCAAGGGCCTGACCCAGAGCCCACACTCGCCATACAGCGCACGGTACACGACAAGCTCTTCTTCGGTCTCGGAATGCCTGGCAATCCCCAACACCTCGTAGTCTTGACCCTTATAGTGCCGATACCGCCCTGGTATAACCATAGGTCTACGCTCCTCTTTCTTTGAGCTCATCGAGGTCGATCCTGACATTCACGTGACAATCTATCGAAAGGGGTACCAGCCCAATGTCGCCAGATCATCCTGGAAATACGGCGCTATTTCGATGGTACCCTTTGGTAGGAACAGGAGGAAAAGGGTGGTGCCGAAGCCGGGATTTGAACCCGGACACCCGTGAGGGCGCTAGACCCTGAATCTAGTGCGTCTGCCAGTTCCGCCACTTCGGCATGAAGGCTGATGAAAATGTCTTCCAGCGGTGTTTTCTGCTCGAAACCATTTTGATCAGCCTCAATCCTGACACCAGACCAATGACCACCGGGAAGCTGGATTATCCTGAATTCTCCGCACTCGCGTCAAGCAAGAGTCGAGGGAAGCGAAGGGGGAACAGTCGAACCGATTTTGTCGGCCAGGGTCCATTGGCTGGCGGTGGCGATTTCTCTGAGATCCCCACTGACGATGATCCGCTCGCAGGCGAGGCCGGCCGCAGCCAACAACGACGCGGCGGCGATCCTCGGCGCTTCGTCGGCAATCAGGATGTCGAACCGCACGCGGCTGAACAAGGGATCGCTCGTGACGCGCGTGGGAGTCGCCGCCACGAGCCGGCGATTTTGGATGAAGGCTTGCCGATTCGGATCTTCCTCGGCGGCCAACAGCTCACGGATCTTCTTGGTTCCTCCCAGTTTGACGATGTGTTCCTTGAGATCGTCGAATTCCGGACGCAGGTCTTTCGGCACGGCCGCTTTGGGTACCAGTTCCTGAATGCGCGCCTTGGCCACATCCAACTCCTTGTTGAGTCCGTCGACCTGTTGCTGATAGATCGACTGGTAGTGCTTGAGCGAATCCACATTCCGTCCCACGGCCTGCATGCTCAACCGTTGGAAGAGGGAGAGACCCGCGTACTCGGTCAGGGTCGTGGTAACTTCGGCCAGTTTGACTTGCAGGTCTCTCATCTGGCTCACTAGCCGCCATTCGAGCAACCGCACCTCGTCCAAATCCTTCTGCTTGTTCGCTTTTGCGGCCAACAGAGGGGCCAGTTCTCGGAAGCGTTCGTATTTACCTCGCAACGACGCTTTTTCAATCTGAGCCTTTGCATAAAATTGATGCGTTTGTGACTCAAATCCCAGTTCCTGGAGATTGATGTCACAACTGTGGGGGGTGAGCGGGAGCTCGTACCGGCTGATCCATGTTTTGTAATTCAGCCCGCCGGCTTTCATCCGGCGGGCGAGGATGCCCACGATTTCATCCGATTCATGATGGTCCGGGCTGAGCAAGAGGATGCGCTTGTTGGCGCGAATCAGCTCCATGGCCATCCCCGCCAGCCTATACCGACGCTGAGACAGCTCGTCCAACCAGACGAAGCGCAATACGGACGATTCGGACACGACCTCGTTCCGGCTGTCGTCTTGCGCCTGCAGCAGAGAGGCCAACCGCTCGACCAGACCAAGATTATAGGCGTCGGCGCGCATGATCATATCCCTCAACCGACCGATAACCGTGTCCAGCAATCCAGCCTGGTTGGGCACAAGCGTCACCGACGGCATTGAGCTGTCGAGCTTGTCAAGTGTCTGCAGCAGGATGACGTTGCCGGTTTGGTTGAGAATGATCCCTTCGGTTGGTTCCTGGTCGTCGGAGGGAATGATCGACACCGGAAGATCCGCATGCAGCGCGGCTCCCGGTAACAACAGAAACTCGTACAGATGCAGTCCGCCGATCGACTGGACATGGTGGCCCTCGGTAGCCGTGATCGGCGCATCCTGTCTCTGGTCGCTGACCCGCAGACGATCCTTGTCAAGCCTAGCGATCCAGGATTCAATGAGGTCTTTCGCTGCCATGGCCGTTCGACCGTTCTCCCCGTGTTCCCAGGGAAGGCCATGATAATGGCGCGCGCACGCGGCTGTCTACGGTACAAATGGCCTGGCATACACCTTCACCAAAGCACCTGGATGCCCTTGTCTTCACGGCCAGAACTTGTCTAAAATGAGCTCCTTTCTTCAGCGAGCGAGGCGTACGGGTGAAAGGATTACGATTCGAGCGCATCGGCAAGGGACAGCACTATAACGTGGTGTTTCATATCGGGAATAGTTATGTGCCGGTGGGCGATGAAACGATTGAAGAGCTCAAAGGCCAGAGCCTGTTGCCAGCCGAACGGTTTCTGAATCTCCTCATCGACCGTGTCGGTTATTCGTCCTACCTCAAGGACATGATCCGCGACGAACTCACGTCGGCCGGCGATCCGATGACACAAATCATCGTCCTGCAGGGCGCCATCAGAGAGCTCTAGCCCTCATATCTTGGCGTTCGTGAAGCGCAAGCAATGATTCGGATGGGTTCTTCCGTGCGAGATACGCGGCCCAGGCGTTGTATTTCCACCGCGCACATAGACCGAGGTCCTTCCGAGGGCGCGCGGTCCGTGAGCGAGAAAGAATGACGCCGCACTCGCTCAATCCCCCACCTGCCCTTCCTGAAACAGCTGATTCATGATCTGGTTTCTTTTTTCCGGATCGCGATAGTACTTGAGGGCCCTGGAATAGTTCTCCATCGCGCTTTGGCGTTTGCCGCGGATAGCATAGATTTCTGCAATGCCGTGATAGGCCCGCGCATCTTCCTCGTTGCACTTGAGCGCCCGGCTGAACGTGTCCGCCGCCTCCTGAAGCCGATGTTTGCTTAAGGCAAGCCATCCCAGAGCAGAATAGGCGGCACCAAAATTTGGATTGGCCTTGAGCGCATTCTGATAGCTCTTCTGCGCCAAGTCTAGGCGGCCCCGCGTCTCAAACAGGTTGCCCAGAGCAAAGTGAACTTCCGCGTCGCTCGGATTCAGTCTGAGCGCTTCCTTGTACGATTGCAGGGCCGATTCCAGCTTGCCTTGCTCGGCTAAGGCGCAGCCGAGATTTGCATGGGCGATGGGATCGCCGGGAAAGAGCTTGATGATCTCCCGATATTCTTTGATCGCCATTTCCAGCCGGCCCTGGTCTTGATAGGCTACGCCGAGATTAGTCCGCGCCGGTCCATAGTCAGGATTGAGCCGGATGGCTTCCTTGTACTCCTTGATCGCCATTTCCGGTTGATGGGCTCGTTCATGGATCTGAGCCAGAAAGTAATGGGGATAGGCGGATTGGGGATCGAGTCTGGCAGCATCCTTGTAGACCTGAACCGACTGTTCTGACTGGCCCGATTGCGACAGAAACAAGCCTTTGACGAGATGGACGTGGCCGTTGTTGGGCTCCCGCTCGACAAGAGCCTCCACCCAAGATTTCACGACCGTGATGTCTTGCTCGATTTCCAAGCACTGCGCATGGGCCTTCCAGGCGTCGGCAAACCGGCCACGCAACAGGCAGACGATATTCAGCGCGAAGTGCGGCCTGGGATCTTGCCCTGCCTCATGCTGGCTTGCCATGATCCACGCCGTCGCTTCGGCAAAGAGCCTGTCCCATGCTCCGGCCGTGACAGCGGCTTCACATTGCGACTGATGGGTGTTCATGCGTGACGCGGGGACGTTATCGGGTCAACGTGTCTTCGACATCAGGTGGCGTTGCCTGGATCAGATCGCCCAGCGCAGGATGGCGCACGACTAGCTGTTGTTTCATCAGCCAGGCGATCGTGCGGTAGGACCAATGGCCTTTCACCCCGGACCTGAGCTTGGCGATATACTCAGCTTCGGCGTAGTCCATCTTGAAGAGGCACCGGACCTTGAAGCCGAAGGGAATGGCATAGAGCGAGGCTTCCTGGTCCTTCTTCCTGAGCAGCTCGATGTCGCTGCGCACGGCGTCCATGGCTTGCCGGTATTCTCCATCTAATCCGGCGGCGACGAGCGGCGGCGGCACGTCATAGCCGTGGATCGTGGTGAAGTTCTGTTGCACCTGCTGGCAGCGGCGGTGGCGGTGCAGATCACGCCAGCCGCCGATGTCCATCAACACGTCAAAGACGAACGCGTAGCCGTTGCGAAATTCCTTGATCAACTCGTCGTACGGCCCGCGCCGCCTGATCGCCACCTCAATTGCATCCCGTTTCTGTTTCTCCGGCCAATCACGGACGACGGCCAGAATATTTCGATAGGGTGCTTGCGACACTCGGTACAGCAGGGTCGTGACCGTTTCATCAAGCGGATCATGTGGTTTGACGAGATCAACCGGCTCCTGGGTTCCCCACGTTGACGGGTTGTCCAAACCGGACTCCTTCAGGGCCTCTTTGGCAAAGCGGGCGAGATCCGTATAAACCGTAGCTTGGTACTCGTTGGCTTTGGCATGACGCGCCAACGTCGGCGCCAACGCGTCGTTCAGCCCGACCTGGTGCCCGGACAGCTCTCCCCAGATATTCACGGGCGGGCGCCTGCAGGCATCCTTCAAGTCGTCACCGATCATCCGCAGCTCGGGCAGTTGCGACGACAGCAGTCGGGTGATCTGTTTCTCGAGCGTCCGGATACTGACGACCTGGCCAACGTTGGTCTTGCAGGCAAGCGGCAAGAGATAGCGCGTAACGTCGAACGCGCGCGCCGCGATCGTCCGCTGATAATCCGCCGGCTTCATCGAGTCGGGTCGCGGCTCCCGTTCAGAGAGAAACGTCGCCAGCGGTTCGTGAAGCAACCGATATACATCGCCCAGACTGCGTAGAATGCCAAGGTAGATCCCCTCGGTCTCACTGCCATGGATGGCGCTCGGGACATACCAGCTATCCGAGGCGAAATTCTGGTACCGGCTCGACTTGGCCTGTCCATCCCAGACTGGCTCGTCTTCCAAGCGAATCGCGGCGAGTTCGGTGATGTCTTCGAAACAAATGACGACGTGGCCCAAGTCCGCGATCGAGGCATGGCCATAGTCAAAGTAGAACTGTTCCCAGAATTTTTCAGACGAATGCCCGTGCACCCACTGAATGCTCGTTTCGATGGAGTCCGGGGAGCGGCTGTACCGGGCGAGGGCGTAGGCCGACTTCTCCGGTGGCATCGGTGCAACCGCGACCACACGGCGACCCAATTGATCCTGACTCATGGACCGTTCCTCATTCCTGTACAGCACAAAGGTGGCGAACTATACCTCTCGTACAAATGAGGCGCAAGCCGGGGTTCACTTCCGTTGACTTGCCTCAGAACGCGCCGCTATAGTCCTTTACTCCAAACCCATTACCCTGTATCGGTGCGTGACATGATTAAGGGCATCAAAGGCGTCAAAGACATTCTCCCGGAGGAAACGCTCCGGTGGCGTCTCATCGAGGAGACTGCCAGGCGGTGGGCCCTGGCCTATGGCTTCTACGAAATTCGTGTGCCGATTTTCGAGGTCACGGCGCTGTTTGCCAGGAGCATCGGCGCCTCAACCGACATCGTGGAAAAAGAAATGTACACGTTCCAAGACCGGGATGGGTCCTCCCTCACACTGAGGCCCGAAGGGACGGCAGGAACCGTGCGCGCCTACATCGAACACAACCGCGCGGCTGATCCTCTGCCGCAAAAATATTTTTATACGGGCCCGATGTTTCGCCACGAGCGCCCGCAAGCAGGTCGTCTCCGCCAGTTTCATCAGTTCGGCGTGGAATCGTTCGGTACGGCCGACCCGCGGGCCGATGTGGAGGTCATCGCGCTCCTGTGGCGGCTGCTCTCCGACTTAAAACTGCCGGCCCTCACGCTCGAAATCAATAATCTCGGCTATGCGGCTGACCGCGACGCTTATCGCCCTCAACTCGTTACCTATCTCAAGCAACAGGAAGAACAACTGTGTGGAAATTGCCGGCACCGCATCGAGGCCAATCCGTTGCGTGTCCTGGATTGCAAGGTTCCCGCGTGTCGCGTTGCGACGGATCCAGCTCCCCGTTTGGCCGACGGTCTTTCCGACAAAGCCCGCGCTCACTTCAGCTCGGTGTTGGCAGGTCTCGATGCGATTGGAATTCCCTACCGCCTGAATCACCGGCTCGTTCGCGGGCTGGATTACTACGGACTCACGACGTTTGAGGTCACCTCAACAAGCCTCGGTGCACAGAACGCGGTCGGAGCCGGAGGTCGGTATGATAGTCTCGTTGAAACCCTCGGTGGTCCGATGACTCCGGCAGTCGGGTTTGCCGTCGGACTTGAACGGATGGCCATGATGTTGCCGGAAACCCTTTCGGTTTCCGGAGCTGCTGCTGTCTACGTCGCAGGATTTGGTGATCGTGGGTCGCCCACCGGCTTTTCTGCTCTTGAGGGGCTTCGTGTGGCCGGAGTCCGTGCCGTCACGGATTTTCGATCCGGTTCGTTGAAATCTCACTTGCGCCAAGCCGACCGGCTTGGGTGCAAATTTACCATCATCATTGGGGATGACGAGGTCGCAACTGGATTGGCCACTCTCCGAAACATGGATACGAAGGTCCAACAAGAGGTGTCTCTCGCCACCCTCATCTCACAGGTGTCGGCTCTCCTACAAGCCCCCTAATCTCGAATTTCACCATTGACTTTTATCCAAAAACTCCTTATTTTTTATCACGATTATATTCTATAACTCAATGATTCTCTGATGTAAAAACTGTGAATTCTAACTATGAAACGTAAGCTTGGTCTCCTCCTCGCACTCCCCCCTTCTGACCCTAGTGCCTCCACAGTTCATGGGTTGGCACAGGCAGCGCTCGAGGCTGGCCATGAGGTCTATCTCTATCTCCTCGATGAAGGGGTGAAGAACATCCTTTCACCTCCCTACCAGCAACTTGCCAGATCAGGCATAAAGATGTTTGCATGTGCTTATGGGTGTCAGCAACACCATGTGTCTACGGCAAACCTCGATCCTGGCATCTCTCTTTCTGGACTTGTCGTTCTCTCAGGGATTATCGATGGGTGCGAACCGTTCTTATCATTCACCTAAACAAAACTCTTCATGGCCAAGACTGTGCTTGTCATTATTCAGGAAGATCCAAGGAAAACCCATCGCCCCGTCGAAGCCTTGCGTATTGCCCTCGGTCTCGTAGCAGGATCACACCACACAACGGTCATCCTTCTTGGTGAATCTATCCGGCTGCTTTATGAAAATATAGATGATCTTATCGATGTCGATATTCTTGAAAAGTATCTCCCATCCGTTGAATGTCTTAAAATTCCTTTCATTCTGCAATCGAAGACTGATCGTGCTTCCATTCGTGAGGAGTTTCACATTCAATATAGTAGCGATGAAAATATCCGCGCACTAATCAACTCAGCTGAACGAAGTCTCGTGTTTTAATCGTGCCTAGAGATAGGAATCGCATGTCCCTTCCCTTGTACATACTTCGACACTCAGTATCGAGTTTATCCCCAGTCCTGTATACTGCTGAAAGTGTAGATTGCTCAGTCAGTATCATTACATCACGATTAGAAGATCCTGTTTCTTCAGAAACGGCCGCATTTTTTCACTGCGGGCAAGAACCTGGACAAGCAGGCACATACAGACAATTACTTGAATTAATTTTCACCGCGACGAAGGTTGTGACTCTCTGATTCTGTAATTCCAATTTAGAAAAGAAAATAGGGGTCGGAGTAGGAGAAGAAGTAAGTAGTTTGAATACTGGGGAAATGTTATAAATAATTATAAAATAAGGAAATATATGTTGGTGCTCTAGGTATAAGTGTGTGGATTGATCTGTGGGAAAATGGTATTTCCTGTGGAAGAGATATGACATTGAGATACAGCGCAAGGGGAGTCTCGACAAAGAGAAGGGGAACATGGTATTGACCATCTCTGCTTTACGGTTTATTAATCGCTAAAAATAGAAGTTATCCACAGATGTGGATAATTCTGTGTATAGGAACTTTCATTACCGATGAACCTGGATACAGTTTGGCAGGAAGCACTCCAATACATTCGAGCAAAGGTGCCACGACAGGTCTTCGATACCTGGTTCATCCCGGCACGATTAGATCAGATAGAAGACACGACAGCCCATATCGGAGTACCCAATAAATTTTTTGGCGATTGGCTCCACACTCACTATGCCACGTTGCTGGCCGAAGCAGTATCGACGGCCCACGGGGGTGGAAACCTATCTATCAATTTCATCAT
>Ga0194132_10005489_pt1 | contig 20444 bp, 20 predicted proteins | sample TA2KigOf80mmetaG_FD_148612 | JGI IMG/M metagenome (GOLD analysis project Ga0194132, IMG submission 148612) | Freshwater microbial communities from Lake Tanganyika, Tanzania - TA2015054 Kigoma Offshore 80m | ecosystem: Environmental > Aquatic > Freshwater > Lake | place: Tanzania: Lake... | reverse complement strand
CGCAGCTAACTACCGCTCCCGGTAGGACGAGTGTCACTGGAGCGGCCGAATTTCGCCTTCTTCGGACGCTGGACCAGACGCAACCCATCGAGTTCGTCTTCAGTGACCTCGTTCACCGCCTGCTCCGCAGAACGCCCCGCCCGCAGGCGACGCGCGACCGCGACACCAGCGGCGATGATCACAGCGGAGGAAAACGCCGCGCCACTGGCGATGAACATGTGCTTCCGCCTCATCTCCGGGAAGCGTTCCAGCACCTGATGCGCCAGTGAGATGGCGTCGTGGGCGAGCTCGTCGAGCTTCTCCCCGCCACTCGCCTCGTTTGAATCGTCGGGTAGCCATGCAGCCATCGCACCACCCCTCTCACTTGGATTGTCCGACGCCGGCGTTACGCCGATGTTTCTGTGTCGATCTGCCTCAGAAGGCACGCCGTGTGCAGCGCGGCGTACATCGCCTCTGCCCCCTTGTTGCCAACAGCGCCACCGGCACGGGCTTCCGCCTGGGCGAGGTTGTTCGTCGCAATGACGCCGTTGCCCACCGGCACACCCGTCTCGCGCCCGATCTCCATCAGCGCCCGCGTCGTCTCCCCTGCCACGAGTTCAAAATGCGGCGTCTCCCCACGGATGACGGCGCCGATGGCGCAGACCGCGTCCACCTCACCGTCCTCCGCGAGGCGCTGCGCCACGATCGGGATCTCGAACGCGCCCGGCACCCAGTAGACCGCAATGTCGTCCTCGCGCACGCCGTATTCCGCGGCGAGCGCCAGCGCGCCATCCGCGAGGCGTCGCGTGATCTGGTCGTTGAACATCGCGACGACCACCGCGACCCGCAGGCCAGCGGCGTCGAACCGGTCTCCGCCGTAGGTGACCGGCACGGCTAAGAATCCTCCCCGGGCATGTCCTGCGCCAGGATGTGCCCCATCTTGTCCCGCTTGGTCGCCAGGTACCGCACGTTGTGCGCGTTCGCCGTCACCTCCAGCTGCACACGCTCGACCACGTCGAGGCCGTAGCCGTCGAGGCCGGCGCCGCGCAGCGCGCCGAACGTCGCGAGTTCCTTGATCTTCACGGGGTTGTTGGTCATCAGCCGCATCTGCCGCACACCAAGGTCGACAAGGATCTGCGCCCCGATGCCATACTCCCGGTTCTCAGCCGGGAGGCCGAGCGCGATGTTCGCCTCGACGGTGTCCAGCCCCTGCTCCTCCTGGAGCCGGTAGGCGCGGATCTTGTTGTGCAGCCCGATGCCGCGGCCCTCCTGATCCATATAGAGGATCACACCACGTCCCGCCTCAGCTACCTTCTTCAGGGCGGCGTCCAACTGTTCGCCGCAGTCGCAGCGCAGGGAGCCGAACACGTCGCCGGTCACGCACTTGTCGTGCACACGTACGAGCGCCGGCTCGCCCGTCGCCACGTCACCCATGACGAGCGCGACATGCTCCTTCGCGTCGATCAGCGTCCGGTAGGCGACCACGCGGAACGTACCGTGGTGCGTGGGCAGGCTCGCCTCGTCCACGCGCTCCACCAGCCGCTCGTGCGACATCCGGTAGGCGATGAGGTCCGCGACCGTGAGGATCTTCATGTGATGCTTGCGGGCGAACTTCACCAGGTCCGGCATCCGGGCCATGGTGCCATCTTCCTTGATGATCTCGCACACCACCCCCGCGGGCTCCAGGCCGGCCATCCGGCAGAGGTCCACCGCGGCCTCCGTCTGCCCCGCCCGCTGGAGCACCCCGCCCGGCTTCGCGCGAAGCGGAAAGACGTGCCCGGGACGGGTAAAGTCAGCCGCGCCCGCCGACGGGTCGGCCAGTTGCATGATCGTCCGCGCCCGGTCGGCGGCGGAGATGCCGGTCGTCACGCCTTCGCGCGCCTCCACGCTCACGGTGAACGCAGTGCCCAGCGGGGCCGTGTTGTGGTCCGCCATCGGGTTCAGGCGCAGCGCATCTGCGCGCTCCTCGGTCACCGGCACGCAGATCAGGCCGCGCGCGTGGGTCGCCATGAAGTTCACCCACTCTGGCGTGCAGAACTGCGCCGCGATGACGATGTCGCCCTCGTTCTCGCGGTCCTCGTCGTCCGTCACAATGATCGGGCGCCCGGCGCGCAACTCGTCCAGCGCCTCCTCGATCGAGGCCATCTCCGCAGGACGCCGCGCGGCACGACGAGGTGGTTTCGCCACGCTGGTCGCCGGTGTGGCCACGGCCTTCCTCGGTGCGCCCACGATCCGTGCCGCCTTCGTCGCCATCTTCCTCGACCTTCTCCGCGTGGTGTCGACGCCCTCAGCGGGTCGTCGCGCGCGACTCCAGGATCTGTTCCACGTACCGGGCGATGATGTCCGTCTCCAGATTGACCGCGTCGCCGGGCTTGCGGCGCAGCAGGTTCGTGTGCTCCTGCGTGTACTGCACGAGCGAGACGGAGAACGATGTGTCGTCCCGTCCCATCACCGTGAGAGACGCACCGTCGAGGCAGACCGGCCCCTTCATCACGATGTACTTCAGGTACTCCGGATCGACGGTATACCGCGCGATGATCGCCTCACCCTCCGGCGTGAACGAATGCAACTCGCACGTGGTCTCCACGACACCCCGGACGAGGTGCCCGGACAGGCGCGTCGCGCTCGTCACGGACCGCTCGAGGTTGACCGCGTCACCGGGGACGAGCGCTTTGAGGTTTGAACGGCGGTAGGTCTCGTTCATGACGTCGAAGGTCATGCTCGCAGCGTCCAGCGCCCGCACCGTGAGGTCGACGCCGTTCACCGCGATCGAGTCGCCCAGACCGGAGCCATCGAGGATCGTGGAGCAGCCGATGACGAGCACGCCGCCATCGTGACGCCGTACGGAGCCGACCTCTTCGATGATCCCGGTGAACATCTCTACTCCCAGTCCTGCCGGCCGGCAGCGGCGTCCGGCCAGACCGGCACGCCCTCCACCAGGACGTCCTCGCCGAGCCGCGTGACCGCGAGGTCGCGAAGACGAGGTGCCTCCCGCATGACCTGCGCACCGCGCCCGCTCACGGCGGACGGCGCGGAGGCGGCACCGACGATGACCGGCGCGATCACAGCATACAGGCGGTCCACGAGACGGCGGTCGAAGAGCGCCCCGAGCAGCACGCCGCCGCCCTCCACCATCACATTCAGCATGCCGCGCTGCCCGAGGACGACGAGCAGCGCCTCCAGGTCGACATGAGGCACGCCGTCAGCGCCCGTCTCGGCTGGCGCCACGAGCACCTCGCCCCCCCGCTCCTCGATCGCCTTGCGCCATGCTCGCGGCGCGCCCGCGACCGTCGCGACGAGGACGGGGCCTCCTGACTCGGAAAAGAGCCGCGCGGACGGCTGCGTGCGCGCCCGCGAATCCACGACGATGCGCACGGGCTGGTGCGCTCCCTCGGTCGTGCCTTCGGGACGCGCCGTCAGGGCAGGGTCGTCCGCGACCAACGTCCCCGAACCGACGACGACCGCGTCAACCTGCGTCCGGATCCGATGCACCCACTCGCGCGCCTCCGGCCCGGACACCCAGCGTGCGTCCCCTGAAGCCGCGGCGATCCGTCCGTCCAGGCTCATCGCCACCTTCACGATCACCGCGGGCCGTCCACTGCGCCGGTGCTTGAGGTAGCCCTCGAGTATCCGCACGGACTCTTCGGCGCCGTCACCGGCTTCCACGTGGAGGCCTGCCGCACGGAGGCGCGCGTCCCCGGCCCCGGCGACCTGCAAGTCGGGGTCGACGATCGAGTAGCGCACCTCCGCGACCCCGGCCTCGATGATGGCCTCCGTGCAGGGGCCCGTGCGCCCCAAATGTACGCACGGCTCCAGCGTGCAGTACAACGTCGCGCCGCGCGCTGCGGCGCCGGCGTCTCGCAGCGCCATCACCTCGGCGTGCGCGCCACCAGGCGGCTGCGTCCGTCCACGACCGACGACGCGTCCATCGCGCACCACAACCGCACCGACCGAGGGGTTGGGCGAGGTCGTACCGAGCGCGCCCCGCGCTTCATCGAGCGCGAGCCGCATGAACTCGGAGGGCATCGCGAGATCCCGGCTACCGCGACTGCGGCGGCTGGTAATCGCGATAGATGCGGGACGCGGTGGGGAGTGTCTGTCCCTGATAGCGCGATCTCAGATCAGGGTGGCCATACGGACGCTCGGCTGCCGTCGTCAGGTTTTGGAACGACAACTGCCCGATCTTCATCCCGTAATAGATCCGGATCGGCAACGTCGAGACGTTGGATAACTCCATCGTCAGGTTGCCTTTCCACCCCGGGTCGACGAACCCGGCAGTCGCATGCACGAGCAGCCCCAGCCGCCCGAGCGACGACTTGCCTTCGACGCGCGCCACCAGGTCATCCGCCAGTTCGACGCGCTCCACGGTGGAGCCGAGGACGAACTCGCCGGAGTGCAGGACAAACGGTTCGTCGTCCGCAATCGACTCCGCTTCCGTGAGTTCCGGGATCTCCTCGCGGATGTCGATGTATGCCTGCCGGTGGTTGCGGAAGACACGGAAATGCCGGTCCAGGCGGATGTCGAGAGAGGCGGGCTGGACGGCGTTCTCGCCGAGCGGGTCGACGATCAGACGGCCGGACGCCAGCGCCTCGCGGATGGATCGATCGCTCAGGACCACCGAGGACACCTCACCACGGGGAGTGGCTGGAAGAGGGTCGAGCGTACCATCCGGGGCCGGTGTGCGCCCCGCGGGTGCCGTCGCCGCCGGCTACAGACGGCAGATGATCGCGACCTGTAGCACCACACCCGCCGGCCCGCCGAGCCAGTACGCGACCATCAGCACGCCAAGGTTCCCGCCCAGTAAGGTGCCGCCAAGCAGCGTCAGCCGGCGCGTGGCGGCGCCCACGTCAGGCCGCCCGACGCTCGTGGTACACGAGCGAATCGTCCGCATACCGTTGCTCCCAGACCACGACCACCCGGACGAACGCGGCCGTGCAGCGCGGGTCGAAGTGCGTGCCGCTGTCGCGCTCGATCAGCGCCAGCGCGTCCTCGGCGGTCATGGCGGGGCGGTACGCGCGGTTCGAGCGAAGCGCGTCATACAAGTCCGCCACCGCCGCGATACGCGCCTCCAGCGGAATCGATTCGCCCGCCAGGCCATCCGGATACCGGGTGCCGTCCCAACGCTCGTGGTGGTGGCGGATCACCGCGCACTCCACGCGGCCGGAGAATGACGTCGACACCATCTTGTCGCCCCGCGCCGGGTGCTCCCGGATCACGGCAGTCTCTTCTAGTGTGAGCAGCCCCGGCTTGTGCAGGACCGCATCCGGGATCCCGATCTTCCCGACGTCGTGCAGCAACGCCCCCGCCGCCAGCGCCAGCAGCCGCGCGGGCGACAGCCGCATCTCCTGCCCGATCAGGATCGCCAACGCCGCGACCCGTTCGCCATGCCCGAGCGTGTAGCCGTCGCGCGCCTCCAGGGCCGCAGCCAACGACACGACCGACTCCGTATGCCCTAGGCGGAGTTGTTCCACCACGTCAGTGACGCTGAGGTCATCGATCGCCTGGCGCGCGCGGCCCCGCGAGAACTCCCAGAACAGACCCCACCCGATTGCGCTGTACCCGAACAGCAACTGGAAGTGGTACAGCCAGAACATCCCCGTCCAGGTCTTGCCGAAGTGCATCGAGTACGTGGCCTGTACCAGCATCACTGCGCCGATCGCCATCGCGCCGAACATCGGCAGCCCTGATCGCACGTATCCGACGATGTAGCGGACAACCGCAAACCCGGCGAAGAGTGTGACCCCGATCAGTGTCCCGATGCCAAACACCCGTGCCGTCACCAGCAACTTCGGCAGGATCTCGGGTGCACGGAGTCCGACCGCAGCGTACCCGGCGATCACGGCGCCCGCGGTCAGGATCACCGCATGCCGCCACGCCACTAGCCGCCGCGACACCGGTTCCGGCCATTCGACGGCGCTGGCCGCCAAGCAGAAGGCGGCACTCGATACGGCGAGGCGACCGGAGAAGCCGACAAGGTACGAGTAGTCACGACCCACGAGGAAGCCGGGCGTCACCAGCCCGTGCATGAAGAAGAACCCCGCCATCGACAGAAACCCGAGCGCGCCCCAGAGCGTCCGCGCGTTCGCCCGTTGCCACGCGGTCACCGCCGCCACGACACCGACCACGAGCGCAAGGAACGACAACGAGGAAACGATCCAGACGTGTCCGACTGGCGACTTCCAGGAGAGACCCTGATCCAGCGACGTCTGCCAGCGCAGGACGGCGAAGAATGCCGTGGAAGCAGCAAGCCCCCCGACCCACGCCGCTACCTGTGGCAATGCTCGACGCATCGACCGCCACCGCTTCCCCACACCGAGGCGCCAGGATGAGCGAACCTCAACGTGTGGACTATCGACTTCCCGGACTGCGGCTGAAGGGGCATACATAACGAATGAGGGCCGCCCCGTTGGGGCGGCCCTCATTCTGCTTGGCCGGCATCAGAAGGGCGGGATACAGCGCCGGCCTGGCCATTCGGAGCGGGCCCCGTGCCCGCGTGGATCACCGCTTGATTTCGAAGACCACCGATACACTCACTGACAACTGCTCTTCGCCGGGAGAGATCGGGGTCGCGCCACCGCGCCCGGCCGAAGCAGGTGCGGCCTGCATCTTGTCGAGCCGCGTCAGCACGCCACCCGATTCGACAATGCTCCGTGGCGGGCCCAGCTGTACACCTGCCGCCTTCGCGAGGATCTCAGCGCGCGCCTTCGCGTTCTGCACCGCTTCCTCGCGCGCCTTTGCCAGGTACCGGTCAGGCTTCTCGATGGTGAACTGCAGCCCATTCACGCGAATGCTGTTCCCCCCGGCGCCGATCGCGGTGTCCAGGACCTCCGAGACCGAATCCAGGTTTCGCACCTTCAACTGCACCTGGTTGCTCACGGTGTAGCCGACGATCTCCGGCGTGCTCGGCTTGACTGCCCCGTTCGGGGTTACCGCGGCAACGCCGTACTGCGGGTAGATATTGAAGAACTGTGTCTGGATGTCAGCATCCGCGACACCCTTCGCTTTCACGGCCTTGGTCAGGTTCTCCATCGTCGCCGCAGCCTTCGCCCGGGCGTCCGCGACCGTGGTGGCGGTGACCTCGATCCCGAGGTTCACGAGCGCGATGTCAGGCTTCACGCTGGCCGTGCCGGTGCCGCTCACCGCGATCCCGCTGGTGTCCGCGGGACCGGGCGCGGCGACATTCACCTCAGGCGTACAGGCGACCAGGACGAGGGCGACTCCACCAAAGGCGATTGCCACGAGGCGACGTGCGGGACGTGTCAGGCTGAACATGGAGTCTCCCGTCGGTCACGCATCGTCGTGAGGCGTCCCCCCGACTCGCTGAATCGTCGCCAGGAGCACGAGCAGCAACGCCAGTACGCCCAGGGCGGGCGCGACATCCGTCTCGCCTGCGCTATCAGACGCTACGGCGGACGCTGTGGTTCCCGGCGCGGAAGCCGGCGCCGGTGTGGTCGCCCGATCGACGCCCGATGCGACCTTCGGTGCGGGCGCAGCGGTCGGTTCGGGGGTGCCCGCCGCCGCGGGAGCCGCAACCGTAGGCGCTGGCTTGGGGGCAGCGGTGAACCGGGTCGCCTCCACCGTGGCCCCCGGCGTCGGCTCCGAAACAGCCGCCATGGTGACGGCAGGCGTTGCCGTCGGAGAAGGCGCCAGCAGCGTGCGCGGGGCGATCGCCGGGGTGGCACTCGCGCTGGCAGGCGTTGGAACAGCCGGTGGTGCGGATGCCGGCGCAGGGGCGGCGGCGGGGACGATGGTCGGAGCCGACGCACCATCCGTCCCGGCGGACGCCACTGCAGGCGTGGGCGCCACGCTCAACGTCTGTGTCGCGGTCTCCCGCGCCCTGGCGACTGGCTGAGTTTCCACTGGTGCAGGGACCACGGCCGCGCTCTCCTGTGCGACCACAGGGGCAGTGCTCATCACCGGCTCTGTCGCATGCGGGGCACGGACGAGGGCAAACGCGAACGTCAGCGCCGCCAGGCCGGCCGCACCGCGCGTCGCCCACTCCAACCGCCGGAACAGGGCGAAGGGGCGCTGACGTACCGGAGCGGCGGCCAGCGCGAACGAGCGCGGGGCGCGGGGCGTCTCCAGATTCGCGAGGGCCGCACGCACCAGGCGCAGATCGTCCAGTGCCTCCCGAGCCGCGATGTCAGCGGCCAGCTCTCGCTCCATAGCGGCACGCTCACGGTCCGTCGTCCAACTGTCGAGGTAGGCGGAGAGCCGTTCCAGACGGGCGTCGTCGGCCCCCCCGGCGCGTGTGGGGCGTCGGATCCGGCCCCCATCGCCCGGGCCACCGGCTCCGCTCATCCGAGGGTCATGCTGATCCATCGTTACCGCCTATCCACCAGACGCCCGGCGGCGGCGGAAAGTTCCGGAGACTCCCGGATCACATCGCGCAGACGGCCTCGGGCCCGACTCAGCCGCGACTTCACCGTCCCGACCGGGACTCCGGTGACCGCCGCGACTTCCGAGTAGTCCAGACCCTGGATGTCAGCCAGCACCACGATCTCTCGCCATTCGTCCGGCAACCTACGCAGCGCCGCCTCCAGCGCCCGGCGCAGCTCCGCCTGCTCCACCAGGTCATGGGCCGACGGACCGGCGTCGGCGGGGTCGAGGTCCGCCCGGTCGGGGTCGTCACGCGCCTCGTCCAGGCTGCTGGACGGACGGCGTCCTCGCCGGCGCAACTCATCGCGTGCACGATTCGCCGCGATGGTGAACAGCCATGACCGGAAGGAGCCGCCACGGTACGTCTCGAAGCGCTGCCACGCGCGGATGAAGGCGTCCTGCGTCACGTCCTCCGCGCTGGCCGGGTCGCCGAGCATCCGCAGCGTCAGGCCATAGACCGCGTCCTGGAAGCGAAGCACCAGCGCATTGAATGCGGGGAGGTCGCCACCCTGCGCACGGACGACGAGCGCCTCGACGGCAGGGTCACCTACCGCGCCCGGGGGCACGGCGAAACCGCCGGAGGCCGGGCGTACCGGATCGTCCATGCCTGAATCGCCCTCAAGCGCTTGCGCAATCCGCACTGACCCCGCCGGGCCGAGGTTAACATGGGGCTTCCGAATAGACGCCTGAGCTCACAGGGCCCCGATACTCCGCGAACGGGCCTCGGAGGTGCGCGCATGCCGCTGGCCGCAGGACGCGATCTGCTGACTGCCGCGATGGCCGGTGCCTATGCGCTACCTGGCTTCAACGTCTCCAACGTCGAGATGGCGCTGGGCGTGGTCGACGCCGCCCAGGCACGCCGCGCACCCATCCTCCTGCAGTTCAACCCCTCGAACATCGACCACCTGGGCGGGATCGCCGTCGCGGCGGCACTGGCGCGTGCGCTGGTCGAACGCGCGACGGTGCCCGTCGGAATCCACCTCGACCACGGCCCGCAGGTCGCGCTGCTCCGCCAGGCCGTGCGCCTCGGCTTCACCTCGCTGATGTTCGACGGCTCGACCTTCCCGTACGAGCGCAACCGCACGGAGACGATGGCGGCGTACGCGGTGGCGCTCGAGGCGGGCGTGACGCTGGAGGCCGAACTCGGCCACGTCGGTGGACGCGAACCGGGCGTCGCCACTTCGGAGATGGTGCTCACCGACCCGGAGGTTGCCGCCCGTTTCGTCGAGGAGACGCGCGTTGACGCCCTCGCCGTCTCCGTGGGCACGGCGCACGGGCTCGCCGGTACGGTCGACCTTGCGCTGGTACGCGAATTGCGGGCCGCCACACACGGGCTGCCTCTGGTGCTGCACGGCGGATCGGGCGTGACTCCACGCGACCTGCGCGCAGCCGTCGAGGCGGGGATACGGAAGGTGAATATCTCCAGCGAGATCCATGCCGCCTTCGCAAACGCCCTCGCGACCACGTTGACGCCGTCCACGCGCGACCCCCGTCCGGCGCTCGCACGCGCCCGCGAAGCGGTGGCGGCCGTCGCCGCCCAGCGCATCGACCTGCTGGGCGCGACACATCGCGCGTAGCGGTACCTGGACAGGCGCACGGCGGGTAGCCGGGCCGCGTGCCATACTCGATCAGTGACCAGTGACGTGAATCCGCCGACCCCGGGCGAGCCGCTCGACATCACCTCGGACGGCGATGCTGCCCTTCTCGCGCCCCCGCCCCCGGCGCTCGTCTCCCACCGTGGCCTCGTCGATTTCGACCCGTGGACGGCCCCGCGGAAGCGGGGGCTGGCCGCGTGGGGACTCGCCGGCCTGGCGGAAACCCTCGAGGTCGTGGCGCTCGCACTGATCATGTTCATGGGCGTGCGTGTCGTGGCGCATAACTACATCGTGGACGGCGCCTCGATGGCCCCCACGTTCCAGACGCGTGAACTGGTGATCGTGAACCGGCTCGCCTACCGCGAGATCGATCTCTCCTGGCTCCCCGGGGGCGGAACATTCCGTCCCTTTGGCAAGCCCGAGCCGGGAGACGTGGTCGTGTTCCTGTACCAGGAGCAACCGCGTGAACGTGACTTCATCAAGCGCGTGATCGCCGTGCCCGGCCAGACCGTGGAGGTGAGAGACGGCCGCGTCTACGTGGACGGGCAACCGCTCGCTGAACCGTACATCGCCGCCCCGCCGAATTACGCGATGCCAAGCACGCTGGTCCCGGAAGGCGCCGTCTTCGTCCTGGGCGACAACCGGAACAACTCGTTCGACTCCCACCTGTTCGGTGTCGTGGATCAGTCGAGGCTGATCGGCCGCGCCGAGCTGCGCTACTGGCCTTTCGACCGCTTCTGGCGCGTCGACCACCATCTCGGCACGCCGATCTCGTAGGACGGCAAGCGAGGCGCGCGGTAGACTCCGGCGCGGCTCGCATCGCTCACCGCGGGAGGTGTCCCATCGCTGTCGACCCGGAAATGATCGCCGCGCTCACTGACGCGGGCGCCTTCCTGACCGGACACTTCCAGTTGAACTCCGGCCGGCACTCGGACCGGTACCTGGAGAAGTTCAACCTGCTGCAGTGGCCCCGGTACACCGAGCTCGTCTGCCGAAAGATGTCAGAGGCGGGCCGCATCCATCGCCCGGAGACCATCGCCGGCCCCACCACGGGCGGCGTCGTCCTCGCCTACGAGGTCGGCCGCCAGCTGGTATTGCGCGGCATCTTCTGCGAACGCGACCCGGCCGGCGGACGCAGCTTCCAGCGCGACTTCCGCCTGCACCCCGGCGAGCGCGTCATGGTGGTGGACGACGTCATGACCTCGGGCGAATCGGTCTTCGACACCATCGGCGCCGTCCAGAAGGCGGGCGGCGTGGTCACCTCGGTCGCCGTGATGGTGGACCGCTCCGGTGGCAAGGTGGACTTCGGCGCCACGCCGTTCTTCGCCGCGACGGAGGTGGAGATGCAGACGTGGGCGGCGGACGAGTGCCCGCTCTGCAAGCAGGGCGTCCCGCTGAAGGTCACCTAACGCGAGGCCGCTCGGCTAGATCCAGATGCCGGGACGCTCTTGCCAGAAGAACTGCACCAGCATCCCGCCCGTGTGCTTCGGTTGGATGAAGGCTTCCTTCCATGCCGCGCCGTCAGTCTCCCCGGCACGTTCGCCGAAGATCGGGATCGCGTGGTGCGCGCACGCGCTGACCGCGCGCTCCCAGTCACCTACCTCGAACGTCACATGGTGCATCGACGGCCCACGGGCATCGAGGAATTTCTGCACGAACGAAGTCGGACCCGCGGGCTGGATCATCTCGAACAGCAATTGTCCCGTGGTCGCCTCCAGCACACGCGTCTTGAAACCGGAGTCCAGCCCATCCCCGGGCGACGTGTAGATCGTCTTCATCCCGAACAGCCGCTCGTAGAAGCCGGCGAGCTCGTCGCGGTCAGGATGCGCGTGGGAGAGATGGTTGACGGCGACGATGCCGAGTGTGTGCTCGCCCTCGTCCTCGAACGGGTGACCTTCGTGCCACGGGTCGCCCGAATACATCTGGAAGAGGAACCCATGCCCGCCGCTGCGGGGGTGGATGTAGATCACCCCGCCCTCGCCGTCCTCCTCGTCACGCTCGCGGTATCCCCACGGCTCCATCCCCTCCGCGCGGATCTCCTCGGCAACCTGCCCGACGGAGCGCACCCGCAGCGCGACGTGGTGGAGGCCCGGACCTGACGCGCCGTTCAGGAAGCGGTGAAGGTAGGAGTCGGGACCGTTCGGTACGAGCACTTCCCAGCCGAGGGCGGAACGGCCGGGCACACTGAAGCCTGCGGAGAAATACCCCTCGTCGCTCTCGCCCTGGCTGTCGAGACGGAAGCCCAGGACCTTCGTGAGGAATTCGATCTGCGGGCCCATCGCGGGCACCGACATGCTGATGTGGTCAAATTCCAGGATGTCGAACACTGGCTACTCCGGACACTGCCGACCGATGATAGCCGCCGTCTCCGCTTACTCGCCCGGCTCCAGCCGTCCGCCCTCCAGCCGCCAGCGGATTGCCCCCGGCAGTTCGGCTCGCGACGGGTGCGCGGCGTCCGGCGTCGTGATCAACACCTGGTCCACGCCGTACGCCACGCTCAGCACGCGAGCACGACGAGCCGGATCCAGCTCGCTGAGGATGTCGTCCAGCAGCAGCACCGGCGCGTCCCCCGTGCGCGCCTTCGAGTACGCCACCTCCGCCAGCCGCAGCGCCAGGGCCGCGCTCCGCTGCTGCCCCCGCGAGGCGCTCACGCCGGCCGCATGCCCGCCGACCAGGAACCGGACATCGTCACGGTGCGGCCCGATCTGGCTCAGGCCACGCCGCACGTCCTCCGTCCGCCCGGCGACCAGCGCCTCTAGCAGCCGTTCCGCCAGGTCGTGCTCCCGCAGGCGCGCGGCCACCGGCGCGGGGACATGTGGCTCGTAAATGACCTCCAGCGCCTCGGTCTCGCTCGCCGCGAGCTCGGCGTACGTCACCGCCGCGTCGCGCCCGAGGACGCGCACCGCCTCCGCCCGTGCCGCGAGGATCACCGCCCCGGACTCCGCCAGCTCGCCGTCCCAGAAATCCAGTTCGTCCGGCTTGCCGCGTCGCTCCTGCAGCCGCTTCAGCAATGAGTTCCGCTGCTCCAGTACCCGCGAATACCGCTGCAGGGCGCGGACGTATGCCGGGTCCAGTTGCGAGAGCGTGATGTCCAGGTATCGACGTCGGTGCGCGGGCGGGCCGTCGATGATCGCCAGGTCGTCCGCCGCGAAGAGCACCACGCGCAGGCGGCCGATCAGATCGGAGGCGCGGCGGGCGACGCCGTTCACCCGGAACCGCCGTGCCGCGCGCTGCGGAGGCACCCCGACGGCGACGACCTGGCCGACGATGCTCACCTCCACATGCTCGCGGCCGCTGGCCGTGACCACATCGGCCTCCAGTCGCGCTGCCGGGATCGGGTCGTCCGCCACCGCGTCCCAGGCGATGAGGTCGAGGTCGGTGCCGCCCCTCAATGAGCGCGTCGTCGCGAGCATCGCGATCGCCTCAAGGAGATTCGACTTCCCCTGTGCGTTCGCGCCGACGATCACATGGACGCCCGGCGTCAGTTCCACCTCCAACCGGCGAAACGTCCGTGCATCGATGAGAGTGAGGCGGGCAAGGTGCATACGCCATTGATGATCGCACAGCCTGCCGTGTCGCGGTGACCCGTGCCTACACCGTGACGGCACCATCCGGACGGGTCGTGTGGCGGGTCACGGTCGCGAGAAGCTCAACGCAGAACCGAGCACCCGGTTCGGACTTCTCCGCCACCCAGATACGCCCGCCCATCTGCGTTTGTGATCGTGAGCGTGGAGTTTGCCCCGTTGATGAACTGCCCGAACCCCTCGAGCGTCCCACCGGCCGTGACACTACCGGTATTCGAGAACGTCGCCGTCGCTGTCGAGCCGACCAGGATCGCACCGGTGCCGCTGACATTCACCGTCCCCGTGTTGGAGAACGTCGCCCCGTCGCTCACGGTCAGCGTGCCCGAGCCGCTGTTCGTCAGGGTGCTGGCGTTGTTGAACGTCACACTGTTGCTCACGGTGACCGCGCCCGTGCCGCTGACACCGATGGTGCCCGCGGAGGCTGCGGTGAAGGTGGCACTGACGGTCATGAGCCCGGTGACGGTGATCGGCTTGCTCAGCGTGAAGCCCGAGGAGTTGCTGACGGTGAGCCCGACAAACGCCAGCGGCTGGGTCCCGGTGCCCGTGATCGAGGTCGCCGCGGCCGGGCTCGGGGTCGAGAAGACGATGACGCTTCCCGTCGCGACCAGAGGTGTCGCGACCGTCGTGTCGTGTACCCAGCTTCCGGCGAACGTGTGGGTGAATGCACCCGTGGTGAACGCGGCCGTCCCCGTCAGGGTGAAGGTGCCATTCACCGTGATGGCGCCACCGGCGGTCTTGATGCCTGAAGTGCTCAGAATAAGGTTGCTGTACGTCTCGACCCGGACGCCCTGCGCACCGCCGAGGGCGTAGTTCACGGTATTTGGTTTGTTCGTCGTCAGGTTCATCGTCGTGATGGTCGGCGCCGCCGCGTTGTTGATGTTGAGGGTCGCGTTGGCGCCGCTGACGAACTGACCGGCGCCGACCAGGGTGCCGGTGATCGTCATCGTCCCATTATTCGTGAGGGTCGCCGACGAGTTCACCGTCACCACCCCCGAGGCCGACGCGACGCCGGACGACCCGTTGGTGATCGAATCACCGCTGTTCACGATGACGGTGGCCCCGGTCAACGTCCCGTTATTCACCAGGGAACCGGAGCCGCTGACGGTCAACGTGGTCGGCGTCAATGTCGCGCCGCTCGCGTTCGTCAGGGTCGCCCCCCACCGACCGTGACGGTCGTGGCGGTGATAAATTTCGAGGTGCTGAACCCGGACACGTTGTTGACGTTGACGGTCACGAAGGTCAGCGTGCTCGCCCCCGTACCGGAGATCGAGGTCGCCGCGGAGACCAGCGGGGTGTCGAAATTCAGAGTGCTGCCGGTCGCCGTGACCGGGGTGCCCGCGGTCGAGTTGTTGACAAAATTTCCCGCGAACGAGTGGATAAACGCCCCGGTCGTAAAGGTCGCGGGGTCGGAAATCGTGAACGTCCCGTTCACGGTCATCGCCCCACCCCCGGTTTTCGCACCTGACCCGGCCAGCGTGAGATGGTGGTAGGCGATCGCCCTCATGGTCTGCGCACCCGCGCGAGTATAGCGGACGGTATTTGTCGTATTGGCGGTGGCGTTCAGCGTCGTGATGGCCGGGACAGCGGTCGTCTCGAGGTCCAGCGTCGCGCTGGACCCGTTCGTGAATGTACCCGTGCCCGCCAGGGCTGCCGCCACGCCAAGGCTCTCTGAGATCTTCAGGGTTCCGTTATTGGTCACCGTGCCCGGGCTCGTCACGGTGAGCGCGCCGATCGAGTTCGTCCCCGTGAGGGTCAATCCCGCACCGGTCACTGTCACCGCGGCGATCGTGATCGGCCCGGTGATCTGCTTGCTCGCGCCGGACAGGGTGTAGACCCCGAGCCCGCTCGTGAACGTCCCGCTGAGATACGTGAGGTTGCCGCCGACCGCGACAGCCACCGTCGCGGTGTTGTTCAGCCAGGTGCCGCCATTGATCGTGATATCGCCACTGAACGTTTTCGCCCCCGTGGCGCTGGTGATCGTCAGAGTGCCGCCGCTGACGGTCGTGTTCCCGGTCACGGTCACCGCAACACCCGGGATCGTGAGAGTGCCGCCCTGGACGTTCAGATCGCCACCGATCGTGAGCGCCGTCAGCGAATAGGTCGCGGTACCGGCGAGTGTGAACGCCCCGGAAACGCTGGTTGGCGTGCCCGTCTTCGCCCCGCTTCCTGACATCGTCAGGTTGGAATACGCGTACGTCCCGATCGCCTGCCCTGCGCCGTTGAAGGCCACGGTGTTCGGCGTATTCGTGGTCGCGTTCAGCGTCGTGATGGTCGGCGCCGCCGCGTTCGCCAGGTTCAGGGTGGCGCTCGTGCCCTGCAGGACGGTGCCCGTGCCGGTGACGGTGCCGGTGACGGAGGCCGTGCCGTTGTTGGTGAATTTCCCGGGGGACGTGACCGCCAGGTTTCCGGCGTTGGTGACCGTCCCGTTGTTGGTCAGTGTGCCGTTGGCGTCGATGGTGATCCCCGACGCGCCGGCGGCGAGCGTGCTACTGACCACGAGGACGCCCGTCCCATTGATCGTGACGCCGAGCGCCGCCTGGGATGAGCTCACAGTCACGGTATGCCCCGCGGCAATGACCACGTCATCGCCGGCGTTCGGGACGCCGTTTGGTGTCCAGGTCGTGGCCGTCGCCCAGTCGCCGGTGCCGGCGCTCGTGTAGAGGGCTGCCTGGACCGGCGTCGGCGCCTGCAGTTGGACCCCGATGAGCAGGAGCGCGACGAGCGCGCCAAGGACCAGTTGAGACGGAAGAGCCCTACGGAAGGCTAACCAGAAGCGGGCCCGTCCGTGGACGAGCGCGATCTGACACTGAACTGGCGGCCGCCGATGCGGGCGACGCCTGAGACCGTGTCCCAAACGCCCCCCAGGAGATAGGCACACCCGCCTCTAGGTACGTCGAGGACGTGCCACCTGAACCTATCCAATAATAGGCCAGTTGAATCTACCGAGCGGTGTCCTTTCGATAAAGTTCGGCCTTCCAGATTATGCCTTGAGGAGGCGCCTGAATCGACCCATGGGCCTACGCCATGACCGGCAGGCTGGACGCCGCGGAATCTCGGCCCCGCATGACCCCGGTTCGACGGGTAACCTCCCGACGTGAGCCATTTCTCCATCCGCACCGACCGCGCAGACCCGTGGGCGCCCCAGACGCTGGTACTCCGCTTCATCGTGAACCTCGCCGGCCTCTGGATCGCGTCCGAGATCGTGCCCGGCGTGCATGTCGACGACCTGCCGTCGCTGCTGGCGGGGACGGCGATCTTCGCGATCGTAAACATGCTGCTGCGGCCGCTGGCCAACCTGGTGTCCTGCTGCCTGATCGTGTTCACGTTCGGTTTGTTCGTGCTGGTCATCAACGCACTGCTGCTCGCGGTCACCGCCTGGGTCGCCGGCAGGCTCGACCTCGCCTTCCGTGTGGACGGGTTCTGGGCGGCGTTCTTCGGGGCGCTGGTGATCTCCATCGTCTCGCTCGTGGCGTCGCTGGTGGTCCGCCCGCCGAAGGTGCGCCGCTTCTAACGTTCTCACGCCGCATGACGGCCGGCCCGACCCTCACCGCCCCGCATACTCGGGTCGCAGCGGCCCCATAGGATCCCGCCCCTTCCGTTGCGCGCGCGGGCCGCGGCCAGCACGCGATGGCGTCCCCGGCCTCTCGACGCGCACCGCGCACGCCTTGAACTCCGGGATGCCGGAAGGCAGGTCCAGCGCGTCGTTCGTCAGGAAGTTCGCGGCCACGCCCTGCAGCTGCACAAACGGCACGAACAGCTCGCCCCGCCGCATCGAGTCCACCACATGCACCTGCGCCACGATCTCCCCGCGACGCGAGGCCAGCTGCGCCTCCTCGCCGTCCGCGAAGCCAAGCGCGGCCGCGTCCAGCGGGTGGATGTCGACGGTGACGGCCGGGACACGCTCGATCAGCCCCGGGACACGACGTGTGATCACGCCCGTGTGCCAGTGATAGAGCGAGCGCCCCGTGATAAGCGTGTAGGGGAACCGCTTCGACGGCAGTTCCGCCGCCGCGGGCCCCTGCTCGACCGCGACGAACGTGCCGCGACCGCGTGGAAACTCCGTCTCGAACAGCCGGGGCGTCCCCGGATGCGCCGCGTCCGGCACGGGCCACTGCAACCCGCCGTCGCGTTCCAACCGGCCGTGCGAGAGCCCCGCGATGATCGGCATCAGCCCCGTCATCTCCTCGAAGATCTCCGTTGAGGATCCCCACCCGAACCCCGCGACCGGGCGCTCCAGCAGACGCAGCACGCGGCGCGCGATCTCCGCCGTAATCGCCCAGTCCTCGCGTGCCTCGCCGGGCGCCGGGACGATCGGGCGCACGAGTTGCACCCGCCGCTCCGAGTTCGTGAAGGTCCCGTACTTTTCCGCGAATGCCGCCGCGGGCAGCACCACGTCGGCGATCTCCGCCGTCTCGTGCATGAAGATGTCCTGCACCACGAGGAAGTCGAGGCGCTCGAACGCCTCGCGCGCATGCGTGAGATACGGGTCGGAGATCAGCGGGTTTTCGCCGACGACGTACATCGAGCGGAGGCGGCCCTCCAGCATCTCCTCAATCATGTGCGTCGCCTGCAACCCTGGGGTCCGAGGGAACTCCGCCCCCCACGCCGCCGCGTACTTCTCGTGCGCGGGGCCGTCGAGGGGTTCATAGCCGGGAAGCGTGTTCGGCAGGCAGCCGGAGTCGGAGCAGCCCTGAACGTTGTTCTGGCCACGCAGCGGGGAGATGCCGCTCCCCGGGCCGCCTACCTGCCCTGTCACCAGCGCGAGGTTGATCAGCGCCCGCGCGTTGTCGGTGCCGTTCGTGTGCTGCGTGACACCCATCCCCCAGATCAGGCAGGAGCCGCGCTCGTTCCCCGCTGCGTCCGGTCGAGGCTGCGCGTAGAGCCGCGCAGCGCGCCGGATCTCCTCCGCCGCCACGCCGGTGATCCGCTCCGCGACCTCCGGCGTCACCTGTTCGACAACGCGCCGCCAGGCCTCGAAGCCCTCGGTGCGCGCCTCGACGAAGGTGGGCGCCCACAGCCCTTCTTCGAGGATCACCTGCGCCATCGCGTTGAAGAGCGCGACATCCGTTCCTGGACGGGACTGCAGGTGGACCTCGGCGATGTCGCAGAGGTCGATGCGGATCGGGTTCACCACGATCAACGCCGCGCCACGGTCCTCGACGGCGCGACGCAACCGCGACGCCACCACCGGGTGGTTCTGCGCCGTATCGCTCCCGACCACGAACAGCGTCCCCGCGATGTCGTAGTCCGCGTAGGAATTCGAGGTCGCCCCGGAGCCGACCTGTTCCTGCAACGCGACGACCGACGGCGCGTGACAGAGCCGTGAGCAGTGGTCGATGTTGTTCGTGCCCATCACGGCGCGCGTGAACTTCTGCACCGCGTAGCCGTCTTCATTCGTCGCCTTCGCCGACGCGATCGCCGCGAAGGAGCCGAGGCTTGCGGCGAACTTCCGCGCCACCAGGTCAAGCGCGTCGTCCCAGGTCGCCGGCTGGAGGCGGCCGTCGCGCCGCACGAGTGGCTGCGTCAGCCGGTCCGGCGCATGAACGAACTCGAGGCCGAAACGCCCCTTCACGCAGGTCATCCCCTGCGAGGACCCGTTCTCCGGCACACCGTCCACCCAGACGATGCGTCCGTCGCGCTGGTGGACGCGCAGGCCACAGCCCACGCCGCAGTACGGGCACGTCGTCTCCGTCACCGTCGTCTCGGGCGCCCTCGCCGAGACGCGCGCAGGCACGCCCTGCTTCGGCAGGATCGCGCCGGTCGGGCACTGCGAGACGCACTGCCCGCAGGACGTGCAGGTCGAGTCCTCCCACGCCGCGTCGAATGCCACCCCGATGCGCGCCGTGAGGCCTCGTCCGTTGATCCCGATCGCGCCGATGTGCTGCGTCCGCTGGCAGGCATCGACACACCGGCCGCAGAGGATGCAGTCCGCCATCTCCAGCGTGAAGAAGATGTTGCTCTCATCACGCGGCGCGCGCGGCGACGGGGCATACGTTGACACCTCGATCCCGTGCGCCAGCGCATGTGTCGCCGCCTGCCCGCGCCCCCGCCCGTCCGCCGACATCCCGACCGTGAGGTCGAGGACGCCGCGTCGTACACGCTCCGCGCGTTCGCTGGTCGTGCGGATCGACTGTCCCTCCGCCACTGGCGTGTGGCACGCGGCGACGAGGCGGCCTTGCCCTTCCACCTCGACGAGGCACGTCCGGCACGCCCCCAGCGGCCCGAGCGCCTCCGGCTTGCACAGCTGCGGCAGCGCCGCCGAGGCCGCCTGCACCGCCTCCAGCAGCATCGCCACGCGCGGCGCCCGCACCTCGACCCCGTCGACGCGGACGGTGACCCCCGCCTCGATGACCGGCAGCCTCCCTCCCTGAGCAGGTGGCAACGTCATCGCGACCCCTCTCCCTCAAAATCCTCCGGGAAGAGCGCGAGTGCGGAGGCCACCGGCCGCCCCGCCATCCCGCCCAGCTGACAGAGCGAGGCCTCCGTCAGCACCTCGATCAGCGTGTCGATCCGCTCGCGGTTCGCGGCGACGTCGTCCAGCAGCGCCACGAGGCGCGGCGTGCCCTCGCGACAGGGTGTGCACTCACCGCAGGACTCGCGCGCGTTGTACGCGGCGAGCGCACGCGTGACGCGAGGGATGTCGGTGTCGGACGGCAACACCACGACGCCGCCCGCCCCGAGTCCACGCATATCGAGGTGCGCGTCAAACTCCTCGGGCAACACGAAACGGCCCGACGGCCCGCCCAGCAGCAGCGCCCGCACACGCGCCGGGTTCGCCCCGGCCATCGCCAGGACGCCCGACCACGCCGTGATGCCATCCACGGGCACCTCGTAGAGGCCAGGACGCGGCACCGCGCCGGAGAGCGGGATCAACTTCGTCGGTGGAGGCGGGTCGTCGTACACCGTG
>Ga0194132_10005488_pt1 | contig 20449 bp, 18 predicted proteins | sample TA2KigOf80mmetaG_FD_148612 | JGI IMG/M metagenome (GOLD analysis project Ga0194132, IMG submission 148612) | Freshwater microbial communities from Lake Tanganyika, Tanzania - TA2015054 Kigoma Offshore 80m | ecosystem: Environmental > Aquatic > Freshwater > Lake | place: Tanzania: Lake... | reverse complement strand
TCACCCAGTACGGCCAGCCACTGAGGCAGGGCGGTGTTCCTGTCGAAGTGGGCGCGCACCACGTTCTTGTTGTAGCTGTCTATGGAGCTGAAGATGCCGGGGAAGATCTGGTAGGGCAGGGGCTTGACGTTCAGCTTGACCCACGCGCACCGTGGGCAATAGTCGGGAGAGGCGAAGTATCCTAGGTCACGGGCCGAAATCGTCACCCCATGCGGATGCTCCGGTTGGCTATGGCCGCCCCAGCGGCCTCGACGAAGGAGATGCTACTCCGAGGGCTGCAGGCCCGTCAAGAACATCCGTAAATTGCCACTGGACTGCCCTAGCAGTCGGAGACCTCAGGCAACTCACCGCCAAACCGGCGGCTCCACAACGGCAGGGCGAAGGCGTTTCTGTGATTCGAGCGAGCGGATTGCCTCCAGCACGCTCGGCTGGCCGTGTCTCCGGAACTTGCCCACAATCTTACTCTGGCTCTTTCCAGTCGCACAAAACTCCAGGATATCCTCGGCAAGCAGGCTCACCGTATCCGGCAAAGGCGTTTGTGGCACCACAACCGTGTGTCCGTGGTTTCCGTCGAAGTGCTCGCCGGGCGTGAACGTAAGCTTGTCGCTTTGGCTTTCCAGGAACTTCCTCAGCCGTGTGCGCAGAACTCCGCCGACCCCTGTGGAGCCGTACCCGTGCACAATCTCCAGTCGCAGACCACTACCACCCCCCGGCCTTCGGACCGCATCGTTGTAAAAGTCGATGAACGCCGGGAGCGCTTCATCCCACGTTTGCCCGTGAAGGTCTAGCTTGTCCGTATACATCGGCACATCCTGCTAGTCGATGGATGTTAACGATGTCGTGTACACTTCGACACGCGTTATACCATACCTGGAGATTCAGCATGAGTATTCCGCCGGAATACGCGCGTAACTACATCAGGTTATAGGACTGGCGGCTGTTCCTCTTCATGCTGCTGTTTCTCGGCCTTCCCAACGTCTACGAGTTGTACAGGGTCTATCTCATCGGCAACGCTATTCCCGACTCCGGCATCCTCGCCATCGCGTCCCAGTGGCAATTCGTTGGGCTTGTGGTCGAAGTCTTCCAGGAGGCGACCGTTCTCGCGGCGTTCTTCTTCGTGGGAAGCCAGATTCGCAGTTCAAGCGATATCCAGACTGACCGCACCAAGAGCGTGCTCACCCTGATACTGGCGGGTTCCTTCATCTTCTCTGTCGGAGTCTTCTTATTCAGGGGCGCATTCACCAGCGTCATCGGCATTTCGCCCGAGATTCAGTCCCAGACCCAGGACGTTCTGGCGGTCAGCATCTTCAGCGTGCCGTTCACGCTCATGTCTGCTACGGTGGTCGTGCTGTTCCAGTCGTTGCGCAAGCGCGGCACCTGGAGCTGCTGTCGCAGGTCATCGCACGGATGGCGGATGGGGACACCCCTGACCCTTTGCTCGCGCCAGGCGAGCAAAGGCCTTTCCCTCAAGGGGAGAGGAGGTTTCTAACGCACCACCTCTACCTCGAGGGGAGAGGCCTTTGGCCCCGAAAGGTCGGGGCCAAAGAGCCTGCCCTGAGCTTGCCGAAGGGGTGAGGGTGATAGTGGTGACGGTCACGGCATTTTGGTACAAGGCTGGCGATACAGGGGTATGCATCGCAGGCGCCGCTGTGGGAAAATTGCTGGCAGGGCTCGCTAGGAGAGGACATCGCGGATGACGCTGTGGCAGGGCCTGGTGCTCGGCCTGGTGCAGGGGTTGACGGAGTTCATCCCCATCAGCAGCACGGGCCACGTGACGGTCGCGGGGCGGCTGTTGGGGCTGGTGGACGCCGGACGGCCGGAGCAGTGGACGGCGTTCCTGGCGGTGGTGCAGCTGGGGACGCTGGCGGCGGTGCTGGCGTACTTCGCGGGGGACATCCGGCGCATCATCGTGGGCTTCGTGCGGGCGAACGCGGCGGCCGTCGCCGCCCGGCGAGGCCCCCACTCCTTTGCCACGGCCGGGTCGGGGCAAAGGCCCTCTCCCCTTCGGGGCGAGGGGTGGCAAGACCCCTCCCCCAGGCCTGGGGGAGGGCCTGTCAACGCGCTGCGCGTTGGCAGGGGTGAGGGACGCAGGTGGCTCGTGGCCAGCGAGGAAGACCGGCGGTGGGCGAAGCTGGGCTGGATGGTGCTGGCGGGGACGGTGCCCATCGCGGCGTTGGGCCTGGCGCTGGAGGGGACCATCGAGGGCGGGCTGACGAAGAACCTGTGGGTCATCGCAGGGAGCCTCATCGGCGTGGCGGTCGTGCTGTGGGTTGCGGAAGCAGTGGGACGGCGCGCGCGCGACATGGCGGGGCTGCGGTGGTGGGACGCGGTAGTAGTGGGGCTGTGCCAGGTGGCCTCGCTCATCCCCGGCGCGTCGCGGTCGGGGACGACCATCGCGGGCGGGCTGTTCGCGGGGCTGACGCGGGAGACGGCGGCGCGGTTCTCGTTCCTGCTGGCGATACCGGCCATCGGGGCCAGCGGGCTGTACCAACTGCCGGAGGCGCTGCGGTCGGCGGACGTGCCTGTCGCGACGCTGGTGGTGGCCATCGCGGCGTCGGCGGTGTCGGGCTGGCTGGCCATCGCGTTTTTACTGCGCTACCTGCGGCGGCGCTCGACGCTGCTGTTCGTCGTGTGGCGCATCGGCCTGGGGCTGGCGCTCATCTGGCTGCTGGCGTCGGGCCGCATGGCCGCGCAGTAGGCGGTAAGGCAGCGGGGTGTATTCCTTTCCCCCTCGAGGGGGAAAGGTGCAGTATGGGGGTGAACTGGGCGGTGGAGAGAAGCTTCACCCCCATCCTTCGACAAGCTCAGGACAGGCTCTCAATCCTCCCCCTCAAGGGGGAAGAGGTTCCGCACCACCCCGGCGCGGGGCACTCCTGGCAGAAGTGCCCGTCATGCTTCACCAACGCTGCCCCGCTCACACCTCGGTGTGTGTGGTAGAATCTAGTAGCACTAACGTTCTGCGATGGGGTGTCCAACCAAGGACGCCCTCTTCGGCTAGGAAGTCGTCCCGGCAGTGTCGGGCCGAGTGAAGCACGCTCCTTCGGGACGTGGGGCTACTCTCGTTTTAGCGTTCCTTGGCGACTCACTTGGTTGCAGGGCCATGCCCTGCCCCGATGTGGTGCTGAATCATCGCCTCTTCCGTCATGGCCTCGCGCCTGGCATTGACCTGGTCGAAGTACTTTAGCCAGGTCGAATTCACGAAATAGTTGTCTTGGGTCAGCGCTGTGGAGCGGTCGCGCATCCGCCATGCCGCGATGTACGTGAAGTCCGCTCGGCTCGGCGTGTCCGGCTCGTTGAGCGCGAAGGCGACGAGCTCCGCTCCCGCGTTCTTTGTCCCCTCCATGCCCTGCATGATGCCGCGCATGTAGGTCTCCCGTTTCGCCCGCGGCATCTCCCGCCAAGCCTTCTTCGCCTTTCACATCTCTATGTATAGGTACATGTTTCTTCTTCTTGCTGGCCGTGCCGGGCTTGTGACGAGCACGACGCCCTTCCGAAATTCCAGAGGATACGAGCTCATGCCTTGGCAGTCTCCGTCGCCGTCCCGCTGAAAAACGCGGACACTCGCACTACCGGGATGCCTAACGGCGCGGTGAGCACATCAAACCAAACCGGAGCTACACCGCCGCCACCGGTGCGTCCTCATGCATCGCCCATACTTCGACCGCCGCCTTGCCGTTTAACAGCCCCTCGATCTGGCGCGTCACTTCCCAACCGGTCTGGATTCCTCTCCACCGCTCCCAGTTGCCCAGCGACGACCACACGCAGACCGTCAAGAACCGCGCAGGTTTGCGCGGGTCGATCGCCGTCATGCCCGACATGAATCCAGGCTGCCTGCTCGCCCGATAGCGCAACTCGCGCAGGAGTCCCTTCACCGACTCCTGCGACCCCGGCGCGACCTCACGTTCTGCCACGACCGTCACTTGCATCGCGCTACCTCCCACATTCGTGGATGCCGATGCCTCCCCCTGTCTCAAACATTAGCGAAGAATTCCGTCTCCCGCAGGGCCTTCGCCGTGTTGTCGGTCAGGCGAGCCAGCGTCCGCCGGTAGCGGTTCGCCAGCGCACCGGCCGCCGCGGCATACATCCTCATCCCAATCTCTGGATGCTGTTCGAACAGCGCCCGAAGCGCCGCCGTCGGAAGAGCGAGCACCTCCATGTCCGTCATCGCCTCGGCCGAGGTGATGTGAATACCCGTGCCCACCATCGTCGCCAGCGGGAACGAATCCCCAGGCCCCGCGATGCGCACCGTGACCTCGCCCACGCCCGACCGCGCCGTAAATTGCGCCTGCCCCGACAGGACGACGTACAACGTGTCTCCCGGCTCTCCTTCCTGCACGAGGGCCATTCCAGTAGGCACCACGAACCGCTCCCCCAAAAACATGACCTCGCTGGCCTGTGCCGCCGACAGCCCCTCGAAAAGCTCCACGTTCATCGGACGGTTGTCCACCACGTGCGGCTTGGTGACACGCATCACCGCGCCTGGATGTCCGGCAAGGCCCTCCGTGGCCCTAGCCCAGTGGTACAGCCAGTAAATGACCCCCAACACCATGAAGTATCCCAGCGCGATGATTCCAAACACCGGTCCGAATCCTGCGAGGATGGAAGCCACCTCGGCGGCGATAAGCACCGCCACGCCCGCCAAGATCAACCATCCCACCATGCCCAGTTGCGCAGCTCTGGTCTTCATAGCTGGTCTCCTTTCACTCGGTCCCAACGCCTGATGCCGGCAACACCTTTTCCACGTACCCGTCGTAAAACACCGAGGCCGCACGACGCCCATCTTCTCCAGCGTCACGCGGCCTCTTACTCTTCCAGGCGGCCCGATGTGCGGCCTCAGCCTACAACTTTCCTCTCAATTCATGCTCTGTTCAGTCCCTGTGTCCCTCTCGATAACCATGCTCTAGTGTGTGGATGGTCGCGTGTGCTACGAGTCCAACCCGCATTAGGCCGCCTGGAAGTCCAGCATACACACGCGCATGAGAGGTGTCACCATTGTGCGTGTCTTCACGAAGCCAGCGCGGGGCGATGAAGGTTGACGGCGGAACTCCTTCTGCCTGGGAAAAGAGTTGGTCACCGCGCGGGCGCCATCCGGAAGCGCCACAGCGCCACGGCGACGAAGCCCGCGCCGAACAGCGCCAGCGCTGTCATCTCCCAGGCCACGTTGCCCGGCTCAGCCCCGAACAGCATCAGCTTGTTGAACGCGCTGTTGGCCCACCCGTGCGGCGTCAGCTTGGACAAGGTCTGCATCCATGCGGGCGCGATGAAGAGCGGCCACCAGCACCCGCCGACCGGCGCTAGCACGATGGACGTCAGGATCCCGACGGAGTCCGCGCTCCGTACCGTGTTCACCAACGACGCCAGCATGATGCCGAACCCCGCTGACGCCAGCACCATGAGCACCGAGATGGCGATGACGGCCACCGGCTCCGGCCCTAGTTCCACGTTGAACCCGAAGATGCCGACGATCCACAACACTGCCAACTGCAGCAGGCCGCGGTACGCCGTGCTCAGGTACTTCCCTAGCAGGATGGACTCGCGCCGCACCCCGTTGGACAGCATCCGCTCCAGCGTCTGCGTCTGACGCTCGCGGGCCACCGCCTCGGCCCCCATCGCTGCCGCGAAGAACACGAACATCGTCAGGTAGCCCGGCAGCGTGAAATTGCTCGCCCTGATCGGCCGTGCCGGGCCTACCTGCTCCGTCTCCATGGCCACCAACGCCGTGGGCTGGATAAGCGAGCCCACGTCCAACGCCGGCGTCGCCCCCGTCTCCCTCGCCTTGAGCGCCGCGACCGTAGCCACCGCTTCCCGTGCGAGCGAGATCTGCCCCGCCAAAGCATGCGCGAACCCTTCGAGCGCGGCCCGCCGGTTCGGGTCCTCCGACCTCGACACCACCTCGATGCGTGTCTTCCCGCCGGCGAGCAGCGACGCCGTGAAGTCCGCTGGGAACGCCACGAACCCCCCGAGCCGTCCATGCTTCACCGCCAGCCTGGCCTCGTCATATGCTATCTCTTGGAAGACGCTTTCCTCGCCGGCCGTCAGCGCCGCGATGATCTGCGTGCTGATACCCTCCTGCTCCTGCGTCGCCACCCTCAACACGATCGGCTGGTCCGGCGAACTGATGTTGCCCAGCGCCAACGTGAACCCCAGCACGAACAGCAGCGGGAACGCCAGCGCGAACGCCAGCGCGAACCGGTCGCGCACGAACAGGCGTGTGTCCTTCAGCGAAATCACCCACGCCTGCCGGAGGAGGCCGCTCACTTCACCGTCCTCCTGAACGCCCAACGCGCCACCGTCAGCGCCGCCACCGCCACGCCCGCCATGATGCCCGCCTGGACGCCGTAGTCCGCGAACGACTTCCCGCCCGAAGTGATGCCCTCCAACGCGTCGATCGCGTACCGGTTCAGCGTCACATGGCTCAGGACGTCCAGCGCCTTCGTCTCGCTCGGGTCGAAGAACGTCCCCCCGAATATGGTCATGAACATCGTGAAGAACACCGCCGCCCACGTCGCCTGCTCCCGCGTCCGCGCCGCCGCGCCGATGACCAGGCCGATGGCCCCCACGGCGGCAGCCACGAGCAGCGCGAACGCCAGCGCCTGGAAGAAGCTCGATGGTCCTCCGACCCGCAGGACCGCGTATGCCAGCGCCAGCAGCACCACCGCCTGCAGCATCGCCCGCGCAACGCCCGCCAGGAACTTTCCTGCAAAGAGTTGGTTCAACGTCAGCCGCGTCGTCAGCAGACGCTCCAGCGTCCCCAGCCGCCGTTCATCCACGATGACTTGCGAACTCAGCGTCACTGCGAACATCAGGAACATCACCAGGATGCCCGGCAGCAGCCTGTCCACGAACTGCCCGCCATCGGCCCGCCCGCTTTCGCCCTCCACCACCACCGCCACGTCCACCGCCGGGTCAGCGTCCGCCTGCGTCACGGCCGCCTGGGCGGCCTGGTCTATCTCCGGCTGCGGAATGGCTGACCCCTCCATCGTCGTTCGCGCCCATCGCCGCGCCTGCACCTCTGCCGCGATGCGCTGTGCCACGCTCAGCGCGATGCTCGACACGATCTGCCCCTCGTCGCCGCCCGTGCCGCGCTGTTTCACGGTCAGCTTCACGGGTTCGCCCGCCGCCAGCGCGTCCGAGAACCCCGGCGGGATGACGATGGCCGTCAGGATGCTCGTCCGCGCCAGGGCCCGGTCCGCCTCGTCCAGCGACCGAAGCCGCACCTGCAGGCCGTCCACAGACTCCAGGCGCGACACGAACTCCTGTGCCGCCGGGCCGCCGTCCAGGTCCACGACGTTCGCCGTTCCATTGAACGTCTCGTCCCCACCGAACACGCCATACATAAGGGCGAACAGCGCCATGGGCAGCGCCAGGCTGAACGCCAGGTCGCCCCGGTCAACGATGTACCGGCGCACCTCGAACAGTGCGATGTGCACAGGGCGGAGCATGGCTCAGCCGCACCGTCTCACTGCTATCACGACTCCTGGGTTGTATCTGGTTAGAGGGAGACGCCCCAGACTACGGCACGTACAACTCGGTCTCCGCCACCACCCCGTCCTTCCCGATGCCTCCGATGATGAGCACGCTCCCGTCCGTCAGCACCACCGCGCCATGGCGGTACCGTCCGTAGCGCATCTCGCTGGCGGGCGACCAGCTATTCGTTGCCGGGTCGTACATCTCGGCGGTGCTCCGGATGCCCGTCCCGCCAGCCACCAGCACCCGCCCGTCCGGCAGCAGCGCTGCCACATGCTCCGACCGAGGCTCCGCCGTCTCTCCGGCGGGGCTCCACGTATTCGCCGCCGGGTCCCACACCTCTGCCTTCGTCCGTTTGCCTTTCCCGCCGACCACCAGCACCCGCCCGTTCTTCAACAGCGTCGCCGTGTGGAACGCGCGGCCCAGGGACATCGTGCCTGCCGGTGTCCACTCGTTCTTCACGGGGTCATAGACCTCAGCCGAGTTGATGTACGGCCCGTCGGTCCTGCCGCCGCCGGCCACGAGCACCCGCCCGTCCTCCAACAGCGTCGCCGTGTGCCACGCCCTGGCCGTCGCCATCGGTGCCACCTCCGTCCACGTTTCCGTGGCCGGGTCGTACGTCTCCGCCGTTGCCAGGAAGCTGAATCTGTCGTCGTTGCCGCCGATGGCCAGCACCCGCCCGTCCTGGAGTGTCACCCAGGCCAGCGTGTCCCTTGGGTAGTGCATCGGGCCGGTCGGGATCCATTTCTCCGTTGCCGGGTTCCATAGCTCCGCCGTATTGCTGGGGAACTTGCTCTGGTTGACGCCGCCCGCCACCAGCACCTTGCCGTCCGCCAGCGTCTCAGCCAGGAATAGCAGCCGCAGGTCGGACATATCGGCGATGGACCTGGCCTGCTTTGTCTTTGGGTCGTACACCTCCGCCGACTTCAGTCCCGCGCCGTCCGGCGTCGCCCCGAACCCGACCTGGCGTCCGCCCGCGATTAGTATCCTCCCGTCGTGGAGCAGCGCTGTGCTGAAGTACTGTCGCCGCTCCGACACCGTGCCCGTCACCTGGAACTTGCCCGCGTCCTTGGCTGCTGTTCGCACACTCGTGGGCGTTGCCCCTGTCAAACCCTGTTGCTCCTGCTGCTGTTGAGATGTCGCCTGAGGCTGAGCCGCCGGGTCCGATGAACTGCATGCCACGGCGAGGATGAACGAGAACGCGATGCCCAGGGCAAGCAGCCCTGCCCGCGGCGCTATCTTGGTAAGCACTCTGCCTATGCTCCTTTTCATGCTGAATGTTCCGATGATCATCAGAGAAGCTAATGGAAGTCTGTCAACACCGCGTGAAAGCAGCGATGGGATCTACGAACAACCCATGAAGACTGACTTACAGGCGGCCACCCCATCAGCACCGAGTGGTCGTGATCCTCTCTGGCGCCTGTTGGATTGCCGTACGTCAGTTCAATCCCGCAGCCTCCTCCCGGTCAAGCTCAGGAAGACCTCTTCCAAGGTCACTTTCTCCGGCTGGCCTATCTGCGCCTTCAACTCACGCGGCGTGCCCACCGCAATGAGCTGTCCATGGTCCATGATGGCCAGCCGGTCGCACAGTCGGTCCGCCTCTTCCATGTAGTGCGTCGTGTAGAGCACCGTCATCCCCTCGCCCCGCAGCCGCTGCACCGTCTCGAAGATGTGGTTACGCGACTGCGGGTCTATCCCCACCGTCGGCTCGTCCAGGAACAGCAGGGCAGGGCGGCTCATAAGCGAGATGGCCAGGTTCACCCGCCGCTTCATCCCGCCCGAGAACTTCGCCACCGCGTCCTTCGCCCGGTCTTGCAGACCCACCAGCAGCAGATTCTCCCCCGCAGCCTCCTTCGCCTGTTTGCCGCCAAGCCCAGCCATCTGGCCGAAGAACACCAGGTTCTCCAACGCCGTCAGCTCCGGGTAGAGCGCCAATTCCTGAGGACACACCCCGATGAGTTTTCGCACCTCGCCCGCGTGACGCAGTACTGAGTGGCCGTCCACCATCACGTCGCCCCCGTCCGGCGGCAGCACCGTCGCCATCATCCGTATCGTCGTCGTTTTCCCCGCGCCGTTCGGCCCAAGCAACCCGAAGATCTCCTTCCGCATGATGGAGAACGACACCACGTCCACGGCCACATTGCCGTTGAACGCCTTGCGCAGTTCCTTGGCGGCCAGAAACTCTTCGTTCACGCCCGTTCCCTCCGTTGAAAGCAAGCGCCGCACATGATAGCACGCACCCGGCATCTCCCACGCCGGCGCTGGACGGGAGGGGCTTTCTTGCCTCGCCATTGACCCCACAGGCCTCACTGGGTACGCTTGTGCTGGTATTTGCCTCGTATCCGCCTCAAGGGGTGTGTGTCATCCTCACGCACAGGCTTCTCTGGCTCGTCGGCTTGGCCGCGTTGCTCGTGGCCTGCGCGCAGCCGTCGGCGCAGCCCGCGGCTACAGCCGTTCCCACGGCCGCGCCGACGGCGAAGCCAAGGGCCGAAAACACCCCGACTTCGGCCCCTGAGCCTACCCCAACCTTCACGCCTGTCCCGACCGGCACTCCCGTCCCGACACCTATCCCATCGCCGACCACGCAGCCGCCGTCGCTCCCATCGCCCACCCCCCAACCAACGCTCAAGGAAATCATCGCCGAGGCGAGCGCGGCCGTCGTCCGTATCGAGACCGCCGATGGCAGCGGCTCCGGCTTCATCTTCGACCCCGGCGGCTGGGTGCTCACCAACGCCCACGTCGTCGGTCGTTTCGAGGAAGTGGAGGTCATCCTTGGCCGCAGGTTCACCTACACGGGCACCGTCGTTGGCATTGACGAGGAGGCGGATATCGCGGTCATCAAGCTCGACGTCGCCGCCGAGGTGCCGTCACTCAAGTTCGCGGACATCAGCCAGGTCGGCCCGGGCGACGAGGTCATCGCCATCGGCTACCCCCTGAGCAACATCCTGGGCACCGACCCCACCATCTCCAGAGGCGTCGTCTCCGCGCTGAGGACGTACCTCGACATCGAGTACGTCCAGACCGACGCCGCCATCAATCCCGGCAACAGCGGCGGCCCGCTCGTCAACTCACGCGGACAGGTTGTCGGCATCAACACCGCGAAACTGGAGTTTGCGGGCGACGTATCCGTGGAAGGCGTGGGCTTCGCCATCTCCATCGGCTTCGTAGATGAACTGGTCCCCTTCCTCAAAGCCGGCGGCGTTGTCCGCGTAGAGGGCTTGGCTACTCCCACGCCTCGCCGCGCGACGCCCACGCCGGCGCCTCGCCGCGAGGATGGCGCTTCGGCGCCCGTCGAGACCCTCGACGACAGCGGCTGGGAAACATACGTGAGCCAGTCTGAGACGTACTCCATCAATCTCGCGCCGGACTGGCTCGTGGACGACCTCGACCCCACACTTGTCTTGATGAGCAGTTCCGACGGCTACAGCCTGATGCTCCTGAACTCCTTCGGAGTGTTCCAAGGCCCTCTGGATGCCTTTGTTGACCTGCAACTGGACGCCCTCTATGGGAGCCTGGAGGGAGACGGCCTCTCCGTCGAACTGCTCGCCCGTGAAGAGGTGGAGCACGCCTCTGGGCTTTCCACCGTCAAGGTCACGCTCCGTGGCGCCGAATACCAGGGCGAATGCGCCACGTTCATCACCTACTACATACTGCTTGCCGACGCCTACGGTTATGCCCTCACCAGCGTCGCATGCGAGGGCGATACGTTCAACCTGCTGGTCACGGAGACCATGCTGCAGAGCTTCCGCGCCGGCGCCGGGGCGGTCGAGCCGCCGACTCCGGAGCCGGAGCCCTCGTCCGAGTGGCAGACCTTCGTCAACGAGGAAGCCCGTTATGCGATAGACCTCGCCCCCGGATGGGTCGCGAATACGGCGGACCCAACGTACGTGGATGTTAGCAGAGACGAGGGATTCGGCCGGTTCTACGTCTTCCACTACGATGCCACAGGCTTCACATTGGACACGCTGGCCGACTGGCAGGTCGGCTCCTCCCAGGATGAGGCGGCGTCCCTCGCCCTCGAGTTTGAACTGGTCGGCCGTTCAGAGATCGAGCACCCTTCCGGCTTGCCCGCCACTGAGCTAGTGTTCACATTCACGGGCTCCGCCGAGTTCTGCGACTCCTATTCCCACGCCCTCGTCTTCCTGGTGGACACGAGTGGCTACGTCCTCCTGGGTAGGTCGTGCGAGACCGACCTCGACTTCTACTTCTCCGACATTGAAGCCATGCAGGACACCTTCCGCCCAGAGTGAAAGGCCAAGCTCATGCCGACGAATAAACAACTCATCGAGAAGGACGCCCGGTACATCGCCAAGGCCATGAAGGTGCGCTACAACCCTATGGTTGTGGACCGCGCAGAGGGCGCCCGCCTCGTGGACGCCGACGGCCGCCGCTACCTCGATTTCTCGTCCTACTGGTCTATCGGCCACCTGGGCTTCGACAACCAGGCCGTCCGCCGCGCCGTCCGCGACCAGATGGCTAGGACCACTTTCGCCGGCCTCGTCTCCAACGTCCACCAGCCCGGCGTGGAGCTCGCCGAGAAGCTCGTCGAGTTGGCTGGAGGCCGCAAAGACATGCGCGTGTGGTACGGGCTGTCCGGCTCCGACGCCTGCGAGGCCGCCAACCGCATCATCGTCGCCGCCACCGGCAAGCGCCGCATCGTCACCTTCGTCGGCTCCTGGCACGGCACCTCCGACGGCTCCATGGCCATCTCGGCAAGCCCCGCCTTCAACCGCTATATGTTCGCCTCCAACGCCACCAAGGCCCCGTACCCCAACGCCTACCGGCCCCCCTTTGGCGGCAGCGGACGCAACGTCACCGTCCAGTGTCTCGACTACCTTGAGAACTACATCTTCGAGACCATCTCGCCGCCCTCCGAGACCGCCGCCGTCTTCGTCGAGACCATCCAGGCCGACAGCGGCGAGGTCCTGCCGCCGCCCGACTTCATACCCAAGCTCCGCGCCCTCTGCGACCGCCACAACCTCCTGCTCGTCGTGGACGACATCAAGGTCGGCCTCGGCCGCACCGGCAAGATGTTCTCCTACCAGCACTACGGCATCGAGCCCGACATCCTCATCCTCGGCAAGTCCCTGGGCGGCGGCCTGCCCCTCTCCGCCATCGTGGGCCGCGCCGACATCCTCGACGCCCCCGGCGGCTTCCACGGCTTCACCAACTCCGGCAATGCCGCCTGCTGTGCCGCGGGCCTTGCCACCGTCACCGAAATCGAGCGCCAGCGCCTGCCCGAGCGTGCGGGCCGCAACGGCCGCTACCTTCAGCGCCGCCTCAAAGAGGCCCTCGGCGGCTTCGACATCGTCGGCGACGTTCGTGGAATCGGCATGATCCAGGGCATCGAACTGGTGCAGGACCGCAAGACCAAGAAGCCCAACCGCGAGGCCGCCGCCAAGATCGTCTTCCGCGCTTGGGAGCTGGGCCTTGTCTGCTACTATGCCGGCATGTGGGGCAGCGTTATCGAACTCACCCCGCCCCTCATCCTCACCCGCGCCGAGATAGACGAGGGCGTGGACATCCTTGCCCGCGCGACCCGCGACTACCTCGAAGGTGACATCTCCGACAAAGCCATCGCCCCTTACGCCGGTTGGTAGGGCGTGGCCACTCGCAGCTTGGACCGTTTCTCAAGCTGACGACGGGAAGCTCGTTTGACGCTGACTTCTGTGAGACATGTATCCTGGCGCCTACCCTGGCTCGTCCTCCCGCAGGGTGTAGCCGACGCCCCGAACTGAGTGGATCAGTCTGGCCGACCCGCCCTGCTCGAGCTTTCGCCCAAGGTGGTGGACGGTCAATTCCACCAGCCTCTGGCCCACCGTGTCGGACGTGATGACCACCCTGCGGGTGAGTTCTTCCAGCGGCACCACTTGGTGCGGTCTTCGTATCAGGCATGCCAGCAATACGAACTCGAACTCTGCAAGGCCCAATGGACTTGTCCCCAGGTAGGCAGTCCCGGCGGGTACATCTACGGTCAGATTGGCGAAGCGCCACACCCTCCTTGATTTGTGGGCAATCAACGCCGTTATGTCGCCGCCTGCATTGGGGACGGCCGCGGTGCGGGATTCCGCCGACCTAAGCAATCTCGGCAGCAGGGCATCTTCTCAGGCCAACAGTTCGTCCTTGACAAACCTCTCGAACTGCGTTCGTCGCGAGTTGTGCAGAGACCATCCCGGGGTATGGACTATCCCGCTACTGACATTCGCTGCCGCCCAGTGTTCTGTTTGTCGGTGGAGGATTTCAATACTCATCTTCAACGGATGCAAGCGGTGCCACGGCACCATCCAGGCAGACTGGATAGACCGGGGGCAAAACCTGTGTGTGCACTGCGGGCATGTCGAATACTCTTATGCCCCTTGGCGCTCAAACCCACAGCGCGGACCTGTAGCGAATGTCCGAGGCCGACGGTGGGGAGAGGGCTTTGCGATGCCCGCAACAGGCTACGACGCTACGGCTATCCCTCGATAAGTCTTCGTATCAAAAATATGGGACATGGCTCAGAGAGATGCACTTTGGACACTAAGGCCGTAGCCAAGCTGCCAAGAACTCGGTATCCTCCCGCATTCCTCTTGGCAGACCACCCGCAATCAAGTGTAGGAAACACACTAGAATTACTCCATCCATACCTTCAACAATGGGTGGGTCCTAAGCGCGTTGGCAGGCGATACTTCCTCCTCCATCCGCGATGCAGTCGCGCGGCTTTACGAGACTCATTATGGACGGGTCGCGAGATACATCTTCGTCCGCATCGGCAGCAGGGATGAGGCCGAGGACCTGCCTGGGGAGGTCTTCATGCGTGCCCTTCAGTCAGCCGACCGGTACACTCCAACAGGAGCGCCACTGGAAGCCTGGATATTCAAGATAGCCCACAACATCGTAGTGTACCGTCTAAGGAAGAAGAGCCGGCGCCCCGCGTTGGTGGAACTGGACAACGCGTTGCCCGTGGTCAGCGGCGGCATCAGTCCTTCCGAAATTGTGGAGAACACACATGACATGGAACGGCTCAGAGAAGCGATGGGCCAGGTGAGCGAGTTGCAACAACATTTACTGAGTCTCCGGTTCGGTGCGGAGATGACTTCGGAGCAGGTGGCGGCGGTGCTGGGCAAGAAGCCCGGTGCAGTGCGGGAGATGCAGAGTGCTGCGATAAACAAGATACCGCGCACCTTGGAGGGCTCCACATGACAGGAACATATGGAAGACGGCGTAGATAGAGAACTCGACAAGATTCTAGACGAATGCCTCGACCGGGTCTTCCTTCGCGGGGAAACGGTCGAACATTGCCTCGGGCTTTACCCGCAGGTGCGGGAGGAGCTGGAGCCGCTGCTCCGCACCGCAGTGATGTCGGCCTAGGATGCGGCCTTCGCGCCTCGCGCCGAGGCCCAGACGCGCTGGCGCCGGCGGGTCCACGACTATCGTAGGGAGCTCCAGGCAAAGGAACAGGCCAGCAAGGATTGGAGAGTGCCGGACATCTTCGGGCTGCGTCTGCGCTTGCTGACGGTGAGCTTGGCCGCCGTGCTTGTGGTTGCGGTGGAAAGTGTCGCGGTGATTTCGGCTTCGAACAGCGCCCTCCCCGGAGACGCACTGTACCCTGTCAAACTCCCGGTGGAGTGGTGGCGGCTGGCGTTCGAGTTCTCCGATACGGGTAAGGCGGATCTACACCTCAGGTACGCGGAGCGCCGCGCAGACGAGATCGGCTCCCTAGTCACCTCCGGTGACCCGCTTGCAGCGAAGTCCGCTCAAGAAGACCTGCAGAACTCGCTCGCCGTGGCGGCGCAGATTGCCGGGAGAGTCGAAGACCAACAAGAGGTTGCCGTCTTGAGGCAACGGCCTGAGAGAACCGCGTCGCAAGCCCTCGCGACCCTCCAGTCCGCGGTGGAGGGGGCGCCCGAGCACAGCCGGGACGCCGCCACAGACGCCTTCATCGCTTCCAGCGAGGCGTTCGGAAGCACCATCGAGTCCGTATCCGCGAGTGCGCCGGCTTAGGTTGCCGCCTCGACAGCATTCGGCACCCTCAGCTTCTGGGCGATAGACCCGCCGCGGCCTGGTGTCGAGGCGGTGCTAGTCGAAGTCGAGGGATTGGAGGCCCGTCTGCTGGCAGGCGACGCAGGCCGGTGGGTCACCATCACCGAGAAACCGGAAATCTTCGACCTGCTCAAGATCGTGGATGTCCAGAGGTTCCTCGGCGAGCAGTAGGTCGAACCTGGCACCTACACGAAGATATGCTTCCACATCACCAGAGCCACGGTTGTCGTTGCAGGTGTGAAGTATGAGGCCGATGTCCCAAGCGATAGGCTCGATTTGACGAGGCCCATCTGGGTCGTGGAGGGCGAGACCACCACGGTCTTCATAGACTTAGATGGGCTGCGCTCGCTCGTCGTCACAGGCGAAAACAAGTTTGCTCTCAAGCCAGTAGTGCGTGTCCTTGCCGAGGAGCCTGAAGAGCGAAAGGAGAAGGAACGCGAGCGGGCGGAGGACCAGAGGCCTGACATAGAACGAGAAGAGGTCAAAGAACGAAAAGTCACTGGGCGCAAGATGAAAGTGGAAGTCGTGGGCAGGATCGAAGCGATGGCGGCGGACGGGTTGACCGTGAAGGGCATGCGCTTCGTCCTCGGCAGCGACGCCGAGATTGAGGGTGATTTCGCCGTCGGCCTGCGGGTCAAGATAGAGGCTTCTATCCAGTCTGAGGGCTCGTTATCGGTGACCGAAATCAGGTCCAAAGAACCTAAGGAGCGCAGGAACGACTGAGAGGATAAAGAGGACGACAACGAGTCTGAGGGATCCGAGTCCAACGCCGTGGAGATACGCGGCGAGATTACGGCACTGACGCCGACAGTGTGGGCTGTTGGCGGCGATAGAGTCTTCATCCTGCCCGAGACGAAGGTCACTGGTGAAACGGCCATCGGACGCAGACGCGTGTCGAGAGCACCCGGCGCGACGACGGCACGGTCGTTGCAAGGGTCATCGCTGTCCAGGCGAAACAGGAACCGGAAGGGCCGCGAAGGCCTGAGCAGGTGGCGGTGACGGGGCGCATAGAGGCTATAGAGGGCGACCATCTCATCATCAACGGTATTAAGGTCATCCTCACGAACGCAACCGACCTCCAGGGTGCGGTGACGCGAGGGGCGTTCGCGGCAGCCATCGGTGAACTTCAAAAGGACGGGACTGTCGTTGCACACTCGCTCCGAACTCGTGCGCCAGACCGCGATGCGAACGAGGACGAAGAAGAACCGGACGAGACGCCCACACCGGAAGACGGATCCCAGCAGGAGCGGCCCGTTCGCATTACCATCGCCGGCATCCTCGAGTTTCTCGACGGCGACCATTGGCGCGTGGGTGACCGCGCCATCGTAATCTCCACAGACACAAGGATAGAGGGAGGATTGATAACCCCTGGAGCCTCGGTACGGGTCGAAGGGGTCATTGCAAGGGACGGCACTATCATCGTTTCCCGGATACGGGTGTTAGGGCCTCTAATTTTGCACCCACGCCGACGCCGCAAGCTCAAGAAGAACCCAACCATACCCCTACGCCAACGCCGGTCCGGCCCACAGCAACGGCAACTGTTTTGCCTGAGCTCACTACTATCCGGATCCCTACCTCCAATACTGTCATCCCAACGCCCCTTCCACTCCCGGATGACCTCAACGGCCTGATGAGCCCGCGCCCCATATCCGACTGAAACTACCCTTCTCAGCCATCCTGCGAAGAGGCCCGCAGATTGGGGGCCTCTTCTTTGAAGGCAAAGCGGGCGCCCAGAGCACCCTGAAAGTCATGGTCGTCCCAGTCCGGCCTCAGCGCGAACACCGCGGCCTCACGGTCGTTGAGGTATCAGGGAACAACGTGGTCGCGCAGGACGCCTAGGGGAACCAAGTCATCGTCGAGATGGACGGTGAGGTTTCTCAAGACATCAAAGGCGAACTCATCACCTTCGTCGGCGCCAGAAGTGAACAGTCGAACCGCTTCAAGGCGAAATGGGGAGGTCAAGATTGGCCAGATCGTCGAGCGGTTGGAGGCGCATAGTGTGCGGATGGATGGCGAAGTCAAAGCCGAGGCGAACGCCCTGGTCAAAGCGGAGAAACAGGTATCCCCAGTGCGGAGAGGCGGACGCGGGCGTACTTGGCGGAGAGCCTAGGTGAACAGTTCGCCCTACGGGCAGCCCTCGTTGTTCACCGTGCCGTCGGGCATCGTCGTCCGGCAGAAAATGGCCCCCTCGAGCAGCGCGTCCTCCAGGTCCGCGAAGGTCATGTTCGCGCCCGTGAGGTTGGCGCCCCGCAGGTCGGCCTTGTACATCGTCACCTCGGTGAGGTTGGTATCGGTGAGGTTCGCGCCGCTCAGGTTCGCCTCGTCCAGCCGAGCCTTTTCAAGGTCGGCGCCGGTCAGGTCGGCGTTATGCAGGTTGGCCCCCTTGAGGTCGGCATGCACCGCCGGCTGAAAGCCCTGCGCGCGGTAGGCAGCCAAGTCGGCCCCGCGCATGTCAGCCCCCTCGCAGTTGCTCTTCGGCTCGATCTTGCACGTGCCTATGTGGTCTGGGAACGCCGCTACGGCAGGCGTACCCGCCTTCGCGATGGGCGTACCCTCTCCCTGCACATCGGGCTTGATGGTGCGCTTGTCCGCCACGATGCCCTCTTGGGTCGGCGAGGGCGCCGCGCCCGCTGACGGCGTGGGTTCCTGGGCGGTCGGCGTCGGCTGCGTGGTGGCGCTGGAGCCGCAGGCCATCGCTCCCAATAGCACGGCTAGGAGCCCAAAGAACGCAGCCCTTATCATTGGGGGATCCCTCTCCCATGAGACGTATCGCCGGAGATTCTACTACGTCCGGCGGTTTGGAGGGACTCCCTCGTACGTCCCTTTGCGACGCCTTCGCGAGCGCCAGCTCCTTCGGGCGGTACACCTTTACCGCGATGAGATTGGTCGTCTTGCGCACCGCGTCGGCCACGCTGCCAGTCACGATCTTCAGCACCGGGTTCCTGTCGTGCGTGTACATCGCTATGACGTCCACTTGCTCATGGCTGGCGAAATTGACGATCCCTCGCGCCACAGGCTCGGCCACGCTCACTTCAGGTCGGACTTTGATGCCCTCCGGAAGGTGGTGCGCGAAGCCCGTGAGATACGCCAGCGCTCGTTCCTTCTCATCATCTTCGATCTGCCGTCCGTCCCGCAGCATTCCGCCCACCATGCGTGACCGCGCCTGCATCACGATATGCACCAGAATCACCTCGGCATCGGGTGCAAGGTCACCATTCACTATCGGAAAACCCCCTTGGCTGCCTTCGTCCCGTCCATCGGAATCAGCACTTTCTTGAACATCTTGCACCTCCTCAGACGAAAACAAGCCGCCGCACTTCGTCAGTAACATTCCTACAGCGCCGTGCGGCTTAATGCGGGCTCCACTCGTTCGCCTGGTGCGCTCAGGGGCTTTTCTGGTTCGTCGGACCGGCGCTTCGATCGGTCTGGCGGAAGTACCCAACCCGCTCCGAAGACCACACGCGCATTCCGTGGTCCTAGCGCTTCGACCTAGCCCTAGAAGACCAACTCAAAACACGTCTTTTACGATTGTCAAAATTGTGCGCGCCGTCACAAACGCTCGCACGAACGATAGGGAGGCGTGACTATCCTAGCCCGTACGCCTCATCTCGAACTCGATGCGCAGCTGGATATTGTCTTCCACGCTCAACACCACAAACACCCTCGGTACGCTCATGTTGAAGTCGCCGAACTTGAAATTGGTCGTCGCCTGCCCCGACACACTGCTCTTCGAAAATGTCGCGGTCACCTGCCACGTCAGCGGCTTGGTCACCCCGTGGATGGTCATGTCGCCATGCACCTGAAACTCCGCGTGCCCCGACGTCGGCAGCGGCCATGAGAGCCCTTCGACGCGCTGCACAGCCAGCTCCGCGAACGGGAACCGCGAGGTCTGCAACGTGTTTTCCCGCACGAAGTTGTCCCGGCGGCTCTCGTCGCTGTTCAGCGTCCGCAGGTCCACCCGCAGCCTCGACCGCTCCGCATCCACCGTCCCGTCGGCCTTGAAAACGACGGCGCCCTCCACCTGCTTGGTGATGCCCACCGCGTCATTCGGGAAATCGAGTCTCGCGAGCTGCTCCCGCACGATGTAGGCGGCCTTCGTTCCCTCGGCCACCGTCATTGCCACTTCGCCCTGCTCTGGCAGGACGGGCGTCGCCGTCTGCTCAACCGGCGTGGGGATTCCGGCCCGCAGAGTAGGGGATGGTGCTGCGGAGGGCGTCACCGTCCCGCCACATGACGCCACGAGCGTGGCAGTCGCCACCACTGCCGCCGCGATAACCCTCTTCATGGCCCGGCTCACCTCACCTGTCCTCTAGCGAAATACAACGCCGCATCTCCAATGGGGTTAAGATACATGAAACCCCTCCCCGCTATGGTACAATTCTCTGGCTGTCGTAGCCTTGGCCAAGAACTAGGGCCATGCCTTATGGATAGCACGACAGAAGTCCGTGCCCTGCTCACCGGGGAAACGGGGACATGAGCGGCCAAGCCATCGGGGCCGCCATCGTCTTCGGCCTCGTCTATCTCTTCATCATCCGCGGGAAGCCAAATCCCACGGTCGTCGTCCTCATCGGCGCCGCCTTTGTGGTGCTGGCCGGCTTCATCGATAGCGAAGACGCACTCCGCCACATAGACATGAACGTCATTCTCCTCCTGGCGGCCATGATGATTGTCGCCGACATCATGGCCCGCACCGGTATCTTCGACTGGATCGCGACCAAGGGCATCCGTATGATGAAAGGCAGCTGCATCGGCGTCCTGGTCCTCCTGGCCTTGGTCACCGCCGTTGTCTCCGCCTTCATAGACAACGTCACCACCGTCGTCATCATGCTTCCGGTCACCATCGCCCTCTGCAAGACCCTCGAGCTCAACCCCATCCCCTTCTTCCTCGGCGAGGTCTTCGCCTCCAACGTCGGCGGCACCGCCACCGTCATCGGCGACCCCCCGAACATCATCGTCGCCA